>Ga0126378_10001269_pt1 | contig 18823 bp, 18 predicted proteins | sample PanSoiMetPlot_23_FD_92587 | JGI IMG/M metagenome (GOLD analysis project Ga0126378, IMG submission 92587) | Tropical forest soil microbial communities from Panama - MetaG Plot_23 | ecosystem: Environmental > Terrestrial > Soil > Tropical forest > Bulk soil | place: Panama | collected 2016-02-17
ACAACGATCCAATTACTATTGGAACGTTACCGAATCGGGCGAAAATGCCGCGGACGGATCGCGAGCCGCGCGCAGTTGAGCTCGGCTTGATGGGGCGAAGGCCAGATAAGCGAGGTTCTGTCGCCCCTGCCCTTTTCAGCGGCGCGAACCCATCCGTCAGCCCAGCAGAACGCGGCGCGCGCCACGTGGCCTGGTTCAGTTGCAGCTATAACTCGCCGCCGCGGTGATCGAGCCTGAGCCGTTGTACGTGGCCTTCTGCGGGTATGGGCACACCGGCATCGTGACGCTGCCGTCCGCCGAGCTCAGGACGATCGACGCCGGTGCATTGTTGTTTTCGAGCCAGTCCACCAGGACGCCGAAGAGCTGGTTCGTCGCCGGCAGCGGGACGTTGTTGCTGTTCAAGATGGGCCCGGCAGACCCGTTCACCGAACCGATGCCCGCGCAATGCCCCATGCCGGGAATCAGGAATAGGCGATTGAACTTGTTGACTTCGGTATCGCCTCCCACGGAGGCCGAAACCCGGCTGAAGTAGTTTATCGAGCCCTGAGGCATGATCAGCACGTCGTTCAGGCCGTGGTAGCTGATGATCTTGGCCCCGCTGCTGCGCGCCATCGACAGATCGGGGTTGTCGGTGTTGATGTTCCCGAAAGACGACTGCAGCGAGACGCCCTGGTTGAAGGCGGAGGCGAGCATCGAATAGCTGAGCTGCCTCCATTTGTTCATCCCGTTCCCGGTGGCGTTCACAAAGGACGGCGTCGCGTATGTCGGATCTTGCAGCTCGAGCGCTACCATGTCCGTCGCGATCGAGAAGGGATTGGAGCCCGCCAAACCGGCTACGCTGCTGCCGCGCGTGAGTCCCCACCACAACTGATTGCTCGAAGGTGCCACGCCGCTCGAGTTGTCGATTGCCGGGTCGGGATAGGTGCCGTCCGCCGTCTGGCCATACCAGATTTTGTTCATCGCCTTCGCTTCGGCACAATTCACGCAAGACGTGCTCGCGCTCGCGCCGCCGACACAGCCGTTGCCTGCCACCACGCTGGTGCACAGCACTGCCGCGTCCTGCGTCGGGTCGTAGCGGCACACTCGCGGGTCGAGGATGAAGCCCAAGTGCTGATTATTGACCCGGTCGCAGGCGCTCACGGCGGCGCCGCCCATGAAATCGAGCTTGGTGCCGGCGATCGGCCCGGGCGGAGTCAGATCCCGCTGCATGACAATCTGCGGATACAGCTCGTTGGTGATGAACTTCGTCCAGTTGAAAGCCGGCGCCCCGACGAGGTACGCGTTGTAGTCCGTCGGGTGATTCTGCGCGATCTTGTAGCCCTGGCGACCGCCGGTAGAGCAGCCGTTCCAGTAGGCGTATTTCGCCGTCTTGTCGTAGTAGCCCTGGACGAGCGCCTTTGTCTTGAGGGCGAGCTCGTGCAGGCTGCGCTCCGCGAAGTCCGTCCACAGCGTCGTGTCAATGCTGCCATCGTGCTTCATGGCGAATGAGCCGCCGTGCATCGTGTCGCTGTGTCCGGTGTCGGTCGTTCCGACGGCGTAACCGCCAACCGCCGCGGTCGCGGCAGCGGCGATGCTGCCGATGAGGGTGGTGTTCGCTTGATTGCCGCCCGCCCACCCGCCGCCGCCGAGGTTCTGGATGCGGTTGTTCCACGCGCTCGGCGTCGGCAGCCATACCTCAATCCCGATGCCCGGAGAAGTCGAAGGGTCCGTCGTCGACACATCCTGGAATCCAGGTCCAACGACCATCTTGACCAGGCACAAGTCCGCGGCCGCGGTCGGCGGCGTGCCCATCGTGCCGGACAATGCCAACGGGTCGCCCTGCTTGAATGCTTGCACCAGCACTACGCTGGTGTTGGCGTCCGGCTTGAACGCCGTCTTCATAGTGTCGTCGCAGGTCAGGTGCGTCCCGCCGCTGCAGCCGTAGCCGGCGACGATCCCCAGAGCGCCGATGGCGATCCACACGCCGAACGCCCTCGGATGGCTAGTACCGACTTCCGCCCCTGCCTCAGAACCACTTCTCCAACTAGAGCTGCTCCTCATGGCTCTGACTCCTTTGAGAGATGAACTATAGTTCATACTCGTACCGAGTACGCGATCGCGATGCCGCGGGCCCGGCTGCCTTTCAAGCCCTAAAGAGCGAGATGCATTATATTGCACACTCCAACGGCGCGAATCCCCCGCGCAGCAAACGTGAGATTTCTTGATTGCCCGACCCGCGGGGTATTAGAAGGCGCGGGCAAGGAGGAGCGAGATGGCCACCACCCCTTGCAGGTTCGGAAGCCGTCGTGACTTCTTGAAGGCAGCTGGTTGCCTGACCACGGGCGCATTGTTTCACCGCCGGCTCGCCTGGGCTCAGGGTAGCAAGCTCAAGATTGGCTTGATGCTGCCTTACACCGGAACGTATGCCGCCCTCGGCAATGCAATCACCAACGGTTTCAAGCTCGCCGTGGCCGAGCGCGGCGGCAAGCTCGGAGGCCGGGAGCTGGAGTACTTCACCGTCGACGACGAATCGGATCCTTCGAAGGCGCCTGAAAACACCAACAAGCTTGTCCAACGCGACAAGGTGGACGTGCTCGTTGGGACCGTGCACAGCGGCGTAGCGCTGGGAATGGTGAAGATCGCGCGGGAGACGAGCACCTTGCTGATCATCCCCAATGCCGGCGCCGCCGCGGCTACCGGCGAGCTGTGCGCGCCCAACATCTTCCGCACCTCGTTCACGAATTGGCAGACCGGCTTCCCAATGGGGAAGGTCGTCGCCGATCGGGGACTGAAGAACATCGTCACCATCACCTGGAAGTATGCGGCCGGCGAGGAGTCGGTCGGGGGGTTTTCGGAAGGATTGTCGAAAGCGGGCGGCAAGGTGGTGAAGGAGCTCTGGGTGCCCTTCCCGCAGGTCGAGTTCCAGGCGCTCCTGACCCAAATCGGCTCGCTCAAACCAGACGCCGTCTACACGTTTTTCGCCGGCGCAGGCGCGGTGAAGTTTGTCAAAGACTACGCGGCGGCAGGTTTGAAGGGAAAGATTCCCCTCTTTGGATCCGGCTTTCTCACCGACGGCGTGCTCGAGGCGCAGGGCGAGGCGGCTCAGGGCTTGGAGACGACGCTGCACTACGGCGACGGAATCGAGACGCCTCGAAACAAAAGTTTCCGTGAAGCGTACTCGAAGGCATACAAGGGCGAACCAGACGTCTACGCCGTTCAAGGATATGACACAGGATTGCTACTGGCCGCGGGTCTAGAGGCGGTCCGCGGCGACGTTAACAAAAAGAGCGAGTTGGTTGCCGCCTTGGAAAAGGCTCACATCGACAGCCCGCGAGGGGCCTGGACCTTGTCCAAAGCGCACAATCCGATTCAAGACATCTACCTGCGCAAAGTCGTTGGCACCCAGAACAAGGTGACCAGCGTGGCGCACAAGGCGCTCGAGGACCCGGCGCGCGGCTGCAGTATGAAGAAGACGTGAACGGTGTATCGCAGCTGATCCGCCCTGGCAGGTAGATTCTAAGGCAGTCGACGCAGACAGCGCACGGGGCGCGCTGATCAAGGGCCCGGGATGGAATTTTTCATTCAGCTGCTCAACGGCATTCAATACGGGCTGCTGTTGTTTTTGCTCGCCACTGGGCTCACGCTGATCTTCGGCATCATGGGCGTTCTCAACTTGGCCCACGGCAGCTTCTATATGGTGGGCGCGTATCTGGCGTATTGGCTTGCGCGCCAGACTGGCAACATGTGGCTCGCGATTCCGCTCGAGCTGGCGATCGTCTTCATCATCGGGCTCATCCTCGAGTCGACGCTGTACGCCCGCCTTTACCACCGAGATCACTTGCATCAAGTGCTGCTGTCGTTTGGTTTGATTCTGATTTTTGAAGAGCTGCGAAGTATTTTCTTCGGTGATGACGTGCACGGTGTTCCTGTCCCGGAGAGCCTCAAGCACTCGATCCCGCTCACCAGCACTCTGAGCTATCCCGTCTACCGATTGTTCATCTCCGCGACCTGCCTGGCCGTGGCCGGAGCGATGTACCTGGTGATTCAAAAAACCAAGATCGGCATGACGATTCGCGCGGGCAGCACGAATCGGGAAATGGTTCAGTCGCTCGGCATCAACATCAAGCTCGTCTACCGCTGGGTCTTTGCCTTCGGGGTGACGCTCGCCGCCTTTGCGGGGATGATCGCCGCTCCGGTTTCTTCGGTGTATCCAGGAATGGGAAGTCAGATTCTGATCATCTGCTTCGTCGTCGTGGTCATCGGAGGTATCGGCTCGATCAAAGGCGCGATGGTCGCGGCGCTGATGATCGGAATTGTCGACACGCTCGGCCAGGTGCTGTTGCCCGAATTCTCCGGCGTCGCGGTCTACCTTTTGATGGCCGTCGTTCTCCTCTGGCGCCCCCAGGGGCTGTTCAAGGTCGCGTGAGGACTACCCGAGCGATGCTGGTGCTGGGGGCGATGTGCATTGCCCTGGTACCGTTGACCGGCGCGACCTTCTACATTCAGCTGGTGAGCAAGATCATGATCCTCGCGATCTTTGCGATGAGCCTGGATCTTCTGGTCGGCTGCGTCGGGTTGGTGAGCTTAGGACACGCGGCATTTTTCGGCGTTGCTGGATATCTCATTGCCTTTCTTTCCCCGAAGTATCAGGCGGCGAGCTTTTGGCTAACGCTACCGGCGGTGTTGATGATTTCAGCCGCTCTCGCCTGTCTCATCGGCCTGCTCGTGCTTCGCACCTCCGGGATTTACTTCATCATGGTCACGCTTGCCTTTGGCCAGATGCTCTACTACCTGTTCCACGACACCAAGCTCGGCGGCGGGTCGGATGGCATTTATCTGTACGTCAAGCCTGAGCTAAGCATCGCCGGAAGCAAAGTCGTTGACCTCGAGAAACCGCTGCAGTTCTTCTACTTTGTCTTCGCGATCCTGCTCGGGGTTTATTTTCTTTTGAGACATATCCTGGTTTCACCCTTCGGGCACGCGCTCGCCGGCTTGCGAGTCAACGAGCAGCGAATGCGCTCGCTCGGATTTCCGCCGTTCCCCTATAAGCTCGGAGCTTTTGTCCTGGCGGGGATGCTGGCCGGACTGGCCGGCTATCTGTCGGCTTGCCAATTTGGATTCGTCAACCCGGAGATCCTCTCCTGGCACTATTCGGCGACGGTGTTGATGATGCTGATACTCGGGGGAGCCGGACGGCTGTACGGGGCCATTCTCGGCGCGTTCGCGTACGTGCTGCTTCAGGAGCTATTGGCGAGCCAGGCGCTGCTCGGCTCCCTTGCAAAACATTGGCAACTGGGAATGGGAGTGTCAGTCGTGTTGATCGTTCTTTTGCTCCCCAGCGGTTTGGCCAGCCTTTTTGATCACTTCGGCCGACCGCGGCCGGCTCAAAGTGGCGGATGACCGTGCGAGGCCTGAGCGCGCGTGGGCTTACCAAGGTGTTTGGCGGCCTTACCGCCGTCAACAATGTCTCGCTCGACCTGAGCAGCGGCACGGTGCACGCGGTGATTGGCCCCAACGGAGCTGGGAAGACGACCTTAATCAACATGCTGTCCGGAGATCTCGCGCCCACCGCGGGAAGCATTCAGTTCGACGGGCGGGACATCGTCGGATACTCCTCGGATCAGCGCTCGCGAATGGGCCTCGGACGCACCTATCAGAAGACAAACATTTTTGGCTCGTTCACCGCGTTGGAGAATTGTCGGCTGGCGGCACAATCGAGAGAGGCGCACGCGCTGAGCATATGGCGCAGCACCCGGGCCTATCCGTCCCTCGAGCGCGAAGCAGAAAGGGCCCTGGCTGCGGTCGGCCTCGAGCAGAGGGCCATGGCAATTGCCGGCACGCTGAGTCACGGCGAACAGCGTCAGCTGGACATCGCGATGTCGCTGGCGACTCGTCCGCAGGTGCTGCTGCTCGATGAACCGCTTTCCGGGATGGGCGCAGACGAGTCGGCGAGCATGGTCGGACTGTTGCGAGGATTGGCGAAAGACCATGCCGTGTTGCTGGTGGAGCATGACATGGACGCCGTCTTCGCACTGGCGGAAGTGCTCACCGTGATGGTCAACGGCTGTGTGCTGGCGTCGGGGACGCGCGACCAAATTCGCGCCAGCGACGAGGTTCAACGCGCCTACCTCGGAAGCGCGGAGGCGCGCGGTGGCTGAATTGCCCATCTTGGAGGCGATCGATCTCCACGCATTTTACGGCTCCAGCCACATCCTTCACGGAATCGGCTTTGCCGTTTTCCGGGGCGAAACGATCGGCTTGATGGGGCGAAACGGCATGGGAAAGACCACCTTGATTCGCACTCTGGTCGGGCACCACCGGCCGCGGCGAGGAAGAGTGATGGTGGACGGCGTTGAAATGACCATGGCCGCGCCCCATCTGATTGCCCGGCGGGGCATCGCTTATGTGCCCGAAGGACGCGGCATCTTTCCCAACCTCTCCGTATGGGAGAACCTGGTGATGGCGGCCCGGGCGAGGCTGGAGGCCGCCTCTCCGTGGACGTACGAGCGCGTTTTGGCAACTTTTCCCCAGCTGAAAGAGCGGCTCAATCACGGCGGTCAGCAGCTGTCCGGCGGCGAGCAACAGATGTTGACCATCGCGCGGGCATTGATGACCAATCCCCGGCTCCTCATCCTCGACGAGGCGACCGAGGGACTGGCGCCGCTGATCGCTCAAACGATTTGGAGAATCGTGCGCGAGATTCGCGACAGCGGGATCGCCACCGTCATTGTCGACAAGAACTTCGCTGCGGTCACCGCGATCACGAGCCGAAACGTGGTTCTCGTCAAAGGCCAGTGCGTTCTCGAGGGAACGAGCGAAGAGCTGCGAAGCCATCCGGACCTTTTGCAGCGATACCTGGGTATCTGAACATTTCCCTTGCCAGCCGAGGATTCGAGAGATCGGATCGCAGCTGCCGAAGCTGTATCGTCAGAGCGAGTTCTTTTGAAACTAATGTCAGAGGAGCTGGTCACTCCTGAGATCGGTGACGAACATCCTGCCCGGCGCGTGCGTGATGCAGAAAGGACTCTTGCTGGCAAGCGCGACAGATTGCGGCGTGACGCCGCATGCCCAGAACACCGGAATCTCTCCGAGCTCGATCGGCACCGGGTCACCGTAATCCGGTTGCTGTAGATCCCGGATGCCGAGCTGTTCCGGCGCTCCCACCTGCACCGGTGCACCGTGCGCCCGCGCAAAGCGCGCCGTGACCTCGATTGCTTTCGGGACCAGCGACGCAGGTATCGGACGCATGCTCACCACCAGCGGCCCGTGAAAGCGCCCGGCGCTTTGGCACTCCACCTTGGTGCGATACATCGAAACGGTGCGTCCCAGCTCGATATGTCGCAGCGGGACTCCTGCGCGAAGCAGCGCTTCCTCGAACGAAAAACTGCAACCGATCAAGAAACTCACCAGATCCTCGCGCCAAAAGGCGTGAATGTCGTTGGTTTCTTGCGCGAGCTTGCCGTCGCGGTACACGCGGTAGCTCGGTAAGTCGGAGCGAATATCGGAGCCGGGCGCGCACTGCGGCGAAGGGACACCTGCCTCCAGCACTTCAATCAGCGGGCAGGGCTTGGGATTGCGCTGACAGAAAACCAGAAAGTCGAAGGCAGCCTCTTGCGGGACGATCATCAGATTTGCCTGCACATTCCCGAACGCGTGGCCCGAGGTGTGGCCCCTGAAAGTTCCCTGGCGGCAGCGCGCCCGCAGCTCCCTTGCGCTCAGAGGGGGATCGGCTGCAACGGCGGGGCGAGCGCTCATCGCGCTAGATCCCGAGATAGGCCTTTTGGAGGCTGGCATTGCCGAGCAATTCGCGCCCGGGCCCTTCGAGCACGATGCGCCCGGTCTGGATCACATAAGCGCGGTGAGAAATGGCGAGCGCGCGATGCACGCTCTGCTCTACCAAAAGAACCGTGACACCGGAGGCGTTGATCGCCTGGATGGTGTCAATGATTTTGGTCACCAACTTGGGCGCCAGCCCCCAGGATGGCTCATCGAGCATCAGCAGCTTGGGCTTGGCCGTCAGTCCGCGCCCGATCGCCAGCATTTGTTGTTCGCCTCCGCTCAAGGTCCCCGCCATTTGCGATCGCCGCTCCTTTAACACCGGGAAGAGCGTGAATACCAGGGTGAGAGCCCGTTCGATTTCCTCTAAATCGCGACGCGCGTAGGCCCCCAAGCGCAAATTCTTTTCCACGCTGAGCTTGGGAAAAAGGCGGCGGCCCTCGGGGACCAAAGTAAGCCCGAGGGCGGCACGAAGGTGCGCTGGCTCGCGAGTGATGTCGCGGGAATCGAACACGATTCGTCCAGAGGACGGGGCGGTCAGCCCCGCGATCGCGCGCAAGATCGACGACTTGCCGCTGCCGTTGCTGCCCAGCAGTGCGACGATCTCGCCGGCCCTCACCGAAAAGCTGACCCGCTGAACCGCTGGCACCTCATTGTAGCGAACGGCGAGCTGTTCAACCTCGAGGATCATGACTCTCCGAGGTAGGCGGCGATCACCGCAGGGTCATTGCGCACCTGCGTCGGAGTGCCCTGGGCGATCTTTCGGCCGTAGTCCAGCACCAGGATCTGATCGGCGATCGGCATGATCCCCTCCATCACATGCTCGACGACCAAGCACGCAACGCCGCCCGCTCGTATTCTCCGCACCAGCTCCACCGCCTGCTGTACCTCGGCGGGAGTGAGGCCCGCCATTGCTTCATCGAGCAAAAGCAGCTTCGGCTGCAAAGCGAGTGCTCGCGCCACCTCCAGACGGCGCTGTTCCGCCACGGTCAGGTTTGCCGCCGCCTCGGACGCTCGCGGCGACAGCCCGCAGAAGTCGAGAACTTGCATCGCCCGTTCGCGCGCGATCGAGAGGCGTTTGTTGTGCAGCAGAGTCGCCACTGTGACATTCTCCAGCACCGTCATCGAAGAAAAAGTACGCACCAGCTGGTAAGTGCGCGCCACCCCCAGCCGGGCCATTCTCTCCGGAGGCGCGCCGGTGACGTCGAGGCCGCTGAAGAAGATGCTGCCCCCGCTCGGTCGATGAAACCCGGCAATGCAATTGAACAGCGTGGTTTTCCCCGCTCCATTCGGGCCAATCAGCCCGATGATTTCGGCCGGCGCGATAGCGAAGTTGATGTCTAGATTGGCCGCCAGCCCACCAAAGCGCTTGCAAAGACCGCGCACCTCCAGCAGCGCGCTCACCCGGTGCTCCCACTGCGTGCGCGCGCGGCGCGCCGTTGGCTCCACGCCTTGAACCCACCGATCACCCCGTGCGGGTAGTAGACAGCGACGGCGAGGATGATCATCCCGTAGAGGATCAGATCTGTGCCGCGTCCGCTCCCTCCGAAGAACTGCCGGGTGACCTCCTCGATGCCGGTGAGAATCCCCGCGCCGATCACCGGGCCAAAGAGGCTCCCTACCCCACCGAGAATGGACGCCAGCGCGATCTTCACCGAAAGGGACGTCGCCATCACCGAACCGGGATCGATAAACAGCTCCTTCTGGGCGTAGAGGGTGCCGCCGGCGGCGGTGAGAAAACTGGAAGCGGCGATCGCCACCAGCTTGTAGCGGGTGAGGTTGACTCCCAGGCTTCGCGCCGCCTCCGGCTCATCCTTGATCGCGCGGAAATAGTGGCCGAGAAAACTCCGTTCGATCGTCTGGCTGACCAGCAAGGTAAGGACGAGCAGGCCTAGAGCGATGTAGTAATAAGGGAGCTTGGAGGCATGGAACACGAACGCCTTCAGGCCTTCCTCCCGCAAGGGCAGGTACAGCCCTACCGCGCCGCCCACCGCGCGCCAGTTGGTGAAGATCACTTGGACGATCTCTGCCACCGCGATGGTGGCAATCGCAAAATAGTGGCCTTTGAGCTTGAAACACGGCCAGCCGATCAGCAGGGCGAAAAGCATTGCCAACACTCCCCCCGCCAAGATGCCGATCCAGGGTGAGAGCCCGAATTGGATGAGTAGGACGGAGGAGGTATAGGCTCCGAGGCCGTAAAACGCGGCGTGTCCAAACGATACCTGGCCCGCGTAACCGCCGAGAATATTCCAGGCCACCGCCAGCTGCGCGGTCATCATTGCCAGAATGAGAAAATTCTGGCGTGAAGGGTTGCTCACCACCCAGGGCGCAGCTGAAGCAGCGGCCAGCACGGCGATGCTCAAAAGGACGCGCCTGCTCACGCCCGCCCGAGCAGCCCTTGAGGGCGCAGCAGCACTACCAGCAAATAAAGGAGCAAGACCAGTGCCAGCTTGAGCTGAGGTCCGATCAGAAAGCCTCCCACTACTTCGACCAGCCCTACGATGATACCGGCCAAAAAAGCGCCGGTGACGCTGCCGAACCCGCCCAGCGCCACCACGACGAAGGCAATCAGAATGAAGTTAGCGCCCACTTCTGGAAACACCGGGTAGAAAGTTGACAGCAAGCCGCCGGCGATGCCTGCACAAGCCGCCGCGATTCCCCAGGCGATGGTAAACATTCGCTGCACTGGAATGCCCATCAACTGCGCCGCCTCGCGGTCGGCCGCGGTGGCCTCCAGCGCCACTCCCAGACGGGTGCGGTCGAGAAACCACCAGATAAGAGCGGTGGCTAAAATCGCCCCTGCCCCCGCGACGATCTGCGGTAATCCAAACTGCAGCGCCCCCAGTCTGACTGCGCCGGAGACCAGCGAGTTGTCGATCGATCGAAAGTCCGGCTTCCAGAGAAACTGCGCGATGCCACGAAAGAGGATCATCAATCCGAAGGTAGTGAAAATCTGCGAGAGCATTGACGCGTGGATGATCCGCCGGACGACCGTCTGGTACACCGCGGCGCCCAGCGCGAAAAGCAACAGCGCGGTCAATGGCAGGGTGAAAAGCGGATCGAGTTTGTAGAGAGAGAACAGCCAGAAGCTGGCGTACATCCCGAACATCAAAAACTCGCCATGAGCGAAGTTGACGATGTCCATCACGCCGAAAATCATGGTGAGCCCTACTGCCACCAGCGCATAGACCAAGCCGATCAGCAGACCGGACAAAAGTGTTTGCAGCACAATCTCGACGCTCATTGCAGCGCGAATGCTGACCGGCCGGGAATCAGCGCTTGTCCCACGCGGGCATCGGCCAAATCACATCCGCACTGGCCAGCTCAAACGGCCAAACAGTCACGTATTTGCCGTGCTGCACCTGGACGATGATGCCAGAGCCCAGGGTGTTCTGGCCGGTGGCGTCGAACTTGATTCCTTGCCAAGGCATGATCAGCTTGTCGCCGCCGATGTTGGTTTCGGTGAGCGCCTTCCGCATTGCTTCCGGTTGCGTCGAGCCAGCGCGGTTGATCGCCTCCGCCAAAGTGTAGAGTCCCGTAAACGCGCGGGCCGAATTGCCGTTGAAATTCGTCTTAAAACGCTTGAAGTAGATGTCATTGACTTGCTTGATCAACGGATTGCGCGAGGTCAGGTCCAGCGCCCAGACCTCGCGCGAAAGGACGTAGTTTCCCGCCTTCCCCAGCGTCCTGAGGAATTCGCTGTCGTTGAAGCCGGCATCGTTCGCCAGGATCGCCTGCGGCGTGAACCCAAGCTCTTGGTAGCTCTTGATCGAGAGGATGGCGTCGCCGAGGTAAGAGGACTGCATCAGCAGATCTGGGCTCGAGGCCTTTAGACGCTGAACTTCCGAAGTGAGCTGAGTGCTTTTCGCTGGATAGATGACCGTCTCGACGATGTTGTACCCCTGCTCCTTGGCCAGCTTCTCTTCCAGCTTGGTGGTCTCGGTGCCCCAAAGAGTGTTCTCGTTCATCAGAGCGATGCGCTTCGGCCTGATGCCTCTCTTTGTCTCGAGTGCTTTGAGAAACACAAAAAAATTGCGCACGAAGAGCTCGTCGTGCGGGGTGGTGCGGAAAAACCACTTGAAGTTGCGTTGGGTGAGCGTCGCCGAGGAAGAGTCTGGATTGAGAAAGGGCACCCCGTAGCGCTCCGCCACTTGGCTGGCCGTGGCGGTGACGTTGCTGGCATAGCAACCGATCAGCGCCACCACTTTTTCCTGGGTGATCAAGCGCTCGGCCTCGGTGGCGCCGATCTGAGGATTGCTCTGATGGTCGCCGAACACCAGGCGAATCTTCGCGCCTTTGAGACCGGGTAGGCCAGCGTTCCCCGCCAATGGGAGATTCAAGCCTTGGGCGCCGTGGTTGATCATCTCGGCGGCGAGCTCCACAGCGTTCTTGAGCTCTAGGCCAGTCGAGGCGGCGGCACCGGTGAGCGGGTAGATTGCCCCGATTTTAACTTCCTCCCCGGCGGGTGCAGCCGGCGCGCCGCCGATGAACACAAGGATCGCGCTCAGCAATCGTCCCAGTCCGCGCTTCATCCCTTCCCTCCGTGGCTGGGCCAGGCCCGAGCTGCGCATCGTATTAGGCTCAACCTGCACGCCTGCCCCGCGGCGCGGGGAGCCTCGCTCAAAGCGCCCCTCGCGGCAAGCGTCATCCTCAAGCGCGAGCATGGCGCGTCAAAGGAGCACAACTGTCTGCGATCCCCCGGCACAGCGGTTGTTCCGCGCGCTTCACGTTCCAGCGGCTCGCTCGCGTCGGTGCCCGTCGCCTCCAACCCGCCAGCCGAGGTAGCCGAGGCTGGCAATCGCCGCGACGAAGACCAACGCTGTGGCAACAGTCGAGACCTGTGAAAGCAGCGCGACCGTGCCGCTCGACAGCCCCATGAACGCCAGCCCAAGAACTGGAATCACCGGAGCGCCGCACCCCATCACGCTGCATGGCGCGGTAGACAGCGCAAGCGTACTCACCAGCGCGCCCGCCACCCCGCCGCGCCGGCCGAGGTGCGCCGAGCTGCGAAACGATGGATCGGTTCGCGTCCGCTGCGCCCAAACTGCAAAGTACGCTCCAAAAATCACCGACATCACAAGGAAGCGAAGCAGGTCGCCGAAGGTCACAGCGTACCCCCACTCGATTCCAAAAACGCCGTCTGACGAGAACCAGAAAACCGCGAGACCCAGGAGAAAGTCGAGCTTGTGGCCAAGGGAAATGTCGCCCGAGGCAAGGAACGAAGGCAGCGATTTGAGCCACGGATTGAACGTGAAAAAGTCAACACGCTTGCGTGCCACGGATAGGACCAATGGTGGCAATAAAACATTGAGCACAAGGAGGCTTGCTACGACGGCCAGGAAGATCCCTGGCCTCGCCCGGATCGCTGCAGCGATCCCGGAAAGTGTTCTTCCAAGGGCACTGACCAGTCGGCGAATCATGGCGCACTACCTCCTTGTCGCGTGCGATCGAAGCGGCATGGCGCGGCCCGTCGAGTGCGCCAGCTTTCCACGGATGATTTCATTCCTTGAACGCTTCACGTTGACATCCCTCTGACAGCATGTTACGCGGCGGCAAAATATACACGGCTTCAAAACGCCGAAGCAGGAGGTCGTTATGTCAAGTGGACCGACCCGACGTGATTTTCTCGCGCAACTCGGCGTCACCGCTGCTGCTACCGGGTTCGGAGCTTCCGTCGCGGGCCTTAGCGTTGCGGGCGTCGCCCACGCCCAGGACAAACCCAAGGGCAACATCCCGGACAAGCCGTTCCGCATCGGCCACATGACCTTCTTCACCGGCGCGGGCGCCGTGCTCGGTGAGCCGATGTACAAGGGCGGCATCCTCGCTGCGGAAGAGATCAACGCTCACGGCGGGCTGCTTGGGAAGCGGAAAATCGAGGTCCTCAAGGCGGACGAGAACGCCGGCACCGACGCCAACGTCAAGGAGATGCGACGGCTCAAGCTCTCCGAGAAGATCGACATGTTCATGGGGATTACCTCCAGCGGCAACACGCCCGCGCTCGGCCCTGTGGCGGAAGAGCTCAAGCTCCTCACCATCTTCGTCGACGGCTGCACCGACTTCCTGTTCGACAAGGCCGTCCCGAATCCGCGATACGTTTTCCGAATCACCAACATCCAGTCCGCCGACGGGGCGACCTGCGCGATCGCGGTGGCCCAGACATGGCCCACCGTCAAGAAGGTGTCGCACATTCATCCCGACTACGCCTACGGTCGCAACTGCTTCGATCACTTCTCCCTGGTGACAAAGAAGCTGATGCCAAACGCGCAAAAGGTCTCCGAGGCGTGGCCAAAGCTCGCAACCACCGACTTTACCGCTCATATCACCAACGCCGTTGCGGCGAAGCCAGACCTCCTCGTCACCTCGCTCTGGGGCGGCGACTACGTCGCCTTCTACAAGCAAGCGCTGCGATACGGCGTCTACGACAAGATGAAGGTGGCGACGACCCTCGGGTTAGGCGCCACCCCCGCCGCCATCGGCAAGGATCATCCGGAGGGCATCATCGGCGGAGTTCACGCGAACTACCACTTCACCTATCCTCCGGCGAACCGCTGGCCGTTGAACAAGACCTTCGTGGAGAAGTACCACGCGAAGTTTAACGAGTACCCCAACTTCCAGGCGGAAGGTGCGTATACCGCGACTTACTTGCTGAAGATGGCGGTCGAGAAGGCAAACAAGTTGGCCGGCGGCTGGCCGGAGGACGACGCGATTATCGGCCTCATCGAGGGAATGATGATCGCCGGCCCCGGCGGCTACGTGTACATCCGCCCGGACAACCATCAGGGCTACAAAGACGCAATCACCGGTTTCACCAAGAACGTCGCCGAGTACCCATTCCCGGTCCTCGACCCGAGCCGGATCATCACCATTCCTATCCGAAACATCACCGCGCCTCCGGGCTGGCCGAAGGGCGAGCCGACCTCAACCTATACCTGGATCGATCAGACCTGGCCGACGGTGAAGCCCGCATAAGTCATCGGTCGGAGCTTGAGCCATCCTCCAGAATTCCAGGTGAGCTGAAAGCTCCTCAGGGATGCGCGTATTCGCGAAAGACAGAATCGGTGGGCACGCCGATGACCTGTAGCGGACCGTGGACACCTTCGTAATCCACGTCCTCAACGCGATGCTCTACGCGTCGGTTCTCTTTCTCATCGCCGGAGGACTGAGTCTCATTTACGGCGTGATGCGGATCGTCAACCTCGCGCACGGAAATCTCTTTGCGCTGGGCGCCTTCGTCACTGCCTCAGTCGTTGGCCAATGGCTCGCCGGGGCCCCCACTGTCGTTCTCTACCTGCTTATCCCGTCCGGTGCATTCGCTGCGGCCGCGGTCGGAGCACTGGTGGAGCCGACGCTGCTTCGGACGTTCTATCGCCGCGCCGAGGAATACCAGCTGCTGGTGGGCTTTGGGCTCTTGTTGATCCTCGAGGATCTCATACGGCTCGCCTGGGGTCCCTACCCGCTTTCGGCGAGCGCGCTTTTCGAGAAGGCGGGCAGCATCACCGTCGGCGAGTTGCTTTACCCGACGTACAACATCTTGATCATCGCCACCGGCTTCGTGGCCGCCCTGTTCCTCTGGGCGTTCGTGTACAAGACGAGGTTCGGCGTAGTGCTCCGGGCGACTGCGCAAGACATGCGGAGGGCCTCCGCGCTCGGTGTCAACGTAAACCGGGTATACGTCCAGGCCTTCACCATCGGTTGCTTCATGGCCGGGCTTGGCGGGGCGATCGTGGTTCCCAGCCAGTCCGCAGTGCTCGGGATGGGCATCGACGCACTCGTTTTGTCATTCATCGTGGTCGTGATCGGCGGCCTCGGCAGCCTTGAGGGCGCGCTCGTCGGCGCCTTTATTGTTGGGGCCTTCAGGGAAATTGGAATCAGCTGGTTCCCGGAGCTCGAGTTGGCGGTTCTCTATCTGATCGCGGCGACCGTTCTGCTGATCCGGCCCGCGGGTCTGTTCGGCAGGGCGGCATGAGTACCGTCGCCGTTCCATTCGAGGTGCGCTCCCCGGTCAAGAACCTGGCGTGGTGGGTGCCGATCGCTCTGCTGTTGGTCGCGGTGCCGTACGCCATCCCTCCGTACCAAACCATCCTGCTCGCGTATGGGCTGATCATGGCGATTGCGGCCCTCGGCTTCAACTTGCTCCTCGGCTACACCGGGCTGCTCTCGTTCGGCCATTCCGCTTTCTTCGGCACCGGCGCCTACGTCGTCGCGTTGATGGTCAAGTACCTGCACGTCCAGTCGATGGAGCTGTTCATCCTCGGCACGCTCGTCGCGTCATTTATCCTCAGCTTGCTCTTCGGATTTGTCTGCGTGCGGTACACGCGCATCTTCTTCAGCATTCTTACCCTGGCCCTATCGCAGGTGCTGTGGAGCCTGGCATACAAGTTCTACTGGGTCACCGGCGGCAGCGATGGCCTTCGAGTTCCCACTCCGACGCTCCTTGGACGATCACTGGGGAGCGATGAAGACAAGGTCACTTATCTTGCGCACGGCTACTACTATTACGTGCTGGTCCTCTTCGTGGCGTGCGTGCTGCTGATGTGGCTTATCGTCCACTCGCCGTTCGGAAAGGCCCTGCAGGCGATTCGCGACAACGAAACGCGGGCCAGGTTCGTCGGCATCCAAATCCGAAAGTATCGGCTGGTCGCGTTCCTGGTTTCGGGCGTCTTCACCGGAATCGCCGGTGCGCTGTGGGTCCCGCTGAACGGCCTCACCACGCCCGACATACTCTACTGGCCGTTTTCGGGCGAGATCGTCTTCATGGCCGTGCTCGGCGGCTTCCACGCCTTTAGCGGACCGATCGTCGGCGCCGTCGCCTTCAATTATCTGAAGACCTTCGCCGTCGGCTACACGACCTACTGGCAGGGCTTGCTGGGCGTGGTCCTGGTCGTGCTCGTGTTGCTTCTTCCCTCGGGCATTGTGGGGACCTTGACGCAGCTGACTGCGATAATCAGGAAACGGCTCTCCAAGTGAATTTGCTCGAAACCACAAAGCTGACGAAGTACTTCGGCGAGACCCACGCGGTGGACCGCGTGGACTTCGCGGTGAGGGAGAACGAGGTCCTCGCGCTGATCGGCTCCAACGGCGCGGGCAAGACGAGCCTGGTGAATTTGATCAGCGGGCTTCTGACTCCGGACAGCGGCCGAATCCTTCTCCGCGGCGCCGACGTGACGACGCAATCGGTGCACGACCGCATCCAGGCCGGAGTCGCGCGCAGCTTTCAAATCGTGAACCTCTTCGATCAGCTGACGCTGCTGGACAACGTGGCGCTCTCGATCTTCTCGCGCCAGGGAAAGACCAGGAGGCTGCTGACGTTGGCCGATCATTACCAGCCCGTCTGGCAGGAGGCTCTGCAGATCCTCCACGACTTTGGGCTGGACCGCGTTCGGGCCATGCTCGCCGGCGGAATCTCACAAGGCGAGCGCAAGCTGCTCGACGTTGCCGTGGCCTGCGCTCTGCGGCCGAAGCTTCTCTTCCTCGACGAGCCCACCAGCGGCGTCAGCACCCGGGACAAAGCGACGATCATGGACATCATCACTTCCATCGTCCGCTCGGAGAAGATCACCGCGGTGATCATCGAGCACGACATGGACATCGTCTTCAAGTACTCGGACCGCATCGTTGTGATGCACCAGGGCACCATTTTGGCGGATGGCACGCCGGACGAGATCCGAAAGAACAACGCAGTCACCACCACGCTCATCGGGACCGCCGATGCTTGAGCTCGAGGCCGTCAACACCTATCGAGGACGCGCGCAGATCCTGCAGCAGGTGTCCCTCGCCGTCGGCCAAAAGGAATCGGTCTGCCTCGTCGGCCGCAACGGCGCGGGAAAAACCACTACCATCGACAGCATCATCGGGCTGTTGCCCGTTCGCTCCGGGAAAATCACCTTCCAAGGCCAGGTGATCAGCCGGCTTCCGCCGCACCTGCGCGCGCGGCATGGAATCGGTTATGCGCCCGAAGACGCCGGCCTCTTTCCCGACCTCACCGTCGAGGAGAACATCGAGATCTGCCGCTGGTTGGCTCAGGACTCAGGGCGTGCCGAGAAGGCCGGCGTATCGCCGGACGAACGGATCTTCGCAGTATTCCCCGAAGTCAAAGAGTTCATGAAGCGACGCGCGCTCAATTTGAGCGGCGGCCAGAAAAAAATGGTCGCCATCGCCCGGGCAATGGCGCTGCTGCCGACGATCCTGCTCCTGGATGAGCCGTTCGAGGGGCTCGCTCCAGTGGTGGTCAGCCGCTTCATCGAGGCGGTGAAAAAGATCAAGGAGCTGGGGATCTCGGTCCTGATCGCCGAATCGAACCTAACCAACGCCAGAAGGGTGGCCGACCGACTCTATGCCATCGACCGCGGCGAGATCATCTACGAAGGAGACCCGGCTCGGGTGTTCGAGAGCGAGGACGTGATGAAGACGATCCGCGGCTAAGCTCGAACGCTTGACGGCAATGAAGAACGTCACGGTTAAACGTTCCCTGCTCGGGCTTGCCTCGTTGGCGACCTTGGTGGCCGCGTACACGGTGGTCTCGAACGCCGAGCGCTTCGTCGACCCCGCTCGCTTTCCTCCCGTGCTGCGAGATGTTTTGCGGCCCGAAGTGATCCCCCCCACCCAGTCGATCGCCGAGGCACTCATAGCCCTGGTGACTGGACCCCGCTCGGACATGGCGAGCGAAGAGCACGCGCACGCCGGCCATCACCACGCTCACTCCGACCACGTGGGAGTTCTCCTTCAGCAAGGCGTGACGCTTCAGCGGTCGTTGCTGATCACCGTCGGTCGCGTCCTGTTTGGACTCGTGGTTGGCGCGCCGCTGGGGATCCTGCTCGGCTTTTTCATGGGCTGGAACCGGCGAGCGGACGACTACGTGCATCCCCTCTACGTTCTGCTTCGGTCAGTTCCGCCACTCGCCTTAATCACCTACATCATGCTCTGGCTGGGCCACAGCGAGGCGCACCGGCTCATCCCGATTGTCTACGCCGTCGCGGCGACGCTCGTGATTCCCGCCTACCACGGCGTGCGCGACGTTGCCGGTACGTACGTAGTGGCCGCCCGCGCGCTGGGCGCTCGGGGTCGACTG
>Ga0126378_10001270_pt1 | contig 18819 bp, 15 predicted proteins | sample PanSoiMetPlot_23_FD_92587 | JGI IMG/M metagenome (GOLD analysis project Ga0126378, IMG submission 92587) | Tropical forest soil microbial communities from Panama - MetaG Plot_23 | ecosystem: Environmental > Terrestrial > Soil > Tropical forest > Bulk soil | place: Panama | collected 2016-02-17
CTAGGCATCGGCATCTCCACGTATACGGAGGCGTGCGGCTGGGCCCCATCTCGAATCCTCGGCCAGTTGTCCTACGCGGGCGGCGGCTGGGAAGCGGCGACCGTGCGCGTCCTGCCGACGGGCAAGGTCGAGGTGGTCACCGGGACGAGCCCGCATGGCCAGGGACATGAGACCGTCTGGAGCCAGATCGCGGCGGACCAACTCGGGGTCCCCTTCGAGGACGTGCGAGTTCTGCACAGCGACACGCAGATAGCACCGAAGGGCTTGGACACCTATGGGTCGCGGTCGATTGCCGTAGGTGGCCCGGCGCTCGTCGCGGCCTGCGACAAGGTAATCGCGAAGGCGAGAGTCATCGCCGCCGCGATGCTGGAGGCATCAGAAGACGACCTGGAGTACTCGGCAGGGAAGTTCTCGATCCGCGGCGACCCCGAGGCAGCGAAGTCGATCCAGGAGATCGCGTTCGCGGTGTTTGCGGCGCACAGCCTCCCTGACGGCGTCGAGGCGACACTGGACTCCGATGCCACATTCGACCCGGAGAACTTCTCGTATCCGCACGGAACGCACCTGTGCGCCGTCGAGGTCGACACTGAGACCGGATTCGTGCACATCCGCTCCTATGTCGCTGTCGACGACGTCGGCAAGGTCATTAACCCGATGATCGTGGACGGCCAGGTCCATGGCGGCTTGGCCCAGGGCATCGCCCAAGCGCTGTACGAGGAGGGTGTCTACGACGAGAGCGGCAACCTGGTGACGGCCACACTGGCCGATTACCTGGTTCCCTCGGCAGCTGACCTGCCGTCGTTCGTGACCGACAGAACCGAGACGCCTGCGACCACCAACCCGCTTGGTGTGAAGGGAGTGGGCGAGGCCGGGACTATCGCCGCGACGCCTGCGGTGGTGAATGCCATCGTTGACGCGCTGCGGTCGTTCGGGGTCACAGATGTTGAGATGCCGTGCACGCCCGAGCGGGTGTGGCGCACTATCCAGAGCGGAGGTACGGCATGATCCCGGCCAAGTTCGACTACGTCCGGCCGTCCTCTATCAACGATGCGGTCAGCGCACTCGCCGAGGGCGGCGAAGATGCGAAGGTAATCGCCGGCGGCCAGAGCCTGCTGCCCTTGCTACGGCTCCGCCTCGCCTATCCGGAACTGCTCGTCGATCTGGGTGCGCTGGATGATCTGCGCGGCGTTACCGACGCAGGCGACCACCTGCTGATCGGGGCCACGACGACGCACTATCAGCTCGTCCACGACCCGCTGGTCACGCAGCACTGTGGCCTGGTTGCGGAGGCGGCAGGTGTCGTGGCCGATCCGGCGGTCCGCCACCGCGCCACCATTGGTGGCGTGATAGCGCATGCCGATCCCGCTGGCGACCTGCCGGCAGTGGTGCTGGCGCTCGACGCGACGCTCGTGGCACGCGGTCCAGGCGGCGAGCGCGAGATCGCCGCACGCGATTTCTTCGTCGACTACCTGACAACGGCACTTCAGCCAGGCGAGATACTCACCGGCATCCGGGTACCTAAGCTCGGATCCGACTGGGGATATCGTTATGAGAAGTTCCACCGGACCGCGCAGGCGTGGGCGATCGTTGGCGTCGCGGCGCTGGTACGGCGCTCCAACGGCCAGGTAGCCGAGGCCAGAGTCGGGTTGACCAACATGGGCAGCGTCCCGATCCGGGCTGGCTCGGTCGAGGCGGCTGTAGCCGGAGCGCAGGCCAGCCCTGAGGCGCTGCGAGCGGCAGCCGCCAGCGCGGCCGACGGAACGCAGCCGCCTGCGGACCTGCACGGGGCGCCCGACTACCGGCGCCACCTCGCGCAGGTGCTGACCGGGCGCGCTCTGGAGGCAGCGGCAGGAGTCTGACAGATGGAACTCGAGCACTCATTCACCGTCCCGGTTCCGGAGGAACGGGCGTGGGAGGTGCTCCTGGATGTTGAGCGGGTGGCACCCTGCATGCCGGGTGCCACCCTTGACTCGGTCGACGGCGACGAGATCAAGGGCAAGATCAAGGTCAAGGTAGGCCCGATCCAGATGACCTACGCCGGGACCGCTAAGTTCACCGAGCGCGATCCGGCGGCGCATGTCATCACCCTGGAAGCATCCGGCAAGGAAACCCGCGGTGCTGGAACTGCGTCCGCGACGGTCCGGTCGACTCTCGAAGGCGCTGGAGATCAGACGCACGTCATCGTGCAGACCTCGCTGAACGTCACGGGCAAGCCCGCGCAGTTCGGCCGTGGCGTTCTGACCGAAGTCGGCGGCCGGCTGATCGGCATCTTCGCTGACAACTTGGCCGCAATGCTGGCCGCCGAGTCCGGTGCGCAGCCAGCCGCTCCCGAGGGGGCGGCGGCCCCTGCGGCGACGGCTGCCCCCAATGCGACGACCGACTCCGAGGCGACGGCCGACTCCGCCGCCGCGACATCGTTTGCCGCAGCCGCTCCCGCGGAAAGCACCCCGGATGAGGCGCTGCCCATCGACGTGCTCAACCTGAGCAGCCGGGCGTGGAGCAGCCTGCGTCAAGACGGCATCCAGACGCTGGGTGATCTGACCAGGCGGACCGAGCAGCAACTGCGTGCTATCGAGAACATCGGGCCGGCGTCACTGGCCGACATCAAGAGCAAGCTCGCGGACCGGGGTCTGGCGCTAGCCGACTCCGCCGACAAGTCGCGCACGTCGGCGCCGCCCGTTCCGGCGGACTTCAATGGCAGTCGCCCAGCCGTGGGTAGGCATGCCGGACCCAGCGATGCCGCCGCGGACGAAGACCTCGCCGAGGTAACGCCGCTGCGCCCAGCCAGGCACCAGGCAGCCGGCACGCAAGCTCAGCGCGAGCGTGCCTGGCAGCCGCCGGACAACGAGGCCATCGATCTGCTCGACGTCGCGGGCCTTCCGGTCCTTAAGCGCGCGGTCCCAGCCATCGCCGCGGTCATCGCGGTCTTGCTTGTGGTCATCGGGGTCAGGCGCCGCCGCAATCGCCGCCGCTAGCGCTCACAGGCCGCGCCAAACGACGTGGTTGTGCCGCTACTGCTGCTCTAGCGACAGCAGATCCCCGACGACGTCGTATTGAGGGCTTAGTCCAAGGACGACATCACGTGCTTGACCCGCGTGTAGTCCTCGAACCCGTACATCGACAGGTCCTTGCCGTAGCCGGAGTGCTTGAAGCCGCCGTGCGGCATCTCAGCGACGAGCGGGATGTGGGTGTTGATCCAGACGCAGCCGAAGTCCAGGCCCTTGGCCATCCGCATCGCGCGGCCGTGATCAGACGTCCAGACGGAGGACGCCAGGCCGTACTGAGTGCCGTTGGCCCAGCGCAGCGCCTCGTCCTCGTCGGTGAACTTCTGCATCGTGATGACAGGACCGAAGACCTCGTTCTGGATGATCTCGTCGTCCTGCGCCAGCCCGTCCACGACGCTGGCCTCGAAGAAGTAGCCGCGGTCGCCGACGCGGTGGCCGCCGGTCAGGACCCGCGCGTGGTCGGGCAGCCGCGAAATGAAGCCGGACACGCGATCGAGCTGGTTGGCGTTGTTGAGCGGGCCGTACGTCGCGTCCACGTTGTCCGGACCGGCCGTGATCTGCGCCTTGGCTTGCTCGGTCAGCGCCTCGGCGAACTCGTCGTGTATCCGTGGCCCGACGAGCACGCGGGTCGCCGCGGTGCAGTCCTGGCCAGCGTTGAAGTAGCCAGCGATGGCGATAGCCTCGGCAGCCTTTGCCGGGTCGGCGTCATCGAAGACAATGACCGGCGCCTTACCGCCGAGCTCCAGGTGTACTCGCTTCAGGTCCGCGGCCGCTGCCTGCGCTACCTCCATGCCAGCGCGCACGGAGCCCGTGATGGAAACCATCTGCGGGACCTTGTGCGAGACCAACTGCCGGCCCGTGTCCCGGTCGCCGCAGACGACGTTGAACACCCCGGCTGGTACGAACTCGCTGATCAGCTCGGCCATCAGGAGGGTCGAGTACGGGGTGGTGTCGGACGGCTTCAACACCATGGTGTTGCCGGCTGCCAGCGCCGGCGCCCACTTCCAGACAGCCATCATCATCGGGTAGTTCCACGGCGTCACGGCGGCGCATACGCCGACCGGTTCGCGGCGGATAAACGAGGTGAACCCCGACATGTACTCGCCGGCGGACCGGCCCTCGAGCATTCGCGCCGCGCCAGCGAAGAACCGGATCTGGTCCACCATCGGCGGGATCTCCTCTGACGCCGTCAGCGCCAGCGGCTTGCCGGTGTTCTGCGATTCGGCCTTGACGAACTGATCGGCGCGCGCTTCGATGGCGTCCGCAATCTTCAGCAACGCCAGGCTGCGCTCGCCGGGCGTGGCGTCCCGCCAGCCAGGAAAGGCTTCGGCGGCTGAGGTAACCGCGGCCTCGATCTCGGCTTCGCCGGAGATCGGAGCCGTAGCAAAGACCTCGCCAGTGCTCGGGTCGGTCAGGTCGGCTCGCTTGTCATAGGACAAGTCGGTCCACTGGCCGCCGATGAAGTTTTGAAGATCATTAGCCACTGGTAACTCCGTTCCGGTTCTGATTGAGGGCTTGGGGTATTCGCTCGTCGGATCCCCATGGTGAGCCGTACTCCGTGAGCAGGTCGAGGAAGGGTCGCGGAGGCAGCGCCTCTGGTCCGAGGACGCCGGTGCCCGACCACGCGCCGCTGTCGAGCAGTTCTAGCGCGACCACGGGGTTGATGGCGGTCTGCCACACGACGGCCTGGGAGCCGTACTCGGCCATGGTCGCCGCGTTGTCCACCACGTGATACAGATACACCTCGCGCGGCTGGCCGTCCTTGCCCGTGCCGGTGACCCACGTGCCAGCGCAGGTCAGCCCGCTCATCTTGGCACCGAGCGTCGCCGGGTCCGGCAGGCCCGCCGCAACAACATCGCGTGGTGACACACTGACGGCGCCGACGCTGACCGGCTCGGTGCGGTCCAGGCCCAGCTTGTGCAGTGTCTCGAGAACGCTGATGAATTCCGCACCGAGGCCGTACTTGAACGTGACCCGCTTGGCCTTGACCCAGCGCGGGATCAAGAGCACCTCCTCGTGCTCGACGTTCACGCACTCGACTGGGCCGATACCGGCCGGGAAGGTGAAGCTCTCTGGTTCGCTGAACGGCGGGGTGGTGAACCAGCCGCTGCCCTCTTCCCAGATGACGGGAGGGTTCAGGCACTCCTCGATCGTCGTCCAGATGGAGAAGGTGGGCGCGAAGTCGTAGCCAGCCACTGTCAGGTTGGCGCCGTCGCGGACGCCGATCTCGTCGATCTCGCTGAATAGCTCGTCGGCTGCGTACCGGGCGAAGACATCGGACAGACCGGGCTCGACTCCGATACCGACGAGCGCCAGCTGGCCAGCCTGCTGCCACTGGTCCGCCATGGCGAACTGCTCGTCGCCGAGCATGACCCCCGTCTTGGCGTACGGTTCGTCGGGATGCGGCCGCGACAGTGACATGGCCATGTCCAGGTACGTCACTCCCGCGGCCAGCGCGGCTCGGAACAGCGGCATGACGAATCGTGGATCCGTTGCGTTCATGAGGGCGTCGCACCGGTGCTCGAGCAGCAGGCCGACGGTTGCGGCTTCGTCCCTGGCATCGAGCCGGACGGCCGTGTAGGAGTCCTTCGCGGCCGCTGCTGTCTGGGCCCTGGCCAAGTCGTAGTCGGCGATGATCAAGTCAGCGAACGGGCGACGGGCAGCGATCCTGGCGATCGCTGTGCCAACCCCGCCGGCCCCCACAAGAAGTATGCGCATGGCAGCGATCCTAACTCTGCCCTGCTGGGCCGCCTCGACTGGTCTAGTTGCTGTTTTCCTACAATGCAACTGAATTCGTTGCTGTGCAGGACGAAATCATGCTAGAACCGTTGGTCTCGGATCGCGCATTACGTGTGCGTGGGTCCGCATAATCTCAAGTCCAGCAGCGGCGTACCGTCGCGATAAGCACGTAATCCGGTTCCTGTACGCAGGGTGTCCGGAGGGGAGAGTCAGCATGGCAACAGCCAGGGAGGCCGTGGCGCCGACAGAGCAGCCGCTGGAAAAGGGCCTCAGATCAGGCGCACTCGGGCTGATATCGAGCACAGTTATCGCGACTGCCTCGGTCGCGCCCGCGTACAGCATCGCGGCGACACTGGGCTTCGTGGTCGCTGCCGTCGGCCTCCGGTCACCAATTATTGCCATCCTGGCGTTCGTGCCCATGCTGCTGACGTCGATCGGCTATGCCGAGATGAACAGGGCCGACCCGGATTGCGGGACAACGTTCACGTGGGCGACCAGGGCCTTCGGTCCGAAGACCGGCTGGGCCGGCGGCTGGGCGATCGTGGCTGCGGACATCCTCGTCATGGCCAGCCTGGCGCAGGTCGCTAGTCAGTACTGCTTCCTGCTCTTCAATGCGAACGGCATCGGTACTAACCCGTCAAGTAACTGGGTGCTCCTGGGCGGCGTCATCTGGATCATCCTCATGACGACCATCTGCTACATCGGGATCGAGGTATCGGCGAACTTCCAGAAGGTGCTGCTGACTATCGAGCTCACCATGCTGGTGGTGCTATCTGTCACGGCGCTCGTCAAGGTCGGCAATGGCAGCGCTCCGGCCGGGCACCTGACTCCGAGCTGGTCCTGGCTGAATCCATTCGACGTTCCGAACTTCAGCGCGTTCGTGAGCGGCATCATCCTGATGGTCTTCATCTACTGGGGCTGGGACACCGCGCTGTCGGTCAACGAGGAGACCAAGGACCGCAATCGGACGCCTGGCCTCGCGGGCATTCTCTCTACCCTGATCCTGCTCGTCACGTACGCCCTAGTGATCTTCTCGATGCAGTCGTTCGCTGGCATCGGCACGAAGGGCAACGGTCTCGGCAACTCCAATAACGTCGGTGACGTGTTGTCGATCCAGGGTCACGCGGTATTCGGCAGCGGAACCGTCGGCAACGTCTTCTTCCGCCTGCTGCTGATCATGGTGCTGTCCTCAGCCGCGGCGTCTACGCAGACCACCATCTTGCCGACCGCGCGTACCACACTGTCGATGGCCGTCTACCGCGCGATCCCCAAGGCCTTTGCCAAGATCCACCCGCGGTTCCTGACGCCCACGGTATCCACCCTCGTTATGGGCGGCGTCTCGATCGTGTTCTACGTGATTGTGAACAACGCAAAGAACCCGATCGGCCTGATCGGCGACGCCGTGATCGCGATCGGTCTGTACATCGCCTTCTACTACGGGCTCACTGGGTTCGCTTGCGTCTGGTACTACCGTCGGAGCCTGACGAGCAGCGCGCGCAACCTGTGGATGCGAGGAATCCTGCCGCTGACGGGGGCCCTGATTCTCTGGTTCCTCGGCGGCTGGAGCGTGTGGCTCGACTACGACGTCGCCACTGCGAACGACTACACGTTCTGGACTGTGCCCGGCCTCCACTGGCAGATCGGCGGTGCCTTCCTGATCGCCGCCGGGGCGGCCCTCATCGGTGTGGTGTTCTTCAGCTACAACCGGATCGCGAATCCAGCTTTCTTCAAGAAGGAGACGCTGACCCGCTCGACGCCCACGCTCGTCCCGGACGAGTAATCCGGACGAGTAACCGAGCCGAGCACAACGCAGCACCCGCCGTCGGGCGGGTGCTGCGTTCGGTTGTGGGAGGGCGCCTTCGGGCGGATCAGGCGGGACCGTTGCCGAAGCCGCCGACGTGCTCGGCGCCGCTCACGATCTGCTGGTCCGAGGCATCGATAGCCGTTGGCCCGCCCGGGATTGGCACGAACCAGACGTGCATCATGGGCGAGGTGACCTGGTTCGTCGATCCAGCCGGGCAGACCGGGGTGACCGCGGTCACGAGGGCGACGACGACTCCGAGCGCCGTCTGGCACAGGTTCGTATGGACGTGCCACTGGGTGAGGCAGCCCCCGGGCTGCGGGGTAGCCCGGAATGGCGGCGCTATGTACATGTCCGCCACGAGCACCGCGCCTTTCGGGGTGTTGGCGTATACCAGGGACTGTGGCGCCGCGATGTTGAGCACCGGGCCGCCGCGCAAGGTTGCCAGGTAGTACTTGTAGTTCAGGTAGTGCACGACGCTCAGCCCGGGCGGCGTGATCGGCACATAACCCGCAGCCTTCGCGACGGCCAGGCTGCGGAACCTGCCGGCATCCTGCCAGCTCGCGTTGACCAGTCGGACTGCCGCCGCCTGCTGGGCGGCGGTGGGCGCCGCGTCGCACATCGTCGGGCTTGCCATCTTCATGCCCGCCGCCATCTGCATGTTCGGGTCCGGCATGGTGATCGCACCGGCGGGCGACGTGGAGGCGAGTTCGATTGCCGGCGCCTTCGGCGCGGATGCCCTGGGCGCCGACATCTGCATCCCGTGGGGCGCCTTGGCAATGGTGGTGCCGGCGGCGGTGGTGCCAGCAGAAGCGGTCATGACCATGTCCGGTCCGCCCGCGACCAAGGCGATGCTCAGCAGCGCCGCGGCCGTCGCACCTGTGACAGTCGGCACGGCGAAGACTAGGTCGCGTCTCACCCGCCGGTCCTTGCTGCCGACCAGGAGCCAGAGACAGCCCGCGACCACCAGGGCTTCGAGCGCAGTGCAGAGACCATCACCGAATCCGACCGGCTCAGCCACGTGCGGGGCGGGGCCGATGATGTCACCCACGGTCCGGGTGACGATGTAGACGACGATGACGATGGCGTCGACGATCGCCCCGGTCACTAGCAGCGACCTGGTCGGCCTGATGACAACCCCCACCGCCCACAGCAGTTGCAGCCACGCGACGACGAGCATGAACACGCCGAACAGCCAGTACTCCCGGGAATGCGCGCCGGCTACGGCGAAATGGATCACCGACGTCGTCCCGCCCAGGATCGCTAGGCAGTAGCGCAGGACACTGGCGCCCGGCACCATCGGCCGTTGATCAGCCGTGCGAACGGCGTCGTTCATGCAGTCTCCCCGAGCATCGTTGAGCCCACCGGCCAATGTGCGCCCACTCGCCAGTCCACGCCGACCGGACGGTCCGCATAGCCCGGAGGCGCCAGTACGCATCTCACGGTAGCTACCGGCGGTAAAATGTCAACCACAGTTTCCTATTCTCGCCTGCGGAGCCAGCCGTGACTGCGAGCCACACACCTGATCCCCAGCACCCCGGCAGGACAGCCTTGGGCCGCGCTCTGCGCCGGGCCCTGAATGGCTACTGGCAACTGATCGGAGCGCAACTGGCGGCCGCAGGCTTCGATGACCGGAAATTTCCCGAAGGTCGGGTGCTGGCACTATGCGCCCGGCCCGGCGAGACCACGATCTCGGACGTCGGCCGCCGGCTTGGCATCACCCGGCAGGGTGCCGGCAAGATCGTGGCCGGGCTCCGCGAACATGGCTACCTGACCGTCGCCCCGTCGCCAACCGACCGCCGGGAGAGGGTGCTCAGTCTCACGCCGAGAGCTGAGCAATTCCTCGTGACAGTGCAGGATGCTGGCCACGCTGTGGAAACTAGGCTGCGAGCGGAGATCGGCGACGAAGGGGTGGATCAGCTGTTCCGTGCCCTCGATCTGCTGGCACGCCACGCGGGCCCGCTTCCTGGTGAGGGCATCACCCGGGCAGGAGGATGGTGGCCCTTGCGCGGGCAACAGGCCGGCGACGGCTCCTAGCCCGCCGCGTCGAGGCGGGCGGCTGTCGGCAACACCGCCTAGGCTTGGCTCGTGACCGCCCTGGTTGTCGACTCCCTCCTGGACGGGCTGAATCCGCAGCAGCGGGCCGCCGTGCTGCACCAGGGCAGCCCGTTGCTCATCGTGGCCGGCGCGGGTTCGGGCAAGACGCGTGTCTTGACCCACCGCATCGCCTACTTGCTGGCGGAGCGAGATGTCGAACCGAGCCAGATCCTCGCCATCACCTTCACCAACAAGGCGGCGGGGGAGATGGCGGGCAGGGCTGCGTCGCTGACCGGAGCCCGAGCGCGGTCGATGTGGCTGATGACCTTTCACTCGGCGTGCGTGCGGATCCTGCGACGCGAGGCCAGAAGGTTCGGCTACCCGTCGAGCTTCTCGATCTACGACCAGGCCGACTCGCAGCGACTCATGGCCATGGTCTGCCGCGAGCTTGAGCTCGACGCGAAGTTCTTTCCGCCGAAGGGCATGGCGAATCAGGTCTCGGGCCTCAAGAACGAGCTGATCGATTACGAGACCGTGCTCGCCCAGGCCAGCGGCTACCGGGACAAGGCGCTCGGCGAGGCCTACGCCGAGTACCAGCGCCGGCTCGTCGCTGCAGGCGCCATGGATTTCGACGACCTGATCATGGTGACTGTCCACTTGCTGCAGGCGTTTCCGGACGTGGCAGCAGAGTATCGGCGCCGGTTCCGGCACATCCTCGTCGATGAGTATCAGGACACCAACCACGCGCAGTACACGTTGGTGCACGAGCTAGCCGGAGCGGGTGGCGAGTCGCCCGCCGAGCTGGTCGTCGTCGGTGACGCTGACCAGTCCATCTACGCGTTCCGCGGCGCCACGATCAGGAACATCGAGGAATTCGAGCGCGACTTCGCCGGGGCCCGGGTGATCCTGCTCGAGCAGAATTACAGGTCGACCCAGAACATCCTCGCCGCCGCCAACGCCGTGGTCTCGCGCAACCCCGGCCGGATCCCCAAGAACCTGTGGTCGGATGCTGGCGACGGGCCGTCGATCACCGGTTACGTCGCCGACAGCGAGCACGACGAGGCCGCGTTCGTGGCTGAGGAGGTTGACCGGCTCGCGGACGCAGGCGAAGCGACACCGGGCCAGGTAGCCGTGTTCTACCGGACCAACGCGCAGTCTCGTGTCTTCGAAGAGGTCTTCATCCGGTCCGGGCTGCCATACAAGGTGGTGGGCGGGGTCAGGTTCTACGAGCGGCGCGAGGTCCGTGATCTGCTGGGGTACTTGCGGCTGGTCGCCAATCCTGACGACGAGGTGTCGCTGCGGCGGGTACTCAACACGCCGCGGCGTGGTATCGGCGACCGCGCCGAGGAGTACGTGGCCGCGTTGGCGAACCGTGACAAGATCAGCTTCGCCGCGGCGCTGGCCAGGCCCGACGACGTACCTGGTCTGCCAGCGCGGTCCGCGCGCGCCATCGAAGGCTTCAACGACCTGATCGCCGGCCTGCGGCAGATGTCCGACGCCGGCGGCCCGGTCGGCGACATTGCCGAAGCGGTGCTTGACCGGACCGGGTACGTCGCCGAGCTGCAGGCCTCATCCGACCTGCAGGACGCAAGCCGGATCGAGAACCTGACGGAACTCGTCTCGGTGGCGCGAGAGTTCGACGCCCGCAATCCAGGCGGCACCTTGCTCGAGTTCCTCGAGCAGGTCTCGCTCGTCGCGGACGCCGACGAGATCCCTGAGGGCGTGGAGCACGGCGGCATGGTCACGCTGATGACGCTGCACACCGCCAAGGGACTGGAGTTCCCCGTGGTGTTCCTGACCGGCCTGGAAGAGAACGTTTTCCCGCACGAGCGGTCCATGGGCGACGACCGCGAGCTGGCGGAGGAGCGGAGGCTGGCGTATGTCGGCATCACAAGAGCCATGGAGCGGCTTTACGTCACCAGGGCGTCGACGCGCACCTGGTTCGGCCGGCCGGGTTACCACCGGCAGTCCAGGTTCCTGACTGAGATCCCAGCCGAGCTGATCGAGTGGCGACGCGATGAGTCAGCCGCGACTCAGCCGGCATCAGAGCGGCTGGCCCGGCGGCCCGGAGTACGCGCCGTCGGCAACCGCCCCGTTCCGGCACTCCAGCCCGGCGATCGGGTCAATCACGACTCCTACGGCCTTGGCACCGTGCTGTCGGTCGAAGGTCGCGGCGACGATCCCGAGGCGAAGATCGATTTCGGCGGCGACTACGGCATCAAGCACTTGGTCCTGCGATACGCGCCCATTGAGAAGCTTTAGGAGCCGGGAACGCGGTCGGCTCAGCCAGTCCGCGCAGAACGGCTGCGGTAAGCACGCGACTTGGCCCGCGATCCGCAGATCTGCATGCTGCACCAGCAGCCGCTGTGTGTCGGAGACCGGTCATAGAACGCCCATTGGCAGTCGTCGGCGCTGCATACCTTGAGGCGCGTCCACGTGCCGGCCGTCGCCGCCTCGGCACCGATCAACAGCAATCGGGTCAGCGCGGCCCGAGCGCCCGCTTCGGCCGGGACGATGCGGATCCGGCCGTCCGCCCCGACGTCGATCCCGGCTCGCATCGCCGCCGCGACGCGTGCAGCCCGCGTCCCGGCCGCGCCGTCGTCGCTGTCGTGGATGTCGGCGGCCTGGGCGTCGATACCACGCGACGCTGCGAGCTGGCGCTGCGTACCGGTTATGGTCCGCCGGGTGACGTGCGATCGCAACACGTCGCGGAGCGCCTCGCGCAGCTCGATGGCCAACGACAACTCCCGCTGCTGCGACTTGTCGCCGGGAGCGGTGACAAGGCCCGCTTGGCGCAGCCAGCGGTCCAAGTCAGCTGGCGACGAGAGGGCGTCTGTCCCCTGCTCGATGTCCAGGGTGTTCACGAACGCCTGAAGCGTCCGAAGATCACCTGGCGCCTGTCCGATTGCTGGCTCGCGGCCCGCGATCCGCCCATCGCTCACTGACACGTCCGCTCCCGCCCGTCAGATCCGCTCGCGCCGGTCCGATCCGGCCACCGTCCCGTCCTGACGTCACCATCATTCTAGCTTTGCTGGTTGCGCTCCGCCAGCCGTGGGCGTAGCGTCGTTACTAGCAAATCGATAATGCTGGTGACGCAACCAGCGAAATGCGCGGATGACGGAGGCGCGGCATGAATGCGACGCAAGGCAGCGGCGACTGGGTGATGATTGGAGTCCCGACCAGTGCAGGAGCGCACCACGCTGGGCAGGACCGGGCGCCGGCCGCGCTCCGGGCGGCGGGCTTGATCGACCGGCTGCAGGCCGCAGGCGTCCGCATCAGCGACGCTGGCGACGTGCCGGCCTCGGTTTTTGCGGTCGATCACGACCACCCGCGCGCTCGCAACGTAGCCGCCGTCGTCGCGGTTGCGCGTGCGGTCGCCGGCGCGGTAGAGCGCGAGGTGGCAGCCGGCCGCCGACCGCTCGTGGTGGGTGGCGACTGCACGATCACTATCGGAGTCGTTGCCGGCCTCCGGCGGGTGCACCCGAACGTCGGGCTCGCCTACCTAGACGGCGACGCCGATCTCGGCGGTCTGTCGACGGACGGATCCGGCATCCTGGACTCGACCGGCATCTGGCACATGCTGGGCAACGGCGAGCCCCAGCTAGCGAATCTGGGCGGTGCCATCCCAATGCTCGACGGCTCGCGGCTGGCCATGCTGGGCTGCGACCCACGCGAGCAGACCGAGGCCGGTCGCGCGTTCCTGGCCAGTAAGGGCGTCAGCTTCTCCGAGGGTCCCGAGCTGGTGGCCGACCCGGAAGCTACGGCTCGGCGGGCGCTCGCCGCGCTCGGCGGCCGGTATCCGTTCGTCGTGCACTTCGACGTGGACGTGGTTGACTCCGGCGACCTGCCGCTCGGTAACTTCCCGCACTATGGCTCCGGCGTCGGGCTGGCTGACGCGGCCAGGAGCCTCCGCGTCCTGGTCGCGGACCCAGCGTGCGCTGCGCTGGTACTGACCGAGATCAATCCGAGCTACGACGCCGATGGCAGCCAGCTTGACAGGTACTTGGCCGCCCTGACGACAGCGCTGCCCGCCGCGCCCGCCCTGACCTGACGCTAGGCTGATGGCGGCTGCCCGGAATGTCGGCGGCACGCAGCACCTGGTCGGAGGGTCCATGAGCAGCATCCGCGTCGTCATCGCGAAGCCGGGCCTGGATGGCCACGATCGCGGCGCGAAGGTCGTAGCTCGGGCGCTGCGCGACGCGGGCGTTGAGGTCATCTATACCGGGCTGCACCAGACACCTGAGCAGATCGTATCGGCCGCCGTGCAGGAGGACGCCGACGCGATCGGGTTGTCGATCCTGTCCGGCGCGCACATGACGCAGTTCAAGCGCGTGCTTGACCTCCTGCGCGAGCGCGAGGCCGCTGACATCACCGTCTTCGGCGGCGGCATCATCCCGGACGCCGATATCGCGGAACTCGAGCGCATGGGCGTTGCGAAGATCTTTACGCCCGGGGCGACGACCACGCAGATCGTCGACTGGGTCCGCGCGGCGCTCGGCAGCGATGAGCCTGTCGGGCAGCCCGGTACGTAGGCGCGTCCTTTCAGCCGGTCGAGACCCGGTCACTCGCGCGCGCCTGATCGGCACTAGGCTTCGAGCCGCGGGCGCCGCCTTGCGAACCGACGCGAGCAAACAACGGGCGAGCGCCGCGACGATCCCCGAGCACGAAGGACGAACCCGAGTGGACCTGTTCGAGTACCAGGCGAAAGAGCTTTTCGCCGAGTACGGCGTTCCGATTCCGCAGGGCAAGGTCGCCAGCACAGCGGATGAGGCCGGAGAAATCGCTGCAGATTTCGCGGCGGTCAAGGGCGACGGCACGCCGCTGGTTGTGATCAAGGCCCAGGTCAAGACCGGCGGCCGCGGCAAGGCCGGCGGCGTCAAGCTGGCCGACACCCCAGCGGAGGCACAGGAAAAGGCCGCCAAGATCCTCGGCATGGACATCAAGGGCCACACCGTGCACACGGTGCTGGTTGCCGAGGACACCGACATCGCGCAGGAGTACTACCTGTCCTTCCTGCTGGACCGCGCCGAGCGGACTTTCCTGTCGATGTGCTCCGTCGAAGGTGGCGTCGAGATCGAGGAAGTCGCCAGGACCAAGCCGCAAGCACTGGCGAAGATCCCGGTGAATCCGCTGGCTGGCGTCGATCACGCCAAGGCGCTGGAGATCGTCGAAGCTGGCGGCCTGCCGCCTGAGGCGCAGGCTGGCGCGGCCGAGCTTGCCGAGCGCCTCTGGGCGGTATTCACCGACGAGGACGCCACGCTTGTCGAGGTGAACCCGCTCGTCTACACCGGTGATGGCCGGGTGGTCGCGCTCGACGCGAAGGTCACCCTCGACGACAACGCGTCGTTCCGCCAGGACTGGGCGAGGTTTGCCGACCCGACCGCCGTCGATCCCATCGAGGCACGGGCAAAGGCCAAGCACCTGAATTACGTGAAGCTGGACGGTTCCGTTGGGATTATCGGGAACGGGGCCGGCCTCGTGATGTCCACCCTCGATGTGGTCGCCTACGCCGGTGAAGAATTCGGCGGTGTCCGTCCGGCCAACTTCCTGGACATCGGCGGCGGCGCATCAGCCGAGGTCATGGCCAACGGGCTAGACATCGTGCTGTCCGACCCAGATGTGCGCAGCGTGCTGGTGAACGTATTCGGCGGCATAACTTCCTGCGACGCCGTCGCGAACGGCATCGTGTCCGCCATGGCGCTGCTGGCCGAGCGAGGCGAGGCCGTGCGACACCCGATCGTGGTGCGACTCGACGGCAACAACGCGGCCGAAGGCCGTCGCATCCTCGCTGATGCCGGCCTGCCGCACGTCGAGCAGGTGGCGACCATGGACGATGCGGCGCGCCGTGCCGCCGAGCTGGCCGCTGCGGCCTCGAACGGAGCATGACATGGCGATCTTCCTCGACGCCGCCAGCCGGATCATCGTGCAAGGCATCACCGGCTCAGAAGGACGGAAGCACGGCGCGCGGATGATCGCGGCCGGCACCAGCGTCGTCGGCGGCACTAACCCGCGCAAGGCTGGCCAGACGGTGGAGCTATCCGGGCAGGACGTACCGGTCTTCGGGAACGTCGGCAATGCGATGGCCGCCACCGGCGCCGACGTATCGGTGGTCTTCGTGCCGCCAGCGGGCACCAAGGACGCCGTCATCGAAGCAATTGACGCGCAGATCCCGCTTGTCATCGTTATCACCGAGGGTGTGCCCGTGCACGACACGGCGAACATGTGGGCGCACGCGACCGCGGCCGGGAACCGGACGAGGATCGTGGGCCCGAACTGTCCCGGCGTGGCGTCGCCGGGCAAGTCAAACGCCGGCATCATTCCGGCTGACATCACGTCGGAAGGCCGGATCGGGCTTGTCTCCAAGTCCGGCACGCTGACGTACCAGATGATGTACGAACTTCGCGACATCGGGTTCTCGACTGCCGTGGGCATCGGCGGCGACCCGATCATCGGGACGACGCACATCGACTGCCTTCAGGCCTTCCAGGACGACCCGGAGACCGACGCGATCGTCATGATCGGCGAGATCGGCGGCGACGCGGAAGAGCGGGCCGCCGCGTTCATCGAAAAGAACGTCACCAAACCAGTCGTCGCTTACGTAGCGGGCTTCACCGCTCCGGAAGGCAAGACCATGGGTCACGCCGGCGCGATCATCTCCGGCTCAGCCGGTACCGCGCAAGCCAAGAAGGAAGCGCTCGAAAAAGTCGGTGTGCGCGTAGGCCGGACGCCCAGCGGGACGGCGCGCCTCGTTCGTGAGGTCATGCAGACGCGCTGAGAGCCCGGCCGGCTGACGGCGCGCCTCCGTGGCGTTCGCGCCGCGGATTGCCACGCTTGAGTCTTGTGACTGCTTCTGCCGTCGGGTCCCGCCGGGCCGCAGCTGGCGATGGTCCAAGAGGCTCAGCCCAGGGGCTCGACGCCGCGCGGCGGCCGTTGCCCGTCATCGGCGTGCTGGCCGCGTGCGTTGTCATGGCGAGCGGGCTGGCTGTCGTGACGCTGCCCGTGGTCGCTGGCTGGATCGCCGCTCCGCACGCGGGTGCAGGTCTGCCCGCTGTTGTCCGCACTGCGGCAGCGCTCTGGCTCGTCGGCCACCACGTCGGGTTCACCCTCCGCGGCGCGGGGCGCATCGGGTTGCTGCCGCTTGGCCTCGTCGTGCTCCCGGGCGCGCTCCTCTGGCGAGCTGGTCGCTGGGTGGTGCGCGCGGGCGGGGTCGAGCGGCTTCGCCACGTCGGCTACGCGGCGGTGGCGCTCGCGGTGCCGTACGCGGTTCTGACCGGCGCGCTCGCGCTTGTCAGCAGGTCGTCGCGAGAGTCATCATCGGTCGCGCAGGCGTTCGTCTGCGGCCTGCTCCTCGCGCTGGCCGCCGGCGGACTGGGCGGTGCACGAGCACTAGCGCCGTGGTCGCAGCTTGTCCGCCTGCTGCCGCCGCGTCAGCGCTCTGTGGTTGTCGCGATCGCTGGTGTGCTAGCCGTCCTGGTGACAGCGGGTGCAGTGCTGGGCGCGGCATCGCTCGCAGTGCACCTGCATGAGGCAGCGAGGCTCCAGCACGCGCTCGGGCCGGACGCTATCGGACTCGTGTTGTTGCTGCTGCTCCAGCTCAGCTATCTGCCGAACGCGGTCATCTGGGGCATCGCATACGCCGTCGGACCTGGCTTCGCGTTCGGCTCTGCCACTGTCGTCGCGCCGTCTGGGTCCGCGCTGGCCCAGCTTCCGGCGCTGCCCTTGCTGGCCGCGCTCCCGCCTGGGCAGCACCCGGTCATGCCGGGCTGGCTGGAGCCGACGGTGCTGGCGCTGCCATACCTCGCCGGCGGAATCGGGGGGCTGCTGCTCGTCCGCGCCGCACCGGCGCTGACGCTGGACGAGGCGCCCGTGTGGGGTCTTGTGTCCGGCGTGGTCTCGGGCCTCGTGCTAGCGCTGCTGGCCGCTGCGTCCGGCGGCCCGCTCGGCGAGGGCAGGCTTGCTGCCGTTGGGCCGTCTGCGTGGGAGGTCGGCATCGTGTCAGCGCTCGAGATCGGGGTGTCGGCCGCCGTCGTCGCTGGTATCGCGAACTATCGGGTAATCCGTCGGCTCGGCGTAATGCCGGCCAGGGCCAAGCCGGCGGCGTCCAGGCCTAGCCGCGGCCGCGCTGCACCACGAAGCACGGGACCGGCGCAGCACGGTCACGTCATCTACGTCGATCCCTGGGCCGGTGATCCACGGCGAGATTCGCGCCCCACTCATCGCGGCCCGTCAGCTCTTCCGTAAGGCTCGGAACGTGGCCGTAGTGGTGCACGCCGAGGTGCGCTGATGCTGGCTTGTACGCTGTGATCGCTGGCGGGATCCGACCGTCAGCTGATCCTCGCCAGACGGACAAGGGGAGTTCTCCGTCAGCCCTTCGCGATTGCTGGTGCTGGTTTCCGGCACCGGCAGCATTCTCCAGGCGTTGCTCGACGCCTGCGCGGACCCCGCGTTCGGCGCGCAGATCGTAGGCGTGGGCGCGGACCGGGACGGAACTGGCGGTGTTGACCGGGCCAGGTCGGCAGGCGTGCCTACTTTCGTCCGCCGGCTGGCCGACTCGCCCGACCGGGCGGCCTGGGACAAGGCGCTGATGCACGACTGCGCTGCATTCAAGCCAGACCTGGTGGTGGCGGCCGGGTTCCTCAAGCTGGTCGGGGCCGACTTCTTGGCCGAGTTCGGCGGGCGGCTGATCAACACGCATCCGGCGCTGCTACCGTCCTTCCCTGGCATGCACAGCGTCCGGGACGCGCTCGCGCACGGCGTGAAGGTGACGGGCTGCAGCGTGATCCTGGCCGACGCCGGAGTCGATAGCGGTCCAATCGTGGCGCAGACAGCCGTGCCCGTCCTTGCCGACGACGACGAGTTCACCCTGCACGAGCGGATCAAAGTGGCTGAGCGGGTACTCGTGGTAGAGACCATCGGCCGGATGGTGCGCGAAGGGTGGTCAGTACACGGCCGAACCGTCAGGCTCGGCCGGTGATCGGGTGGCAGGTGACGGCGTGAGCAGGGTAGCGATTCGGCGGGCGCTGATCAGCGTCTACGACAAGGGCGGACTGACCGAGCTGGCCGCTGCCTTGCACGCGGCGGGCGTCCAGATCGTTTCGACTGGCAGTACGGCGGCCACGCTTGCGGCGGCAGGCTTGCCCGTCACGCGGGTCGAGGAGATCACCGGCTTCCCGGAATGCCTAGACGGCCGGGTCAAGACGCTGCACCCCGCCGTGCACGCGGGCCTGCTGGCGGACA
>Ga0126378_10001272_pt1 | contig 18816 bp, 14 predicted proteins | sample PanSoiMetPlot_23_FD_92587 | JGI IMG/M metagenome (GOLD analysis project Ga0126378, IMG submission 92587) | Tropical forest soil microbial communities from Panama - MetaG Plot_23 | ecosystem: Environmental > Terrestrial > Soil > Tropical forest > Bulk soil | place: Panama | collected 2016-02-17
GCGGAGCCCGGCCGCTATCACGCGTTACCTGGGCGTAGCAGCGTCGTTGGGTCACACGTGATGCAACGCTGGAGGGCTCTCCTGGCAGCCCTGGCCGGCAGCGCACTCCTCGCAGCCGGGTTTGCGGTCGGCGTCGACCGGCTGGTCATGTCCAGCCCGCAAGCACCCCACCTGACCTCGATCTCCGACGCCAGTCTGTCCGCCCGCTACGGGGTCACGCTGGCCGCGGCGCCAGAGCCGCCGTACTGCGGCCTCGAACAGACGGCGGCGAAGACAGGATGGCTGAGCCCAGGCACCGCGGGATGTGCGATCAGCCGGGAGCGGGCTGAAGCAGCGGCGCTGGGCGTTGGCTCAGGTCGGGTGAAGGAGAGCCTGCTGGCTCGCGTCAGCTCGACCTGGAACCCGGAGATCCGGGACCGCCTCGCGTGGCTGGTGGTCGTTCGGTGGGCAAGAGGCGCGTCGCTGCCGCGGTGGTGCGCAACGCTCGTCTATCCCACGCCAGTCGGCTGCCATTCCCCCCAGACGCGGCTGCTCTTTGACCGCGTCGTGGTACTGGACGCCTATTCGGGTCAGACCCTTCAGACACAGCAGCCCGGCCCAGTATTGATCACGGGTCCGGCTGCGTCCCCGAGGGGCTGACCACCGCCGACCAGCTTGGCGGTGCGGGTGGCGCCAGCATTTCAGCCAGGTAACGGAGCGCGATCGGGTATCGATGCTGGTTGCCCCCGTGGGCACCATCGAACAGCTCATAGCGCACGTGGTTGGCACCGATCTTCATGAGCTCCTGCCGGAAGGCAGCCGCGCCCAGGTCCAGAAAGTACTCGTCGCTCCTTCCGGCGTCGATGTAGATCGCCCGGAGCGAGCGGAGCTTCTCGGCGTGGCGGGCCACCATCCGCACCGGATCCCAGGCCAGCCAGCGCTCCCACACTTCATTGATCAAGCGGCCGGTCTCGATCTCGAAAGGCAGCCGGACGGTTCCGTCCGGGTCGGCCGAGTAGCAGGCGGCCATCGCGTAGGCGTCAACGAGCGCGCTGTCGTGCTGGCGCGTATACGGGGGCCGGGAGCGGAAGTCAGCCCAGAACCGCGCGTACGAGCCCTGGTAGTGGTCGCGCAGCGTCCTCGCCACCACGGCAAACTCTGGTAGGTAGCAGTGCTCGAACAGGGCGTCGCCGGCAAGACTGGCCAGGCCGCCGAACAGGTCCGGGCGCAGCATCGGCGTGACCATCGCTCCGTAACCGCCACTGGAGTGGCCCATGATCCCGCGGTGACTGCGCTGCGCGAGCGTCCGATAGCGCGAATCCACCCAGGGCACCACGTCCTCGCACAGGTAGCTGTGATAGCGGCCAGTGGCCGGCGAGTCGAGGTACTGGCTGCCGCCGAGCGACGTCCAGCAGTCGACGAAGACGACCAGGCAGCGCGGCGCCTCGCCTCGAGCCATCAGCTCGTCGACCATCTCCGGAAAGGTTCGACGGAATGCGTTGCGGTTCCGCCACATGTCGACCTGACTCGTGAAACCCTGGACCACGTACACGGCGGGATACCGCCGCTCGGGCTCGCGGCTGTAGCCAGGCGGCAGGTAGACCCAGATCGGCCGGTGCGCCGGGTCGCCGAGCGGGTTGCCGCGCAGCGCCTTGCTGTCTATCCAGGATTCTTCCAGGCGGCCGGCCCACTCGATGCTCCAGGGATACATGGCGGTCACCTGACACTTACCGCATGACAGCCTGGACGAGCGCGTCCCCGACCTCCGCCGTAGAGGCGGTGCCGCCGAGGTCACCGGTCAGCACGCGGCCGTCTTCGCACACCGCGTCGATGGCGCGTTCGACACGATCGGCCTGCTGGCCGTAGCCGAGGTGGCGCAACATCAACGCTGCCGACCAGACGGCACCGATCGGGTTGGCCCGGCCCTGACCCGCGATGTCGGGCGCCGAGCCGTGCACGGGCTCGAACATCGAAGGACCCCGCCCGTCCAGGCTCAGGTTGGCGCTGGCGGCGAGCCCGAGGCTGCCCTGAAGGGCGCCGCCGAGGTCAGTCAGAATGTCGGCGAAGAGGTTGGAGGCGACCACGACGTCGATTGTGTCCGGCCTCAGCACCATGCGGGCTGCCATCGCGTCCACATGGACCCGCTCCAGTTCCACGTCGACGTGCTCGCGGGCGATCCCTGCTACAACCTCGTCCCACAGCACGTACGCGTAACGGCTCGCGTTCGACTTGGTCACGCTGACGAGCCGACCCCGGCGCTCGCGGGCTCGCTCAAAGGCGAAGCGGGCGCAGCGCTCGATGGCACGGCGGGTGAAAACCGGCACCTCGACCGCCAGCTCGGCATCAGTGCCCACGTGCACGCGGCCGCCCGTTCCCGAGTACTCGCCCTCGGTGTTCTCGCGAACGAACAGCATGTCTACGTCCTCCGGGCCGCGGCCGGCGAGAGGGCCGCGAATGCCGGGCGGGAGCCGGACCGGACGCAGGTTGACGTACTGCTCGAAGGTCTTCCGGATCGGGAGCAGGCACTCCCAGAGGCTGACGTGGTCGGGCACGGTGGGCCAGCCGATGGCGCCGAGGTAGATGGCGTCGAAGCCGGCTAGTGTCGACAGGCGTCTCCAGGCATCATGCGACCGGTCCGCGCGTGGTAGTCGCAGCTCCAGGGCAGCTCCTCGAACTCCAGGGGCAGGCCGAGGGCGCCCAAGACCTTCAGCCCCTCCGGCACCACCTCCCTCCCCACCCCATCGCCGGGAATGACCGCGATGCGGTTCGACATGGCTCGGGAGAAGGTACCCGATCGGCCGCGCACGCAGGGCTAGAGGTGCGGCACCTCTAGCGCATGAAGTCGACCGGCTCCTCGCGGCCGTCCCAGACGACTGTCGTGTGGGCCGGTTCGGTCCGGGCCACCACCTCGCCGCGGCGGAGCACCAGGCGCCGCCTCGGCATCAGTCGCAGCGCGTCCATCTCGGTCGGCGCGTCGAACACGACCAGGTCGGCCGGGGCTCCCTCGGCCAGGCCGTAGTCCTGGAGGCCGAGCGCTCGGGCCGGGTTGATCGTGATCATGTCGATCAGCCGCTTGAGCTCCTCGGCACCGGACATGTGGCCGTAGTGCGCAAGTACGAAAGCTGCCTGCAATGGGTCGCCGCACCCGAGCGGGTACCACGGGTCCATCACAGAGTCGTGGCCGATGCAGACGTTGACACCGGCGGCCATCAGCTCCTTGACCCGGGTATGGCCGCGACGGATGGGATAGGAGTCGAAGCGGCCCTGCAGGACCGAGTTGTCGAGCGGGTTCGTGACCATGTGCATCCCGGCGCGGGCGATGTTGTTGATCACCCGGAACGCGTAGGCGTTGTTGTACGAGTGCATGGCCGTGGTGTGGCTGGCGGTCACGCTGCCGCCCATACCCAACCGGATCGTCTCGGCGGCCATCACCTCGACGAACCGCGAGTGGTCGTCGTCGGTCTCGTCGCAGTGGATGTCGACGCGCAGCCCGTGCTCGGCGGCGAGCGCGAACGAGAATCTCACCGACTCGACGCCCATCTCGCGGGTCATCTCGAAGTGCGGGATGCCGCCCACCACGTCCGCGCCCATCGCAACCGCCCTCCGCATCAGCTCGGGGCCACCGTCGAACGAGAAGATGCCCTGCTGGGGGAATGCGACAAGCTGGAGATCGAGCTGATTCCCGATCTCCTTGCGCAGTTCGACGAGCGCTCGGAGAGCCCTCAGCTCAGGGTCGCACACGTCCACGTGGCTGCGCACGTGCTGGACGCCGCTGGCCAGCTGCCAGCGCAGCACCTTGCGCACTCGGGCCTTGACATCCTCGACGGTCAGACCGCGCACGCGATCGGCCCAGATCGCGATCCCCTCGAACAGGGAACCGGACAGGTTGAACCGCGGCTGGCCGACCGTCAGCACGGCGTCCAGGTGGATGTGCGGCTCAACCAGCGGCGGCGTGACAAGAGCCCCATCCAGGTGCACCACCTGCCGCGCGACAGCCTGAGGTGCGACCAGACGGCCGTCCCGCACGGCTAGATCACGGAGCTCGACTGAACCGGCGACTCGCGCCCCGGTCAACAACAGGTCCAACATGGGACCATTACACGAGATGGACGCGGCCACTCGCGTCCCAAATGGGAGAGGAGAATAAAGCTCGATGGCCACGTACGAATCTGTCGAAGGCGTGCCGGTCCGCGAGGGTGAGTACGGCGATCGCGTGGTCGCCGTCGAGCCTGGAGGCATCGAGTACATCCCTGACCGCGAGCGCCACGGCAACCCGCTCAAGCTCTTCTGGACCTGGATGTCGGCCAACCTCGAGTTTGCGACCATCTTCGTCGGCTTCCTGCCAGTCGCGTTCTTTGGAATGGGCTTCGCAGATGCCGCGGTCGCGCTCATCCTGGGCACGGCGCTGGGCTCTTTGACTCACGCCATCCTGTCGAGCTGGGGCCCACGGTACGGCGTGCCGCAGATGGTCCAGGCCCGGGGCGCTTTCGGCTACCTGGGCAATATCCTGCCGGCCGGTCTGAACACCTTCACAGCCACCGTCGGCTGGTTCATCGTCAACAGTGTTGCCGGGGCCTTCGCTCTGACGACGCTTTTCGGTCCCCGGTTGCTGAACTGGTTCGACATGCCCTTCTGGGTGGCGTTCCTGGTCATCGTGCTGGCTCAGGTCGTCGTGGCCTTCGTCGGCCACAACCTGGTGCACGAGTTCGAGAAATACTGCTTCCCGTACCTGATGATCGTATTCGGGCTGGCTACCATCTGGATCCTCGTCCAGGCCCACCTGGGCACGGGTATCGACGCCAAGAAGCAGGGCCCACTCGGCGAGACCGGTGCGTTCACCCTTACCTTTACCGCCGCGTTCGGATACGCCGTCGGCTGGAACCCATACGCATCCGACTACACGCGCTATCTGCCGTCCAGCACGAGCCGGGTGATGACCGGCCTGTGGGCCGGACTGGGTGTGTTCGTTTCCTGCGCGATCCTGGAGGTGATGGGCGCAGCCCTGGTGACCATCCCCGTCGGCGGCACGGCACCGGCCACCCCGACCGACCAGTTCATCAAGCCGCTGCCCGGCGTCCTGGCGGGCCTCGCCCTGCTGGGTATCGCGATTGGTGCGGTTACCGCCAACGTCATCAACGTCTACAGCGGCGCCCTGTCGTTCCTGGTTCTGGGCGTCCGGCTGCCGCTCCGGATCCGCCGTGCACTCGTCGCCCTGGGCGCCGGCGTCGTCGGCTACATCGTCGGGATATGGCTGCAGGCACAGGTCGGTCCGGGCAGCAAGTACGAAGACTTCCTTCTGCTGATCAGCTACTGGATCGCGCCTTTCCTGGCCGTGGTGCTGCTCGACTACTGGATGCGGCGCGGCAGCTACGATGAGCGCCTGTTCTACGACACGCACTACCGGCCCTGGCACGGGGTCGTCGCCATGCTGGCCGGGATCGTGGTTTCCTTCCCGTTCTGGAACAACCCGCTGTACACGGGGCCACTGGCAACAGCCGTGCCCGCACTGGGCGACATCACTTTCGTGGTGGGCTTCATCGTGACGGCCGTCGTCTACTTCGCGCTCACCGCAGGAGTGCGCCGCGAGGCGCCCGCAGAGCCGGAGGCTGCTACGACGGGGAGCTGAGAGCCGGTGCGGAGCGCTTGACGTTGCAAAGGCGAGACCGAGTGGAGATGTGGACACGCGATGAGCGTCCCCGCAACTCTGGAACCAATCTGGTACTGAAAGTGGAAGTGCGCCTGCGCGATACTTTCGTCGATACTCAGAGCTTCCGGAATCAGACAAGCGCATCGCTTAATGCCGGCCTGATCCGTTGACTGCAGGCACCGGGCAAAGGTTGCCCGGTGCCTGACTTTCATGCAGCACGACCGGGTGATCATTGATGGCCGAGCGCCTGGGCGTCCTGGACGACGTCGTCGCAGAAGCCTGACCGTGCGCCCGACGCCCGACTGTGGCATGTTCTTCAGGTCGGGTTCAGCAGAGCACCCAGGGAGGCGGCTCGACGCAAAGAAAAGGAGGAGGACGTAGTGAGACTCAAGTTGCTGATCGTGGCTGCGGTCTTTGCGTTCGCGGTCGGCCAGCCATTGGCCGTTGCAGGCGACGACAACCCGCAGCCCGTCAACTTCACGAACGTGATGAACGCGCCGGCGCCCGTCACGGGCGCCGTCTTCGGCACCACGCCGGCGGTCAAGACCGGCACCGCGATCTGCACGACGGCGACGTCCAGCGCGTCAAACGTCAATACGGACTGCACCGAGCCGTCGGTCGGGCCGCACAACGAGACGTCGATCGCGGTCAACCCGACCAACCCCCTGAACATGATCGGCGGAGTGAACGACTACCAGCTCGCGCTCAACCCCGACGGCCACGTGAGCGAGACCATTCATTCCCGCGCGCACGTGACCTTCGACGGCGGCAGGACCTGGTCGATGTTTCCTGTGCTCTCCAACTCCGCCTACCAGGCGACCGGCGACCCCGCGCTGGCGTTCGACGCCGCGGGCCACGCCTACTACGGCACGCTTGGCTTCCGTTTCGTCGGTCCGGACGTTCAGAACCCCGACATCCTTGTCTCGAACTCCGGGGACGGCGGCAAGACGTGGGACGTGGTTCGCGTTGAAGCCGGAAGCGGGGTGGCCACGAGCGTCGGCGACCTTCTCGACAAGGACTACGTCGCCGCCTGGGGCGACGGCAACGCGATCGTCACGTACGGCGACTTCAAGCTGGGCCAGAAGGGCAGCTTCACGTCCGCGCGCATCCACGCCTCGGTGACCCACGACGGCGGCCAGACGTGGTCGACGCCCGCCGTGATATCGGGCTCCCTCGACGAGGCCTTCGTCGCCACCCCGGTAGTGGCCGCCGACGGCCGCATCTTCGTCTCGTTCCTCAACACGACCGACCTGGTCACGGGCCGCGACGACTACGAGGTCGTCGAGGTCGACCCGACGACAGGTACGGCGCTGGGCGCCCCGGTAAAGGTGGCGACCACCATCGACGGCATCACCGACTTCCCGATCGCCTTCGGGCGGCAGACGTACCAGGACAGCGTGTTCCGCACCTGGGCGGCCGGCAACATCGCAGCCGACCGGACCAACGCTGCGCACCTGGCCGTCGTGTGGTCGGACATGCGGAACAGCACACTCCCGGCACCGACCAATCCATACAAGGCGACGACGAACTCCGACGTCATCGTCAGCCAGTCGTTCGATCGCGGCCGGACCTGGTCGTCGCCATCGGCGCTCGCCCTGCCGGGAGACCAGTTCATGCCCTGGGGCGCCTACGACACATCGGGCAAGCTTCGCATCGGCTTCTTCGACCGGTCAGTCGATCCGGCCAACCACAAGTACGGATACACCCTGGCCACCGAGACGACTGGCGGAGCGCTCAACTTCACGAAGGCGGTGATCTCGACGGTCGATTCTGACCCGACTACGGGCGACCGCTGGTTTGCCCGGAACGTGAACTCAGCGTTCCCGCACGCGACGGCCTTCCTTGGCGACTACAGCAACATCGCCGCCACCGCCGATGGCGGGGTGGTCGCCTACTGGACCGACATGCGCAATGACGCGACTTTTGCCGGGATCACTCGCAAGGGCGAGGATGCCTACTTCGCCAGGACTGCCTAGGGTAGGTAGGACGACTGCGGCGGGCCTTCGGGCCCGCCGCCATCACATCGCGGCGGCAGGGCGGCCGCCGCGAATGGCGCAGAGCCCTGAAATTGGTACTGTCCTGGCACTGACACTGGCACCACGGCCGCTCCATGCTCGCCTTGAGAGCGCTTGGTACCCATCAAGCCATCAGGAAGGAGAAGGCCATGAACAGCAACCACGCGAGTCTGACTCGCGTGTACACCGCGGTGACAGGCAGCGCCGTAGAGGAAAAATGCTCCCACCAACCTGCAGATCATTGAGGCGCGGGGAGCTGCCCAGGCGCCGGTGCATTGGGACAATCGTCCTGAACCCAGCTGCCAAGCTGCACCACGTACAGCCGCATGAGCTTCGCGTCACTGCCGTTCAACTCATCACCCAGCGTGGGGCGAACCTCGCGTGCCACTGTCAGTGCCAAACCGGTGCCGTTAGCCATGCTCTGTCCGGCAGCAGCTTCCCGATCAGGGTAATTGCCGACCGATCGACCCGATCCGGCGCCGGCCAGAGGTCTTCGCGTTACGTGCCGAACGCCTTTTCCGCCGTGTCGGCGATCAGCCTTCCGATCGCCAGCGAGGACGTGGCGGCCGGGGACGGCGCGTTGCGTACGTGCAGGATGCGGTCACCCTGCTGGTCCACCACAAAGTCATCGACCAACGCCCCGGACGGATCCAGCGCCTGCGCCCGCACACCCGAAGGGCCGGGGACCATGTCGTCGAGGGTCACATCGGGCAGATAGCGCCTTACCGACCTCCAGAACGCCCGCTTCGAGTAGTCGCGCCACATCTCGATCGCGCCCATCCGCCAGTACTTCCGCGCCAGCCGCTGAAAGCCGCGGTTGAACAGCGCCTGCGCCAGGTCCCGTGGTCGCACATCGAAGCGCCGGTACCCCTCGCGCGACATCGCGAGCACCGCGTTCGGCCCCAACCACACCTCGCCGGTACCGATGCGCCGGCTGCCGTGCACGCCCAGGAACGGAAACGCCGGATCGGGTACCGGGTAAATCAAGTTGCGGCAGAGGTGCCGCGCCTGGGGCCGCAGCTGCCAGTAGTCGCCGCGGAAGGGCACGATTCGCGGCTCCCTGGCTCCACCGGAGAGCTTCGCGACCCGATCGGCATATAGACCGGCGCACGTGATGACCCGCCGCGCCTCGATCTCACCCGCGGTCGTTTCCAGCACCACGTGGTCATTCGACATGCGGAGACCGCGCACCTTGCGGCCCGTGTACACCTCCCCGCCGGCCTGCCGCACCTCCTGCGCGTACTTCTCTGCGACCAGCCTGTAGTCCACGATGCCGGTGCATGGCGACCACAATGCGCGGATGCCTGCGCAGTGCGGCTCGATCTCTCGCAGCCTCTCCGCGCCGATCATCTGCAGCGCTTCCACCCCGTTCGCTTTGCCTCGCTCGTACAGGTGCTGCAGCCGTCCCAGCTCTGATGAGTCGGTGGCCACGATCACCTTGCCGCAGCGCTCCGTGGGGATGCCGTGGCGCTCGCAGTATGCGTACATCTCCCGCGCGCCGGCGACGCACAGGCGCGCCTTCAGGGAGCCCGGTGCGTAGTAGATGCCCGAGTGGATGACCCCGCTGTTGTGTCCGCTCTGGTGGGCGCCGATCTGCGGCTCCTTCTCGATGACAGCCAGCCGAAGGCCGGGACGGCGGTTGAGGAGCTCGCGGGAGGTGGCCAGGCCGACGATGCCGGCTCCCACCACGGCCAGGCTGTAGGCGCGCAAGGATCTATCAGGCGACGGAGCCTGGGCTCCCGAGTAAGTGTTGATCGAAGAAGGCGGGCGTGCGGCGCAACGAACCGGGTCGAGCGCCGGCGGACTCGGGCGCAGCGTAGTGCGCCTGCATAGGGCGACCCCTCGCTCGGGGCACGGCGAGCGTCGCAGACACGCGACGAAATGGTATATGCCGAGGCCGGACGATGCCCGCCGCCTGAGTCGACCCCCTGGGCAACTTGACCCAAGCGGGTGATGACCCGCCCACGGGCTCCTACCGGACCTGCCCGCTAGACTCACCGAGCGAAGGTGGGGGGTCGCGATTGATCGGTGCTTGGATGCCGGCTCGGGGTGGCGTGTGGCTGGCCGCCGTCGCGCTGGCAGCACCGGGGTCAGGCTCGCTGACGGTGCCCGCGCAGGTGCAGCGTGTTCAGGGTCAGCCGGCCCCGTCCATCTCGGCCACCTTCACATATCGACAGCCCGACGACAGCTGCGGCAACGTCACGTTCACCTGGGATGGCGGGACGTGGGCGGATGTGCCCGCATCCTCCGGCGGCAGACCGCCCGCATGCGCGGCCACCCTGGCTGCCCGGCCACCGGCAAATGCGGCGGGCGCCGGCCAGCACCAGGTGTGCGCATCGTCCTCGGCGGACTCCACGATCAGTGACTGCAAGACCGTCGCCATCGCCGTTGTGGCGCCGAACAACACCCCTACAAGCACCCCAGCCGGTCCAACGCCGAAATCGACGCAAAGCCCCGCGCTCGGGGCGGTCGCCGCGTCGCCGGACGCGATGCCAAGCGCATCTTCGGCCCCGGCCACAGCGTCCGGCCCAAGGCACGGCGACACTCGCTCCGCAGTGGCTGCGACGAGCCTTTTCGTGTTCATGGTGCTGGTCGCCGTCGGCGGCAGCGCGCTGGCCATGCGCTCGCTGATCCACGCTGCCCGCGAGTGATCCGCCAGCGTCGACGGCCTACCAACGGCGATTCTCGGCCGGGGCCGGCCGGCTCACCCTGATCGAGAGGCACCAGGAGCACCAGATCCCGGTCCTGGCGGGTGGGGTGCCGGCCCCCACCAGGTCGCGGCCGCACGGGCGGCCGCCGAGATTCCGATCCCGGCGACGTCTACCCGGGCTGAGCCGAAGGGCTGCCCACGCGGCCCATGATGCCTCGGACCTGCTCGATCTCCTCCTGGTTCACCGTGTGGTCGAGATTCGGATACAGCACCATCGTCACCTCGGCGCCCAGTCCGCCAAGGACCCGGGCTGCGTGGCCTACGCGTGCTGCCGGGATGTGCGGGTCGCGGTCGCTGCAACCCAGGAAGACGGGCGTCGCCTCGAGCGACCCGGAGTCGTGGCGTTCTGCCCCGTCGGGGCCGATGAGGCCGCCGCTCAGACCGACCACGCCGCCGAAGCGGCGGGCGTTGCGGGCTGCGTACTCCAGAGTCAGGCACGCGCCCTGCGAGAACCCCAGCAGCACCGTACGCTCGGGCGGGATGCCGGCCGCTGCGATCCTCCCCAACACCCCGCCCACGACCGCCAGCGCCGACGAAAGCCAGGGCTCGTTGCGCTCGATCGGGGCAATGAACGGATACGGGTACCAGGTGCCTTCGGAAGCCTGGGGCGCAAGGAACGTCCATCCCGGCTGCTCGAGTTCGGGCACGAGGGTCAGGATGTCTCCGGCGGTGGCTCCGCGGCCGTGGATCAGGACCATGGCGGCGCCTGCGCGATCCAGGCCCGGTCCGGCGCTCAGCAGTGGCTGGCCTTCGTGAGGCCCGGTCACCGCGCTACCAATCCTGGCCCGATCCGAAGTCACCGGAGGAGTCGGTCAGGTCGAAGCTGTCTTGCTCGGTGAAATCGTCCTGCTGCGCGTACTCGTCCTGCTGGCCGCCGTAGTCGTCCCCGTCGCCCTGGTCCTGCTGCTGGTCGTAGTCCTGCTGGTCGCCACGGCCCTGGCCCCGATCATCCCGGTCCAGTCCCTGCTGGCCGAAGCCCCGGTCGTCGCGGTCGAAGCCGCCGTGGCCGAACACGTCGTGGGCCAGGCCCATGGCCGCGTCGGCGACGAGGACGCCGCCTACCACCCCGAGCGCGATCTTCCCGGCGCCGGCCAGAAAGCTTCCCGCCCCGCCTCCTGATTGCTGCTGGTATGCCGGGCCGGCGTAGGGCGGCGCAGCCGCGTACGGGTATTGCTGTCCGGGCGCAGCAGCGGGCGGCAGGAAGCTGCTCTGCTGCGGCTGGCCGGCCAGGCGAGCCTCGGCCTGCTGCAGCGCACGCTCCTGGACGAGCAGCGTCTGCGTCATGTAGTAAGCCGCCCCCGGCAGGCTCTGGACGCGCTGCTCGATGAGTGCCTCCGCCTGCGGGTCACGCGGACCAGACTGAGCGGCACTCTGCGTTAGCCGCTGAAACAGCGACTCGATCAGCTGTTGCTCCTGTGGAGTCATGAGATCAACCTCGTGAATAGCGATTGGAGACGCCGCCAGGCGCCTCATTCGCCATGGTAGGCCGCGCGGCTGAGCCGGTACAGCACGTGGCGGCGCAGCGGATGTCCGGGCGCCAGCAGCGGGTGCTCGAAGTCGTCGGCCGGATCGCGAGTCATCCCCAGCCGCTCCATCACCCGCCAGGACCGCACGTTGGCAGGCACCGTGAAGGAAACGATCTCCTTGAGGCCGATCTCGGAAAAGCCAAACGCCAGCGCCGCACGTGCTGCTTCGGTGGCATAGCCCTTACCCCAGTGCCGGCGGTCGAGGCGCCAGCCGATCTCGACCGCAGGCATGAACGGGGCATGGTAGGCCGGCACGCTGAGGCCGACATACCCGATGAAGTCGGCGACACCCGGCACCTCGACCGCCCAGTTCCCGAATCCGCGCGTGTCGAAGCTTGCTTCGATCCGGTCCACCGCCGCGTCGGACTCTTCTCGAGTGAGCAGCGCCGGATAGTGCTCCATGACGACCGGGTGCGCGTTCAGAGCGGCGAAATGGCTCGCGATCGCGGGCCCGCCACCGCCTCAGCAGCAGACGCTCGGTCGACAACTCCGGGCGAGGCACGCTTCGCACCTACGTCGAGAGCCGGACCAGCGTGACGCCGTCACCGCCCTGGTTGGCGGGCGCGGGCGCCGATGACTGAACCAGCGGGTGGCCGGCCAGATGCTCGCGGACAGCGGCCCTCAGCGCACCCGTACCACGCCCATGGACAATTCGTACCCCGTTGACCCCTGACATCGCCGCATCGTTGAGATATGTCTCCAGCTCTGGCAAGGCTTCTTCGACGCGCCAGCCGCGTACGTCCAGCTGCGGAGAGACCGGAGCCCGCTCGTCGGAGCGGATGACCCGGACCGACGGAGCCGGCTCCTCATCGAGTGCGTCCTGGGCCCTCCCACGCCGGCGCACCCGCTGCAGGTCGTCGACACCAACCCGCAGCCTGAGCGAGCCTACCTGCACCTCCGCCTGGCTGCCGTCGGCCGAGAGGGTCAGCAGCTCACCCAGCTGCCCGAAGCTCACCACCCGCACGACGTCTCCGACCTCAGGCGGTCCCTGCAGCCGTTCGGCATCCTCCGCCGGCGATTCCGGCTTCAGGGCCGGCCTGGCCACGGGCGCGACCTTCTCTTCTATGCGGCGCGTTCTGCGGCGCAGCTCCTCCACACCCGACCTGGTCAGGTCACCCCGGCGGGCTTGCGTGCGAACCTGGGCCAGCTCCGCGACCACCCCGTCGAGCTGGCGCCGGGCCTGGGAACGCGCTTCGTCCAGCACTCTGATCCGCTCGTCCTCCAGGCTCCGACGCTCCCGCTCCAGCTCGAGCCTGAGCCGCTCCGCCGCAGATCGTTCGAGCGCCACCTGCTCTCGCTCATCCGCCGCCGCGTCCCGCTCCTGGGCCAGGTCACGCAGCAGACCCTCCATACGCACTCCGGCGCTGCCGAGATGGCTGCGCGCACCGCGGACGATGCGCTGGTCGAGGCCCAGTCGCTCCGCTATGGCCAGCGCGTTGCTGCGTCCCGGCAGCCCGATCTCCAGCTCGTAGGTCGGCGAGAGGCTCTCGACGTCGAAGGCCACCGACGCGTTGACCGCGCCTTTCGTCTCGTGGGCGAAGGCCTTCAGCTCCGAGTAGTGGGTGGTGGCAACGGTGGGCACACGCCTGTCCAGCAGGTATGTCAGGATCGAACGGGCCAGAGCCGAGCCTTCGTCCGGGTCCGTGCCGGCCCCGAGCTCGTCGAACAGGACGAGCACCCTGGGTGCATCGCCAGCCGCCCGCCGTCTCACGGTCTCGACTCCGGCCAGGACCTCGATGATCCGGGTCATGTGTGAGGAGAACGTACTCAGGCTCTGCTCGATGCTCTGCTCGTCACCGATGTCCGCGAAGACCTCTTCGACGACGGCCAGCTCGGAGTCGTCTCCGGCCGGCACGTGTAGGCCGGCCTGCGCCATCAACGTCAGCAGGCCGACCGTCTTGAGCGCCACTGTCTTGCCGCCCGTGTTGGGACCGGTGATGACAACGATGAAGAAGTCCTGCTCGAGGCGGAAGTCGATAGGCACGACGTGGCCGGTTAGAAGGGGATGGCGCGCGCCATGGAGCGCGATTCGCCCGTCTTCGTTGAGGCGCGGCTCGACGCCTCGGATCAGGCGGGCGTAGCGGGCCTTCGCCAGCTGCAGGTCGAGCTCCGCCAGCGCGTCCACTGCCTGCCCGATCTCCTCCGCCTCGGCTCCGATCTCGCCAGAGACCTCCCGCAGGACGCGTTCGATCTCGTCCCGTTCCTGGCTCTGCAGCTCGGTGAGGTGGTTGTTCAGCTCCACGATGGCCAGCGGCTCGATGAACAACGTCGCACCGCTGGCTGACTGGTCGTGGACGATGCCACGCACTCGGCCCCGGAAGTCAGCCTTGACGGGCACAACGTAGCGGTCCCCACGAGTGGTGACGATCGGCTCCTGGAGCGCGGGGCCAAATTCGCTGACGAGCGTGCGCAGGCGCTGCTGCAGGCGCTGTCCGGCGGCCCGCAGCTCCCCGCGCAACCGTCGAAGCCGGGGGCTCGCGGTGTCCAGCACATCGCCCTCGTCGCTCACGATCCCCTCTATGCGCCGCACCAGGTGCGGATGCACGGGCAGCCCCTCGCTGAGCTCGTGCATCTGGGGGAAGGTTTCTGGATCGAGGGCTTCCAGCAGTCGGGCCGCGGCCGCGGCACCCCGGAGGGTTGACACCACCGACACTAGATCGCTCGCCGTCAGGTCTCCCCCACGCCCGGCACGGACCAGCCGCGAGCGTATGTCGTGTGCCCCGGTGACGCCGAGCCTGGGCTGTTCGTCGAGGAGGCGGACAGCCTCGCTGGTGAATCGCAGGCGGCCCTGGGCCTCGGCCAGGTGTGGCACCGGCTTCAGCGCGAGGACGCGCTCTCTGCCGACAGAGAAACCGGTTTCGCCGGCCACCCTGGTCAGCACTTTCGGGAATTCGAGCGTCAGGACGCTTTTCTCGTGCACTGGGCGACTGCAGGTGGGACGGAAGCCCCTGCGGACAACAGCAAGCTTAGAGGAGAGCGGCACGGTTGCCACCGGCCCCGGAGAGACGCTGGCCGGCCTCAGGAGGTGCGCATCGGCCGCCGCCTGATGAGATGTACGATCGCCACCAGGACGAAGGCTCCGATCAAGGAAGCGAAGAACTCGGCCAGGAGGCCCCCGGGGCTCGTGTGTCCCAGCGTTCCCAGGATGACGCCGATGATCCAACCCCCGACGATGCCGCCTGCGACGCCCAGCATGACATCGAGTACCGGTCCGTACCCATCGCCGGTGATGATCTTGCCCGCAACCCATCCCGCCGCACCGCCGACGATTACGAAACCGATGAAGTCGAGCATCAAGTACCTCCTGCGCACTGACTTCGACGTCTCAGCTTTACCGGCAGCCCGTGGCTGGGGTCAAGAATCCAGTGTGGAATCGCGCTCACCGCAGACGACGATCACCTCCTGCGGTACTCACAACTGATCACCAGGTGGACCGGGTCTCGGCGGAGTGCCCTCACAAGGCCGCCCGATTGCCCCCACCTTCCGGCAATTGGGTCACTTGCGCCAAACGGCGAACATCCGCCCGGGAGCACGAAGCCCGGATCCACCGATCCACGACGGCGTCTTGTCGCCCAGGCACACCATCTCGCGGCCCGACTTCTGCGGTCCTCACTTACGGATTCTCCGAATGCGCGCGCTCCGGTCCTCGGCGCCAGACCACGATCTGGCGCACCTGGACCCCAATTCGCTCGCCGCGAATCGGTGAATCCAGGCTAAGAGGTGCGGAGCCTCTGGTGGAGCGCCTCGCGGGCTTCAAGAAAAGGCCTCTCCAGGTAGGCGAGGTGGTCGTCCTCGCCGTGGTGGTGCGTCACAGCGCCGGGAGCGTGCTGGCGGCTCAGCTCAGTGATGTAGGCAAGGTTGCCTTCGATCAGGGTGAGCATGTACTGCGCCGTGGCGGGATCGGCGAGTGCCCAGTCTTGGCCACACGCCGCGTAGATCGGCGAGGTGTGGGCCATGATCCCCCGGCTCCAGGCATCGCGGTGCGGGACGGCGGTGTACGCGGGGCCGGCCACACGAGCCGCCAGCCAGGTGTCGCCATCTACACGGACACGCTCACGTAGCTGCAGGTGCCACGCGCCGGCCGGCGCTTCGGCCTCGGCTATCACCCGGCCCCGCTCCACCACCTGCAGGCAGTGGACCGGGAATATCGAGCTGACCTCCGCCACGACCTCGACCGTACCCCCGCCCTCAGGCACACGCACCGTGTCGCCGATCACTGCCCCCTCGACAGTGAACGACAGCAGCGGTCCTCCAGACAGGAAAGTGCGGCCGGCGGCCAGGTTGCGGCACCAGCTGTCATAGGTGAACTCCTCGCCCGGCGGTATCTGCACGTAGGTGCGATAGAGCCCGACCGGAACGTCGCTCGTCATCTTGTCCGTGCCACCCACCAGCGGCATTCGGTAGCCGCCGTTCAGATAGCGGTAGTACTCGAGGTGGCAGTAGGGGTCGTGGCGCAGCATCTCGACCGCGTCTGCTCGGCCGGTCGCGATGAGCGCCGCGGGCTCCCCGTTCGGGGCGGGCAGGTGAGGGATGATCACCGTTCCCCCCTGCGCATGGCAGCGGTCCGCCCAGTCGGAAAGCGTCACCTCCAGAGTGCCGCCCATCTCGGCTTCCGAGGGGCCGTCCGAGCACCAGGGCGCCACGGGGCTTTTGAGGCCGAGCAGCGTCAGGTGGCCGAGCAGGTGTTGCCGGTTCTCCTGGGTCGCGTACACGATCGTGCGCCGGTCGCGAGACACCAGTGGCTCGCCTGTGAACTCCTCGGTGTTGGTGAAGAGGTGACCCCACTGGGACAGCAAGAGATTGACCACGTTCAGGTCCTCTCCCCTCGCCTCGAGCTGCGCCCCCTGAGAAGACAGGAAGTGAACGTGGGTATCACCGCTGAACCAGCGCTCGGCGTTCATGTCCCGGAGCCGTCTGAGCCGAAGCGTCATCTCGCGCTGTCCGGGCGCGATGCTCACCCGGGTGCGCAGCGGCTGGTACTCGAAGCCACGAGCAACGTCAACCAGCACCTCACCACGCGGCAGCCAGCCTTCACAGTGGCCGTCGATGTAGGCGTAGCTGATCGAACCCAGGCGCAGGTCGCCGCCGATGTCCGAGTGCCAGGTGTCGAGGCCGCGGTTGACCTGCGGGTGGTGGCCGTGCGGCTGGAAAGGCACGCCCGCAGGGGAGCGGAAGTGCACCCGGCATGGGACCGGCTGTCCTGTTGAATCGTCGAGCACCGTCACGCGGACCCAGTTCCGGCCCGGGTCGACGAGCTCGATTCTGACCTGCCCCGACTCGGCGGCGCCCTGAGCGAGCAGGTCGCCCCAGCGGGCCGAGCCGAGCTCGGCGTCGCCGCTGCGAACGCTGAGGGTCGCCGAGGGCACCGCGGAGACCTCCACACCCGCCGGACTGGTCCCGGACGCAGGAGCGTCCCCGAAGCCGGCCAGCGGGTCGGCCAGAAACTCCTGAGGCGACGAGTCGGGAAGGCGGTAGGGAAAGGTCGAGACCCCGCGGTCGACAGCCAACCTCCAGTCCGCTTCGCCTGGGTCGGTGACGGTGACCCGAAGCACCCGCATTCCGTCGCGTGGGAATGGAAACTCGTCGGCAAGGCCGGCTACTACGGAGCCGATCACGTACTCGGGTCCGAGCGACTCGGCGAGCAGACTCTCGATCCGCGCCTGCGGCCGCGGGTTGCGCCAGGCCCACAGATAGAACCAGCGAGCCCAGCCCTGGAACGCCTCCGTCTGCCGCGGGCCTATCCCCCCGTAGGGGCCCCGCCAGCGGTCCGAGGGGAGCTCGTCCGGCGTGTCCGGCAGTGCGAGGAACGGCAGTTGGCCCCATCGGGTTGGGATTTCGGCTACCTCGAACCGCTCCCTGACCGTGTGCGCGACCTGCTCGCCATCCTCGTATGTGAACGTGAGTCTGGCCACCGGCCGGCCAGGCGGATCGCCCTCGAGGACGCGGGACGAGAGCAGACGGTGGGCGAAGACCATGTGGCGGGCGCGGAGGCCGATGGTCAGCTCCGCTTCTGTGGCCCCGCCGTCGCCTCCGAGGCGGACCAGGCAGCGGCCCGGTTCGGGACCAACCTCGAAGGGCAGACCGCGCAGGACCAGAGGGCCGGAGGGTGGCCGGCTGGGCTCCCGGATGATGCTCACAGAGGCGTTGGCAGCCTCGCCCAGAGGAATGCTCAGGTAGTCGGGAGCAGCATCCACGCCCCGACCATAGGTCTGCCCCTGCGGTCAAGTCAATGCAGACTGTGAAGTTGCAGGAACTTGCCGGCGATCATCTTCCGCGTCCCCGGGGATGCTGTCGGAGAGCAGAGGTGGCGGCTCCCCCGGCAACCGTTCTTGCGGCTCCACGACGAGGACGCCGCCCGCTTCCTCCGCTAGGATCCGGCGGCCCTCGGTCATCAGACGCGTGACAGCTGGCACGGAGCGCTTAACAGCTATGCCCGTAGACAGGGCTGCCACAAAGTGGTACTATACGAACATGCGTTTGATGGCTGCACCCAACAAAGCCCCTGCGCTCTCCTATGGGAGCACTGGCGGCTACGTGCCGCCCTCCTTCGCCAGCGTCGAGGAGGGCCTCGCGGTCATCGATCGGGGCGGGCCCGAGAACCTGACTTGCGACACCCTGCGCGAGGACCTCAAGTGGTTCACGATCCAGCAGCGGGCCCTGGAGGCGATGAGCGCCCGCTGGCTCGCTGAGCTCGACCGCCGGGAGCAGCAAGCCTCAAAAGACGACTCCCGAGACGACTTCTTCTCCTGCAGCCGCTGGCTGAGCGAGACCCTCAAGCTCACCCCCAACGCGGCCTACGCCCAGGTCCGCACCGCCCGCATGCTGGAGCAGCTGCCATGGACCGCGGCCGCCTTCCGGCGCGGCGAGATCAGCTCCCAGCACGTGGCCGTGATCCGCAGGGCCATGGAACAGGTCCCCAAGACCTGCCTGGACCCCTCC
>Ga0126378_10001274_pt1 | contig 18809 bp, 19 predicted proteins | sample PanSoiMetPlot_23_FD_92587 | JGI IMG/M metagenome (GOLD analysis project Ga0126378, IMG submission 92587) | Tropical forest soil microbial communities from Panama - MetaG Plot_23 | ecosystem: Environmental > Terrestrial > Soil > Tropical forest > Bulk soil | place: Panama | collected 2016-02-17
CGCCCTCGGCGCCGAGCGCATCGCCCACGGCGTGCGGGCGATCGAGGACCCGGCCCTGCTCGCCCACCTGGCCGAGCGGCGCATCGCGCTGGACGTCTGCCCGACCAGCAACGTCCGTCTCGGGGTCTTCCCCTCGCTGGCCGCGCACCCGCTGCGCCGGCTGCACGAAGCCGGCGTGCCCGTCACCGTAAACTCCGACGATCCAACCATGTTCGGCGTCACCCTCGGCCAGGAGATTGCCGCGCTGACCGCCAGTCACGGCCTTTCGGAGGCGGCCGCCTCCGAGATCGTCCAGAACGGGTTCCGCTACGGATTCGAGGCCGGGCGGCCATGACCGGCGCCGGCGTGCTGGAGCGCTACGCGGACTGGCTGCCGGTCGGCCCGGCGACACCGCAGGTCAGCCTGCAGGAGGGCTCCACCCCGCTGCTCCCCAGCCGGAGCATCGGTCCCGCGCTTGGGCTCCGGCGCCTGTACTTCAAGTACGAGGGCCTGAACCCGAGCGGCTCGTTCAAGGACCGGGGCATGGTGGTGGCGGTCGCGAAGGCGCTGGAGGAAGGCGCCCGCGTCCTCGTCTGCGCGTCGACGGGGAACACGTCGGCGTCGGCGGCAGCGTACGCGGCGAGCCAGCGGCTGCGGGCGATCGTGGTCGTGCCGGCCGGGGAGATCGCCATGGGCAAGCTGTCGCAGGCCCTGCTCTACGGCGCCAAGGTGGTCGCGCTCCGGGGCAACTTCGACGCCGCCCTGCAGACCGTCCGCGAGCTGGCGAGCCACTACCCGGTGGTGCTCGTCAACTCGGTCAACCCCTACCGGCTCCAGGGCCAGAAGACCGCCGCCTTCGAGGTCGTGGACAGCCTGGGCGACGCGCCCGACTATCTCGTGCTGCCGGTGGGCAACGCAGGCAACATCACCGCCTACTGGATGGGCTTCAAGGAGTATCGGGCGGCGGGGCGCTGCTCGGTGCTGCCCCGGATGGTCGGCGCCCAGGCCGAGGGCGCCGCGCCGATCGTGACCGGCCGGGTCTGCGCCCGGCCGAGGACCGTGGCCTCGGCGATCAGGATCGGCAACCCGGCCAGCTGGGAGGGGGCGACAAGCGCCAGGGACGAGTCCGGTGGCCTGATCGACGCGGTCAGCGACACCGAGATCCTGCGGGCCCAGGTCCAGCTCGCCTCGACCGAGGGGCTGTTCGCCGAGCCCGCCTCCTGCGCCCCGCTGGCGCTGCTCGTCCGCCTGGTTCGTGAGGGCAGGGTCGAGAGGGACTCGACCACGGTCGTCGTGCTGACGGGCTCCGGACTCAAGGATCCCGATGCGGCCCTGGGCAACGTGGAGCCGCCCATCGAGCTGGACGGGGACGCCCGGGCCCTGGCCAAGGTGCTGAAGCTGTGAACGAGACGATGCAGATCACCGTGCGGCCGCAGGAGCGCGGGGACGGGACCGCGCTGGCGCGCGCCTGGCTCGACGCCGGGCGCTACTACGCGGCGCTCGACCCGCAGACGTTCCAGATGCCGGCCTCCGACGGCCTGGCCGAGTTCTTCGAGGGCGCGCTGACCGCCGGGAACGGGGCCGACGCGATCACGGTTGTCGCCGAGGTCGGGGGCCGCGTCGTGGGGGCCGGCCTGGCCCGGATCGAACGGCCGGTAGCCGGCGCGCCCTTCCAGATGCAGCGTCACCTGGGCCACTCGCGTCTCGTGGTGGATGTCGTGGTGGTCGAGGAGGCCTACCGGCGGCGTGGGGTTGGCGCCCGGCTGATGAGCGCGCTGGAAGAGTGGGGGAGGCGGCGAGGCGCAACCGTCGCGCTGCTCGACAACTACCCGGAGAACGCGCTCGCGCTGCCCTTCTTCGAGGAGGGGCTGGGCTACCGCCGGCAGGCCGTGCGGCTGACGAAGGCCCTGTGAGGGTCCGCGTCCCCGCCTCGGTGGCGAACCTGGGCGCCGGCTTCGACGTCCTGGCGATGGCCGTCGACCTCTGGCTGGAGGTCGAGGCGGAGGAGAGCGACGAGCCCGAGTGGGAGTTCGAGGGCGAGGGCGCCGACGTGCTGACGACCGGGGCCAACCCGCTCTCGGTGCTGCCCATGCGGGGCTGGGTGACCAGCGACATCCCGCTCGGCGTCGGCCTCGGCAGCAGCGCCGCCGCCCGGGTGGCGGCCGCCGCCCTGCTCGGCTCCGAGGACCCCATCGGCGACGCCGGGCGCGAGGAGGGCCACTACGACAACGTCGCGGCGGCCGTGATGGGCGGGGTGGTGGCCGTGGTTGGCGACGAGGTCCACGGGCTGCCCGTGCCGGACCTGGAGGTGGCGCTGTTCGTCGCGCCCAGCCCGGTGCCGACCGAGCAGGCGAGGGCGGTCCTGCCGGCCAGCGTCGACCGCGCCGACGCGGTGTTCAACGCGGCCCGCGTGGCGTCGTTCGTCCAGATCCTCCACACGAGGGAGTGGGCCATGCTGGACGCTGCGATGGAGGATCGCCTGCACCAGCCGTACCGGCTTCCGCTCTACCCCTGGGCCGAGGCGGTGATGGAGGCGGCCAGGGAGGCGGGAGCGTACGGCGCCGCCCTGGCCGGGGCGGGCCCGAGCGTGTTCGCGTTCTGCGACCGGCGCCTGGGCGAGGACGTGGCCGCCGCGATGGAGGAGGTCGGCCCGGAGGGCGGCTACGGGCTGGTGACCCGGGTCGTCCGGCAGGGCCTCGACGTCCGCGGATGATCGTCCAGAAGTACGGCGGCACGTCGGTCGGCAGCGCCGCCAGAATCAGGCGGGTCTGCCGGCGGATCGCCGACACCGTGCGGGCCGGTCACCAGGTGGTGGCGGTGGTCTCGGCGATGGGCCACACCACGGACCGGCTGATCGACCTGGCCCGACGGGTGAGCGACGACCCGCCCGCGCGGGAGCTGGACATGCTGGTCGCCAACGGGGAGACGATCACCGCCCCGCTGGTGGCGATGTGCCTGCAGGAGCAGGGCGTGCCGGCCATATCGCTGACCGGCCCGCAGGCCGGCGTGCGGACGAGCAACCACCATTCGAGGGCGCGTATCCAGGAGATCCGGCCCGACCGGATCCGGGAGGCGCTGGAGGCGGGCCGCGTGCCCGTGGTCGCGGGGTTCCAGGGCGTGACCGACGACTTCGAGATCACCACGCTGGGCAGGGGCGGATCGGACACGACCGCCGTGGCCCTGGCCGCCGCGCTGGGCGCCGAGGTCTGCGAGATCTACACGGACGTCGACGGCATCCTCACCGCCGACCCCCGCGTGGTCCCCGAGGCCCGGCTGCTGTCCCACATCTCGTACGAGGAGATCCTGGAGCTGGCCGCCGCGGGCGCCCGGGTCATGCACCCGCGGGCGGTGGAGATCGGCGAGCTGTACGGGGTGGCGATCCACGTCCGCTCGAGCTTCCGCCGGCGCCCGGGTACCATGATCGTCTCCGAGGTGCCGATGGAGGACCGCAACAGAGTCAGAGGAGTGGCGCAGGAGCGCGGTGTGGCCAAGGTGACGGTGCTGGGCGTGCCCGACCGGCCGGGCGTCGCTGCCGCCATCTTCGAGCCCCTGAGTGGGGCCGGCATCTCCGTGGACGTCATCGTCCAGAACGTGTCGACCGCCGGCCACACCGACCTGACGTTCACGGTCAGCGACACCGACCTGGCCCGATCGCTTGAGCTCGTCGGGCCGGCGGCGAGGGAGGTCGGGGCCCAGGGCCTCAGCCACTCGGCCGGCCTGGCGAAGGTGTCGCTGGTGGGCACCGGCATGCTGGGCACGCCGGGGATCGCAGCGAGGATGTTCGGCACGCTGGCCGCGGCCGGGATCAACATCGAGATGATCAGCACGGCCGAGATCCGCATCACCTGCATCGTCGACGGGCAGCACGCCGCGACGGCGGTGCGCGCGCTGCACGCGGCGTTCCGCCTGGACCAGGTCGAGGGCCCGACCTCGGCCGCAGGCCCCGCCTCGGCCGCGGCGCCGGCCTGACCGATGCCCGTCAGCGTTGCGATCGTCGGCCCGCCGGGGGCCGGCAAGACCACCCTCTTCCATGCGCTCACGGCGGGACGCGGGTCGGACGGCGTGGGCATGGTCGACGTGCCGGACGAGCGCCTCGACCGCCTGGCCGCCGCGGTCAGGCCGAAGCGGGTGGTCCCGGCCCAGGTCCGGCTGGCCGACGCGCCTCCGGGCAGCCGGGCCCAGCGCATCGCGGCCGCCCGCGAGGCCGACGTGGTCATCAGGGTCCTGCGCGGCTTCGGACCGGACCCGGACCCGGCCGGCGACCTGGAGGGCATCGAGCTGGACCTGGCGCTCACCGACCTGGCGACGGTCGAGCGGCGGCTCGAGGTGGTCGCCCGCGAGCTCAGGGTCGGCCGCAAGCAGCTGGCGGCGGAGCACGAGGTGCTGGAGCGGGCGAAGGCCCACCTCGACGAGGGCAGGGGCCTCGCCTCGCTGGAGCTCGACCCGGAGGCGGCGGCGCTGCTGGAGCCGCTGTTCCCGGTCTCGTCCAAGCCGACGGTGGTGATCCTCAATATCGGCGATGACCGCCTGCCCGACGGAGGCGACCTGGCCGAGCCCGTGCGGGCGCTGGCCCGGGAGCGGCGCTGGGCGGCGCTGGCCGTCGATGCCCAGCTGGAGGCGGAGCTCGCGGAGCTGGAGCCGGCCGACGCCAGTGAGCTGCGGGCGACCTACGGCCTGCCCGGCACCGGCCTGGACGCCGTCGCCCGGGCGGTCTGGGAGGCCGGCGGCCTGATGACCTTCTTCACCGCCGGCGAGCCGGAGGCGCGGGCCTGGCCATGCCAGGCGGATGCGCTGGCCCCCGTCGCGGCCGGCGTGATCCACTCCGACTTCGAGAAGCACTTCATCAGGGCGGAGGTCACGTCTGTCGACGAGCTGGTCCAGGCGGGATCGATGGAGGCGCTGCGGGCGGCGGGCCGGCTGCGCGTGGAGGGCCGGGAATACCACGTCCGCGACGGGGACGTGGTGTTCTTCCGGGTCGGCCGCTGAACCGTATGGTGGAGCCACCATGCCTGACTTCGACCTGACGGTCATCGGCTCCGGGCCCGGCGGCTACGTCGCCGCCATCCACGCCGCCCGGCTGGGCGCCCGTGTGGCCATCCTGGAGCAGCGGGACACGGAGTGGGGTGGCACCTGCCTGAACTGGGGCTGCATCCCGACCAAGGCGCTCGTGCAGAGCGCCGAGGTCCTGAAGGCCGTCCGCGCCGCGGGCGAGTTCGGGGTGCGCGTGGCGGAGCCGGAGATCGACTGGGCCGCCATGCAGGGTCGCAAGGACCGGGTCGTGCAGGGCATGCGGCGCGGTGTCCAGGCCCTGCTCATGGCGAACGGCGTCGAGATGATCACGGCCCGCGGCCGGCTGGCAGGCGGCACCCGCGTCAGCGCGGACGGACGGGACCTGGACGCCGGCTCGGTGCTGCTGGCGCCCGGGTCCGTCGTGGCCCTGCCGCCCGTGCCGGGCGTCGAGCTGGGCCTGACCAGCGACACGATCCTCGGCCTGGACCAGGTGCCGGAGTCGCTGGTGGTGATCGGCGGCGGCGTCGTCGGCATGGAGTTCGCCGGCATCTTCAGCCTGCTCGGCACGCGCGTGACGGTGATCGAGATGCTGGACCAGCTGCTGGCGCCGCTCGACCCGGAGGTCGCCGGCCGCTTCCAGCAGCTGATGGCGAGGCGCGGCGTGGGGTTCCACCTGGGGGCGCGGGTGGAGGGGATCGCCCGCGCCGGCGAGGGCCTGCGCGTGCGGTTCTCGGGCGGCGAGGTGGACGCCGAGCAGGTGCTGGTGGCCACGGGCCGGCGTCCCAACACCGGCGACCTCGGGCTGGAGGCGGCGGGGGTGGCCACCGAGCGCGGCGCAATCACCGTGGACGAGCAGCTGCGCACGAGCGGGGACCGGCTGTACGCGATCGGGGACGCCACGGCGAAGTCGATGCTGGCCCACGCGGCCTCGTACCAGGGCGAGATCGCGGTCACCAACGCGTTGACGGAGAAGCGCATCAGCGCCGACTACACCGCGATCCCCGCGTGCATCTACACGGACCCCGAGATCGCCTACGTCGGGCTGTCCGAGGCGCAGGCGCTGGCGGCGGGCGAGGAGGTGCGGGTCGGCCGCTTCCCGTTCTCGGCGCTGGGCCGATCGATGATCCTCGGGGAGACGGACGGTCTGGTCAAGGTGGTGGCCGACCGGGACGGCTACCTGCTCGGGCTGACCATCATGGGTGCGCGGGCGACGGACCTCGTCGCGGAAGCGGTCCTGGCGCTGAACGTGGGCATCACCGCGGCGGAGCTGGCGCACGTGGTGCACGCCCACCCAACCCTGCCGGAGGCCATCGCGGAGGCCGCGCTGGACGTGGACGGCCGGGCGGTGCACATCGCACCCCGGCGCCGCTGAGAGCGCGGACTCTCAGGGGCCTCCGCAAGCCTGGCTTACTGTTCCGGCCTGCTCCAGCGCAGCCGCGGGAATCGGGCAAAGTCACGATCGAAGCTCACGACCTCTCCGCCATGCTCGACCGCCAGCGCGGCCAGCACCGCGTCCGGTAAGAGATCGGCACTCGCCTCGCCACCTGCGCACACTCTGCGCAGGCAGTCGAGGTGCTGATCGCCGGGCTCCACCGGGATGTGCCCAGGCTGGGCGCGCAGGGCCGCGATGAACTCGAACGCCTCGGCCGCGGGGGTGGGCACGGGGAACACTCGCGGGTGGCTGGACAGCCGGAGAAAGGACCACCAGACCGTCCACGGAACGCCGAACTGGTTGCCGGACGACAGGAGGGCGTCCAGCCACGCCCGCGTCGTGGCATGGTCGGGATGATCCGCGCGATGCGCGGGAAGGACCACGTTCACGTCCAGCAGCTTCATCGCTGGTCGACCGGGTTGGCGGGCTCGATCAGGTCGATCAGGGCGCGATTCGATCGCAGGTCCACGCCCGGCCGCGGACCTGTGCCACCTCGAAACACGGGCACCTCGGGCGGCAGGACTGCACTGTGCTGAACGAGCTCACGGCGAAGTGCCTCCTCGATGAGCCGGCCCAGCGTGTACCCCCGCTGCCGCGCAGCCACCTTCGCGGTGGTCAGGAGCTGGTCGTCGATGGCGATCGTGGTGCGCATGTCATCATATTAATCGCATCAAGTGCATCACATGGCCGTTGTTGAGGCCGCTGCCGAGCCAGCGGCCTCACGGTTGAGCAACGTCCTTCTCGTAGAGGCTGGAGGTCCGGCGAGCGACTCGCACCTCGCCGCGGTGGCAGTAGCCGGCGCGCTCGTAGTAGGCCGTCAGCTGCCGGTTCTCCGCCAGGCAGTCGAGGCGCAGGTACCGCCTGCCGGTGGCGGCCGCCGCCTGCTCGGCCCAGGTCAGCAGCCGGCGGCCAAGGCCGGCGTCCCGCCGGCGGACCGCCAGCCGGTGCACGTACAGAGCGTCGGGTGGCCGCTCGCCCCAGATTGGCAGGTCGCTGCGCTGGAGGCTGAGGGTCCCCGCCGCGCGGCCGTCGCGCAGGGCCAGGTAGCACTCCGCCTCCCGGATGCGCGCCGCGAGCCATGACCGCGGCCACCTGGCCGGCCACTGGTCGATGCCGCGCGACCGCAGCCACGCGGCCGCCTCCTCGAGGATGGCCGCCACCTCCTCGACGTCGTTCTCCCCCGCCCGCCTGAGGTCCGTCCAGGCCTCAGCCACGCCTAATTAGGAGATCTCAGCGGCAGCGTAAGCATGGGCTCCGCCCTGCGTATGAGTCCGTGATCCCGACGCCGAGGACGCCACAAGTAGCCCCGAAGGGATGCACCGAAGGTGCCCCGAACATCCGAGGAGGGGGGGTTCCGGAAGGGGGGGGCCTGCTCCCCCTTGCAGCGTCAATCGACCCCGAAGGCCTGGCGGATGTTGCGGCTGACCAGGCGGACGAGGACCGGGATGCCGACGATGAGCAGGGACCAGAGCGCGGCCACCACGAGGGCTGCGATCCACCCCCAGCGCCGCCGCCGCCGGAGGCCATAGAAGGCCATGCTGTGCAGGCCCGCCGCCACCAGGCAGCCCGCGATCAGCACCAACCAGTACGCGGTGACCACGTCGGGCTGCATTGTCGAACCGAAGCCCTGGCGGGCGAGCTCGGCCGCGAACTCCGACCGGGCGGCGGGGGAGAGCACCTGGGCGAGCGCCTGCGTGGCCTGGATCAGGAAGAAGACCGCGCCCGCGGCATAGAACCAGGGCAGCAGGCCAAGGCTGGGTGGCGACGCCTGCACTGGTTGCGCGCCGAAGACGCTGGTGCCCGGGATCGGCGGCGGCCGGAGATCGGCCGGTGGCCGGAGATCGGCCGGTGGCCGGTCCGGCTGGGGGGCCGGCTGGGGGGCCGGGCCCGTCAGTGCTTCGGATGGCCGGCTCGGGTCCGCAGCCGTCTCCGCCGCCGCAGCAGCGGCGCCGGAGGCGTCGGGCGCCCAGCGGGAGGCCCCGCAGTTCCAGCAGAAGCGGTGCCGGGCCTCGAGGTGCGCCCCGCAGTCGATGCAGTACCCGGTTCCGTCGGTCGACACGGTACGGCTCGATTATCCGCCCGTGGCCCCCCTTCGAGCGCCAGGTTGACACCGCCTAGATGCAGAGGTATCATGGCCGCCGGGACACAAGATGTCGTAGCCAACGTCCCAACCGGTGTCCCAGGGCGCGGCCACAGGTGGGCGCCAGTCAACCAGCGTCTCCCTACGCGACGGAGCATCATCTACTCCGGCGCCTGCCTGTGGCGGCCACCAGTCGCGCCAGGTGTCCACCCAGGTAAACTCCGCACGTGGCCAGGAAGACCAGGCGGCGCCAGCCGCCGCCGCGGACCCGCCGTCCGGCTGGTCCCACCCAGGGCACCACCACTCCGGCGCCGACCGCCGGCGCGGCGCCTCGGGCCGGGCAGGCGGGCCGGATCGGCGGAGACCAGTCGCTCGTCCGGTCGGTCGAGATGTCCCTGGCGCCGGGCACGCCGGCCCGCCGCGGCGGTCGCGGCTCAAGCCGCATCGTGCTCGACAACGTGGACCCTTCGATCCCGCTGGACCGGGTGCCGTACTTCGTATCGGACCTCGTCCGGCTCGGCCTCGTCGTCGCCGCGATGATCGTGCTGCTCGTCGTCGGCGCGGAGTTCGTGATCCCGCTGGCGGTCAGGTAGCTCCCGCGCTCCTGGCAGCGGCGCTGCGGGGTGGCTGGCCGCCTACACTCACCCTGTGCGTGTGATCCTCTTCACGGGGAAGGGCGGGGTCGGGAAGACGTCCGTGGCCGCCGCGACCGCGGTGCGCTGCGCCCGGATGGGCCGGCGCACGATCGTCATCAGCACCGACCCGGCGCACTCGCTGGGCGATTCCCTGGACCTGGAGCTGGGCCCGCGAGCGACGCAGGTGGCTGCCAACCTGTGGGCCCACGAGGTGTCCGCCCTCCACGAGATGGAGCGGCACTGGCGGCAGCTCCACGACTACGCCGCCAGGGTCTTCGCCACGCAGGGCCTGGACGACGTGGTCGCCGAGGAGGTCGCCAACCCGCCCGGCATGGACGAGATCGCCTCCCTGATGTGGATCAAGTTCTACGCGGAGCGGGGCGAGCACGACGTGATCGTGGTCGACTGCGCCCCGACCGGCGAGACGCTGCAGCTCCTGGTCTTCCCGGACGCCGCCCGCTGGTGGCTCGACAAGATCTACCCGTGGGAGCGCCGGGCTATGAGGATCGCCCGCCCGGTCCTGCAGCCGCTGATGGACGTGCCGCTGCCGTCCGACGAGATCTTCGCCTCCATCCGGGGCCTGCTGCTGGACCTGGAGGGCATGAAGAAGGTGCTCACCGACAGCGCGGTCACCAGCGTCCGGCTGGTCCTGAACCTGGAGAAGATGGTGGTGAAGGAGGCCAAGCGCGCCTTCACCTACCTGAGCCTCTTCGGGTACGTGACCGACGCCGTCGTCGTGAACCGGCTCCTCCCGGCAGGGCTGCAGGACGAGCTGTTCCGCAAGTGGCACGCCATCAACCAGCGCTACGCCGGCGAGGTCCAGCACTCGTTCGCCCCGCTGCCCATCTTCGACGTGCCGCTGTTCGACGAGGAGGTGGTGGGAGAACGCATGCTGCTGCGTATGGCGGACGCGATCTACGGCGACCGCGACCCGGCGGACCACTTCTACGACGGCGCGTCGCAGCGGGTGGAGAAGGTGGGCGCCGAGTACGTGCTGGCGCTCAAGGTGCCGTTCGTGAGCCGGGCCGACGTCACCCTGGCGAGGCAGGACGGAGAGCTGTTCGTGACGGTCGGCAACTACCGCCGCGAGATATCGCTGCCCCGGGTGCTGGCCAGCCGCCAGACCGTCGGCGCTGCGATCGAAGACGGCGAGTTGCGCGTGAGGTTCGCCCGGTGAGCGGGATGGGTCGGACGTGAGCCCGGACACCGAGCGCATCGCGGAGCTGGCGGCGCTGATCGGGCAGCGCGTGGGCAGCGCGCTGAGAGACGTGATCCCGGCCGAGGCCCAGGCCCACCTGGTCAACGCCCAGCGGGAGCTGCTGACGGCCGCGTTCCTGATCTACGAGCACCAGGCCGGGGCGAGGCGGCCGCCTCCGTCGCGGGCGCCGGCCGCCCGGGCGCCGGCGCGCCGGCGTCCGAGCTCGGGCGGTGCCCAGGGATCCCGCAGGCCGCGCGTCGAGCGCATCGAGATCGAGTAGGCGCGAGATGCTGGGCGCGGATCCTGTCGCCTTCCTGATCGGCTGCATCTTCCTGATCCCGGCGGTGGCCGTGGCCATTCCCGTGCACGAGCTCGGCCACGCGGTCGCCGCCGTCCTGATGGGCGACCCGTCGCCTCGCAACCGCGGCTACTTCCGGCCCGAGCCGCGGCTGTTCATCAACGTCTACGGCGTGGTGGCGGCCTTCCTGGCCAACGTCACCTGGGGCAACCCGGTCCCGGTCAACGAGTACCGCCTCCAGGGTGTGGGGCGCAAGCTCGCCTTCGCGCTGGGCGGCCCGGCCGCCAACCTGGTGGTGGCGGCGGTGTTCGGCGTGCTGCTGCGCGTCCTGGCCGGTGCGGGGGCGCTCGTCAACCCCGCCACGCTCGACCAGGCCCCGCTGGGCTACCTGGCGACCATCGTGTACGCGATCTTCTTCCTCAACCTGTCCACGTTCGCCTTCCAGCTGCTGCCCGTCCCGGGCCTCGACGGCTGGCGCGTGGTCGAGGCGCTCTTCCGCAGCCGCAACCCGCGGTTCTTCTTCAACGTCGCGGCCAACACCCGGACGATCTGGATGATCGCGCTGCTGGTCGTCCTCTTCGCCCCCCTGCTCCTCCACTTCAGCGTGCTTGACGCCGCGGTCGCCATCTTCTTCCAGCCTGCGTCGACCGGGATCCTCGGCCAATGCGTCATCTACGTGGTCCTGCACCCCTGCCTGGCGTCGGCAGGCTTCTGAACGAAGCCGGCTATCGCCGGCTCCGGGAGCGGTACCCCTATGCGCTGGTGGCCGACGCCATCCGCGACCAGCTGGCGCACGAGCGGTCGGCCGGCGCGGTCGGGGACGCGGAGCGGGTGGAGGAGGTCGGTGCCCGGCTGGCTGCCTGGACCGGCCCCCGGCTCAGGAGGGTCGTCAACGCCACCGGCGTTGTGCTCCACACCAACCTGGGCAGGGCGCCTCTCTCCAGGGCCGCGGCCGCCGCGGCCGCCGACGTGGCCGCAGGCTACAGCAACCTCGAGCTGGACCTGGAGACCGGCCGGCGCGGCGACCGCTCGAGCCTGGTGGCTCCGCTGCTGACCCGGCTGACCGGCGCGGAGGCGGCGCTGGTCGTCAACAACAACGCGGCCGCCGTGCTGCTGATGCTCAGCGCCCTGGCCAGGGGTCGCGAGGTCGTGGTCTCGCGCGGCGAGCAGGTGGAGATCGGCGGCTCGTTCCGGATGCCCGACGTGATGCGCCTCTCGGGTGCGCGGATGGTCGAGGTGGGGACGACCAACCGGACGCGGACCGCCGACTACGAGGCGGCGGCCGGCGACCGCACCGCAGCCCTGCTCCGCGTGCACACCTCCAACTTTCGCATCACCGGCTTCACCGAGTCGGCGCCGCTGGCCGAGCTGGCCCAGTTGGCTCACCGGCTCGGGGTGCTGCTCCTGGACGACGTCGGCAGCGGTGCGCTGGAGGAGCTCTTCGACGAGCCCACCGTGGCCGAGGCCGTTCTCCATGCGGACGTCGTGACGTTCTCGGGCGACAAGCTGCCGGGCGGGCCCCAGGCCGGCATCGCCGTAGGCAGGGCAGCTCCGATCGGCAGGATGGCGAAGCATCCGCTGGCGAGGGCGGTTCGAGTCGACAAGATGACGCTCGCGGCGCTGGAGGTGACCCTGCGTGAACGGCTGCTGGGCAGCGCCTCACCGGTCTCGCGCATGCTGACCTCCCCGCCGGACGAGCTGCGCCGGCGCGCCGGCTACCTCATGGTCCGGCTCCAGGAGCGCGGCATCGAGTGCGAGCGCGTCGAGGGCGCCTCTGCGGTGGGTGGCGGCTCTCTGCCGGGCCACGAGGTGCCCACGGTCCTCCTGGCGCTGCCGGGGCCCGCCTCCCGGCTGGCCGCCGCGCTGCGCCGTGGCGAGCCGCCGGTCCTGGCCAGGATCGAGGGCGGCCGCTGCTGCGTCGATCTCCGCACCGTCCTGCGCGGCGAGGACGACCTGCTCCAGGACGCCATCGAAGCCGCCTGCGCGGCCTGTGCGACCGTCTCGTGAGCTACGTCGTCGGCACCGCGGGCCACATCGATCACGGCAAGTCGACGCTGATCCAGGCCCTGACCGGCATCGACCCTGACCGCCTGGAGGAGGAGAAGCGGCGGGGGATGACCATCGACCTGGGCTTCGCGTACCTTGCCCTCCCGAGCGGCCGGCTGGTCGGCATCGTCGACGTGCCCGGTCACGCCCGCTTCATCCGCAACATGCTGGCGGGCGTGCACGGCCTCGACGCGGTGCTCCTGGTGGTGGCGGCCGACGAGGGCGTGATGCCGCAGACCGTCGAGCACCTGGAGATCGTCGACCTGCTGGAGATCCGGCGAGGCCTGGCGGTCGTGACCAAGGTCGACCTGGTCGAGCCGGACTGGCTGGAGCTGGTGAAGGCGGAGCTGTCCGAGACGCTGGCCGGGACCTCGCTCCGGGGCGCCGAGATCCTGCCCGTCTCGGCGGTGTCCGGTCAGGGCCTGGAGGACCTGAAGCGGAGGCTCGACGGCCTGCTCGCCGGGATGCCGCCCCGTGAGAACCGGGGCCGGCCGCGCCTCCCGATCGACCGCGTGTTCACGATCAGCGGGTTCGGGACCGTCGTCACCGGGACGCTCGTCGACGGGACGCTGAAGGTCGGCGAGGACGTCGAGCTGCAGCCTGCCGGCCGGCGCACCCGCATCCGGGGCCTGCAGCAGCACAACCGGCGGGTGGAGGTCGCCGAGCCAGGCAGCCGGGTGGCGGCCAACCTGGTCGGCGTCGAGAAGGACGAGCTGCGCCGCGGCGAGGTGCTGGCCCGAGTGGGCACGGTGACGGCCACGCGCCGCGCGGACGCCTCGGTGCGGGTGCTGCGGGACAGCCCGAAGCCGCTGCGTCACGGCGCCCAGGTGCTGGTCCACACCGGGACCGCGGAGGTCGCCGCGCGGGTCATCGTCCTGGCAGCGGACGAGATACCGGCCGGCGGCACCGACTGGGCGCAGCTGTACCTGTCGCGCCCGGTCGCGATCGCCGCCGGCGACCGGTTCGTCCTTCGGCTGCCGACACCGTCGGTGACGATCGCCGGAGGCACGTTCGCGGACGTGAGCCCGCGCCGGCACCCGCGGCACGACGAGCGCGTGTGGGAGTCGCTAGAACGCCGGGCCGCCGGAGAGGTCCTGCAGGAGGAGCTGCGCAAGTACCCGCGGGGCATCACGGTCCAGGCCTTGCTCCGGGCGACGCTCGCCGACGGCGCCGAGGTGGACGCGCTGGACGCGCGCCGGGTGGGGGACTGGCTGTTCTCGCCCGCGGCGTGGGCCCGGATCGCCGGCCGGGCCGCCGCCGCGCTGGAGGAGTACCACCGCGCCCACCCGTTGCGGGCCGGGATGCCCAGGGAGGAGCTGAAGAGCCGGCTCGGCCTGGCCCCGGCGGCGTTCGGGCCCGTGCTGTCGGCGCTGGCCCGGGACGCCGTGCTGGCGGACCGCGGGGCCGGCGAGCTGGCGCTGCCGGCGCACCGGGTCGAGATCGATGCGGCCGCCGGCGGCCCCGCCGGCCGGCTGCTGGACCTCCTGGCGGCGCAGCCGTTCGCCCCGCCGTCGCTGGCCGAGGCCATGCGGGAGGCGGGCGCGTCCCCGGAGGTGGTGCGGGCGCTGGTGCAGCGGGGCGAGCTTGTTCGGCTGTCGGAGGAGGTGGCCTTCACGCGGGCCGCCTACGACTCGGCGGTGGCGCTGGTCCGGGAGGTCGTGGCGAGCGAGGGCTCGGTCTCCGTGGCGAGCCTGCGGGACCGGATGGGGGCCAGCCGGCGACCGGTGCTGGCGCTGCTCGAGCACCTGGACGCGCAGCGGATCACGCGCCGGGTCGGCGACCAGCGCGTCTTGCGCTGACGCTTGCAAGGGGGGCGGGCCCCTCTTCCGGAACCCCCTCCGGCCGTGGCGGGCCACCTCCCCCGCGAGTGGGGAGGGACTGAGTCCCGGCCGGACTAAAATCCGACTCCGCGATCGGGCGGGACGGTTGCGGCTCGCGCTGGGGCCGCCGTATGCTGCGCACCGCTCGACATCTGGCTGCACCCCGCCCCGGCCGGCCCACTCGGCCCGCAGCGGGGCCTTCACCTGCTGCATTTTCCTCGGAGTCTTGCTCTCATGAGAATCGGAGTCCTCACCGGCGGCGGCGACGCACCGGGCCTGAACGCGGCGATCCGCGCGGTGGTCCGGCGCGCATTCGAGCTCGGCCACCGGGTCAGCGGCATCAAGAACGGCTGGGCAGGCGCCCTCAGCGGCGACATGATGGACCTGGAGCCGGCGACCGTCCGCGGCATCCTCCCCCTGGGTGGCACGATCCTGGGCACCTCCCGGACGAACCCGCTGAGGGAGCCCGACGGGGTGTCCCGCGTGTGCGCGACCCTGCTCAGGTACGGGGTGGACGGCCTCGTGGCGATCGGGGGTGACGACACGCTGTCGGTCGCGAAGGCGCTGCACGAGAACGACTTCCGGGTCGTCGGCGTGCCCAAGACGATCGACAACGACCTGTGCGCGACAGAGTTCTGCATCGGGTTCGACACGGCGGCGGGCATCGTGGCCGAGGCCCTGGACCGGCTGCACACCACCGCGTCCGCCCACCACCGGGTCATGGTCGTGGAGGTCATGGGCCGCGATACGGGCTGGGTGGCGTGCGCCGGCGGCCTGGCCGGAGGCGCGGACCTGATCGTCATCCCCGAGTACCCGGTGGAGCTGGCCGACGTCGTGCAGCACCTGCACCGGCGCCGCGGCGAGGGCAGGGACTTCAGCATCATCGTGGTCGCCGAGGGGGTCTCGTTTCCTGGCCTCGCGACGAACGGCGAGGAGTCGATGGACGCGTTCGGCCATGTGCAGCTCGCCAAGCGGGGGGTGGGCGACGCGCTCAGCCGCCGGATCGAGCAGGAGACCGGCTTCGAGACCCGGGTGACGGTGCTGGGCCACCTGCAGCGGGGCGGCAGCCCGTCCTCCGTCGACCGGATCTGGGCCACGCGGCTCGGTGTGGCGGCCACGGAGCTGCTGGACCGGGGCGAGGGCGGTGTGGCGCCGGTCCGGCGCGACGGAACCGTGGCCGTGGCGCCGCTGTCCGACCTGCTGGCCGAGATCCGCCGGGTGCCGCGGGAGCTGTACGAGCTGACGCGGATCTTCAACTAGCTTGCAAGGGGGGGCGGGCCCCCCCTTCCGGAACCCCCCCCTCTGTCTGGGATTTTGGGGCACCTCCGGTGCAGCCCTTCGGGTCTGGGGGGCTCCGTGGGGGCGGCGTGGGCTATGGAGTCACACGCTCGGGCCAAGCCCTTGCTTACCTGGCTTCCCTTTTTCTGAGCGCCGAAGCGAGTGGGGCCGCAGCCTTTCGGCCGCGGCCCCTGAGAGGTTGGGGGGAGGGTTTCCTGATTGTCAGACGGCGGCGGCCACCCTCGGCCTCGCCTCGGGCTCCAGGGCCACGGCGAGCGCCTCCGTGACGTCGCTGACCAGGTGGATCCGCAGCTCTTCGCGGATCGCGGCCGGCAGGTCGTCCAGGTCGGCCTCGTTCCGCTTCGGCAGGATGACCTCCTTCAGGCCGGCGCGCTTGGCGGCCAGCACCTTCTGCTTGACTCCGCCGATCGGCAGCACCTTGCCCTGCAGCGTGACCTCGCCCGTCATGCCGACGGTCGAGCGGACCGGGCGCCGGCTCAGCAGCGAGACAAGTGCCGTCGTCATCGTCACGCCGGCGGACGGCCCGTCCTTGGGCACGGCGCCGGCCGGCACGTGGATGTGCACCTGGCGGTCTCCGAAGCCGCCCTCCAGGCCCAGCTCGGGGTGCGAGCGCACGTAGGACAGGGCGATCTGGGCCGACTCCTTCATGACGTCGCCCAGCTGGCCAGTCAGGGTGAGGCCGGCCTTCGGCTCGCCGGGCATCGACGTGGCCTCGATGAAGAGGACGTCGCCGCCCGTGCCGGTCACCGCCAGGCCCGTCGCCACGCCCGGCACCGCCGTGCGCTCCAGGACCTCTTCGAACTGGAACCGCGGCTTGCCCAGCGCGTCGCGCACGAGCGCCTCGTCGATCGCCGCCGGCGGCGTCAGCTGTCCCGCGTCGATCCGGGTGGCCACCTTGCGGAGCACCTTGCCCAGCTCACGCTCCAGGCTGCGCACCCCGGCCTCCCGCGTGTAGTCCGAGATGATCCGCGAGATCGCGCCGTCGCTGATCGTCGCCTCGGAGCCGTCCAGCCCGTTGCGCTCGAGCTGGCGGCCGACCAGGTGCCGGCGTGCGATCACCAGCTTCTCCTCCTCGGTGTAGCCGTCGAGGCGGATCAGCTCCATCCGGTCCAGCAGCGGGGCGGGGATCGTGTCGGCCACGTTCGCGGTCGGGATGAACAGGACCTCGGAGAGGTCCAGGTCGACCTCCAGGTAGTGGTCGCGGAACGTGTGGTTCTGCGCCGGGTCGAGCACCTCCAGCAGCGCCGACGAGGGGTCGCCGCGCCAGTCGGCTCCGACCTTGTCGATCTCGTCGAGCATCACGACCGGGTTCTTGGTGCCGGCCTCCTTCAGGGCGCGCACGATCCGGCCCGGCAGCGCGCCGATGTAGGTGCGGCGGTGGCCCCGGATCTCGGCCTCGTCGTGGATGCCGCCCAGCGAGATGCGGGCGAACTTGCGGCCGAGGGCGCGCGCCACGGACTCGCCCAGCGACGTCTTGCCGACGCCGGGCGGCCCGACCAGCGTGATGATCGCGCCCGAGCCGCGGCCTCCCTGCTCAACGAGGCCCCGCTCCTGGCGCCGCTTGCGCACGGCCAGGAACTCGATGATGCGGTCCTTCACGTCCTCCAGGCCGGAGTGGTCCGCGTCGAGGATGCGCCGCGCCTCGACCAGGTCGAACTGGTCATCGGTGCGATTGCTCCAGGGCACGTCGAGCATCCAGTCCAGGAAGTTCCGGATCCAGCCGTACTCGGGGGACTGCTCGCTCATCCGCTCCAGGCGGTCCAGCTCGCGGTCGAACTCCTTGCGTGGAGCCTCCGGCATGCCCGACGCCTCGGCGCGGTTGCGGTACTCGGCGACCACGTCGCCGCCGCCCTCGCCCAGCTGCTTCTTGATGGCCTCCATCTGCTGTCGCAGGATGAAGTCGCGCTGGTTCTTCTCCATGCGCTCCGACACCTCGCTGCGCAGCTTGTCCTTGAGGCTCAGCTCGGCCAGCACGTCCTCGTACCAGCCGATCAGCTTCTCCAGCCGCTGCTCGACGTCGAGGGTCTCCAGCACCTCGACCTTGCGCGCCTGGGACAGGTCGGGAGAGTACCCCGCCATGTCAGCCAGGTGGCCGGGGTTCTCGATGCCCCGCAGCACCTGCGCCACCTGCGGCGCGCCGCGCAGCTCGAGGATGTTCTCGACGAGCGCCCGGTACTGGTGCATCAGCTCCCGCGCGCGGTCCGACCACGAGGCCGGGTCCGGCACGGGCTCGACCTCCGCCCACAGCACCCCACCCGGCTCCGGGGTGACCTCACCCAGGATGGCGCGGGAGCGGCCCTGGACGGCGACGACCTCGGTCCCATCGGGGAGGTTGCCCTTCTCCTCGATCTTGGCGACCACGCCGATGGCGGCGTAGCGGCTGTCGACCTTGGGCAGCAGCAGCAACCGACCGTCGTGTGCGAGCGCCGCCTGCACGGCCAGCCGCGAATCGCCCGAGTCGATCGGAATCGTCGCGCTCATCCGCGGCAGGACGACGGCCTGCGTCAGCGGCAGGACCGGTAGCTTCAGTGCGTTCGATGGCATCTGCTCTGGTCTATCTCCTCATTCGGGGCTTACATTCCGTCAGCCGGTGAGTTAACGTACCCTCCAGAGCGGTATTGGAAACCCTGCGCAACGGCTTCCGCTGCGGAGACCGGCAGCTCCGCGTGTTCCGGTTGGTCGGGAAGCGATGGACGCTTCCGATCCTGGCAGCGCTCATGCACGGCCCAGCCCGCTTCTCCGAGGTCGCCCGCGCCGTGCCCGGCCTGTCCGAACGGGTCATGAGCGAGCGGCTCCAGGAGCTGTGCGAGGCTCGGCTGGTCACGCGGGAGGTCGACGCCGGGCCGCCGCTAGGCACGCGGTACCGCCTCACGCCGCTCGGGGAGCGCCTGCGGCCGGCGGTCGAGTCGCTGCTGGAGGCGGCGCAGGCGCTGCCGGAGTGAGCGCCCCGGCGCGGCCCAGCGCGAACGCTCAAGTGGCGGAGGTGACCGGAGGGGCCACTTCGCTACCTTA
>Ga0126378_10001275_pt1 | contig 18803 bp, 10 predicted proteins | sample PanSoiMetPlot_23_FD_92587 | JGI IMG/M metagenome (GOLD analysis project Ga0126378, IMG submission 92587) | Tropical forest soil microbial communities from Panama - MetaG Plot_23 | ecosystem: Environmental > Terrestrial > Soil > Tropical forest > Bulk soil | place: Panama | collected 2016-02-17
CTCCCCCCTTGCTGCCGGCCGGAAGCGTTCCATGTCTACTCCGCTCCAGACACACGCCGCGTTGAGCCCCAGGCTGCGGGCGAGACGGAGCTGAGCCTGGGTTGGAACGAGCAGGAGGTCTGGAGCGAGCCTTCGTGCCAGCCGCCCCCGTACCATCCCCTCACCGCTGCCCTGAAGCGCCACCAGCGCCACGGGCACGCGCAAGAGCACGCGGATGAGCTTGGCCCGTGCCAGCGCCGGTAGGGTCATGGAGCTGCGCGAGACGTACAGGACGACGTCCGCCGGGGAGTCGCGCACAGTCCGGCTGAGCGCGCACCTGACGACCTCCAGGGTGCGGTTGATCAACCTCACGGCACCCTTGCCATCCCAGCGGCGTGGGCGCGTGATGTAGGTCACGACGCTGCGGCGCTGGCCCAGCTCCGCCTCGAGGACGCGCGCGAACTTGGTGTAGCCCTCGTCCTGGATGAGATCGAGCTCCTCGGCAACCAGAAGAATCCGAGCGGGTGTCGGCGTCGCCTCTCGGGTAGCAGGCCCCGGGCGTTTCCCCGCCCGACCCGTGGCCTGGCGCAGGCGGGGCGTGCGGGAGCCGAAGGCCCACGCGGTCACAGCACCCTCGACAGCCAGCTGGGAGAGCGCGCCGGAGGAGAACGCGATCGACGCGCCAAGCAGCCCGAATCTCGGAATGAGCAGAAGGCCGGAGGCGATGGTGACCACCATCGCGACGCCTGACGAGATCGACGTCACGATCGGATGCCCAACACCCAGCCACAGGCTGCTGAGCACGCTCTTGATGCCGTAGACCGCCATCCCGACGCTGAGCACGGCCAGCGGGGTGGCCGCCGCGGCGTACTTTCCGCCGAAGACGCCAGCGGTCAGCGGCCCAGCGAACATCACCACCGCCGCCGTCAGGGGCACCGTGACAGCAATTGCGAATCCCAGCACCCGCAAGAGGTGACCCCTGACCTCAGTCTCCGCAAGACGCGCCACCCGGGGGGCGAATACGAACCCGAGTGCGGTCGGGATCAGGGCAAAGCCGTTGGCGATCGCTTTTGCGGCTCCGTAGCTGCCGGTATCGCTCGCCGTCAGCAGCTGCCGCACCAGGATCAGGTCGCCGCTGAACCAGACGTTCCAGAAGACAGCCTGCACCAGGACCGGCCGCGCGAAGCCGACCACAGAGCGAACTCGATGCCAGCTCAGCGCCGACCATGACAGATGAAGTCCGAGGGGCCTGGCGGGTGCGAGCACCACCAGCGCCGCCACGCCGGAGAGGCCGTAGATGGTCACGAATAGAGTCGGGGAGTGCAGGGCGAAGCTGGCCGCCACGACGACCACAAACAGCTGGAGAACATTGGCGAGCACGTAGAAAGTCGACTGCAGCCCAAAGCGGCCGAGGCCCCGCAGCACCTCGCGGTAGGTCTCCAACGCCGTGATGCCGAAGAGGTTGGCGAGCAGGGCCAGCACCATCCAGCCGCCGAGTCCCATCGGACCGGCAACGGCGAGGGTGACCGCGCAGCTGAAGACGAGGACTGCGAAGACGATCGCCAGATAGGTGGTGTAGTAGGCGTCCCGCTCCCTGGGGTCAGTCTCGTGCCGCGCGAGGAAGCGGGAAAGGCCGAGCGGGGCCGCCGTGAGCAGTACCGAGAGCACGCTTGCCACCGCCAGGGCGTAGGTCAGGCGTCCATACTCGGCCGGAAGAAGGAGCCGGCCGGTCACGACCTGAAACAGGAAGCCCAGCGCCCTGGCCAGGCCCAGGCCGATCACTACCGCCACCGACGAACGCAGCAGCACGCGCTCGGGGGCCAGCCGGCCCGCCGAGGCCACGGTCTTCGTCCACCATCGGGGGAAGATCCTGGCCCTCTGAGGCCGAAGCACAAGGACCGGCGCCCGTGCCGCTCGCGCAGCCGCTAACCCCAGTCCGGACAGCAGACCCACCAGCATCCAGAATTCCTGGGCAACGGCTGTCATGGTCAGGTACTCCGAGGTCGTGTCGAGCACCACGACGCAGGCCACACCGGCCAGGCCGGCCGCGCCGATGGCCCGGCTCGTCGGTTCGCTGCTCGCGCGAGCCGCCCAGCCCGCCGCCGCCACCGAGCCGAGCAGGACGATGAGTAGGGCCAGGCCTGGTATACCTGCCCGGAACATCTGCCAGAGGTATCCGTTGTCAACGAACGCCACCAGCGGCCGCGGCACCTCGCTGGGGATGAGCATCCCGGTCCCCAGCCACACCCCGTGCTTGAGCAGTGCAGGCACGAAGAAGCCCTGCCAGTAGTCGATCCGCGTCTGGAGGCTTTCCGCCAGGGGCAGGGCGGTCGTGTGAGAGGAAGTGAGCTGCACGTCCAGCCGCTGCTGAATCTGAGGCCAAAGAAGCCACAGGCATGCGCCGATGCCGAGGGACACCGGTGCGAGCTGCCTCCATGGAACACGGCGAGCGGCCAGCAGCACCACGGCCACGCCCAGGGGCAGGGCGACAATCGGTGCGTATGTGTTGGCGGCAACGGTACCCACGAGGTTGACGCCCATGACAGCCGCCAACCACCAGGTCGAAAAGCCTGGGTGACGCGAGGCCGACAGGGCGAGCGCCAGAAGAAAGTTGAGCAGCCCGAAGGCGCCCACCGCACTGTAGTGCCCGAGCAGGGAGGTCGGTCGATAGACAACGTCCCAGCTGGGCAGCGGCTGCGTGGGGTAGAAGGTTGCAAGCAGCCGGCGCACGCCGCCCAGGTCGACGAGCTCAGCCATTGCGAGCAGTGCGACCGGGATGCTGGCCAGCATCACCAGGTTCAGGAAGAGGCGCAGCTCCGGCGGGGAGAACTCAGTCCGGGAGATGAGAAAGAACACGATCAGGTACTGGACTGGTCCGACGATGAGCATCCAGTCCGACAGGTCAGGGGCCTGGCGCGTCATGAAGACGACGGCCGAGGGAATCACCGCCCCGCAGATGCAGAAGGCGAGGACGGCGAGATCGACGCCGTTGAAGGCCAGGCTTCGCCGGTTGGGCAGATTATGGAGCAGCCAGCCGCCGGCGACGACCAGCAGCAGAGCCTCATTGACGCGCAGCAGCGGGATCACGGTGCCCCGGCCCAGTCCCGCCGTCAATGGAATCGCTGCCGCCAGCAGCGCGCACGCCACCGCGGGCCGCCAGACGGCGATGACGCACAGCGCGCAGGCACCGACCACGCCCGGCAAGAGAAGGGTCAGGTTGCCCATTCCGGCCAGAGGTTGGGCCGGGCCACGCCCGAAATAAGCCACACGAGAGCCAGAGATCTGGACGCGCTTTGCAGCCGCACCTTTAGAGTGGGGGCTCCTGTGACGCGCCTTTGCCCAGGGCCGGCCCTGTGACAGCCGATCGAGCGTCGTCCTCGGCCTTCGCCTTCAGCCCCAGGGCCGTCAGGTACTGTGTGATTCGCAGGACGCGCCCGGCAGGCTCCAGACGGGACCCCGCCAGCATCGCCTGCAGCCTGGACAGTGCCTCGACCCGCTGCTGACGCAGCTCCTCTGCCATGGCCCGGCTGCATACCCCCAGTCGGTCGAGGTCGGCCAGCGCCCGCTGCAGAGCAGTAGCCATCGCTTCCGGCCGGTTGGCGGCAAACAAAGCTCCTTTCCCGAACCGTGCGCGGAGCCCTGCGACATCGGAGAGCACCAGCGGACGGCCGAGGCCTGCGGCCTCAAATGCGGCGCGGTTCATGATGTGGGGGTCCGTGCTGAACACGGCCACCACGTGGGCAGCCTGCATCTCCCCGAGAAAGGCACGGTAGGGCAGAAAGCCGGTGAATACCGCGTTCGGCGGCGCCTCTTCGCGAATGGTGGCCGGCACCTTTGACGGGTCGCCCGTGAAGCGCAGCTCGACATCCGGCAGCAGTCCGGCTGCAGCCAGCGTCTCGGCCACCGGCTCGTTGCCGTCCAGGCTCCCGGCGATCAGCACGGTGGGCCTCCGCCGCGGCTCTCGGTGCTCGGCCTCGGAGGGGTCTGCCACGTCGTCGGGAAGCAGAAGCGCCGGAATGCGCCAGGCATTGACGAGTTCCAATGCCTCCGCGGTATGCACCAGCGTTGCGCACGAGCGACGGAACAGCCAGCGAAGCACCGGCTGGGCCCAACCCCACTTGCGTGAGTGGAAGGTATCCGTGTGGCAGTCCACCACAAGCGGCCGGTGCCGAAGCCGGCACCAGAACCAGGCCACGATCGGAGCCACGACCGGCGGAGTGATGACGAGAACGGCCCTGGGCCGATGACGCTCGAGCGCCCGCCACGTGCGCACTGTGCAGGCGAAGTAGCGGAGTGGCAGCAGCGCGGCGGAGTCGGCGATCGAGCTCGTGACAAAGAGAGCTTCTCCGTCGAAGCTGGTCGCCAGCGCTGCCGTCCTCGGCTGGAACCGCGCCCAGGCAATGGCCAGCAGCGGCTTCGGGGGCCTCACGACGTGACTGCGACGTCGTCGGCTGCCAGGGAATCGGTTCCGGCAGTGCCGTCGGTATCCCCTGGTGGCTCAGCCACAGCCTTGGCGCTGTGCCGCGGCTTTCGGGAGCCCCGTGGGAGGAGGATCGCTGCCGCGGTCTCAACTCCGACCTGGCGTAGCTGCTCAGCGGTGCGGCGCGCTTCGCTGAACCGCGTTGCGCGCCGGGTCGCGACAAGGATTGCTGAGCAGGCCGCGGGCTTCGCCCACGCCATGCTCGGGTCAGCCATCGGGGGAAGGGCGCAGTGAATGGTCAGATCGAAACGGTCGTGGTTCTGGGACGCATAGCCATTCCGGCCGATCACGTCCGGCCTGGCAACAACGACCGTCGTGCCATGGCCGGCCGAGGTGTCCAGCCGGTTCAGCCCATCGCCGAGCTCGCTGGACCGGACGATCAGCACCCTGTGGTGCACCTGGGCAGCGGCCCTGGCAAGCATCTCGGCAACGCGGTCAAGGCGGTCCGCGGCCGACGCCGCGACCAGCAGGATGGTGCGGGCGTCCCTCTGCCGCCCCTGAAGGCTGGCCCGAGTCAGGAATCCATACGGGCCCACCGCGCTCGGGTCGGCGCCACCCCTGAGGTCGAGGACTATCGAGCAGCCGGCGGCCTCACCGAGTTCGGCGCCGTCACCGATCCTGTCCCGGAAGCGCTCGGCCAGCAGGGCCAGCAGGAGGCCGGCGATCAGGCCTCCGACCACGCCGACGCCGACGTATCGGACGGGATCCGGATCGGCCGGCTTCGAGGGGACGCTCGCCGGCTGATATACCGAAAGCGTCGCGGATCGCTGGGCCGCGACGGCGTCAAGGTCCTGGAGTTTGGTGTAGGTGTTGGCGTACTGCGCCTGCAGCAGGCTCAGCCTGGACAGCAGGGGCGCCAGCCCGTTGCTGACCCAGGCGTCCGTGCGTGGGGTGTTCTGGATCTGCCGGATCTGCTCCTGGGTGGCATTGATGCTGCTCTCGATCGAAGTCAGCTGCTGCTGCAGGTAGGTGCGCTCCGGCGAAACGGCTGCTGCGACTTCAGCCCGGTTGCGGCGCACCAGCTCGTTGGCGACGTCATCGGCCAGCGTGGCTGCGACCGATGGCGATGACGCGCTGGCGGTGATGGAGATCTGACCAGTCGCTGTGGGCGTGGTGGCATGAATCCGGTGCGACAGCGTGACCGGGTCGCATGAGCCCCTCTGGGCGGCACAAACCTGCTCGAGTACAGGCCGGCTGGTGGCCAGAGCAATGAATCGCTGAGTCAGGTACTGGTCTGACTGCAGGGCAAGGTCGAAGCCCTGGCTGGTGTTGTTGGCCTCGTAGAGCGTCAGCGTCGCGGTCGCCTCGTAGGTCCGGTGCCGGGTGAACGTGGCCCCGAATGCGAGCATTCCGGCAAGGAGCGCGATTCCCCAGACGAGCCAGTGAAAGCGGCGGAGGGCGTGCCCGACGGTTCTGAGTGGTCGGTCAGCGTGCATCCTTCAGGATCCCCCAAGTGCGCCCGCGACCAATGCCGGGGCGGTCAACACAATGATCTTCAGGTCGAGCGAGAGCGAGGCCGTTCGCACGTAGCGGGCGTCCAGCGCCATCATTTCCGCTGCGGACAGCCGCTCGCGTCGCGTGACCTGCCACAACCCGGTTAGGCCCGGCGGGACCTGGAGGCGCTCCAGCCACGCGGGCTCGTAATGCATCAACTCGTACGGGATCGCAGGGCGAGGCCCGACGAGGCTCATGTCTCCGCGCAGCACGTTGATGAGCTGCGGAAGTTCATCCAGATTGAGCTTTCGCAAGACTCTGCCTACACGGGTGATGCGTGGATCGGACAGCGTCTTGTACCGGTCGCCGGAAGCAGCCTGTCCGGCGAACCACGCGGCGGCAGCCTGGCGGTGCAGGTGTTGATCGCAGTTGACGTACATGGTCCGGATCTTCCACAGGCGAAAAGGCACGCCCAGCCTGCCCACCCGCTCCTGGGAGAAGAAAACCGGTCCCCGGCTCTCGAGCACCACGCACAGGGCGATCACGATCATCACCGGCACGACGAACATCAACGCCAGCACACACAAAGAGACGTCTAGCGGGCGCTTCCACCAGAGCGCGGCCAGGGGGCCAACGCTCGAAGCCCACAGCTGGTCCAGTTGAGGCCATTCAGCTCCGGAGTCCTGCCTTTCCCGCTGGGCCATCTCAGGCCCACTCCATTCGTGTGCGCTGCCCTAAGAGGCGGTCGCGGAGACGAGGCCCAGGCGCCGATCGCTGTAGCCAGCGGTCCAGCCCGGCTCCGGCCCGGCGATCTCCACCTGCTCCCGAGTTCCGCCGTTGGCCAGCGATCGGCTGGCCGCCTCCAGTGCTGCCACAACAACCAGGCCCTGCTGGCCATCGCTGAGTGGCTCCTCGCCGGTCCGGACACAATGGACGAAGTGCTCGCACTCCATGCGCAGTGGTTCGCGCCACGCGATGTAAGGAATGGAGATCCCGCCATGGCGGTAGGCAAGCTCAAACTCGCCGTAGTTGTCGACGTTCGGGCACTCGATGCCGCTGTCATAGATGCGCAGCCTGTCTACCGTCGAAACGTCGTTGTAGACGGCCATTCTGCGATCGCCAACCAGCGTCAAGCGGCGCACCTTATCCGGATCCAGCCAGCTCACGTGGACATTCACGCTGGTGCCGCCCGAGAACATGAGCTGCAGGTAGCACACGTCGTGAACGTCGGGCCGGACGCACGTGCTGCCGCGCGCACTGACCTCCACTGGTCTCTGGCCGAGCACGTAGGTGAGGATGGAGATGTCGTGGGGGGCAAGGTCCCAGACCACGTTGGCGTGGCGCTGGAACAGGCCCAGGTTCAGTCTCGCCGAGTCGCCATAGTAGATCCGGCCCAGCTCACCTTCCTGGACCAGGCGGCGCAGTTCGCGAACGGCGGGGTTGTACAGAAAGGTGTGGCCCACCATCAGGATCCGGTCCTCTGCGGCTGCCAGCCGGACCAGCTCGGCCGCCTCGGCCACGTTGGTGGCAAGCGGCTTCTCCACGAGAATGTGCTTGCCCGCCAGCAGTGCTTCTCTCGCCAGCTCGAAGTGAGTCTGGATCGGTGTGGCGATGACGACCGCGTCGATGTCGCATTCCAGCAGCTGCCGGTAATCGGCGAACAGGCGCACCGTCGGATAGCTGCGGCGTAGGTACTGGAGGCGCTCGTCGCGCTGCTCCGCTACAACGACCAGTTCGACGTCGACCATGTCGAACAGGTTCCTGATCAGGTGCGGGCCCCAGTAACCGCACCCGACGACGCCCACTTTGACATTGAGCGAGCCGATCTGCTCGCTGCAAGAGACGTTCCCCCCAATTCCCCGTCCGGTCAACGCTCTGCTCCTTAATGACTGGTTCAGGAAAGGTTAAGAATGTAAGGATTTGATTATCTAAACGGAATGGAAGCCATCCTCAATGGGCCTCCCACATCCCTGGACAAAGCCCTAGACGCCGGACGGGAGCCATGTAAGAGTCGTTTGACAGCCGCCCGTGGGGCCTTTGGAAGCCACCGCTACAGGCAGATCTGACGCCCGGCTGGAGCGACATCTAGGGAGTGATTCCAAATTCGACGGATCTGGGGTGGACGGCCGATGAGACTCCGAGCCCACTCATGAAACCCCCCCGGTGCCCGGCCAGGTGGGCCCTCAGCAGGACGGGCTGGGCTGCACCGACGAATGCATGTGGTTACTTGCAATCAGCGGCTGACCGCTGTGCCGCTGGTGTGTGGGTGGGCAACGAAGAAGTCGGCGATCACCGCCGAGGCGTCGAAGGCCTGGCCATCATCAGTAGTCCAGGGCAGACTCAGGCTGCCAGGGAGAATTCCTGGCCAGTGGTGCTGACCCCCTGCGATCACTTTGGTCTCGACCGTGCTTGCCGCTCGGCAGGGCCAGATCGTCGTTGTCGTAGGTCCGGACACGATCATGGATGACGAGGCTGCGCAGCCGTCTATTTCCCGCCAAACGCCGATCACGTCGTTGAAAGATGCGACGGTCAGATGGCCCAGAGCCGAATACCCCCCGGTGTAGGGGACATAGGGATCGAGTGTGCCGTGGATGGCCAGTACGGACACGGGACGAGCTGGCATGCATCCCACTTCCTGAGCGCTTCCATCCCTGGTCGCCATATTGCCGGCGACTGGCGCAATGGCCGCAATCCGCGACGACAGCTCACACCCCAGGCGGTAGCTCATCATGCCTCCCCTCGATATCCCGGTCACGTAGACCCGATCGGGATCGACTCTGTCGGTCGCTTCGAGACGGTCGATCAGCGCCACAATGAACGCGACGTCGTCCACGCCAGCGTGGTGGCAACACCCATATGCATCCCAACCGTCGCTGTAGCCGTCCGGATACACCGCGATCCATCCCAGTCGGTGGGCCTGGGCGTCGAAGCCGGTCCCGGTCTCGGCTTCAAGCCCAGTCCCTTGAGATCCGTGAAGGACAATCACCAACCCAGGGGAACGGCCGACTCGGTTCGGCCGATAGATGCGAAAGTGCCGCTGGAGACCGCCCGCGTCGAGAGTGGCAATCTGTGTCGTGCCATCCATCTGAGCTACGGCGACCGGCAGCAAGGGGACTCCGACATCAGTGACGTAGACCACGAGCCCGGCTATCCCGACCGCGGCGAGGAGGCGGATCACGATAAAAGGCGCCGCCACCAATTTGGACCATCGCTGCCTCCCCGCCACCGCAGGTTGCTGCAACAGCCACGCAGCCGTCCCGGCAAACCAAGGCGTAGCGATATCGACCGGTGCCCTGTCGTTCCCGTTGAATGTTGCGAGCCAGGAAGCCAACATCGCCATCATCACGCCGCAAACGATCGAGAAGGCTGCCTGACCGCGCCGCCGTTGCGTGAGTAATGCACCGGCGACGAGGAGAGCGGCGATGATCGGGCTCCACAGGTACAGGGCCCCAGCCGCTGGCCGCACCAGGCGCATCTGCACGGAATCTTGGCTGTATGGCAGGAGCCCGAGCAGGACAGTACATACGCCGAGCACCGTCAACAGAACAGAGGCACTGGCCGAGAACCAGCTCGGGCCCAAGACACGCCCGAGGCCGACGCCAAAGAGCACCAAGAGCACACCTGGCAGCCAGAAGGCGACAAGGTCGTAAAGCAGGCTGTGGTACGAGGTCGCTTCACCTAGCTGACTGAACGGTTGTGTGGTGGGCCGTAGGCTCAGCTGACCGACGTACTCCAGCACCAGAACTGCAATGACGACCAGGCCGACGACGACACGCAACTTCGCGAGGTCGCGGGAGTCATCAGCGTGGGTCGCAGACGGTTCCCCGTCCATAGCCTCCCTCCGTCGCCACGCGTCGCAGGCCTCCGCTCGACGCTTCCGGCCTGGCGACGCCCTTAGTGGGTCTGTTCCAATTCTCTCACTGCATCGGCCGTCGAGGCGAAGGAAGCGGTGGCACAACAAGGCACGCATGTGAAAGTGCGTGATACGCCTCACCTGCGGCGGGGGCCGCCTACCCCGGCCGGACCCCCCTGATGCACGCATCGGCCCCGCAGGCTGTCGGGGGCTATGGACTTCGATGGGCGGCGCTAGGCGGCGTCAGCCCGGCCCAGGAGTCGTAGAGAGCCCGCCTCGGGCCGCAGCCAGACCCGGTCGCGCGGCTTGACCTGGAAGTCGGTACGTGTCGCGACCTTCACGATCTGGCTTCCCAGCGTCAACGTGAGCAGCAGGTGGGACCCGAGCGGCTCGACCACTCCCACTTCTGCCGGCATGGCGTCATCGCTCTTTTCGTGCGTCACCACTATGCTCTCGGCACGTACGCCGATGGAGACCATCTCCCCGGGTTGATAGCCGTCCTGCGCAGCAATGGGCAGCCGGTGGCCCTCCAGCTCGACATCGCGCTGCCCCATCCGCCCAGTGAGCACGTTCATCGGCGGGGTGCCGATGAACTGGGCCACGAAGACGTCGCCCGGGCGATCGTAGACCAGCATCGGCGTGTCCACCTGCAGGATGCGCCCGTCTCGCATGACGGCCGTTCGATCGCCCATGCTCAGCGCCTCGACCTGGTCGTGCGTCACGTAGACGGTGGTAGTCCGCACCTCCTGGAGCAGACGCTTGAGCTCTGCACGCATCTGAAGGCGCAGCAGCGCGTCGAGGTTGCTCAGCGGCTCGTCCATCAGAATCACCGCCGGCTCCATGACCAGCGCCCTGGCCACCGCGACCCTCTGGCGCTGACCGCCGCTGAGTTGGCTTGGGTATCGATCGAGGAACCGCGCGATCTGCATCAGCTCCGCTGCGTCGGCCACCCGACGTTTGACCTCCTCGGCGCGGACGCGGTGCATGCGCAAGCCGAATGCGATGTTGTCGAAGACTCGCAGGTGAGGAAACAGCGCATAGCTCTGGAACACCATGGCGATGTTGCGCTTGCCCGGCGGCACGTCGGTCATGTCTCTGCCGCCGATGGAAATCACGCCGGCGTCCGGTGTCTCGAAGCCGGCGATCATCCGCAGCAGTGTGGTCTTCCCGCAGCCGCTGGGGCCGAGCAGCACCATGAACTCGTTGTCGTTGATGGTCAGCGTGACGTCGTCCAGCGCCACAGTTCCGGGATAGCGCTTGATGACGTTCTCGACTCGGATCTCTGCCATCAGGGAGCTCCTACGCGAAAGGCGCTGAAAAGATAGGGACGCATGAAGAAGATGAACACGAAGGCAGGCAGCGTCAGTGCCAGACCCCCAGCGAACCGGAAAGGCAGCGGTGAGACGCTGAGCTGCGACACCACCTGTGCAGGAAGCGTGGTGCTCTTCTGAGTCAGGACGGTGGCAGCGAAGACTTCGTTCCAGGACGTCACGAACGCGAACAAGGCGGCGGCCGCGAGGCCCGTGATGCTGTTGGGCAACACCACGCGTATCACCGCCCCGAACCGCCTGGTGCCAAGCGACATCGCAGCCTCCTCGAGCTCACCCGGAACCCGGATGAAGACGCTGGCCGAGAGCAGGACGGTGAACGGCAGCGTGATGGCGGTGTGGAGGAGCGCGACCGAAAGGACGGTGTCGTACAGGTTCCACTCGATGAAGGTCACCAGGAGCGGGATCGAGATGATGATCAGCGGTACCGCACGCACGTTCACCAGCACGAGTTGAAGCAGGTCCCGGCCGCGAAAGTTGTACCGCGCGACCGCATATCCGGCCGGGCAGCCGAGAAGCAGCGAAAGCACAACCGTGATACCGCCGACGACGAGCGACCGCCCCAGCGCCGGCAGCACGCCCTGGAAAGTCACGAAGCTCCATATGTTCTCGAGCGATAGGCCGGTGGGCCAGACGACGTGCGGGTAGTCGAAGATCGCGCTCGTCGGCGAGAGCGCCGCAAGGGCGATCAGGTAGACCGGGGCCAGCATGAAGAGGGTGATCAGAACGGCGCAGCCGTAGGCGAGCATCCGCTCCGGAGACCTCCGCGTGGTCATCGCTGAAAGACCGCCCGCGGGGTTCGGAGCGCGTTCAGGTAGATCAGCGTGGTGAGCGTCGAAAGCAGCAGCAGTAAGACGGCGTAGACCGCCCCCATCTGGTAGTTGCGGGCCTCGTACACCCAGCTCTCAGTCTTGGTGGCGAGCACGGGCAGGCCGGCGCCGGTCAGTGCAAGCACGACGGCGAACACCTGGAAGGCGGCCGTCGTGCGCAGGATCAGGCCCACCTGGAGTGTGGGCTTCAGGAGCGGCAGCGTCACGCTCCTGAAGCGCCGCCACGCGCCGGCGCCCATGATCTCGGCCGCTTCCCCAAGCTCAGCCGGGATGCTCTGAATCCCCGACATGACGACGACCATGACCAGCGAGATGGAGCGCCACGTCTCGGCCAGGACGACGGCCAGCACCAGACCGGCCAGGTTGTTGTAGTTCAGAAAGCCGATCGGGTGCTGGATCAGGTGCAGAGATTGGAGGATCGAGTTGAGGTAGCCGTGCTGCGTGAAGACGGCGAGCCAGACCAACCCCGCTGCCAGGTCGGAGATCGCCAGCGGGAAGCTCCAGACGTACAGGAAGAAGTCTCGCCCACGCACGCGGCTCTGAGCGACTACGGCCATTACCAGCGCCAGGGTGAATTCCAGCGGGATAACGATCGCCAGCAGCAGAAAGGTGTTGCGAACAGCTAGCCCGAAGTCGGTATCACGGAACAGGCGCTGGACGTTGTCCAGCGTGAAGTCCCCGGCCGCGCTCTGGAAGGCGATCAGGAGCGCATTTATCATCGGCCAGCCCAGGAAGACGAGCATGAAGACGACAGCAGGCGCCATCAGCAGGTATGGCTCCAGAGGCCGAAGACGGGATCGAAAGCTGCGGGGGGCTTCGCGGCGCCCCAAAAGGGGCGCCGCGCCTGCGGTTACTTGATCTGACACGGTCCGCTGCTCGGCGGATCGGGTGGCCAGCAAGCGGCTTTTGCGGTGGTGACGAGCTGCTGCAGCTTGGCGGCGTCGTCGTTGAGGACCGTCTGGATGTCCTCGTTGCGAAGAATGATTCGAGTGAAGGCGTCCTGGTAGGTCAGGGTGAACTCATCGCCCTTGAGCCCCAGTCCGACTGGCAGCAGTGTGATCACGCTCTTTTTGTTGGCGACGTACTTGCTGGCCACCGCGGACTCGGCGGACAGGTAGGAGGGGACGTCCGAGCCGGTGAGGTTGACACCGTCGATCACGGGGAAGAAGCTCAGCGAGCTGCCCGCCGCCGCCTGCTGCTTGGCCTGGGTCAGGTAGTCGATCAGAGCCTCCGCTCCAGCTCGGTTCGGCGCTCCTTTGGGAATCGCGAGGCCGACCGCTACCGACATGTAGCCGAGCCCCTTCGGACCGCTGGGCGCAGGTATGACCGTGAACTGGTCGCCAAGCTTGTTCAACGCGTCGGCAAACCGAGCCTGGTGGTCCCACGCGATCCAGACCTCACCGTTCTGGAGGGGCTCCTGCATGTAGGCGTAGGTAGTGGACTGAGCGTTCGTCACCGACCACAGACGCTTCAGCATCTGCCACATCTGCACCGCGTCAGGAGACTTGAACCCGACCAGCGTCTGGCCGGTGTAGCTCGGATAGGCGTAACCCTGGAGAAAGCGGTTCATCAGGCCGCCCTTCGTGCCGGGCGCCACCGGGAGACCGATCAGCTTCTCTCCTCTGGCCTTCTCGATGGCCTGGCCCCAGCTGATCAGCTGCTCGTAGGTCAGGTTGTTGACGTCGGAGCCCTTGGGCAGGTACTGAAGCGCCTTCTTGTTCACGACCATCAGGTAGGTCGCCTGCAGCCACGGGATGTAGTACTGCTTCTGGCTACCGAACTTGCCGTAGCTGAGCAGCTGAGCGGGGAACTTGCGGTCCTTCTGCAGCTTCTGCAGCAGTGGCGTCAGGTCCTCGAGCGCATCGGCGGCTGCCAGGGTGGTGAAGTCGCCGTGCTGGAGCGCCAGCACGTCGATCGTCGACTTGCCGGCCTGGTGCTGGCTGAGGACCTTGTCAACGTCCTGGGCCCCGGTCGGCTGGCTCTGGAAGTCGACGGTTCCATTGAAGCCGGCCAGGACCTTGCTGTTCATGTCCTGGACTTCCTTGGCCGGCTGGCCCTGCGACGACAGGAACTCCACTTGACCGACGTTCTTCTGAGCGCCGGCAGTGGCGGGCGCCGGCGGGGTTCCTCCGCACGCAAAGGTCAGAATGGCCACCGCGAAAGCGATCGACCACAGTCTCTTAGGCATCTCCTCCTGCTCCCTCGATTGCGATTGGTCGCGAAATTGGCTGAAGGGAACGTACTCCCGCGGCGATTGATTGTCCAGTGAGAGCGTCGCCAAAGAGCGATCCGGGCTTTAGTTCGCCTGACAGCCGGGGCACCAGTACGTAAGCCTCGCCTGCTCGCCCTGGTGCCTGGCGCGCACACGTACCCCGCATCGAGGGCACGGCCGCCCGCTCCGCCCGTGCACAGCGCCCGGCATCCCGCCGAAACGGCGATTTGCCCCAGCGCTGAGGTTCGAGCGCATGTCCCGACGTGCAGTCGCGAACAGCTCGGCGAGCCGCTCGTCGCTCAGGTCCCCGCTGGACCGCCAGGGATCGAGCGCCAGCTGCCACAGCGTCTCGCACTTGTACACGTTGCCGATGCCGCAACAGATCCTCTGATCCAGCAGCAGCTCCCCGAGCGCCGCCGGCCCAAGCGCGCGGGCCCGCGCGACGACCAGGTCGAGAGAAAAGTCGTCGGCCAGGATGTCCGGCCCGAGGTGTCCGACGGACTCAGTAGTGTTCCGGACGAGCTCCACCAGCGGTTGTCCGAAGAACACGGCCTGACGATCGCCGAAATCGAGGACGGCGCGAGCCAGATGAGTTGAGCGTCGCCACGGCTCTCCTGTTCGGTAAACGTGCCATGAGCCCCGCATGCGCAGGTGCGAGTGCAGGCTCCAGCCGCCTGAAAAGCGCATGAGCAGATGCTTGCCCACCGGCTCCACCGTTTCCAGCGTCCGGCCGGTCAGGCGCTGGAACCGCTCGGGACGGGCGGCGGTTACGGACCTGCCGCCGACAAGCTGGTGCAGCTGTCTTGCCAGCCGCCAGATCGTGTCCCCTTCCGGCACCCTAGAGGCCCCTCCCCCCTTGGGTGGAAGGGGTTGGGGCGGGGGATCCGTGCGGCGTACGCCACATGGCAAGTCCTCTGGGCGACTGGCCGAACCCGGCCTCGAGCAGGACGCGCGCCAGCGGCGACTGGCGCACCGGCGTCCCATTTACCTTCTGGATCTCGATCCTGCCCGCCCGCCCCGCCGCTCCGGCGAGCGCCCGCACGTGCTCGGTGACCACCTCCCCGCGCGTTAGCAGGGAACGGCCCCCTCGCTCCAGGTACAGTCTCAGCTCCCCCGAGTCCATGACCACGAACGCGCCGGCCGCACGGGCCATCCTGCTCTCAGATTCAGATGGCCAGGGCAGTGCCGCGCCATACGGGTTGGCCGGATCGGTGGCCGCCAGAGCGACGATCGCACCGTCCGCTTCACGGGCGGCGCGCAGCCGGTCCACCGCCCCAGGCAGGGCGAACTGCGAACCACCCAGCCGGTCCACGAAGTAGCCGCGTCTGATCCGACCCGCCTCCTCCATCGCGCGCAGCACCGGGTAGAGCCCGGTGAAGCCACCGGACCAGCCCTCGGCGACCACGGCCTCGCGCGTGAGCACGCCGTGCCTCTGCAGGAGTGTGCCGGCCTGGGCGTAAGCCCGCTCTGTGGCCGAGGCGTGCGGCTCCAGTAAGTCGCGGACCAGGGACCAGCGGCCGCTGGCCCGGGGCTGGCTCAGGCGAACGATCGGCGCTCGGCGGCCGGGGGCTGCCTTGCGTGAGTACGTACCCAGCAGACGCAGCGGTGCGAACGTGTCGTTGGTGACCTCACCAGTCCACACCATGTCCCACAGGGCGTCCAGGACAGTGTCCTGGTCTCCGCCCCCCGCAGCCGTGTAGAGGTCGCGGAAGAAAGAGGCGCCGCGGCGTTCCAGGTGCGCTCGCAGCTTCTGAGGCAGCTCGGTCTCGAGCAGGTCCGACGGTTCCGGTGCCAGCGTGGGCGCCTCGGCCCGCAAGTAGAGCGCGACGCGGCCGTCACCGGGACCGAGAGAGCCCCGCCCGACCCAGACCACCTCCCCCATCGCGATCAGCTCGTCGAGGAGGGACGGTCGGTAACCGGCAACTCGGACGTTGAGCACGTCGCGTTCGATGACAGAAGCGGGCAGCGCCAGCCCCTGGAGCCCGGTGACGCAATCGAGCAGCCGGTCCGAACCGCCTGCCTGTGACCCGACGCCGTGCCACGCGGGCAGGAACCGAGCCAGCACGTCGGCCGGCACCGGCTCGGCCTCCCGCCGGAGTGCGGCCAGCGACCGCCGCCGCAGCGTGCGCAGCACCTCTGCGTGGCAGTACTCGCGCTCTGAGACGCCGTGCCGGAATGCACCCGCCACCAGGTCACCTCTGGCAGCCAGGTGGCGCAGCGCCAATTCGACCTCGCTCACAGGCAGGCCCCAGCGAGTTGCGGCGTCAACCGCTAGAAACGGCACGTGGTTCCGCGCCCAGCGCCGCAGCAGCCCTTCCAGCGGCTCGGCTACCGGCTCCAGGAAGGACTCGGGCAGCCCGGGCGGCGGGGTGGCGCCAAGCGCATCGCGGTAGCGGCCGGCGTCCTCTGCCGCGATCCAGCGCGCCGCCCCCGAGATGCGGATCGGGCACGCTCGCCGCTCGGCGACCAGCGCCTCCAGCCAGCCGTCGGTTACGCCGCGCCCCGCCAGCTCCTCGCGGTCCAGATCGCCCAGCCGGGCAAGAAGGTCGTGCGCCTCGTCCGCGTCGCGCGGCCAGCGCTCCGGCTTCAGGCCCTGGAGCTCGAGCTCCAGATCAGCCAGGGCGGCCGGGTCGATGAGCTCTCGCAGCTCCTCCGTGCCCAGAAGCTCGGCCAGCAGCTCTCGGTCCAGGGTCAGCGCCTGCGCACGCCGCTCGGCCAGCGGCGCGTCACCCTCGTACAGATACTGACCGACGTAGTCGAACAGCAACGACGCCGCGAAGGGCGAGGCTCGGTCGGTGTCGACCGCCACGACCCGCACTTGACGCGACCGGATGGCGGCCAGCAGCTCGCGAAGCGCGTCCAGGTCGAAGACGTCCGCCATGCATTCGCGGAAGGTCTCGGCCAGGATCGGGAAGTCCGCGTGCCCACCGGCCACCTTCAGAAGGTCGGCGGACCGCTGGCGCTGCTGCCAGAGCGGTGTCCGCTGGCCCGGCCGGCGCCGGGGCAGTAGCAGCGCCCTGGCCGCGTTTTCCCGGAAGTGCGATGCGAACATGGCCGACGACGGTAGCTGGGCGCTGACGAGGTCGGCGACCTCCTCCGGATCTGGCAACAGGTCTTCGGGATCGAGCGGGCGGTCCGCATCGGGCAGGCGCAGTGCGAGCCCGTCGTCGGTGTACATCGTCTGCAGCTCGATGCCGCGCCGCTCCGAGAGCCGCGCCTGCAGTGCCAGTGACCAGGGAGCATGCACGCGGCCGCCGTAGGGCGTGAGCACGCACACGCGCCAATCACCGACCTCGTCGCGGAATCGCTCCACCACTACCGTCCTGTCGTCGGGGACAGCCCCGGTGGCCGCCGCCTGGTCGTCCAGGTAGGCCAGCAGGTTCCGCGCGGCCCGCTCGTCGAAGCCAGCACCCTCCATCAGCCGCCTCTTGGCTTCCTCCGGCTGAGCCGCGCGCAGCTCGCGCGTGAGCGCGCCGAGGGCGCGGCCAAGCTCCGCCGGCCGCGAGAGCGAGTCGCCATGCCAGAATGCGATCTTGCCGGGCTCGCCTGGCGCCGGGGCGACCAGCACCTGGGAAGGCGTGATGTCCACGATCTTCCAGCTGGACGCGCCGAGGATGAAGGTTTCGCCCGGCCTACTCTCGAAGACCATCTCCTCGTCGAGCTCTCCCACGCGGCGTCCGTCTTCGAAGATGTTCACGGTATAGAGGCCGCGGTCAGGGATTGTGCCCGGGTTGGTCACGGCCAGTCGCTGCGCGCCTGCACGGCCGCGAACTGTCGCTTTGACGCGGTCCCAGACGACCCGCGGCCGCAGCTCGGCGAACTCCTCGGAGGGGTAGCGCCCGCTCAGCATGTCCAGCACGGCTTCCAGCGAGCGGCGCCCGAGGTCCCGGAATGGGTGCGCGCGTCGGATGAGAGCCGCCAGGTCGTCTACCGCCCACTCGTCCATTGCGGCCATGGCGACCACCTGCTGCGCGACGACGTCCAGCGGATTCGAAGGGACCACCGTGGTCTCGATCTCGCCTGCCAGCATCCGCTCGACCACGGCCGCACTCTCCAGCAGGTCACCTCGAAACTTCGGCAGGATCACGCCACGCGAGATCTCGCCGACCGAGTGGCCGGCGCGGCCGATGCGCTGGATGCCCGTGGCGGCGCTGGGCGGCGACTCCACGTGGACCACCAGGTCGACCGCACCCATGTCGATGCCGAGCTCCATCGACGAAGTGGCGACGAGGCCGCGCAGTTCGCCCGACTTGAGGCGGTCCTCGACCAGCGCTCGCTGCTCGCGGGCGATCGAGCCGTGGTGAGCGAGGACCAGCTCTTCTTCGGCGAGCTCGTTCAGCCGGGCGGCGAGGCGCTCGGCCAGGCGCCGCGAGTTGACGAAGACGATCGTGGAGCGATGTTCCTGGATCAGTTCCAGCAGCCGGGGGTAGATGGCCGGCCAGATCGACCGCCTCGGCAGTGGCAGCTCGTCGGCCCATAGAGCACCATCCCCGGAGACCCGGGTCGCCGGCAGCCCACCGGCTGACCCATCACCTGCGGGAAGGTGCGGCGCGCCTCCGTCTAGAGGGGGGACTCCCCCCTCAAGGCCGCCGCCCCGGGAGACCCGGGTCGGCGGCACCCCCCTGTCTATAGGGGGGACTCCCCCCTCAAGGCCGCCGCCCCGGGAGACCCGGGTCGGCGGCACCCC
>Ga0126378_10001276_pt1 | contig 18791 bp, 13 predicted proteins | sample PanSoiMetPlot_23_FD_92587 | JGI IMG/M metagenome (GOLD analysis project Ga0126378, IMG submission 92587) | Tropical forest soil microbial communities from Panama - MetaG Plot_23 | ecosystem: Environmental > Terrestrial > Soil > Tropical forest > Bulk soil | place: Panama | collected 2016-02-17
AAACGATGTCCCACTTCCTTGTCCATTGAACTGAGTAAGTCTTGTCGCTCCAAGCTCCAGCCACGCGGTCGGCAGATAACTGATCCGCAGCCCAAAGATATTCTCATGGGGAAAGGTTTGATCACCTTCCAGTCTGGCCAAGAAGGAATTGACCTTCCATTCTCCGAGTCCGCCTAACTTCCAAGGCAATCGGAAGGCTTCATCGCTTCCCAGTTTGATCATGTCGAGGGGAAACGCATGATCGGTCAACAACAGCGATCCATGGTAGCCGGGACCCCACCACTGCGTCCCCCGACCGACTTCAAGTGCAGTGTTCCAAAACGTCAATTTGAGGCTGGCCTGGCGGAGATAGACGTTTTGGTCGTTGAATGACGTGAGGGGACCGGTCGTCGGTCCCTGGCTAAGCGCCTTGGGATTACTTATAAACTTGGGCTCGACGATAACGGCCGCCCAATCTCCGACTTCGAGCCAACTACGCACGTCAGTCTGGTTTTGCAAGCCATTGGCATAATATTCACCATTACTGTTTTCACGGAAACGAACCGTCTGGCCTCCGCCGATTGAAAATTCGTCCACTTCGCTCTGCACTCGCGCTCCGTAGCGAATGAGAGACGCAGACTCTGTCCGCTTCCGGGCGACTACTCCAAGATCCATGAGTTCCGGACGCAACTCCTCCATCAGTCGCTCCAGGAGGGGCTCGGCAAGGACCTTTCGACCATCGGGTTCGACGTCATCAGCGCGAATGCGCTCGATCGCACGAGCCACATACTTGGCTGCTTGTTTCCGACTATATGGCTTCGCGACCACCATAGCGCTATCGATAATTCCAAGTGCCGTCAACCGTTGGATGGCTTCGTAGGCCCAATGGTGCAGCGGCAGATTCACGGATGCGTCGACGTCGGCAACCCAGAGGACCGCTAGGGAGAGCACCATCGATGCGAGGGTAAGCGAGAACCGTTTCCCGCACGGGGGATTCATTCGGAACGCAGTGGTCTATCAATAGAGTCCACGAGGTCGTGTGAGATCGCGAGGACACAGCAGGATGGAATAGTTGGCGACGCGAGTGATCTACTCGGCCGTCCTGCGCAGGGACGCTCCGAACTTCCGCAGACGGCCGGCATCGGCCCACCAGTAGCGTGCGGCTCGAATTGACACATCCGTACGTGCAGTGTCCGAGGCACTCTCGGCGCCCAACGTCACGGGCTGAAATCGAAATCCTGACCGAAGCACTTTGATCCCTCTCGACTTGGCCAGCAACAGCGCCTGTCGCAAGACCGATCCGCGAATCTTCTCGGACGAAATAATCAGCGCATCGACCGGATAACGGTCGAGCACCGAGGCGAAATCGAGGCCAGAGCCGACGACGGGCACGCCGTTGATCACGCGTCGTTGCAATTTCACATCGTCATCGAGAAACCCAACCGGATGAATTCCTCGATCTTCATTCTGTCGGAGTTCTCGAAGCAGGAGCTGACCACCCAGACCTGCTCCATAAATGAGCACGGGACGCGCCGCGGTGCCGCCTAGCTGATGAAAGAACTCGACGATACGATACGCGCTGCGCGCCGCTCCCATAAGCCATCCAAGCGCGAGCACATCGAACGTAAAAAGTCCGACGACACCGGGCGGCGGGTCCATAATGACGACAAGGGAGTAAGCAACCGTCCCGCCGGCGTACACGGCGAAATAGACGCGGATGAGATCCGACGCGCCGATGGCCCGCCACACCCCGCGATACAATCCACAGAGGCCTATCGTGCTCAGCTGGATCAACATCGCAACTGGAAATGCGTTCAGGTACCACTGCCCCGTCGACGACGACATCGGGAGCCCGACGAGCAACAGATAAGCTCCCCAATAGGCAGCTCCGATCAGTATGAGATCGACAAATCCCATGAAGAACGATCGGTCGAATCTCGCACCCCCGGACCACCGGAGAAGCGAATGGGCACGGAGCACCCCCTTGTAGGCATACCCGAGCTTAACGAGGCCGATCACTGTCGCCACTCCGAAACTGATCAGAATCAGCGCGGCGTTCCGGTATTGGGCAAGGACAGAGGCAAATGCGAACCCGGACAGAATCAAGGCAGCAGCGTAGAGCGCCAGCACCGCCCCGCGGTGCGAGAACCCGAGCCCGACGAGACGATGGTGGATATGGTCGAGATCTCCTTCGAAGATCCGCATCGCGGCCTGTCCATACCGCGCCGGCAGCCCCAGCGTGGAGGACTCCCGTAACCCAGTGGCAAACCGCCGAGCCATGGACAGCAGCGTGTCAACAATCGGCAGGCCGAAAATCAGGAGGGGAATCACCACGGCCAGCACGGTCGCTTGTTTTTGGGATCCCCTGATGGCCAACACAGCCAGGAGATACCCGATCAACTGGCTGCCCGAATCGCCGAGATAAATCCTGGCAGGATTGAAGTTGTACGGAAGAAATCCGAGCAAGGCACCAAGCAGAACGCCAACTAGAATGGCGTCATCAATATCCCCTCGAACCACAAACAGCCCTACGCAGGTTCCCGCAGCGATCGCGCCTAACCCCGCCGCAAGACCATCGAGGCCATCAACGAGGTTATAGGCATTGGTCAAGCCGATAATCCAGAGATAGGTCAAGGGAATAGCGAACAGCCCCAGTTGAATTGGTGCTCCGCCGAACAACGAGACTGCGTCAGCCTTCAATCCCGACAATATCGCTGCGCTGGCTCCGATGAATTGAATAACAAACTTTGTGGGAGCCGACAGCGTTCGACAATCGTCGATAATTCCTCCGACTAGAATGATGGCAGTGCCTGCAAAGATGGGAAGCCAATAGGCGAGGTCGACTCTGAGCTGGTCAGACGACACCGTCTTCAGCAAGATCATGCTCGCGACCGTCAGAACACAGGAGAATGCGATCGCCACACCGCCCAGGCGTGGAATGCGAGAAGATGGTAAGTCTCCTTGCGGAGAAAATCTGAACCTGAGCCGCAAGGCCAGGGCGCGCACCAGGGGCGTGAATGCCAGCGAGAGCCCGCACGCCAACCCAACGAGAAGAATGAACTCCAGAAGGTTGAGAGAGGCGCGGATCGTCATGCGGCCACCTCTCGCAGCACCTGCCAGAAGCGTGTGGTGGCCCGAGCCCTATGCCCATACCGGCGCGCATAGTCGCGAGCTGCTTGCCCCATCTGCTCGCAGCGGGTCGGATCGTCATGGCAGGTCTGGATTACCTCAACAGCCCGTTGCCAGTCGCCTGGCTGTACCACAAATCCGCTCCGCGATTCGCGAATTGTAGAAGCTGCTTCGCTTTCTTCGGGGCCGATGTAGAGAATCGGTCGACCGGCCGACATGATGCCGTAAATCTTGCTAGGGACACAGAGACCGAGCATGTCTTCACGCAGTGTGACGAGATGCAGATGGGCGCCCGAAAGACTGAATCGAAGCGCCTCTTTGGACTGATATGAAACGAACCGTACGTGATTCCAGGATTCGTTCCTCGCCGTCTCTCGCAGACGCTGCAGATGCGCGCCTTCGCCGACGAAGCAGAACGCGATTGAGGGAATCGAACGCGTCTCGCGAATCACCGCTGGCAGCGTCTCGACCTCATGGACGACACCGAGGTTGCCCGAGTACATCACGACGAATTGGTCTTCGAGGCGATGCGCTTGCACGAATGGATTGTCGCGGCGATCAACTGGCTGAATCAGCGATGTATCCGCCCAATTCGGAATGGTGACGATTCGGTGGCCCGGCACTCCTTCTCGGAGCAGATGCTGTTCCATACATCGACCCAATTCGACGGTGCAATCCATTCGACGCAATGACCATCGTGCAATCAAGCGGACAGCTCTTGCCATCATCCCCTCCGGTAACGCTCCGGCCCGTATAGCGATGTCAGGATAACTGTCCTGCATCCAGTAGACCGGCGGCGTGCCGATGATCCATCGACTGACCGCCGCAAGGGTCGAGAGCAACGGCGGATCCGACATGACGACCATGCAATCCTGTCTGCCTAATCGCACGGTCGTCCAGAGCGCCAGCAGGTAGAAGGAGAGATAATCGACCAGTCGGCCCCACGTGCGACCTCGTCCAAACCGGGTCGCCGCGACTCGGATGATGTCGATGCCCTTGAGTCGATCCCGCGAAGCCAGCTTAGTGTTGCCTCCAAGATACGTGGATCGGCTGGTAATGATGGTAACTCGTTCCCCGCGCGCATCCAGGTCTTCAGCCAGCTCGGTCAGCAATTGGCTGGTAGCTGAGATATCGGGATAGAAATAGCGATTAACGAATGTAATCCGCATGCGGTCAGCACTGATAGTTCAGTTGAGTGTCAGTGACGAATGACACGAATTTGTACGTAAGCTTTGATTATCGTGGGAGTGATGAAAGGGCAAGCAAATTGCGGAAATGAAAGACGGTTCACACGTTTCGTCTAATCACCCAATCGCCTAAGACCAACACATCCATCTTCGTGCGGAGAAAGCACGCGAGGGCTTCTGCCGGTTTGCACACGACCGGCTCGTTCTCATTGAACGAGGTATTTAGTACCATTGGAACGCCCGTGAGTTTTCTAAATGCTTCGATCAGGCGGTAGTATCGCGGGTTCGTATGTCGCTGGACGGTTTGCAGGCGCCCCGACCCGTCCACATGAGTCACCGCCGGAATGGACGCCCGTCGCTCCTCCCGTATCTGGTATACCTGCATCATAAACGGCACATCGTCATCGGTCTCAAACCAGTCTGCGACATGTTCCCGAAGGACCGATGGAGCGAACGGACGGAATGATTCGCGGCGTTTTATCTTCGAATTGAGAATCTCCTTCATGTCAGCCCTTCGCGGGTCGGCAAGGATAGAGCGATTCCCCAAAGCACGCGGGCCCCATTCCATCCGACTTTGAAACCATCCGGTCACAAGTCCCTGTTTGATGCCTTGGGCAACTATCTGGACAAGCTCTCCTTCATCTTCCATACGACGGACGTTGCAATGTTCACCATCGAAAGCTTCCTTTTCTCGATGGAGAAGCATGGCGATATCGTGATCGTCGAATTCGGGCCCCCAGTAGGCATGATCCATCTGAAACGGTTTTTGTGAGAGGCCGCGTTCGGCTACGACCGCGAATGCGGCCCCAATCGCGCCTCCGGCGTCCCCGGCGGCCGACTGAATATAAAGAGATCGGAAGGGCGTATGGCGATAGATCTTGCCGTTCGCAACCGAATTCATCGCGCAGCCGCCTGCCAAAGCCAGTGTGTCCAGGGCATGGCGCTCGAATAACCGGTTGAGCAAGTGAAAGAACGCTTCCTCATACATGGCCTGCAATGAGTGAGCGATGTCACGATGGCGCTGGGCAAGATCTTCACCTTTGCTCCGGGGAGGACCGAGCAGATCCACGAGAGCCTCTGAAAAGAGGATGCCCACGGTTGGCTCACCATTCTCCCATTCGTAGTCAATTTTTTCTTTGTGGTGACGGAAAAAGGACAGATTGAGCTTAAATGAGCCATCATTCTGCAGCCGAACAATTTGGCGCATCGCTTCCAGATGCCTCGGCCTTCCGTACGGAGCCAGGCCCATTACTTTGTATTCATCGCCATATTTGTGGAATCCAAGGTATTGGGTGAGGGCTTGATATAAAATGCCGAGCGAGTGGGGAAAATACACTTTGTTTTCCAGTTCGATGTGCCCACTGTGTCCGAGGCCCCAGGCAGCGCTTGCGAAGTCTCCAAATCCGTCAACCGAGAGGACCGTTGCGTCTTTGAATGGTGATACCAGAAAAGCCGAGACGAGATGCGCAAAATGATGCTCGACATGACGGACTTCCGCCCGAACCTTCTGTCCGGGGAAAGCACGTTCAAGTCCTTCAGCGACCGTGGCACGCTTGCTTTTGTTTTTGATGCGGTCGAAGACTAGGAAGGGGCTGGGATGATGAAGCGCAGTATAGCGCAGTTTGCGCCAAAAATTTGCGCCGGCATCCTGGTTAATCGCGACAACATCGAGATCAGCAACGGTGACGCCTGCTGCACCAACGCAGTATTTGATAGCCTCTGTCGGAAAGCCTGCCCAATGCTTGATGCGCCGGAAGCGTTCTTCCTCGGCAGCTGCAATCAGCCTTCCATCCGCCACAAGGCAGGCAGAGGAGTCGCCGTGGTAAGCGTTAAGACCGAGTATCAGGGAGCCCATTGATCGGAGTATGCAACTAGATGCAGTGAATCAGTTGGTTACTGGCAGAGTTCATCAATGGATCGAGACACCATCTCTACCATCGAAGATGAGGGAATTCGAAGCTCCTGGGCTTTCTGCTTGGCTTTTGAAATTGCTTCAGGCAGATCTTCCGGATTCATCGCTGGAATGATCCAGCCTTTCGTAGCCAGCGCCTGTACGAATTCGACTTGATGGTCGTTCACGATCTCCCCGAACTGCTTGCGTCTCGGCATCACGATCGGTACTTTGCCAGCACGAATCACTTCCAACAGGGTGACACCTCCATGGCAAATGACGAGACTTGCTTGTTGCACCAAATGCTGAAACTCATCGCGAGATACAAAGTCATCGCTCTCGCAGTGTAAAGGCATGTACTTGGTATGTCCGCTCTGCATAAAAACATCTGACTCACCGAACGTCCCCATGCCAGCCAGACGATCGACTTCTTTCAAGAGACGCTCAAATCCTTGCGGAGCACTGCCAACCGTCACGAAGACCACAACAAAACTCCGCCGTAAGTTGCCTTCGGATAGTGATTACACATTGCTTCCCACTGATAGAAGAAGCGATCTGCGAGGTAATACATGATCCGACCCGTTAATGAGGGGCGCGCTATCTGCGTCGAGCATTCGACAAACACACTCGGTATGCCAAGTAACTTTCCAACAAGCGCAAAGGGAACAGCGGCGCCGGCCCCGGTGCTTAAGATAACGGCCGGTCGTTCACGTCGAAGAATTCTCCACGCTTCCCAGAGGTTGACAAAGAAAAGCCAGTCACGCTCGGAGTGGCAAATAAAGAAGGTCTTCCCCCGCATCTCGGTAGGGGGTTCTATAGGCTGGTTAACGACGAAGAAGTGGGGGCGATTGGCATAGGCGGGACGAAGCGCCAGGGCCTCGGTGAGATGTCCACCGCTTGAAGATACGATACAAATCCCTCGCGGAGATTGTCCGTTGTGCAATGAGGGCTGACATTGTTTCACTTATGCGTTTTCTCCCTACGTTTCATAGGACGGCATGGATGCCCGTAACACACCATTTCTGACGGCATGTCTTTTGTCACAACCGAGCGGGCACCAATGACTGTCATTTCTCCAATTGTCACACCTGGCCCGACATAGGTATCCGTGCCCACAAAAGCACCCGAACCAATTGATATGGGTTTGGTGATCAGTCTAAAGCCTGGGTCACCATAGTCGTGTGAGCCCGTATTGAGATGAACTCGATGTGCGATGCTGACGTAATCGCCTATTGTGACCGTATCAAGATTGTAGACAACAGCATTGAAACCGATCCCGGAATGTCTTCCCATTACCAAGTTACCTGGGAACCACACTGTCGCGGAAGCGTGGACACTTGCGCCGGGGCTCATCTTTGCTCCAAATAGCCGCAGTAATGCCCTACGCCAGCCGTGCATAGAATGGAGAGACATACGGAATAAAGTGCCTTCCACCAGCCACCAAAGTCCCACCAGTATTCTCATCCGTAAGCTGAACGGGCTACCGCTATGACCTTGTACCCATATCTCAACCTTCTTACTCGACCCATCGGTCCCCATTCGAGGCTCCACAAGGCTCATAGTATGCGGTGATATACATCTGACATCCTTGCTGCGATAGCATCCCAGCGGAACTTTTCTAGCATCCATTTTCTTCCTAGACTTCCCAGTACCTGCAAGTCACTTCCTGCAATCTTTTCGACGGCAGTCGCTATTTCTCGAGGACTATTGTCAACCCACAATCCGGCTCCGCGCTGCTCCAATTCAGACCACGGCGCACCCCTACTAGCGATTACCGGAATACCATGAGCAAGCGATTCAGCAACCACCATGCCGAAATTTTCGGTGAAGGATGGAACAACGCAGACGTCTGATTGCATGTAGGCGTTTAATTTATCGCCATCTTGAACATGACCGTGGAAGGTTACTCGTCCCTCAAGGCCAAGTTGGCGCACGAGGTTTCGCAGACTTGTGGCATACGAACTATCTCCGTCTCCATAAATTCTCAAGTATGGCGATAGATGTTCGGAGAGTGTGAGTGCTCGTATCAAGCGATCAATGCCTTTGATCGGGTGAAGTCTTCCAAGGTAAAGCAAGCGAAGCTTGCCCATTGGCATCCAGTCCTTTGACGGTAGATATTCGGGTATGTCCACCCCATTCGGTATTAATGAAACCGACGCGTTAGGAATGCATGATCGACTACTGGCCGCCTCTTCCGGTGACGTGACATGCAGAACACACACGCTGTTGCCTATGAGAACATTGCAGAGCTTGTTCCAAAGCATTTTAGGCAGCCGCTTTCTCGCCCTCTCCCACTGCTGGAACGCACCCCGTGGTGACCATACCAGTGGCTTTCCCAAGACATGGCCGGCTAGCAGCCCTGGGATAGTCGGAGCTGAGTAGGCTCCTGTAAGATGAACAACATCGGCCCACTTGGTTAGGGGAATTAGTCTAGCGAACAGCCCAGGAGAGATACTGGCTCCCAGTATGCGTCGACAAAAGTAAACCTCATAGCCGTTCGGATAATGATGGGGAGAGCTTGCAATATCAAGGCATTGGGACACCCTGCGGCCTGAGGAATCTGTTGTCAGAACCTTGAGTTTTACTCCCTCGATCTTTGCCAGGGCATTACACAAACCATACGTGGATTGGATAGGTCCGCCCCAATATGTAGCGGGATAAAACGCCGGGGTAATGTGAAGCACGTTCACAGTTGCCGCGTTCGATTGCTCGAGATAATTATCTTGAGACTATCTGCTATGGAAGTGAATTTGGCAACGGAGTAGATAGCGGCATCAAGCGAGGCGCAATCCGTACTTTAAGAAATGCTTTTAGAGCATACAAAAGAAACAACCAAAACATTGCTTCAATTAGCCCTCCTACAAAAGTTGATACAAACCAATCTGTTAATCCTGTAAGTCCCAACTGAATCCCAAGGAGGATGATCGGGAGAAAAATGTATTCACCGCTCAACATGGTAAACATCGCGAACCTTGCAATGATGCCGATTATCACACCCACGTACATGCTTGCGACGATCACCAGTGGCCACCCACCGTTCCAATAAGCCTCCCCGAACACCCCCAAGCCCGTGTGCGAGGTGTCTTCGTATCCGAGAATGAGTTGGGTAAAGTCCTGTCCTAGATGCATCAATGGCTTGTCTGGATCAATAATTCGCGGCACAAATACATATGGAAAGAGATCAAACGTTTTGCCCCGATTACCTTCATTAAACCGCTCCATCGCAAATGCCTGGACATTGGCATAGGATAAACGTGTCCACCAGCCTTGCACCTCTGGAGATAAAACTGCTAGCTCATTGAGCCCTACGCTTTCGTATGCACTAATCGCGATATTGACGTCTGCGGTTTCTTTCGCAGAGGAAGCACCAATCACTGTCCTCGCAAACAACACGAAGGGTGACAGCACCAGCGAGTACACGAAGATGATGGCAAGCCCCGACGTAATTAGGACCGAGATACTCCGCCGATACAGCCAGATTCCGAGACAAGTTATGAGGGCGGTCTGTATCATCACCGTCTTGCTGAGCGCAAGCAAGCCGAAGGCCAATTCGCTCAGGAGAACAATGGCCAGCAATGGGACGTATTTCTTCTCTCCATTAGCCAATAGGATGAACATGACTATAATGGCCGATCCTAAAAAATCCGCCAGATGCAGAAATGCGCCAGGGGGTACGTATGAAAGCTTTCCCATGATATATGGCACGACCAAGAAGTATTTTACGGGAGCTGCCACTGCGATAAATGTCCACATCAGCTTCTTCGTCAGTACATGATTGTAAGGCTGCATTCTTCCGATCGACGACGGAGCCATCAGTAGTGTGATCGCTATTGTGAATGAAACTGCCGCGATGCCGGCTGCATTGAGCAAATTAGTTCTCAGCAATGACTTTTCATCAACGACGTATAGTCCATCAAGAAAACTGACTGTTTCTGGCGTCGCAAAGTGGTACGCCAGTGGACCGAGCCCGTAAAAACCTGCGCATGACAGCAGGAACCATGGGATTGGGGACCAAAGTGCAATAGGTGAGTTCTTGATTGAAAGATACCCACAGGCCCCGCAAACTACCCCAAGAACGGCAGGCCCAATGTGATTCAAGAACCGGATCGCGGCCATCCCAAGCCATTCAGTAGCGACGCAATACGCGAGGGCAATGACGCAAGAAAAGACTGCCACCCCGACTAAAGGCATCGCAATGCGACCGTAGGACGCTTTGTCTGGTTTATCTTCAAGCAATGGCTTTTAAAACTTTCTCTAGCTCGTTTCTGGTGTGGTATCCGCTCTTGATGCATCTGGAATGGCCGGCTTGAGCAATACGGCTCCGTAAGGGTTCTTCGCGCGAATAGAAAGCGATCTTGTCCTTCAGTTCCTCATCACTACCAAAGAATTCAGCCTCTTTCCCTTCATCAAATAGATTCAGATGGTCCTCAGTGCGCTCAGCAAGGAGAAATGCTCCTGCTGCTGGTATCTCGAACGTGCGTGTCGTGGTGGTTTCAGGGATGCGCTTACTCAACAGCCCCAGCGCTATCTTCGAGCACTTTAGTGCTATGCAATACTTGCTGCCCCAAAGGCCATCACCACCTACATAAGGCTTCGCCCATGGATGGAAAAATGCATATCGCATCCACCTCGGCCCCCAGATGCGCAACTGACCGGAGGAAGTAGCAGCGGCTCGGAGCCGATTACCATAATGCCTCTCATAGTGCCCAATAAAACAGACATCCGATCCATAGATTTCGCGATCGTGCCTGGACGGAGCAGCGTTCATGACGCGAGAGTCATACCCCTGCAGAACAAGGAGAACCTTGCGCGCTCCAGCCTTCGTGTATTGATCAACTTCAAAGGGTTTTGTGGTCACAACCAGATCGTAAAGCGGGAGGGACGCAAGAAAGTGTCGGGACTTGTGATGGACTAGCTGAGGGTCGGGAGTATAGTGGACCAGCGTTGCGTTAGTTTCGTCTTTGAGCACCCTCAATGTCTGCGGATAAATCCATCGGCCCTTATCAATCCACACATGTGTAATTACCTTCAACTTTCCCGACAGGTGTTGAAGTGCATGATTTAGGGCTGAAACCGGTTCACCAAAATTGAGTCGGTGTGCGACGGTGAGCTTCCATCTGCCGTAATTAACCAGCCACGGGGTAGTATCAAATGGCTTGATTTGGCAGCCCAGGCTCGCGAGAGCTTTCATCCTCTCTAAGCAGGTCCCTCCTTCCCAGAGCTGCCCCACGTATAGAATTTGCGGCCGCATCTTCACTTCTTTACCCCAGAAATCAAGAACACCCTTGTGAAGACACAACCACCTGAATGCCTGTTTCCGCTCAATTCCACTGCAGATCAGGAGAGATGACGAAACACCACACTTATATCGGCTGCAGAGCGGCCGCTTTACGACTCATAATAAGGGCCGTTAGCAATGTCTTATCCACCATGCTAACTCGTGGAACCGGCATTGTTCTGGCTAATGTTGTTGCTTCCAGAAGACTTGCAGCGTAGCTTTCCGGTGCCCAGTTCGCAATGCGTTGCTGACCGGCGTTTCCCATCAATCTTCTGTCCGGTCGTCCATAGGCTATTTCTGCAAGTCGTTTTGCGAGGGCCACCGGATCTCTGGCATCAAAGATAAATCCATTGCACCCTTCAGCGACCAGTTCCTTGGCCGATCCGGATTGTGCGGATACAATGACGGGGAGACCTGCCGCCATCGCCTCGTTCACGACGACAGCCCATGTGTCTTTCATGCTCGCATGTATGAGGGCTCCTCCCAATGCGTAGTATGCCGGCAGCGCCTCGAAATCGACTTGTCCGGGCAGGCAGACATCCCTTTCAAGGCCCCAGTCTTGTATCACCTGGCGGATATTCGACTCCAAGGGACCGGAGCCTACAATCACCAACTTCCATGCATCTTTTGGGAACTCATCTTTGTATAATTTGTACGCTTTTAGGATGGTTGGGATATTTTTTTCGGACGCGAGTCTCGAGACAGATAGAAAATATTCCAGCGGAAGGTTCAATTGCGCCCGTACTTCTGCCGCACGAGTTCGAGTTCTCGCAGCCCCGCTCTTGAAATGACCGACGTCGATCGAATCGACCGGTCCGACGAGAACCCGATCTCGTTCCATGCCAAGCTCAATCAAGTACTCTGCCGCGGCACTCCCAGCTGCCCAACCGACAGAAAACAATGACAAGATTTTTCGCTTTATCGCTTCTCTGAGTCGCGTTCGAGGAAAGTTGTAGTGTGCGCTGTCTGATGCAACGATCACTGGCACTTTATTTGTCGTTCCCCAATAGAGACCGGCCAAATGCTCAACTCCCCACCAACCCAGCGTAACAATGACATCGGGGCGGATTGTCCTCATCATTTTCGAGAACTCAGGTTTGAACCATCGAAGAGTTTTGCTAGAACCAAACGAGATACGCTCACAATTCAAAGGCAGTTTGAAGTCAGAGCGTGCTCCGGTTTCGATGGCGACGAATTCCATCAACTTTGCAGCTGCGTTGAAATTGGCAGTTAAGGCAGGCACGACGCGATCCACGAGCATGGCCAGTTTCACACGCTTCATGACTTCATCCAGTGAATCGAACCTCGCGGGACTTCCCGAAGCCGTGACCCTTCTCCGGAATAGGATATGATCCGCCACACCATCACGGATGCCATCAACTGAACTCCAAATGCCGCGGGAACAGCTACTGCGGCTCCGAACAGACCCGCGTGCATTATCGCCGGATACGCGACAATTACTCTTGATACTGCACCAATGGACTCCACAAAGAGCAGCAGCCGTGTCTTAAGTTTCGCATAACATGTTGATGCAAAAACTTGTGAGATCGCCAGCAAACCGTACCCCGCAGCAACCCAGGGCATCAACCAAGCTCCACCTTGATACCGCTCTGCCACTAATAATTTAGCTATTGGCTCGCTCAAGAAAAGAAAACAAGCCATAAGCACAGCCGTCGCCCCAGAGATCAAAACCACCCACATCGAAAATATTTGGTCCTCTCGTTTGACATCCCCTGAAGATACGGCTTCGAAATATCTGGGACGAATGGTCGTATCAATGGTTCCACAGATCATCGATACCGGGCGACTTGCGATGCCATACGCTGCCGAGTAAATGCCTACGTCCTCCAAACCGAGCAGTCCCCCGACGACGTATCGGTCACTCCAGTGGCTGAGCCAAGACACCAGTGCGAGTGGTATCAGGGGCAGTGCATATCTTAGAAGAGCCCGTTTCACGTCATCCTGCGCGCCAAACTGACACGGGTTAGTCTCGCAAAGACCTTCTCTCTTGCTGAACGTCAGCACCATGACCCAAACGACTATGGCGCCAAGAACATAGCCAAGCAGCGCGTTGTTGAGAGATGTGCCCAAAGCCGCCACCGCCGCCCACGCGAGCACCGGCCGGGTGCAGGCATCTACAGTCTTCCAAATGGCTAGAGGCCGTTGACGGTTTGCCGCATTGAATAAGGTGAGTTCGGTAGAAAGGGCCGAATCCGTGGCTAGCGTAATGCTAACCAGGATAGCGACCACAAGATAACCCCACTCATCTTGTATCAGTCCATAGCCTGTAGACCCTAGGATCGCAGCTACACCCAGCAGAAGGACGCCTACTTTTAGGATTTTGGCTGCCTTCGCTCGGAGTGTAGGCAAGCGATCCGCCTTGGCATGCGGAGCGTAGTAGCGAAGTAGGGCCTGCATCACCGGATTCACTGCAAGACCTTCGCTAAATATTACAATGCCAAAGATTAGTGTTAAGGATCCCAGAACGGCCGGTTCAAGTGCCTCGGTCAGAATTCGAATGCTGATGACTGCTCCTATGGCCGATCCGATCTGTCCAATGGTGACGATAAAGCCATCACGAAGGACATTCCTGCTTTCTCCCCATCTCATCCACTTTCGGAATTGACTCATTGTTCCTCTACGCAAGTGCGCGGCCGGCACATTAGACAACCGAGAATGAACTCATCCTTGATGGAGCGCGTAAATTTCGTCCACATCACGAATGGTTTCCATGGTTAGCCCCTCCAGGTCAAAAATGGAATATCCCATCTTTGCTAGAACAGTCCCGCAAAGATGAGTTTGTTGTTTTCCGTGAAGAGCAATGAAAAGCACAGGGTGGTAGCTTTCCAATACTCGCCTGCCTCCGTTTAAGATCGCAGACTCAGCACCCTCGACGTCCATTTTAATTAGATGGGGCGGCATGATGCCGAATTTCTCAACTGCGTCGTCCAAGCTTAAGGTTGGAACTATTAGAGGTGATCCACTTGAAGCATCTAAACGATTTTCAGTTCGGCCTGAATGCGTTGTCATTCGACCAAGCGCGGAACTGTCATTCAACGCAGCTGCGACCACTTGGACGTTGGCAAGTTCGTTCTCGCCTATGTGAAATAGGAGATTATCAAGGTTTTCTGGCAGTGGCTCAAAAGCAATGACTTGTCCTTCACGGACCAATCGCGAGAAGATGAGGGTAAAGAAGCCGGCCTGTGCGCCAACGTCATAGACAACCATTCCCGGTTTCACAAATCGCTCAAGCGCACGCTGTTTCTCTAGTTCATAGGTCCCCAACCAGCAGCCGTGCGTACTGCTCCCCACGATCCACTTCAATCCCTTGGCTCGACCCCGTTGGATCCGGACCAGCATTCCGTTGGGAAGTAACCGAAGCGGCAGCCTCAGTAGTTTCCCGCTCAGGGTCGTTCGATCAATGGCGGAGTAATTTAGCTCCATACCCCTATATGACGTTCAACCAATCCCACAACCCTCGATCACTCTGAACTAATTACTGCGTTCAGCACTTCGAAAGCGCGCTCGTGATAACGTGCGCGAGAGAATTGTCCAAGCCCCTCCGGTACACGTTTCGCCCGGGCGAGTGCCTCATGAATACCACGCTCGATATCAACGGAATCGAATGGGTCAACAAGTATTCCTATGTCTCCGTTCAACAACGCCTCTCTTGATCCATCCCTGATACTGCCAACGACCGGGACTCCACAGGCCATGGCTTCGAGATATACGATCCCGAATCCTTCACCCCGACCCGGCATTACGAAAGCATCTGCAAGATTGTAGTAATCGACTTTCTCTGATTCGGTTATCGCCCCGGCGAAAACTACTTTTTGCGACAGCCCGAGGGACAGAGCTTTCTCCTTCAATCGAGGGACATCGCTGCCACCACCTACGATGAGATAGGTAAGATTCGGCATTTCCTGAATGATATTCGGTAGCACTTCCACGACTTCGTCTATTCCTTTGTACGCTTCCCGGGAATCGAGACGTCCGAGCGTCATGATCACTTTCTTGCCATGGAGCTGATGACGATCAAGGAGTTCTTTCTTCTTGGATCGAGGCTGGAAACTGCTTGTGTCCACAGCGTTCGGCAAAATGAAGCTAGGTTTCCGGTTCACATGCGCCCATGACAGAAAACGATCCCTGGTGGTTTCGCTCACGCTGATAAGGCAGTCAATTTTCCCAGCCAGCCGATTGACCAACCTACGCTTCGTGGGCTGCCAGGCTTCAATACCATGGACAATCAAGGCGACGGGAGCCGATGACACACAACTAGCTAGCCACGCCATTGGCAACAAATTGATATGGCCGCACACGACGACATCGAGCCGGCGCTTTGCCATGAGCGTGGATATCAGTGCCAGGAGATATTTAATTTTCCCATTCGCAGCCTCATGCATGTAGCAAAGTTTCTCCGGCAGTTTTTCCAATATCACATCGCGGATGACGCGAGGCAGCGCGATAACCTCCCGGTATTGGGGGAATTCTGCGCATGAAGCAAGAAAATCCCTGTTGAATTTTGCGATGCCGCCGAAGCCTCCATACGCGTCGGTCAAAAGGACCAGAGCGCGTTTTGCAGTGGAATGCTTCTGGTGAACTCTCTTCGCCCAGGATCTAAGACCTCTGTCCTTGACTCCCGTAGTCGTTAGACTCCATTCCCGCACCGGAACAGAGAAGCCCGATTTGCTCCGTGCGATGATTTGTTCTGGTAGTGGTTTAGATGGCGTTCGAGCCAGGTCGGTCTTGGACAGATGGGTCGTAGCCGCCAGAAGTGATGCAACATTTTGTAATAATCTCGAATCCGCCAAAGGCGTTCTCACTTCCACCGAATGAGCCATGCTGGCCCAGTCGGCATCGCGCAACAATTGGTTGCGCATGTACCAACTGCTTTCCAGGCCCGACACTTTGAGATGGGCATTGTTGATGCCGGTCGTCGTCTCTTCCAGATGCGACAGTGTCCGCAACTCATTCCAGCCTTCCCGAACCATGTCTCCATTAACGTGTTTGGGCAATTCCCAGGGCATAAACAGGCCGCGCCTCAATAAATAGGCGCCTCCATAAGTGCCACCATATTCAAGCAGGCCGGCATACTTCGGAGATGTGAAATGCTTAACAATCGGCGCAGATAGGTAGCGAAAGGCTTTTCCGGTAAATGGCAAGGCCCGAAACGGCGACACAACACTCACCAGCTTGGGTATTTGCCGGAACGATGGATATCCACCGAAGAGTTCATCCCCTCCGAGGCCGGAGAGCGCGACTTTCAAGCCGGCTTCAGCTGCCGCTTTGCTCACAAAGTAGGTGTTGATTCCATCAATGGACGGTTGGTCCATCGCATTCAGTATGGCATCGCGCTCTTCCACAAAATCTCGTTTGGTTATCCAAGCCGTGTGATGCTGCGTACCGTATTGCTTAGCAACATGCTCGGCCAACGGCACTTCGTCGTTCGAGGTTTCCTGAAATTCTTTGAAGCCAAGCGTGATTGTGCGGAGATCAGCGTTGCTGACTTCGCGGGCCAGCGCAGTCAGGGTACTCGAATCGATGCCGGAAGACAGAAACAGCCCGACCGGCACGTCGGCCACCAGATGGTGTCGCACCGTGTCAAGCAGAGCGGAACGAAGGCGTTCGTGCACTTCTTCCCTTGTGAGGTTTTTCGCCGCTTGGCTGGCTTTGGCGAATTCATCGGTGATGCTAAACACTTTCTTGGTTTGTTTGTGGCCTTGCGTATCAATCCACATCGTCGTGCCCGAAGGCAAAGCCCGTATTCCTCTGTACAGCGTATAAGGCTCCGGCACGTGGCCCCACAGGAAAAACCCGACATGACCGGCCGGTTCGGGGGCAGTGTCGATGTGGTCGCCTTTCAGCAGCGCCTTCACCTGCGACGCCACTCGGATCCTCGCTCCGTCATCGGCGTAATAGAGCGGCTTGATTCCATAGGGGTCGCGCGCGAGCAGCAGCCCTCTCTGTCTCGAATCGTAGATCGCAAAGGCATACATGCCACGGAGGTGCTCCACTAAATCCGCACCGTACTCTTCATAAAGATGGAGGAGCACTTCCGTGTCGCTCTGGGAACGGAAAAGATACCCTTTGCTTTCCAGTTGTTGCCGAAGCTCCCGGTAGTTATAGATTTCTCCATTGAAGACGATGTGGAAATTCCCGTCGGCAGTGGCCATGGGCTGCGCGCCGGCTTCCGATACATCTATGATCGCCAAGCGTCGGTGCGCCAACCCGATGCGCTGGTCCTCGGAGACCCACAGTCCTGCACCATCCGGGCCGCGTTTGACCATCGCTTCACGGATCCGGAGCAGCTCTTCCCGGTCAACGGACGGTGCGTGTTTGCGATACGCGAATATGGCGACGATTCCGCACATCGGTTACGATGGCTGCTGGGATGGGAAGGCGTGATACAAGGCAGACAACTTAGCTCGGGCAGTATTAAGTGCGCTCACTGAGTCTGCGCGACCTCGACCTTCATGATGTAGTCGGACACCATCTGCGCGACGGTGGCATTTCCTCGTTCGGTCCAATGAATATCCAACCAGTAATAGAGTCGCTCCGTACTTTGCTGCGCCGCCTCCATGAGTTGATCGGTAAGATTGAGGCACGCGATGCCTTGGCGAACCAAGAACGAACAGAACTCCCCATTGAACTGAATCTGTTGCGTGACATCGGTCACGCCGTGAAGGACCCACCGAGACAGGTCCTCGGGATGGACCACATAGGGAAGAGGAAAGTGCACGATCAGCAATCGGGCACCGGCCTGACGAACCTCGTCCCTTAAGCGTGTATAGAGCCGAACCGACTCTTTTACGCGCGGGTCATCGATGTTGAAGACCGTCCGGTTGATCATGGCTCGCCCGGCACCCTCGATCGGTTGGCCTTTCTCTGCACCATGCCAGGACCGGTAGACGATTCCAATGAGCACTCCCATATAGTAGATCGTAGCCGACAGCTTGGCGTAGGACCAGACGGTCTTGACCTTCGTGATCAATGGTGATGGGGCCGGCTCTTCTAATTCGTCCAGCGAACCGTACGCGAACAGCATCACGATCTGGGGCGAATACGCCCGGCCTTTGTAGCGAAACCACTCGAGGCTGTTGGCCGTTGGAAGGCCTGGCACACCATGATTCAACACTTCGACGTCCGAATACCCTCTGGAACGCGCTGCGGCTAACCGCTGTCGGAGTTGCTCGCCGAACGTCCATTCGTAGTCGACACCCCATCCGTATGCAAAGGAAGGCCCGAGAAGAAGAATCCGCAATGTCCCCGGCGCGGCGTCGTATCCATATTCCTCGTGCGCCCGTGACACCCGGAAGCCCTGGCTGTT
>Ga0126378_10001277_pt1 | contig 18790 bp, 11 predicted proteins | sample PanSoiMetPlot_23_FD_92587 | JGI IMG/M metagenome (GOLD analysis project Ga0126378, IMG submission 92587) | Tropical forest soil microbial communities from Panama - MetaG Plot_23 | ecosystem: Environmental > Terrestrial > Soil > Tropical forest > Bulk soil | place: Panama | collected 2016-02-17
CCTTTTGCCGCCGATTTGGCCGCCTGTTGTGCGGGGCCGGGCACAACCCCCGCTTCGGTTGGAATCAATTATGTCCTAGGTACGAGCAATTCGCCGTTCAGCTACCCGGCCAATCCACTGCTGGCATTTGGCGTAGACCCCCATACGGGAGGCTTGTGCTCCAGTCCGGCCTGCACCAGCGACCTGCCAATTACCTTATGGGGCTCACCTCCGAGCCTCCCGAATCCCTACGTTTATACCTACTCGCTCGGTGCCCAGTGGGAGTTCATTCGCGACACCGTCTTGCAGGCCGGGTATGCCGGAAGCTCCTCCCGCAAACTTATTCGAGCAATCGACCTGAGCCGCTTAAACCCCGGTGATACCTTTGATGATGTCCTTGATTATGTGCAGAATGTCGGGAGCAATGGCCAACCATGCGGTCCCGGCAATCCTACTTGCACGGCGGTACATAACACCGCCAATGTACCCTTGGGTGTAGGCACCCGCATTTTCTTTCCCTTGCCGGACGTCAATTCAAATTACAACGCCTTGCTGGTGCGCGTGAACCACCGCTTCGCCCAGGGTTTCCTACTCAGCGGAAACTATACTTTTGGCAAGACGCTTGACTTTTCTTCATTCGAGATAGGTCCTCAACAGGACTACCCATCCAACCAAAGGCTCGACTATGGTCCGGCAGACTACAACGCAACACATTTCTTTACAGTTACCGGTGTATGGGACCTGCCCATTTTGCGGAATCATCACGACTGGGTCGGGAAGACTCTCGGCGGCTGGAGTGCCAGCGGCGTTTTTACCTATCACACCGGCTTCCCGTGGACTCCCGTATCCTTTGGCCCAACCAACAACAATCCCATCGGCGACGGGTATCGCCCGGATCGGCCTACCTCCTATGCCGGCACCTGCATCCACAGTCCGGACAATACGCAGTTCATTAACGGTGTCTGCCCGGCGACTACCACGCGTCCCGGTAACGCTCCTAACGATCCCAACTTCCCCACCCTTCTTACGAACTGCGGCGCGGGAATTGACAACTGCTTCACCACGGCGTTCCCGCGCGGCGGCCCGCCGATAGGACGCAATTCGTTTACGGGGCCGAGTTTCAAGCAGATAGACTTGAGCCTGGCAAAGCGATTTGGTTTGCCCACAACGCCTTTGCTTGGGGAGAATGCGGGCCTTGAGTTTCGTGCCAACTTCTTTAATACATTCAACACATTGAATCTGGCACCGATTCCTAACTTCAGCAGCAATGACGACCTCACCAACACGTTTTCCTTCGGACGAGTGCCCGGAGGCTTGGCGGGCCGCGTAATCGAATTCCAGGCACGGTTTAGCTTCTAGGCGAAAAATGCTTTCCGGTATGTCTTTGTCTCTCCGTGTCTCTCGGTCTGCCCGATGGTCCGCCGAGCCACGCTTCGACGCTGACAAAACTGACAGTTCGGCAGCCCTGAGTTCGGCAGCTAACATCAAGCCGAAATCGACCAGGCCGTGTTGACCAAGCGTCTGGCCATTCAAGAGTTCGCGACAGAATTGGAGACATAACCGGGCCGTGAGAACGATCATTCTTCTTGGTGCGTTGCTTCTTTTCTTCCCGCATGCCCCGACAGTGGCTCAGTCGCGCTCAGTTCAGGCGCAACACGAAGACATTTTTAGCGACGGCGATGAATTTTGCAGTTTTCAAGAGTGGGGTGATGGTACGGGTCGTGAATCGCAACCCCTCGTCAATGTCGTCCAGCACGCTCTGCTGATGGACATTCCACCCCCCAAACGTCTGGGCTTGACCTCTTTCAAGGATCGGAGCGTCAGCCTCGATGATACTTTTCTGCCGGTCCGGTCGCAGAATCCGGGAGTGCGTTGGTTATCCGCCATAAACGAATCGCTCTTGTACACCGGTGTGATGCACACCTTCGATGTCTGGACTGAAGCCGGCACGCGAGACGCATTGAACGGGCACTGGTTTCAGAACTACATGGATTCCGTCAGCGAGCTGCGAGGATGGAGCGATAGCGACAGATTCATGGCTCCGTACGTAGGCCATACACTCGAAGGATCTATCTTTGGTTACATCTTCCGCGAGAATGATCCGAAATACCGCAATGTACAGTGGGGAGATGGACGCACTTACTTTGTGAGCTTGCTCCGTTCGATGGCTTGGTCTGCGGTTTGGCATACCCAGTGGAAAATCGGGCCCGTCAGCGAAGCCTCCATTGGGAACGTGATGCTGCACGCTTCGCCGGGATTCATCACCCTCGTGGATACGCCGACGCTCGGCACGGCTGAAATGATTGCAGAAGACGCGGCGGACCGTTACTTGATCATCGGTCTCGAAAATCGCACCACCAATCGCGCCCTCATCATCCTGGCCAGGGGCTTTTTGAACCCCGGGAGGACCTTCGCGAACATCATGGCCTTTCAAGTACCCTGGCGGCGCGATACTCGGCTGTCACTGTTTCGCAACAACGGGTTCGAAGTTCGCAAGGAGCTGGTCCAGGCATATAAGAACGGAACCGGGGAAAAGCCGTTCGACTACAAGCGCCAGGCGACCGGTGTAGAGTTCTCACATACCTATCCCAAGGAAGCATCCATAGAATTGTCAGCTTATCCGTACTACGAAAGCTTTTTGGGTGGCGGCAATTGCACTGGCGGTGGTGGTTCGGGTGCGGCGCGGGTGTCACCGACGCTGCAGATTGTTACCGAAGTGAATGGATGCCTCATTACGGGATTCCCCGCTTCCAATCAGAGCGGTGATTCTTTGTTCTACGGCGCCGGACCAAGGTGGACGCCGCGCGCCTCCCATCGCTTTTCACCTTACGGAGAACTCTTGTTCGGTGGAAGGAAAGTCACCCACGAAGTGGACAGTCCAGAGTTGCACGCTCAATTGTTGAAGGAATGGAACGACGGCAGCGGAACGTTGGGGCACTATCCCAAACGAAGCGATTGGTCTGTAGAGACGGCGAAAAACGGTATCAGCATCGCTGCGGGCGGAGGAGTGGATGTTGTTTTGACGCGGCCATTTGCATGGCGGGTCATCAACCTGCAGTACACGCATACCTGGATGGGAGACGTTGACACCATCCGCCCGCAGAACGGGATTCGCGTCACGACCGAAGCGGTTCTGCGCATAGGCACGTGGTAGACGCGGCGTGAAGTTGCCGTGGACAAGCCTGATTGCCACGAGACTGAAAGTGAGCGGCCTGAGGCTCCTTGCTTCTGGGAAGCACTCGAGGGACCAGAACACCTTTCTCGGGAGATCGATCGGTTAATTCCCAACCAGCCCAAACGAAAAAGTCGACTGCAACTCCAGGGGCCAACTTCCTAGTGCTTTTGACAGGTGTTTACAAATCGCCTTTCGTCTAGAAAGTGGTAAGAGAGCGCAAGCACGAACCAGAGCATGGACCGAAAGGAAGCGTCAGGGCCTGCCAAACCAGCCACTCGGCGCCCAAAGAAGGAACGCGTCGAGCGTCTGGTTGCCTACATGAAGTGCATATTGTGCCGTTCGAAAGTCTCTTGATTGACGAGCCATGCTCAGGCGCCTCACTGGAGCAAATAGAGTTGGCTCATGGTCTCACGCATTACCAAGTATCTTTCGTTCCTCGCATTTTTCTCTTGCACGACTTCTTTCTCGAGGGCCGCTTGCCAGTGGCCGCCTGCGTCAGACCCTGACCCAACAAGCAAACCGCTCGCGGCCGCGTCAGAACCTAGGCTCGACTCGACTGTTGAAATAGACATTCACGTAAGGAAAACGGGCGGCGGGCCCATCGAAGCGCCGGCAGTGGTTAGTTTGGTTACCACCACCGGGCAAGTCTTCAGCGAAGGAACAACCGTCGGTGGCGACATTCAATTCAGGGGAGTTACCGCAAGCGAGTACACCATTCATGTGGTTGCACCGGGTTATGAAAGTGTGGTCAAAAAACTTGAGGCCAATGCTCTAGGAGCATCGACCATCATTATCGACATGTCGCCGGCATCGAAGGAAAGAATCGGTGCAGGCTCTGTGCCACTACCCCTTCCCCAAAAAACCCAGAAAGAGCTGGGCAAGGCTCTCGAAGCGTTGCGCCAAAACAAACTGGAGCAAGCCCGAAGTCATTTGGAAGCTGCCTATCGCAAGGCGCCCAATCATCCAGCCGTGAATTATCTTTTTGGCGTTTATTTCCAGCAAAAGGAGGATCTGGAGAAGGCCATAGCGTACTGGACAAAGACGCTCGAACTTGACCCTAAGCATGTTTCTGCGTTGCTTTCTCTAAGCGAGGCGCTCACGCGCGAAACCAGGTTCCTCGAAGCAGAAACCTACGCGACGCAAGCTGTGGAGGCCGATCCCTCCTCATGGCGAGCGCACGCGGTTCGTGCGGATGTTCTCTTGAAAGAAGGTCTCACCGCGGATGCCCTCAAGGAAGCCGATCACGCTCTGGAGTTGGGACAAGGGCAAGCCACAAGCGTTCAGCCGCTACGAGCGCTTGCCTTGGCAAAGAGCGGAGACAAGGAGCGTGCGGTGGGAGTTCTAGGAGAATACCTTCAGGCTCATCCGAACGATGCCCCCGCGCGTAAGCAGCTCGAGGGCCTGCTGACACCAGGCGTTTTGATTGCTTCCAACGGAGATGCCACTGCCGGCGATAGCAAGCCAACGACAGCGATGGAGGCAGGAATCGCGCTGTCGTTGCCCTCGAACTGGTTACCCGCTGACGTGGACGAAAGGGTGCCTCCGGTGGAAATAGGACCTGCGTGTTCCGTGGACGATGTCGTTCAGAAGGCGGGAAAGCGGGTCGAGGAGTTCGTCTCGAATGTAGACCGCTTCGCTGCCACGGAATCCCTGAAACACGAATCCATCAACAAGTGGGGGCTTGCGGCATACCCGGAAACACGCAAGTTCGACTATGTAGTGAGCATTCGAGAATTCAGGCCTGGCTACTTTGATGTGCTCGAATATCGGACCAGCAAATATTCGCTTGTAGAATTCCCAGATGGAATTGAAACGCGCGGGTTACCGTCAATGGCTTTGATCTTCCACCCGACTCATTCTGGGAACTTTGCAATGAGTTGCGAGGGTCTTGGGCAATGGAATGGAATCCCAGCGTGGCAGGTCCACTTCCGCCAGAGGCCGGACAAGCCGAACACCATCCGTGGGTATCAGATTGGCGAAAATGGACCTTCTTATCCGGTTGCGTTGCGAGGACGCGCGTGGATCGCTGCCGACAGCTATCAAATCATTCGGATGGAAACTGACCTGGTGGCCGCGCTGCCGGAAATCCGCCTTTTTACCGATCACACGGTGGTGGAATATGGCCCGGTGCGTTTCAAGAGCCGAAATGTAGAAATGTGGCTACCTCAGAGCGCCGAACTGTACTCCGACTGGAGAGGAAAGCGCATGCACCGGCGTCACAGCTTCAGCAACTACATTCTTTTCTCCGTAGATGAGAAAGAAAGCATCTCAAAGCCCAAAACGAGAACGAAAAAGGCTACGACAGAATTAGACCCGCCGGTCGAGTGAAAAACTTTTCCTTTACTCTCACATGAAACAAACTCTCTTCAGCTAGTCTGCACTCCCCTCTCGTAGCTAGACGGTCTTCTCTGAAATGGATCGTTTCTGACTTCGGTTAAAACAGGCTGGTTTGCGTCTTACCTCTTGCTACATTCCCTTCTCGAGCCACACCAAGCAGCTTTCTTAACCGATGACGGGCTTTATGCAATTGGGACTTTGAATTTCCAGTTGAGTATCCGAACTTCTTGGCGATTTCGCTGTGATCGTAACCTTGGATATCGTGAAGGACGAACGCCCTTTTGTAACCGTTAGGTAAAACATCAATTGCGGATTGCAGGTCGATTCGATCCAACAGGCCACTCAGATTTAAGTCCCGCGCGCCAATCTCACTGCAAGAAGCAACCTCATCTTCTCTGTGCTCCTCTAGAGAGACCCACGCGCTTTTGTGTTTGTTCTTGCGGAAACGCATGAGGACACTGTTGGTTGTAAGGCGGTAGAGCCAGGATGAAAAGGCCGATTCGCCCCGAAAGGTATTGATTTTACGAAATACGCAGACGAAGACGTCCTGAGCCGCGTCTTCAGCCTCGGCCGGGTCCCGCAGCATACGCAAGCAGATTCGATGGACGAATTCGCAGTAGCTTCGATAGATGAACTCGAATGCTTTCTTATCGCCCTGGTTAAACAATCGAATCGCCTGACCTGCGGACAGGTCGGCAGCTTTCCTTGCGCTAAATCGTTGCATTCTCCACCCTTGGCCTAAACGATATGTGTTGACCAGGAGCAGAGAGCACTGGCAAAACTGACAGAGGCTACCGGGGATTTGGAAGAAGGGGCGGACCAACCTGAGCCATCAACGTTGATCCTGGGGCTCGAGCATGATTGGCAGGTGGCGCTATGGTGACCAATATATTTCTCGATGAGAGTACTGGAACGATAAACGCTTTTGCTTGCTTGCGGTCATTGACAGAAGCCGGGCTGAGAGGTATAGGTGTGAGCAAGGTCTAGGTTCGGGGGAGCAATGGCAGCAAGGCGAGCCTCATTACTTTTTCTCGTTTGTTGCGTATTTGTAGGTGCAGAAGGCAGCTCCGTTGTGCGCGCACAAGCCCGCGCACAGACTGAGATTGTCGCAAACGTTGAGCTGGTACAGATCCCCGTAACCATCTTTGACGACAAAGGCTTTGTCGCCGCGGGTCTTAAGAAAGGCGACTTTCGGCTTTTCGACGATGGCGTCGAACAGAGAATACTTTACTTTGAGCGAGAGCGGGTCCCGGTCTCCTTTGTGGTTCTGGCGGACTTAAGTTCCAGCATGACGAGAAAGATTCCTTTCGTTCAGGAGGCGGCCCTTTCCCTGCTGGATTCATTAGAAGAACAGGATCAATATCGCGATGAATATTCAGTATTGAGCATCGCGAAGCGGTCCAAACTCCTCATGCCGTTCACCACCGATGAGCAAGACCTGGAACGCCGCTTACCGTTGCTGCTTACCGCCACCAATGAGAGCACGTCTCTGTTTGACGGGATTTGGCTCGGAGTGAATACGGCTCACCAGGATGCTGCAAATAAAAACCGGGCCATGATCATAATCACCGATGGAGGCGATAACCACAGCCGGTACAGCCTGCGAGAGACCAGAGAGCTTTTGGAGGAGGCTGATGTCCCCGTTTTTGCGGTCATGGCGGGGCCTTCGTTTGAGCTTCCCGAAATCTTTGTACCCCAGCAGAAGAAGCCAGGCCGATTCCCTTCCGATGGATCTAAGACGCAATTTCCGAACCTGCCGGTTTCGAGCCAGGACTACATCGGCCCTGCCGAACGGCACGGACCTCACAACATGAAAGTTTTGACGGAAGTGACGGGCGGTGGCGTGTTTACGGCTCACGATCAGGAGGATTTGCCACGCATCGTTCGCACCATCGGACTAGCGGTCCGATACAGGTATATTCTTAGTTACAAACCAGCGCGCGGTACCGGCGAATCCAAGCAACACAAGGTCGTCGTGGAGCTCAATCCCAAAGAGAAATTCCGAGGATATAGCCTTCCCTATTACAAGCGGACCTATCACAGTATCCAGTGAAGTCTGTGGTTGCGGTCCGACGGGTTCTTATCTTTCGCGTTCGAGGCTGCCTTCTTCTTCCGGTTTTGTTACGGCGCAGCACCTAGGAGATGGGTCCCCGCCACTCGGGAGTCTTCAGATTCCAACCGCCACCTAAGGCTTTGTAGAGTTGCACAATCACGGTGCGCCGATTAAGTTCGGTAAACGCAAGAGCGTTTTCTGCCGGGTATAGCTGGAGTTGAGCATCCAGTACTTCAAAATAACTCGCTTTACCGGCCACGTAGCGCTGAAATGAAACCTTAACTGACTCTTGGTAGGCTTCTACAGCTTGCGCCTGCTCAGCGCGAATCGCTTCGTATTTCTGACGCGAAACCAAAGCGTTCGATACATCCTGGAACGCAACCTGGGCGGTTTGTTCGTATTGAAGTTTCGTTTGCTCCCAGAACGCCACGCTTTGACGCTTCTCGGCTCTGAGGGCGCCACCTTGGTAGATCGGGCCTGCCACATTTCCTGCGATGCTCCAAACTGTGGTCTTGCCGGAGGATAGCGAACTAAGCGGTGAACTGGCGCGGCCAAACAAAGCGGTAAGGCCAATTCGCGGGAAGAAATTTGCGGTCGCGATGCCGACCTGCGCGTTGGCGAATCTCAATTGTTCCTCAGCCGTCAGAATATCCGGACGACGCTCAAGCAAAGCTGAAGGCAAGCCAGCGGGAATATCCGGCGGCACAATTTGCTCAAGAAGTTTAGAAGTGTGCGGTATAGGACTGGGGTTGCTGCCCAACAGCACGCTGATCTGATTCTCCTTGAGTGCGATCTGGCGCTCAAGTTCGGGGATGCTTGCGGCTGCCGTAGCCAGAGCTGCAGCGGCCCGGGAAGTATCCAGCTTCGAGGCCACTCCTCCTTCCAGCCGCTGGGTAAACAACTTTAGCGTCTGGGTGAATGAATCGGTGGTATCTCTCGCGATTTGGAGTTCAAGTTCCAAATCGAGAAGCTCGAAGTAAGCTTGCGCCACATCGCTTACCAGAGAGAGCATTACACCGCGGCGAGCTTCTTCGGTGGCAAGATACTGCGCACGAGCAGCTTCATTCTCGCGGCGCAGGCGGCCCCAGACGTCTGCTTCCCAGGCAACGGTTGCCACAGCAACAAAAGCTCCTTGCTCGTGGCCTCCGTTGGGAGAAACAGCGCCCACGAACTCATTCTTTCCATCGCTGGCACCCACGGAGTAATTCAGGAATGGGAAGTATTGAGCCCGTGCTTGCGCTGCGATTTGGCGTGACTGTTCAATACGCGTTACAGCAATCTGCAGGTCGTAATTGTTTGCCAGCGCGGTCTGGACCAGGCTCTTCAGCCTTTCGTCCTTGAAGACCTCCCACCATGGAAGGTCTGCAATAGAAGCTTGCTGAGCTGTCCCTTGTGCGTCGCGGTACTCTGCCGGAACGTTGACTTTGGGCCGCTGATAGTTTGGACCGACCGCGCAGCCAAACAGCATGAACAGCAAGGAGCTAAGGAAAAACAAAAGTCTCAGGAAAAACAAGAGAGAGAGGGTCCTGAGTTTTTGCGGACTGCCTTGAGCGAAGCCGGTTGCCAAGCGACTCGGAAGTCCCCCGTATTGCCTCACGTCCTTGCTCCCTGAAATCGTTTTTTTCATCGCTGTTCAGTTCAATTCTTCCAGAAGTACCGTTAGTCGTCGCCGGCTGCGGCGGCATGCGCATCGGGAGTGGCAGGCAAAGGCATCTTGGCTTGCTCGTGTTTCGCACCACCGATTCTTTCAATGACATAGAACAGCGCCGGAATGATAAAAATCGCGATCGCGCTCGCAGCCGCTATTCCTCCGATGACTGCCGTGCCCATGACCTGACGAGACACCGCGCCGGAACCTGATGCCGTCCACAGCGGTACACACCCTAGAAGGAATGCAAGCGAGGTCATCAAAATGGGTCGCAGGCGCAACTTGGCGCCTTCCAAAGCGGCATCCACGAGAGGCTTGCCCTTTTTTTCGTGCTCCAACTTCGCAAACTCCACGATCAGGATGGCGTTTTTGGCGGCGAGCCCGATGAGCATGATCAAGCCGATCTGCGCGTAAACATTATTTTCAAAGGAGAAACTTGTGAGGCGACGAAGGTAGAGGGCGAAGAAAGCTCCGAAGACAGCGATAGGAACACTAATAAGCACGCTGAATGGCAGAGTCCAGCTTTCGTAAAGAGCGGCGAGAATCAAAAAGCAGAAAAGTGTTGAGAAACCAAAGATCACCGAAGGCGGCACGCCTTGCCGAGCTCTTTGCTCCTGATAGGACATGCCAAGGTAGTCAAAACCCATGTCCGGAGGCATGGTCTGGGCAAAGACTTCTTCGAGCGCCGCCATGGCTTGGGCAGAACTATAGCCGGTCGCAGCGCTCGCATTGATTTGCGAGCAGCGATACAGGTTATAGCGCATTGTAAATTCAGGACCCACGCGGTGCTGAATGGATGTTACGGCCGAAAGCGGCACCATATTTCCGGAGCTATTGCGCACGTAAAACTGGCCGAGGTTTTCGGCTCGCGTTCGATAGTCGCCTTCCGCTTGAATGTAAACCTGCCACTGGCGACCGAAGCGGTTGAAATAATTAATCAGGGCGCCGCCCATGAAAGACTGAAGAGTTTTGTAGACATCGCTCAGATTGACGCCTTGCGTCAGGACTTTGTCGCGCTCCACGTTGATATAAACTTGCGGAACAGCGGCCAACATGGTGGTAAACACCGACGCCAGCTCCGGGCGTTTGCGAGCGGCTTGCATGAACGCATTGGTGTTGTCCGCCAGGAACTGGACATCGTGTCCGCCGCGGTCTTCCAAAATAAATGTGGCGCCACCAGAAGTTCCCACGCCGGGAATTGCGGGAGGAGAAAAAGCAATCGAAACGCCCGCCGGCAGCTGGCGGAGCTCGCCATTGATGTGCGTTCTGATGGCTTCGTAGGATTCCTCAGGTGATTTGCGTTCCGCCCATTCCTTGAGCGTGACCCAAAAAAAAGAACTAAACGTATTTTGAACCCCGCTGATCATGTTGTACCCGACGACGCTGGTCACATGACCGACGCCCTGTGTTTTCATTAGGATTTCTTCCACGTCTCGCGCGGTAAAGCTTGTGCGTTGCAACGATGAGGCATCGGGCAATTGCAGGGCCACGAAAACATAGCCCTGGTCCTCGTCCGGCAGGAAGCTGCTAGGCAGTCTCGTACCAATGACTCCGGCCAATACGGTAAATCCAACCAGGATGACCCCCGTGAACACCAGTTTGCGGATCAAAAAGTTGCACCAATTGACGTAACCATCGGTGAGGCGGCCGAACCATTTGTTGAACCATGCGAAGAATTTACCGAGAGGCCCGCGCGCCTCTTTCTTGGGCCGCAGTAAAAGTGCCGATAGGGCCGGACTCAGAGTCAGCGCATTGAACGCGGAGAGAAGCATTGAGACCGCGATGGTCACCGCAAATTGCTGATACAGGCGGCCGGTAATGCCTGGAATGAAAGCCGTGGGAACGAACACCGCAGCGAGAATCAGCGCAATGCCAATCACCGGGCCAGAAACTTCTTCCATGGCCTTGAAAGAAGCTTCTTTCGGAGACAGTCCGTGCTCGATGTTGTGCTCGACCGCCTCCACTACAACGATGGCGTCGTCCACCACCAAACCGATAGCGAGTACCAAGCCAAATAGCGAAAGCGTGTTGATGGAAAAACCGAGGACGGGGAAGACGGCAAAAGTGCCGATCAGCGACACCGGCACCGCCAGCAGGGGGATCAGCGTAGCCCTCCATCCTTGAAGAAAGATAAATACGACAAGAATGACAAGGATTACGGCCTCAGCGAACGTCTTTTGAATTTCAGCAATGCCCTCGGTCACCGGCAGAGTTGTATCCAGTGCCACAGCGTAGTCAAGACCAGGGGGAAAGCGCTTCTTGGCCTCGGTCATTAGGGCTTTTGCACCTTTGGCGGCGGCGATGGCGTTCGATCCAGGAAGCTGGTAAATGGCGACCACCGCCGCTGGCTTGCCATCGAGCCGGCCCTGCAAGTTGTAAACTTGGGCGCCAAGTTGGACGCGGGCCACATCCTTCAAACGGACGATGGAACCGTCGGACTTGGCGCGAACTACGATTTGGCCGAACTCTTCTTCCGTCGTAAGACGGCCCTGGGAGCGAACCGTGTAGGTATACTCCTGGCCTGGTGGTACAGGTTCGCTGCCGATTTGGCCCGCCGGGTTGACATTGTTCTGCGTTTGAATTGCGTTGATGATTTCGGGCACGGTGATTTGAAGCTTCGCTAGCTGATCGGGCTTGACCCAGAAGCGCATCGCGTACTGGCCGGCACCGAATACCGAGACGCTGGCAATTCCAGGAACACGCGTGAGTTGGTCGTTTAAGTTGATGTAGGCATAATTCGCCAAAAACTCCGAGTCATAAGTACCGTTCGGGGAGTAGAGGTCAAACAACATGAGGGGTGCAGCCGTAGACTTTTGGACCGTAACGCCGTAGCTGTTTACCTCGGAAGGTAACTGAGATGCCGCCTGGTTGGCACGCATCTGAGAAAGAATCTGATCGGTATTCGGATCGGTTTTTACATCGAAGTTGACCGTGAGCCCTAGTTGACCGTTGTTCGCGTTGTTGGAATACATGTAGTTCATGTTGTCCACGCCGCTCATCTGTTGCTCGATTGGCGTAGCCACAGACTGTTCCACCGTCAACGCGTCGGCACCGACATACGTGGTTTTAATCTGGACTTCCGGCGGCGTGATATTCGGAAATTGCGCCGTGGGCAGGCTCAGCATTGCGACGATGCCGACAATGACCATAACGATCGAGATCACCATGGACACGATCGGACGATTGATGAAGAATTTGTACATGCGCCTTTAGGGTGTGTTGCTCGCCGTGTTCGGCTTTTCCGTTGCAGAGGAGTCCGGCTGAAAGGGCTTGGCCTGAACTTCCATTCCGTTACGCACTTTTTGCACGCCTTCCGCCACGATGCGGTCACCGGGTTTTAGTCCCTCGTTGACAATCCACATCGTGTCAACCTTGGGCCCCACTTTGATCGGCCGAATGCTTACCTTGTTATCGGTTCCGATTACCGCAACGAGGTATCCACCTTGCAATTCATTCACGGCGCGTTGTGGGACCAGCAGTGCATTCTTTTGAATTCTTACAACCGTGCTGATGTTGCCAAACCCGCCGGGACGCAGCACGTTTCCGGGGTTGGGAAACTGCACCTTGACGAGAATGGCTCCCGTCCGCACATCCACTTGGCGATCAAGGGCATAAAAGCGGCCTTTCTGTGGATACATGGATCCGTCCGAGAGGCGCAACTGCCATTCGAGCTTGTTCAATATCGCGTGCTCGTCGGCGCCTAAAGCAGCTGCCTGCTTCATCGCGTTCAAGTACTCTTGTTCGCTCGCGGTGAAATTCACCAGAATTGGATTGATCGTGGATACCGTCGTCAGGGGCTCACCCGGTGGACTAACGAAGTCGCCGACTTGGGCCGTGGCGATCGCTGCAACGCCGTCAATTGGAGAAACAATCTTGGTGAAGCTGAGATCGAGTTTCGCAGAATCCACGGACGCACGGGCGGACTCGATGGCGGCCTTCCCTTGGTCTACCTGAGCCTTGGCGGCGAGGTTCGCCTGGACAGCGTCGTCCAACTCCTGTTGGCTGATGGCACTTTCTTTGGCCAGGGGCGTATAGCGGGTTACATCGAGCTCCGTTTTTCCAAGCAGTGCCTGTGCTCGTTGCAGATTCGCCTTGGCTTGCTCTAAGTTTGCGCTCGCCTGATCCAGCGTGGCCTGGAAGGGCCTGGGATCGATCTCGAAAAGCGCAGCACCTTTGCCGACGAATGCACCATCCGTGTAGTTTTGCTTGATCAGAAGGCCCTTTACCTGTGCGCGGATCTGAGCATTGACAAACCCATCGAGCGTGGCGACCCATTCTTTGGTAACCGGCACGTCCTTCTGGGCGACTTGAATAAACTCGACAGCAGGAGGGGCTGGCGCCGCCTGTTGTTTTGTTTCGCATCCCGCCAGCCAGTTTGCGGCGGCCCAAAGGGCAAGAGCGAATTGCAATGACTTCGCTTTCATAGCTCACGCTCCACAAAAGCTGCAGCGCCGTTTGAGACTCTTGCGCAAAGGCTGGGGCGTACGAAATCGGGCACCGCGCGCGCGTTGGCGCACATCGGGTTGGCGGCGCTCACTGGGTGGGGATGGTATTCATGCGTTCCCAACGGAGGAACTGTCAAAAGTAGCAGGTACCTCATGTGCAAGGCATGTCGACAGGGTGTCAGGAACTGTTTTGCAAGTTTGACGCGGCTTCCGGCAATGTTATGGAACTCGAATTCGCTTGGGCCTGTGAGCAGTCGATCCGGAAAACGAAATGGCTAAATGCCGATCCTTGTACCGATGACTTCGCCCGAGACGACGATTTCGACTCGACGATTCCGTTGCCTGCCTTGAGCAGTCGAATTGTCGGCGACTGGCGTGGCTTCACCAAAACCTCGAGACGTTACGCTGGTCTCGGCTAATCCCTGCTGAATGAGATAAGCTCGAACCGTTTCCGCCCGCTTTTCCGACAGCTTCTGATTTAGTTCGTCCCTGCCGACGTTATCCGTATGTCCCTCGATGGCCAGTGCCAGACCGGGATGTGCCAAGATAATGCCAGATAGCTTCGCCAACTTTTCCCGAGCCCCCGGGCGCAGGTCATACTTTCCGAAATCAAAAAGCACATCTCCCATGTTGACCACCAGGCCTCGTGGCGTATCGCGCGTATCCAAAATGCGGTTGAACTGCTCGAACAACTGGGCGCGCAAGTCAGATGCCGCTTTTTGTGCTCGCGCGGCTTCCTCGAGCGCGGCCTCCTCTTTTGCCTTCAGAGCATCCGCTTCCGCTTTGGCCCTAACCGCAGCTGCGTCCGCCTCAGCTTTCATTTGGGCCTGCTTTGCCGCCGCCAGCTCCGCCTGGCGATTGGCTTCCTCTGCAGCTTTTCCTTCCGCCTCCGCCCTAGCCTTGGCGGCAGCTGCCTCTTTCTCGGCTGCGATACGCATCTCATCCTGCCGCTGCGCCGCAAACGCGCGTGCGTCCTCAGCGAATTGTACCGTTTGCCGGGCAGCCGACATGACGTCCTTCTTGTCTTTCTTTGCGTTGAGCGCATTTTCGGTTGCTTGCAAGCTTGCAGTGGCCTTGGCAAAGATTGCCGGCGCATCCTTTTCTGCCTCACGCGACCTTGCGATTTCCACTGCGTTGCGCGCTTCATACACCTGGAGAGGGACGCGCTCAACATCCGGCGTCATGGCCAGTGGATTCCCAAGTTTCTCGTACTGGGCACGTTTCATCAGCTTGAAGTCATTGACAGGAAAAATCTGGCCTTTGGTGTCCCTCCGCGTGTCGTTCTCGAGAATGACCATTTCGCTCGGGATACGGACGGCGAAATACGGCTCGGCCGTGACGATGATCGAAAATGTTTGCGCTGGAGTGGTGGCGCTCAGCTTACCCTCCCCATCCTTATTGACTAGAATTTCGCCCGTATTTCCCGATCGTCCGTCAGGGGTAACTACCCAAAGCACGTAGGTCAGGAACTCAGCACCAAGCTTTGTTGGCGGCTCTAGGTCCTTGATGGACACCTCTATATTTGTTTTGCCCTGCCGGGCCTCCACCTTTGCCTCACCGGCAGCCTCCGGCATGAGTCCCGTAGCTTTAAGGTCGACTTTCGTGCTCCAGCCACCCACCCGGTACCCCACTGCTTTGATGGACTTCATGGTCAAGCTTGATTCGGGCACAGTCTGTTGCGCCTGTGCCGAGGCCATCGAGGCAGTTACGCCTAGCGCCAAGAATGAAACAGAGACGATCTTGTAGCAGCTCATGGGCTTTTCTCTGATGGAATGTTGGTGAGACCAATAAGAAATTCCCACTGGCAGAACTTACAGGCGCGGTAGCAAGCCAAGAACCGCGCCCCACGAATTCGCCTGCGTTTTCCGCCACCTGCCCGAAGTTTTACAGTCTGTCTGTTTTGACAGTTTCTCCGGATGGATCAGGAGGTCTAGCATTCGAAGCAACAAGGGGGCGATCTATCCTCCGTACCGAACTAAGACCAATTCCCTCATCGGGACGCCCCCTGCTTCTCCCAAAGCCCAAGCGTCATTACTTGGAATCCTCGTCCTTGCGAACTGCATTTCTTCCTGAGGGCGTAGAACGCCGTTTTCACGTTGCGACACCAAGGAAACAAGAAGGAGAATCACGCCTTAGTTCCCAATGCGACTAGCCGTGACCCAACCGGCACGGTTCTAGATCACCTTGTCTTTTTTTAACTGTTTGACGAGCGCCTTTGCGTAACCTTGGGCCAGCTTATCGAAATCCTTAGAATATACAGTGTCCGTTTCCCCGTTCCAGAGCAGCATTTCATCTTTGGTGCGGTACAGGTTGAACTCGGCGCTGACAATCGTGTTCTCCTTGAGATACGAACCCATTACGGAATACTGTTTGAAAGCCATATCCCAATAGGGCCAGAAACTTCGGTAGGCCGTCGGAGGCATATAGACGGATTTAGTGCCGACTTCCTCGGTTTCCTTTCGAAAAGCCTTGGGACGAATCACAAGAACGGCATCATAGTCCTCTTCCTTGATTCGCTGTTTGAGTTCCCCCTCCATCAACTCGTTGCGCGGAGGAAGAACCATGTGGCTTCTTACGCCCTCGATGCCAGATTTGGCAAGCAGCCGTTCCATTTCGTCTTCGAATTCCTGTCGAATGATGTAGTTCTCTAGAACCGCGATGACCAGGATTTTCTTGAGTTTTGGGATGGGTTGATCGGTAACCCAGTGGTGCAGAATTTTTGTGCCACCGAGTAGTGGGGCAACCGTTAAAACGAGAACGGTGAACCCAAGGAGTAGTGCGCACATTGCATTCCTGCCAAATCCGAGGTCGGAGAAAGCAAGACGTGCGAGCTTAGGTGGATTTGTGGGCGCGACCATTGGTCTCAAGTGCCGCAGCGAACATCGCAGGAATTCCGCGATCGCAGAAGACGGTCGGACCGACGACAGCCGCGCTCTGCGAAGGGCGCTATTCCGTGTATTGAATCAGCAAAACACCGAGAGCGATTAATAGCAGAGGCCAAATCCTCTTAAAAAATTGCTGCCACTTCTGAGGCGTGCCGGCCAGCCCATTCGTCAACGCGACTCCCAGCCCTGTAGCAGCGAACCAGCGATGCTGTTTTTGGATGTTCTGCATTGTTTCCATGGCATGTTGGGCATGCATGTCACCGCCATGAACGTGAAACAGCAACATAATTGCACCCGCGACTCCTGCCACAGGAAAACACCAAGGCGCCCAGGGCGATCTAATTTTCCCGCGTGCTCTTTGTAATTCAACGTATCCAATTGCGAGAAGAATAATCGAAAAGATTTTGTGCTGAAGATCCTCGGTATTATGCGTCAACGCATACCATGGAGTTTGCGGGCCGAAGGGCCAAATCTCAGTGTCACTAAAGACCAAAAGAAAAAGGCCCGCGGCAAGAAAGCACATAGGCCAGATGTAGCCGACCAGGGGCCAGCGCGCCGCCAAGCGACTCTCCCAGAAGATGAGAATCCCTGCGACGATGAGAAGAACTCCAGCCAGACGATGATTGAACTCACTTTCTCGTTTGTCGGCAAGATGCTTGGCCATTTGCGCCGGGTTTTCAACGGCCGCGGGCGCGTTCATGTTCATTCCGGGCATGCTGTTCATGTCGTGCTCTTGCGACCAGGTCAGGGTCGTGAACAAAACAACCAGCGCGAGCGCGCCAAGAGGTGTTGCCGCGCGGCCGTGAATTCTTGAAATAGAAAATCCCCTTCCGATGGGCAGCATCTTGTTCTCCGAGTAGCCGAGAGGTGCGTTTTTCAATTCGCGCGCGGGAGGACGCGAGCGCTCGTTGTAGCGCCAACGCAAAGGAACCGCGCCTGTCAGAATTAACAGGTCAGAGCTGCCCAAGAGGCAGCTCCAAACCCGAAACGACCCCTGCCACCGAGGGTCCCAAAGCATTGGATTGGCGCGGTCCTGAACTTTGTCAACGAGGCTTAGACGGAGGCGAAGTAGAGGCAGCCGCACGTTCGCGAAGAATAGAAAGAACCTCTTGCGCGCGTCCCCTATAAGAGCTGTTTGGATCGAGTTTCGCGAATAGTTCAAGCTCCGCGACGGCTTCCCGGGGTCTGTTGGAATTCGCGTAGATATCGGCTAGCAGTAAGTGGACTTTGGGAGGCGCGTTCGCGCTCGCACTAGCCGCCACACCATACTGCAGCGCATTTTCCCACTGACTTTGCTGCGCGTGACAACGAGCTAGTTCAAAAGGCCATCGCCAATCGCTTGCTTCCAGTTTTTGTGCTTCAAGAAGAAGCTCCTTTTCTTCAGCGTAGCGGTGCTGCCCAAACAGCAATAACGCCAAAGGGTAATACGGAGCGGTCATGTGCGCATTCAGTGCGATCGCCTTTCGCAGGGAGGTTTCTGCTGCAGAGACGGCGTTAACCTGCAATTGTGCCGTGCCCATCAGGAAATAGGCGTCCGCATAGCCCGGGTACAGTTGAATGGCGCGCTGAAACGCTGTGATGCTTCGATTGAAATCTTTCTTCTGGTTAAGAAGCCGGCCGCCGCGTTCGAATTCTTTTTTGGCATTGTCCGGGATCTTCAGAACATCAGCCGCAATAATCCCTCCGGGAGCTTCACTTCCCTCGTGCCTACGAGAGATCAGGGCCACGTCCACGGTTTGGAGCGTCCGGTCACTGTTGCGCAAATCAAATTGGGCCTCCCCCGGTTCGTAACCCTGGAGCGAAGCTCGGACGGTAAAGGTACCAATGGAGAGACCTGAGAATTGCACGCTGCCGTCTGAACCAGTGAATTGCTCGCCGACAATGCCCTCGGGGAAACGAAGAAGTTGTACCTGGACCTGAGCGAGCTGCTCTTCATTGACCCGATCATGAACTCGGATCAATACCTTCCCCGCGTGGTCCGACACTTGGGCCGTGGATTGGGCAAAGCCGAGCGGGCAAAAAAACAGCAGCGCGGCTGCGATCGTTGCAACCCGCGAATACAAGTGTAGATTTTGCGTGCTTTTGCTGTATGGCCGCAAGGCGGCCTCCGACCGGTTGCGCGGATTCTAGCAAAGCACGCAAACCTGCGCCAAGAGCAAAAAAAGCCGGGAGGCCCAAGGCCTCCCGGCTGCAGAAAAATCAACCTGGTTTGAAGTTAGCTAGCCCTGGGGAATTTCACCCCCAGGCCCTCCGGAGAACCGTACTTGA
>Ga0126378_10001278_pt1 | contig 18788 bp, 17 predicted proteins | sample PanSoiMetPlot_23_FD_92587 | JGI IMG/M metagenome (GOLD analysis project Ga0126378, IMG submission 92587) | Tropical forest soil microbial communities from Panama - MetaG Plot_23 | ecosystem: Environmental > Terrestrial > Soil > Tropical forest > Bulk soil | place: Panama | collected 2016-02-17
CACGTGGTCGCAGTGCAGGAGCATGGTGGTGCCGATGCCGACCGCGAGCCCGGAGACGGCGGCGACGAGCGGCGTCTCGGCGCGCGCGAGCGCGTAGAGGAAGCGCAGCAGCGGCGGCGCCAGTCCCTCGGCGTGCTCGGACGCGGCGAGGAATTCCTTGAGATCGTTGCCGGCGCAGAACGCGCCGGGCGCGCCGGCGATGACGATGCAGCGCATCGCCGGCGCCGCGCTCTCGATCGCGGTCGCCATCGTCTCATACATCGGCAGCGTGAGCGCGTTCTTCTTGTCCGGCCGGTTCATCCGTATGGTGCGGATCGGGCCGTCGTCGCTGACGAAAACGAGGTTGGTCATGCGGCTCACCCGAACGCCGCGGCCGGCGGGATCGCGCCGGCGCCCTCGGTGACGGTGGCGGCGAGGCCCGATGCCGCAATCGCAACGTTCTCGGCAAAGAAGCGCGCGAGTGCCACGCGGGCCGGCGCGTGCACGCCGTCGGCGAGGCGCAACGCCGCGAGCGCCTCGTCGGCGAGCATGCAGCCGCCGGCGGCGAGCCCGAACAGGCGCAGATAGGGCGTTGCGCCCGCGAGCGCCGCGTCGGGCTCGTGGTCGAGCTTTTGCAGCAGCCAGGCGGTCGCACGCGCCAGCTCCTCGACGGCCTCGCCGAGCCGCGCGCCGGTTGCCCCGAATGCGGGATCGTTGGCGGCCTTCACGTTGTCGACCGTCTCGCGCAGCTCGTCGAGATAGCCGCCGACCGCGGCGCCGCCGGACATGGGAAGCTTGCGGGTGACGAGATCGATCGCCTGGATGCCATTGGTGCCCTCGTAGATCTGGGCGATGCGGGCGTCGCGGAAATGCTGGGCCGCCCCGGTCTCCTCGATGTAGCCCATGCCGCCATGGACCTGGACGCCGAGGGAGGCGACCTCGCTGCCGATGTCGGTCGCGAATGCCTTGGCGACCGGCGTGAGCAGCGAGGCGCGCTCGTGCGCGGCCTTGCGCGCCGCCTCGTCGTTGGCGGCATGGCTGCGATCGATCGCGACCGCGGTCGCGTAGCAGATCGCGCGGGCCGCACGCGTGAGGCCGCGCATGGTGGTGAGCATGCGCCGCACGTCGGGGTGATCGATGATCGGCGCCGACTGCGCCGCCGGCGCGGCGGTGGCGCGGCCCTGCTTGCGGTCGCGCGCATAGTCGATCGCCTGCTGGGTCGCGGTCTCGGCGATGGCGACGCCCTGCAGGGCGACCGCGAGCCGCGCCTCGTTCATCATGGTGAACATGCACGCCATGCCGCGGTTCTCCTCGCCGATGAGGAAACCGGTCGCGCCGCCATTGTCGCCGTAGACCATCGTGCAGGTCGGCGAGGCGTGGATGCCGAGCTTGTGCTCGACCGAATGGGCGCGCACGTCGTTGCGTTTGCCGGGCGCGCCACTGGGGTCGGGCAAGAATTTCGGCACCAGGAAGAGCGAAATGCCGCGCGTGCCGGGCGGCGCATCGGGCAGGCGGGCGAGCACGAAGTGGATGATGTTGTCGGTGAGGTCGTGCTCGCCATAGGTGATGAAGATCTTGCTCCCGGTGATGCGGTACGTGCCGTCGGGCGCGCGCTCCGCGCGCGCACGCAACGCGCCGACGTCGGAGCCGGCCTGCGGCTCGGTGAGCTGCATGGTGCCCATCCATTCACCCGACACGAGCTTGGGCAGATAGGTTTGCTTGAGTTCATCGCTGCCGTGCCGGGCGAGCGCGTTGATCGCCGCCATGGTCAGCACCGGGCCGATGCCGAACGCCATGGAGGCCGAATTCCACATCTCGATGCAGGCCGCATTGACGGCGTGCGGCAGACCCTGGCCGCCCCAGTCGGCCGGCGCCGCGAGCCCGTTCCAGCCGGCGGCCGCCCAGTCCCGATAGGCTTCCTTCCAGCCGGGCGGTGTGGTCACAGTGCCGTCGCGGAACGGCGTGCCGTGCGTGTCGCCGACCCGGTTGAGCGGGGCGATCACATCGGTCGCGAACCTGCCGGATTCCTCGAGCACGGCGTCGAGCGTCTCGTCGTCGAGGTCGTAGATGCCGTCCTCACGCGCCTGGGCGAAGCCGGCCGCGTGCCTCAGCGCAAAGGCGATATCGGCGACCGGCGCGCGGTAGGCCATGGGTTTCCCGTTCCGTCCTTGCGGCGCCGGGCCCGCGGTGCGATGCGCTTCACCCGCGCGCGTCGGCGTGAGTATGTCAGAAATCTGCGCCGAATTTGAAGCTTCTGGCCTACCTCTTTGTATTAACGTGGTTTTTTGACCTAGCTTCGTTCTGCCAAAATGCGCACCGACCTCTCTTGGCGCCTCTTTGCGCCTCTTTGCGCCTCTTTGCGCCTCTTGGCGCCGAACCCGAGCCGGTCCCGATGAAGGCGGCGCGCGACTTCCCGTCGATCCGACGCAGCACATCAGTGCGCCGCCGGAATCGCCGGGCTTCTCATCGGCACTATCGCGATTGCGCCCTGTGGCCAAGAACATAATGGGTCGGCGCGACGCCTGTGGACAGCGTGGTTGGGCGGCGAGTCGCACCGTTCCGAACCAATTGCTCCCCGGGCGCGCCGCCAGTATGGTCCCGCCGCGCGTTGGGGCGTAGCCAAGTGGTAAGGCAGCGGATTTTGATTCCGCCATTCCCAGGTTCGAATCCTGGCGCCCCAGCCAGATTCAACTCACTGAGTTCTTTGCCGAAATCGGTTTGTTCTCGCGCAGGCTATCGCTGCATTTGGAAATTGTTTTCCCCCCGCCATTTGGAAACTCCGTGCTGTTTTGTTCTTCGAGTTGCTTCTGCACCAAGAGATGCGCATGCCGTTTGCGCGTTGCGGCGAGGGCGCGCAGCATCGTCTCCTTGGCATAGCCTCGGTAGGCCTGTGCGGTCTTGTGTCCGGACAGCGCGCGGCCCTGGCCCTCGGTGAGTTCGGCTTCCTCGAGCTCTGTCATGCCGCCGTGCCGGCAGGCGTCGAGCGTGAACAGCTCCGATACGCCGTCGATCTCTTTGCGCAACGTCTGGACCAGCTTTTCCATGCCCGGATAGGACTACACCTTGGCGGTGCCCTTGCCTTCGCCTCGTTCGATTTTGCGCATGATCATCGGGATGCCGAGCTTGGGCAGACGGCTCAGAATGTCTTCGGCTTCAGCGTAGAACTTCACGGTCTCGCCATCGATGGTCTCCTCGAGCGGATGCCAGACCAGCGACTTGTTTTTGTGGTGCTCGATGCGCACGGCATGCGGCCACTGCTTGCCGCGGTAGTCTGGCCAGGCCAGCAAGCCAGCAACCACGTTCTCGGGGCGCTGCAGCCACTCGAAGCAGATCACCGCCACCGCTGCCGGCTCGGGCCGGCCCTTCGCAATGCAGCCCCAGGCGAATTTGTAGACCTCCTCACGGGTGACCGCGTGTTTCTTGTTTTTGGAGCGGCTCTTGAGCGTGAAGTCGTCCCACGGGTTCGGATGCCTCCTGTCGAACAGCTCTGGATGTAGCCGGCGCATGATGCGCCAGACTTTGCGGCAGAGCCCGACCACCTTCTCGCCCTGCCGCAGCCTTAGCCCGCTCGGGCCATTGATGATCTTCTCGTAGATCTTGTCGGCAGCCCGCGGCGTAACCTCTCTGATCTGTCGGTCGCCGATGCGCCGCCCGCTCTTGCCGACGGTCTCGCAAATCATTTGCATGATCCGCTCGTAGTCAGGACGTGAGCGGGGAGAGACCTTCTCGGTATACGCCTTCTCAGTCTTGTACTGCCGAAAGAGCCAATCGATGGTGCCGTATCGCGCGATCTTCGGCTGCTCGATGGGCTCGCCCTTGCGTTGGTCGTTCCATTCATCAAACAGAGCATTGAGCGCGGCGGCGCGCCCGCCTTTTCCGTCTTCGCCGCATGCTGCTTCGTAGCTGGGGCCCAACGGCTCGTTGGCGATTTCGCAGCCGAGCTTGCGATAGTGCGTGGGGATGCGGAAATAGAACGCTGTTGTGCCGTTGGCGAGCACGCGAGTTTCAACGAAGCGCGCACGCGGGCGCTGGAACGTCACAAATCCTCGGCGAGGTCGCCCGGCACCAAGTCGGGCGCGATGGCCCGGTCCAGATCGTCTCGCAACCACAGCTGACGCCTCCCGTCTTTAATGCGTGGTTGAGGATACTCGGTGCCGACACGCTTCAAAAAAGCTTCGGCTGTCGGCTCTCCGCAATATCCGGCTGCGATTTCAGCCGGCATACGGCGCGGCCAAGAACCCGTTGGAATTATGGCAGAGCGTGGCATTGTGATGAGGGGCGGGCTGGTGAATTGGGGTCTCGCAGTTCTTCGTCCACTCGCCTGGGTGGCGGAGCGCACTATGCGAAGCGCGCCGAACACTTGGAATAGACAATCATGCAAAGCGTAGAAGAAGGTACGCTGGAGTATTAAAGGGATGCGTTAGTGCGCGTTGCCCTGGCTTCGATGTCCGCACCCGGCGTGTGCCTCACAGCTGGGCTGTGCGGGCACGGTGACTCACCCATCGCCACTTACCATTGAAGCTAAGGCACCGGTCAAGTCCCCGGACCAGCCGACACCCTTCTCGCGCTCGCCACCGCGACTGACGCACCGATCGAGGTTCCTGGATCCGCGACGGCTGCGCTGGTCAAGGTCGCAGCGGACGCATCGAATGCCTCGGCGGCCGTCCACCCGATCGCTATCGCAAGCGACGTGATCGCCTTGAACGACGCACCACCGCCTCCAGCAAATGCTCTGTTCAGCGGAAACCAGTATACCCACTACGGTATCGCGCTGAGCAGCGACATCCCAGCCCCCCGCAGCATGCCGTGTCTCCGGCCGACGCCGCATCCGCTCACGACACTTCGGTGCCGGCGGTTGCAGATGTTCAGAAACACGGGCCTGGGTTTTCGACTTGCCCCTTGTCCCAGCCCGAGGCCGGCGTGCACGCAACCGGATCGACGAGGTGGTGGCTGGACATCTGCAGGAAGCGGCGATTGTAGAGCCGGTCCTTGCCGACGAAGACCGTCTCGACCGCCGTCTTCATGTTGTCCTAGATGCCGCGCCCGCAGGTGCCCTTGAACAGCGCGAAACGCCCCGACCATGGGCGTCGAAACACCATCTCCTGCGTCTCGCGCGGATAGGCACGTACGAACAGCATGCGGCTGTGACAGAGCCGGACATGAGCGACCTTTACGATCACGGTCACGCCGCCGAGCAGGACGACCTCGTGGCTCCAGTCGAACTGGTAGGCTTCACCCGGTGCGAAGCTCAGCGCCTGGCGTAGCGCCGCACGGCGTCGTACCCGCCGTCATAGCCCCGCCCGCGCAGGTCCTCGAAGAGCCGGATCAGCGTCAGCTACTCGCGGGCAGGCTTGGCTGCGTTCCTGGTCAGCAGGTCGTCGAGGTCCGCCGTCCATCGCCCGAGCTTTGGTCGTGGCTGGACCTCCCGCTCGTACTCGAACGATGTCTCCCCAGTTCAGCGTGACGCGCGAGCGCATCCGCCAGATCGAGGCGAAGGCGTTGCGAAAGCTGAAGCATCCGAGCCGGTCGACGGCGCTCAGGAGCTTCCTCGATCATTGATGAGGCCGGCCGCCGAGCGGGCCGCCAGTCTTCCGCTTCACGCCTCGTCCATCGGCTCCGGCCGCCGTTCGATCACCTTGTCGACCAGGCCAAAATCCCTCGCCATCTCTGCCGTGAGGAAATAGTCCCGCTCAAGCGTATCCTCGATCTTGTTGGGCGGCTGGCCGGTGTGGTGCACGTAGATCTCGTTGATACGCTTCTTCAGATCCAATATTTCCTGCGCGTGCGTCATGATGTCGGTCGCCTGTCCCTCGAAGACACCGGATGGCTGGTGGAGCATGATGCGGGCGTTAGGCGTGGCGAAGCGCAGGCCCTTCGTCCCTGCCATGAGGAGAAGCGAGCCCATGGAGGCCGCTTGCCCGACGCACAGGGTCGATACCGGCGGGCGGATGTATTGCATCGTATCGTAGATCGCCATGCTGGACGTGATCGTGCCTCCCGGTGAGTTGATATACATTGAGACCTCTTTTTTCGGATTCTCGGCCTCGAGAAACAGGAGTTGCGCGATCACGAGCGTCGACATCCCGTCCTCGATCGGACCGGTGACGAAGATGATGCGCTCCTTCAACAAGCGCGAATAGATGTCGTACGCCCGTTCACCGCGCGGGGACTGTTCCACCACGGTGGGGACGACGTAGCTCACATAGACGTCGTGAGGATCCAGCATCTCGACTCCTTTGTTTCGCGGCACGGCGCTTCCCGTTTTGGGTTCTCGCGACATGGTGCCGTTCGGAATCTCAATGCGCGGGGCGGCAACGACCGCGCCTGTGCGGCAGGCCACGAGGGGCGGTCGCCTCCCTCGTATGCCGCAACGGTACACTGAAGCTAAGTCGCTCTTGCGAACGGATACGCGAGGCTGTCGTAGAGCTCGCGTATCTGGTCGCCGTCGAAACGTTCGTCTTCGACCTGAAGGTACACGCCAATCAGCATCGGCGCCGGAATCTCTTCGATCGCCAAGCAGATCGCCTCCGCTGCCGTGTCGAAACGTCGATATCGAATCGCCCCGCCCTTGCGGCTGCGGGCGGCAAAGAAGTCCGCGGGCGCATCGTAATCGAAGCTCACCGTCGCTGCACTCGAATTGCTCGAAGCTGGTGCGGGACGAGACTACTCCCGGGCAAGCTCGCTCTCGCGCACCACCCGCTCGCGAGGCTCGGCGGCCCTCTTGATCCGATATTCGAGTTCGCTGCCTCGTTCTGGCAGCCCCTTGATTACCATGACCGCCGCTCCAGCCTTGTTGAGGACATGGGATGCGAGCGTAACTTTCTGGCCCACACGGAACTTGTGGCCCGCCACTAAACGACCTTCAGGTTCTGGGCATTGGTCTTGCGACGCCGTGGGTCGGTCACCACGTCGAAGGACACGCGTTGTCCCTCATGGAGGGTCCTCATGCCGGCCTGCTCGACGGCACTGATGTGGACGAAGACGTCCGCATCTCCGCCTTCGGGCGTGATGAAGCCATGTCCCTTTTGCGCGTTGAAGAACTTCACTGTGCCGGTCGGCATGGGCATCCCCTGTTCTCGCTCCGCCCGAGACTAGACCGACCCGTTCCGTGCTACCATGACAAGGTGATCAGCGCATGAGGCATCGACGCGATTGTCGGCGTCCCGTATCGTGGCCGGCGATATCGCCCATCGCACTCCGAGACTCGTTGATCCGTCCGCGGCTGGCCGCCGGCTGGAGATGGTGATAAGCCGATTGGTGCCGGAGGACACGTCGTGTCCGATGATCCCCTGAAGCACACCGCCGAGATCGCGATCGTTTCTCCACGATGCCGCTACCGTATGGTGCGGACGGCCGCCAGACTGCGGCACGGACTGAAATCCCGTGTCCGTCCGGCGGCAGGCCCGTCGCGCCCGGCGCCGATGAATGCGACCACCCGCCATCGCGCGCGGGATGACAGGTGAGGGCGGTGGCAGAGTCGTTGCATTTGCGCATGATCGGGCTCCGCTGGACTCGCAGCGCGGTGCCTTAATCGCGATCCATGTCGCTGCCGCCGTCACGCGGCAGTGAGACGGGGCTGCATCCCTCCGTCAGCGCCGAAGACAGCCCTGCACATCCGATTAGAGGCGTCCTGCAGAGGACTGCACCGCTTGTATCGGTGACAAATCCCTTAGGACTACTTGCGCGAAAGGCCCTGGCTAGTTGTTGAAAGCGATTTTTTGCCTCCGTTGACGATACACCGTTTCCGGCCGAATGCCTATTTCTGCCGGTGGCGGAATGCGCACGTGAGTCGTTCCTGCCACGCGCGAGCGCGAGATTTGCCGGATTTGGTGATGGATCACATGATCCGCCTGACCGGGTTGTCGCGATGGCGGCTACGGAGGTGGATCGTGAACAATTCTTTGCGCCGTCCATCGCAGACATCCTGACGGCCGGGAGCGAATTGCCCGTGGATCAACGAGCGACGCGCTGCGCGCCCTCGCGCGCTGCCGTCCAACTGTGCTAGGGTCTGCTCGGCTGGCTGTGGTGACGGTGTGGGCAAAAAAATAGGGCGGCCTCCATGATCTTCAAAGGCGTGCTCGGCTTAATCGATCGCCTGCGTGGGTATGCGGAACGCCCGACCGATGCCGCTGTGAGAATCCGCAGCATGGGACTAGCCGACACGATCGAAGGCCTTGTGCAGAAGCTCAATGACAGACTCGACGATCATCCTGACGGGCTGAACGTCCTCGATGAAATTGACGCGATTGCCGATCGCATGGATTTGAATGTCCGCGAAAAATGTGCTGCGATCATTCGAATGCTTCGCCCCTGGGTCCGCGCCGATCGAACAATCTGACTGATCGGCAGAGCAAAATCACCGCGCATCCGCATTCTCGGCAGGGTCAGCCATGAGGCCTTGCGGGATTGCAGCGCGCGCGACCGCGAAGCCGCGAGCCTGCCGATACCTTCGTGCGCCACTGCCAGCGCATCGAGATGCCAGCGAAAAATACGCGCAAGCCATCGGCCGAACCATCTCATCCTCGTGCTGAGCAAGGATCTCAAGCCGCTGCCGATGTGACCGATTGGGAGGGCGCGTTTGCGTCTTCACTAGGCGCGCGCGGCGGGCACAACTGCCGGGGGCGGATAGCATTCCGCGCGCCGCAAGCTCGCACCGCAACTCGCGCATCGCCCGGTTGATGCGTTCCGAGCTGTTCGCCCGGCCCATCCGGCGCGCCAGCTCGCGCACCACCGGGTCCTTGTCCCGGATGGCCCAGCTGCGATATATCGAAGGGGGCCGCTCCCAAGAAAGCTGCACTGATTTTGTTCGATGGCCTCCCCCGGGAGCTTGCGGAGAGCCGAGGCTCCAGCTCGGGACCGCGAGCGGGTCGAGGGCTCTCACGTTGGAATCGTCACGCCCCCCATGCCGCTCCTGCGATTTCCTTGCGGCGCTTCGCAGAGACCACCGGGAGCACGGCGACCTTGCCAGGTGCGTCATAGGACAGCGCCCGGCCGACGCGTGACGGCTCACCGTCCCACAACCAGTCAAGGTTGACGTTGAACCTGTTGGCGAACGCGCACATCCCGTCAATGTCGTTCCACCGGCAGCCAGCTTCGCGCTTTCGATAGGTCGCGACCGTGCAGCCGAACACGTCGGCGGCTTGCGCTTCGGTCAAATCGAGCACGGCGCGAGCAAGGCGCAACCGCCGTCCGATCATGCGGTAGTGACGATTGAGATCGTTTGCCATCTGCAAGCCCTCCCTATGGCATGAGGATGCTGCAGCGATTTTGCTTAAGGGATCAATTTCAACCGTCGCGTATCGCACAAGTGCCGTTATGGATTTAGTCATTGGCGGACCCTTGTAGAGGCGGTCACAGAACATTTTTCTCGAAATTAACATTTTAGGATGCGACGACCGCGCGCATGAGCGCCAGCAGTCTCGACGCGTCATCTCAACAATCCCTGATGACGGGTGAGCGAGAGCACTAGAATTTTAGTCGGAAGCGATTTTTGTTCTTTCGAATAACTGGCGGGGGTGAGAACATATAGGGAACAGGGAGATCGCTCATATGACCCGTCTGCTGGACAGCGGCGTGGACGTTCGCTTCTGCGACCTCCCGAAAATCGAGGGGCCAACCGGCCGCTTCATCCTCCAGCAGATGGCGAGCGTTGCCGAGTTGGAGGCAGGCTTCATTTCCGATCGCACGAAGAAGGCTCTCAAGGCCGCTAAAGCCCGCGGCAAGAAGCTGGGCGGCAACCGTGGCGTGGTCATCAGCGCCGAGGCGCGACGGGCTGGCGTGGACGCGGTCGTGGCCCGCTCTGTGGCTCGTGCGGCCGACCTCAAGCCCACTATCAACGAACTTCGCAGGAGTGGCGTCACGTCCCTGGCAGGTATCGCAGAGGCCCTCACGGCCAAAGGCATCCCCACAGCGCGCGGCGGCGCTCGGTGGTCAGCCGTACAGGTGCAGCGCGTGCTTGCGCGCATCGGCTCCTAAACCAAACTCTAATTGATAGTAGGGCGCTCCTGCGGTTTGTGACCGGCGGCGGTCCCGCTGCCCTGCACGGCCTCTGCTGCTTTTAAGCTGAGTATCGTGCAGTCGCAGTGAGGGTCCACGCGCGGCTCGCGGGTCCCTCCTGCGGGTCGGAAATCCTGCCGATATGCCCACCCCCGTCTTCACAAATCCCGCTAAAGCCGTATCGATGCGGGTATGACTTCGACCGGCGTTTTGCATTCGGCGGCCCAGCCCGAGCGGCCGCGGCTCAACGTATATTCCGCGCTCGCCTTACTAACCTGTTACTGTCATAGTTGGACGCGGTCGTGGGCGGATGTTCTTGCGCCTTCTCGATCTCCGCCTCCTGCCAGCTTGCGTACGTTTCACCTGTGCTTTCAACGAGCAAATCAGTACGCGAGAGCAGACCCAAGGCGCGATAGCCCCAACGACGTAAATGAGCAAGAAGCGGGCGTGATGGCTCGGCGTCCCCGGCCGATGCACGCTTGCAATTGTGCGCCACCGTTAGACGATGTAAATTCGAGCAGGGACGATGGTAGGTTGAGGCCTAAAAAGCCCAAACCCATTACTTCGGCGTCCGCCCGATTGGGCGCCCTATAGCTTGATTTGATGCTTCGTGCCCGCAGCGCGTTGCGCGAATTCTGCGGTCGCCAATCAGGGGGTCGCTTTATGGACCCAGCCAAAACGGGGCAGTCGATTTTCCAGAAGGAGACTCCGGACGCGTCGCAAGGAGTGCCGTCCGCGTCAGTGAAGGGCTATCAGCCTCCCGAGCAGGCCCAGCCTCCCACCCAGCGGGCTCAATCGGCCGAGCCCAAGCCAGAGTCGAATCCCAAGCCGAAGTCCAAGGCAAAGCCCAAGCCGAAGCCCAAGCCGGAAATCGTGGCCGGTGTCAAAACTGCAGCGGAGCGAACGAGCGAGTGGTTTCGAAAGCATCTATGGAAGCTAGTCTTTGGTCTGCTTTTGACTGTTGCCGGTGGGATAGCTGACCGCTTTTCGGACGAACTTAACGCCTGGCTACGCTCAGTTTTTGTGGGTGGCATCGGCGGCACCTATGTCCTGAAAACATTTACCTACCCTGACCAGACTGATCCTGTCAGTCTTACCCCGGCTAGTGCCACCATTGAGCTCAAGGACGGGGGAGGAACTGTTTTCGGCACCATCAAATCGAATATTAGTGGCGCTGAGTACAGGTTGTTTGGCTACCATCGTGTTAAATTTTTGTTGATGTCCTATGGTGGGAAGGGACCTTTGGGCGGCGGAACGATTGCACTGCAGAGCGATGTCGCGAGTGAACAGAGTAGCGTGTTCTGGGGCTGGAGGACTTATGTTGAATGCATTGGGGCTCCAAGTCCACAATCGTTCTTAGTCGAATGCCCAGCTATTATGTTTTTGCAAGGGACTCATAATCCGGAAGAAGGTTATAATGATTTCTTGCGAGTTGATTACTGCCGCAAAGTGACAAGCCACAACCTACCCGAATTGTGTGATGACCTTAAGCGACGAAAGTGACAAGGTTCGTGCACTGTCAGCGTCAACGCTAACAGTCTGGCCAGAGCGTTTACATGACAAACGACGAGCGCGTTTGGATCGTCAAGGAGCTTCTATTCGACTACGTGCAGAGCCCATCTCTTCGCCACATCCGTGACCTCCATTCGGTCATCAAGCTCGCGCAAGAAATCGTTCGGCGTCTCGACCGAAGCAACTCCATTTGGCGGAAGTGGGATAGTCAGCGCGAGGTCCTGTTGAAGTCCGCGATGGGCTGCTGGATACCCATCGATGATTTACGCGACTTCCTCAACCACATGCCCGGCCCGCCCCTTACGCGGACTGACGTTGCGGAGCGCCTAAGAGCGTTCGAAGAGGAGGAGCCATACAGCTTTGCGAAGGAGGAGCTGCAGCCGAGTTGCTTAGCGCTATACGAACGGGAGAAGGCCGAGGGCACCGAGCTGCCCGCGATAATCGGAGCCCTGAGGGATCATGTGGAGCGCGAGGAGGAGCGCCTCCATCGCGAGCAGCAGGAGCGTAACCAGGAATGGCGTGAGCAGCACCGCACAGCTCGTGAGCAGCGCTTGCTCTCAGGGGCCGACTGCAAATGGACGCAGTTGGGTAAGTCGCCGCATTGGTGGTGCCGCGCCAATGGCAGGACCTACCGAGCCTCTCCGACACCGGAAAAGATGTGGCAGCTCTATCGTGTGCATTCGACATCCGAAGAGGAAGACGGCGTCCTGATAGGGAAGTACCGCCATCGGGGAGATGCGACCAAGGTAGTTGCCGAGATGGCGTACCGACCCGAGCCGAAGTGGTGACCGGCCCAGGTGAGCTTGCGGCGAACGCCGTCTGCGGCTCAGGTGACGCCTTCGGCCTTAAGCTGCCGATACACTTGCTCAAGGATGCCACACGGAAACTTGCCGACCTTGTTGCGCCACTCGCGCACGAGCCGGTTGGAGCGAACGCGCCGAGGTGGCTTGCCGTACAGCTCCACGTACAGAGCCTTCGCGCGCAGCCCCAGCTTGATTTGGAACCCGTGTGACCACTCCTCGCCGCCCAGGCGACGGAATTCGTTCGCTGTCAGATGGTAGGCGCGGCACTTCAGGTCCCGGCAAGGTGATGGCATGCATGAAGTCCAACTGGTCTACTGGGGGACAAACACTACGCCGTTTTTTGAATACAATACAAGCATTACACCATTGGAATTACACTAATATTGCGCTCGAGCATCACTCGTCCAGAAAGAAACGCTGCCGCGCAGACCGCAACACTACGCAATTCTGACCACACTAAATATTGAGATTTGAATGATATATCAAAGACTTATATCATAACCAAGACACCACAACACCGAGGCGCGCCCGCTCGGCCGCCCGGCCTTTCCCCAAACTCAACGAACCCTGATGGCACGCAAGAACAGGGCGGCTCGCTATGAGCCGTCTCAATCCAACGCGTCTGGCGAAGCTCTCGCCCGGCGCTTCGCTGAGAAGCTCGCCGCTCGCTATCTGCCGATCCTCAGCCCTCCGGAGAAGCCCGAGGCTTCCCTTAAGGACGCCAGACCACAACACGTCAGAACGACACGGATGACGAAAAGCTCCGCAGAGCCCTAAAGGGAGTCCGTGGAGCGATTTTGCACCCTCGCCGCTGGGTGGGTAGCTCCCAGCTGAAGTCAACAAACCCCTGACTCCCTAATTGAGTCCTAGGGGCATCCCCTTTTTGCCAATGCGCTGGCTGGGTCGCCTGAAGGCCCGGTCAGCGCTTTCCCAACACATAAGCGAACCATTCAACCGGCAGGCCCCAGGGCCGCCAAGGAGAACCCATGCGTACACAATCCCAATCGGAAACCGGAATGACGCTTTTCGAGGCCGTCGAAAAGTTCGAACGTGAATTGCCTGGCTGGTGGTGGACAGTCGGCGATTGCAGCGTCTCTGCAGATGCCTCATGCGGCCCAGACCGCGTCGGGCCGGACGTCCACCTTCTTGATTTCCGTCTGTTCGATGAGGGGTTCGATGTCGATCTTCGGCACCGTGAGAGGCCATCGAATACGCCCCGCGCAACGCCTTCGGATGCGCTCTTAGCGGTCCTTGAGGAGGCGAAAGCTGCGAAGGCTGCGTTTCTTCGAGGCGAATTGCGGGACGAGGTCACCCGACGTTCAAGCGCGAACTGCGGTGATGCCCATGATCTTCGGCTGAGCGTGCAGCAACACGCGCACGTTCGCCCGTAGCCGCTCTAATCGTCCATTCAGTTGCCGCCCGCGTCCCTGGGTCACTCCCGAGGGGCGCGGGTTCTTCATTTCCGCCGCCCTTCAGAGCGGCCCAGGAGAACCTATGCCAACACTGCCCAGCCGTAACGTGCTCCGTGCGGAGTTCGACACGGCCGTACTTCAACTTGACCAGTCCCGCCCAGGCTCGAAGCTCACCACCGAATTCTACAGCCGGATTGGCGACAGCGTCTTCGAGGCGGGTTACAGCGCGCTCACGGACTTCTGCGGAGCCGAAAGGAAACCACAGGCCCGCTTGCACGTCGTCTCCGCTCCTGTGGGGAGCGGGAAGACCTCATTCAGTCTCGCGTTCATCACCGCCGTGGCGCGTCTCGCAGAGCGCTCACCAGACGCACCGTTCGGCTGCGTTTGCGTTGTGGACCAGATCACTAAGGCTGAGGCCCTCTACCAGGACCTACGGTGCTTGCTGCCGATGAACGCATGGTCGCCGTATGGACCACCGATCATGACATCCGGTGCAGGGAGCCCACGAAGGTTCAGCCATCCGCCCGGTTCGCGAAGGATCAGCTGCCGGAGTACCCGGTCATCGTGGTCACCCACGCCTTCTTTGGTGGCAAGGGGGGCCACAATGCCAAACAGGTGCCGCTTGCAACCCCGTGCTCTCACGGTGGTGGATGAGCGCCCCGAGGAGGTTACCGTGTTCGACGTGGAGCCCTCGGCCGCTCAGCGCGTGCGCGAGTTCGTCCAGGAGGAGGAATACGCCGCTGCGATAGGCCCTCACATGGACGAGCTTGTGCGGTTCATGATTGACCGTAGCATGGGAGGCGCAAGCCTTGAGCAGCCTACGGATCACGTAGCATGGATCGGCGTTGCTGAGCGCCTCGCCTGGTTCAACACAGCCGAAGCATCGGATTTCGTCAGGGCCAACAAGGGCATGCCCGATATGGCACCTGTGCTTGGCTTCGCGAGGTCTCTCGCAAACGGCTACGCGTTCGTTGCCAGAAGCCACAGTGGGGGGCGCGGAACGCACTTCATCGGCTACGAGACCAACCTGATGGTCGCACCGGGGATGATGCTGCTCGATGCGACTGCTGACATCGACGGCGTGTCGCAACTCTGCCCCTGGCGTGAGGTCACCGAGGTGCCACAGGCCCGATACGACAATCTGGCCATCGTTCACGTTCCCTCCGTCACAAGGATACGGCTTCACACCTTTCTGAGGTCCGCCAAGAACCGTCGCGACTACGTGAACTGGATGGTGGAGACCATCAAGGGGCACATGGAGCCGGGTCAACGCGGGCTTGTTGTGTGCAAGCACGCGCTGTTCGAGAACGAGAGCGTCCCTGCGTGGCCACAGGGCGACGAGCGACACAAGAACCGAAAGCTCTATACGGAAGACTTCGGCTGGGAGATCGAAGGGCGTTTGCTCTGCGCCACCCACTGGGGCTCTGGGATCGGTGCGAACACCTGGAAGGTGGCTGATGTGGTTGTCCTCTTCGATGAATTTTATCTGAGACGACACCAGATCATCGCCACCGCTCAGGGGCTCCAACAACACAAGTCCACTGAAGGTGAGTTGGCTCGAATGAAGACGCTCAACAGCAAGGCTGCTGTCGTGGATACGCTGCAGGAGGGTCACCTGTTGCGCTGGATGAAGCAGATGGCCTTAAGAGGACGTGGACGCTGCTATGATGAACACGGCATCTGTGGTCATCAGAAGCTCGTCTACACAGGCGACCTCAAGAGGCTCTTGGCTAACAAGGATCGTGTATTTCCTGGAGCACAGATCACTACTACGCCTAAGACGACTGACAGCCGCCAAACGAGGGCAGACGCGCTTTTAGAAATCTTAGGCCGCCCTGGACTGCCTGAGACGATCACCACCAAATGGATCAGTCAACAGATGGGCGTGCCTTGGCGTGACGTAGGCAAGAACGTGCTTCGTCTGCTTACCGTTGAGCGGGCCATAGAGGCTCTTGGGTGGAGCTACGAGAAACATAAGGGCCGTCGAGGATCAGTGTTCGTGAGGAAGCGGATGGTGCTGAAGAGTCCTTCAGCAGCCTTGAGCGGTGAGGGTGGCGTGTCGGCCATCATGCGGGCAACCCAGGAGGCTAAGAAGCCGCATGCCAGCGACACGGGGCTTCAAGCTAGTTAATTATGAAATTCTAAAAACGGTACATGGGGCTGTGTAGGAGAGCTTCCGTAAGCCTCCAGGAGGTCCAGAAGACGATCAAATGCGCTGAAAGCTCGGGAAATCTTCTTGCGCTTCCAGCGCATTCCCCACGGCCGCTGACGGTTCGCTTGGTCGCGAAATGCGCTCAAAGCTCAGGAGTTCTTCTTGCGCTTCAAGCGCATTCGATCCCCGTGTGAAGGTCGTACCCGCGCCGTGTGAGCTATCGGTGGCCAAGGGGAACAAGGACTGTCACGCGGTCGCCACGAGCAGCCTCAGTCCTCATTTCTGGCCTCCTCCTGCACCATCTCAGTATTCTGGGCCCTGGCTTCTAGCTCGTATCTCGGAAACTTTTTCATCGCGTGGGCCATGTCCTCCAGCGTTGGCGCTCCGTAGGCCTGCCCAACGTTGGCCGGCGCGTGTCCAGTGATGGCATCAGACACTCGGACCGAGATGCCATACCTGTCAGCGATTTGCTTGAACGTGTGACGCCATGCGTGGTTCGGCCACAGCTGCTGGTCCGTTACGCCCAGTTCGCGCACCCAAGCGGCAAGTCGCTGACGAATTTGCACGGGGCGCGGCTTCTTCGCGGTGAGGGGATCATCGTTCTGCTCCTTTGGGGCCGGCGTGTAGAACAACGGGCCATCGCGGTGCCCTTGAGCGAACTTGACGAAGCCCTGGGTAATCAAATACTCGTGCACCGGCACTGTTCGCGCCTGCCTGTTCTTGACCGTGCCCGCATCTGGCGTGATTTCGATTGCCCAAATGCCCTCACGCTGAACGACGTCGCGCTTACGGAGCTGCGTGATTTCCCCTGAACGGGCTCCCGTATAGGCACAGAGCCACGGCACCCATCGCTTGGCTGCGCCAAAGGTCGTGTGCGTGTCGGCTACGTCATGAGCCGCCTTGAGGATCATGCGGTATTCGTCGGGCCGGAACGCTTTCGTGTCACGGGTCCTGCGTTGTTTCGGAACAGTGATCTTCACGCCTTTGAATGGATTGGCGGTGACGTACTTGTGTTCCGCGGCCCAGTCGAACACTGTGTTGCTTGCGCGGAGGTCTGTCCCACGCACTGTACCGGCTGATCGTTCTTCCGTGATGCGACTCTTGAGCCATTGTCGCGCCTCATCCACTATTATTGACGCGGCGCTGCGACCTTCGAAGTGCTTGCTCATCGCACGAAAAACGTAGCCCCACGTCTCTACGCTACTCAGCGCTGGCTTGCGTTCGACCACCCAACGCTCGAACAACTGAAGTGGTGTCTCGCCGTTGTCGGTGCCCTCAAACCGGGGGAAGCGCTCACGATACTGGTCCGGGCTGTAGTCTCCGTCCGCCGTGCGGATGAGGTACTTCAGTGCGTGCGCTAGATCGTCGTAGAGAATATCGAGGAACTGCCTTCTCGCCTCGTTGTCCGGCACGATGCACTTCAGCTGGAAAAACTGCGCTGTCTCGCCTGCATCAGCGAGTACTGCGTGGATGGCTGTCTTCAGCTCCTCATCTTCACGACAGAGGTCGTCAGGGTTCTCGGCCGCCTCCCAGCGCGCTTCGCCGACGGCTGCGCGCAACGCCTCGTGGATATTTTCGCGCAAATGCTCCCAGTGCGCTCTGTCGCTGAGGGGGTGCCGCGCGACGAACCACTTGTACCAATCACCAGCCAAGGCGCGGGCCTGTTGGTGCGTCAGGGCTATACCTTCGCCCTTGCGCTGCTTGCGGATGGCGTCGATCCGGCTCTCGACTTCGGCAAGCCACTCGCAGAACTCTCGCTTTGCCTCATGGGGCTTCGTGCTCGCAGGCCGGAAGAACTTGGCCTCGTGCCGTGGTCCGTATAGTCGGCCGTATTCCTCACGCACGTCAGCCGGAAGTCGTTTGCGAGCCCGATACGCACCATCGGGGCCGCGCACAGGCGTCACCATCCTCAGTCCGCGTCTTTGTACGCCCCTGTGTACTTCGGGCGGTTCCGAAAGACGTGTTGGGCCAAAGAGTTGTGAAAAATCAAATGCGTCCGAATAACGCTGGTCGGAGCGGCGAGATTCGAACTCGCGACCCCCAGTCCCCAGAACTGGTGCGCTAACCGGGCGAGCTACGGTCCGGATCGGGTCCACGGGCTCGCAATTTATAAATTAGCGGGTGGGGGGATTGGTGGTAGCGGCCCTCCGCACCAAGCGTCCCCCACTATAGACTGCTTTGGGGAAGGCATCGCCGCCGATCAGGGCGGCCAATTTCCCCTTCACCTCGACCTGAAAACCTTTGCGGGGGCCGTTCGGGTGGACCGTCACGCTGTGAACGAGCGCGCGGAACGCCTTCACGAAGGATCCGCGATGCGTCGGCGGGCATCTTCCTCCCCAATTATGCCCTTCACGACCATGTCGGTGCTGCGCCAGCAGATCAATGTTCTGCGGCGGACAGGGCCAACGAGGCCTGCCTTCAGCTGGACCGATCGGTTGATTTTCGTCGGCCTCGGTCCTGTTCGCCGATGTTCGAGCGGCGCTGGCGATTATCAAAGCGGACACCGTGATCCGTTGGCACCGATGGGATTCAGAGCGTACTGGCGCTGGAAGTCGAGGTCGCGCGGCGGACGGCGACCGTGCCGCTTGAGGTACGTCAATTGTTCTGCGACATGAGCCTTGCCAACCCGCACCGCGGATCCACGGCGGGGGCACGACGCCGGGCCAGCGTATGATGCATGGGTAGCGTTGTTACAAACCCAATGGTCAGAAATGCGCGAGGTCCGGAATAATCATGCGCGCGGCAGCCTCGATTAGTGCGAGGTGGGAAAATGCTTGCGGAAAGTTTCCCAGGTGCCTCCCTGTCTTTGGATCGAACTCCTCGGCATAGAGGCCGAGGGGCGAGGCGATCCGGAGCAGCCGTTCCATCAGGTCACGGGCTTGTTGCATCTCTCCCACGATCGCGAACGCCGACACAAGCCAAAAGGAGCAGATC
>Ga0126378_10001279_pt1 | contig 18781 bp, 22 predicted proteins | sample PanSoiMetPlot_23_FD_92587 | JGI IMG/M metagenome (GOLD analysis project Ga0126378, IMG submission 92587) | Tropical forest soil microbial communities from Panama - MetaG Plot_23 | ecosystem: Environmental > Terrestrial > Soil > Tropical forest > Bulk soil | place: Panama | collected 2016-02-17
AGGAGACCGTCACGAGAGCTAGGCAGCAGGTCCGCGAGCTGACCGAGTGTCGGCCGCGGTCTGCTGCCAGCTCGTTCCATTCCCTTTTCTGGTACTTCGTTAAACATGTGCCATTCTGGCGGCACCTTTCTGATGCATTTACAGGCCGCTGACGATCTCGGTAAGCGCCCGCAGCCCGTCCTCGCCGACGACGAGATAGGACAAGCAGAATCGCTCCCGCCGCGCCAGCAGGTCGGCGCGGATCTGCTCAAGGCTGCCGATGAAGATCGTGGGCATCTGCCACACCGCCTCAACATCGATCCCGGTCCAGCCGCGCCGTGCAATCAGATCCTCCGTCTCCGCGCGGCGCCTGCCAGTGATGATGAACGTGCCGAACGCGTTGATCTCAAGATTGCCGAACCGGTCCCCGGATGCTTCGCGGACCACGGCGAGCTTGGTGTCGAAGGCCGCGGGAAGGCGGTCACGAGGATCGTCGGTGCCCGCCGGATCTTGGATCGGGGCCGGCAGCACACCGACGATGTCCGCATGCCGTGCCGCGAGGCGCAGCATGCGGGGTCCGCCCGCGCCCACAAGCAGCCGCGGCGAATCCGGCCTTGGAGTCGGCAGGACGTCGAGATCCAGCCCGTCGATCCGGTAGAAGTCGCCCTCATGGCGGACCGGCGCACCGGCCAACAACTGCCTGATGATGCCCAGCGATTCGGCTAGCCGCGAGATTCGCCGACCAGCAGATTCGAACGCGATCCCCGCCGCCTCGTACTCGGGCTGATACCAACCGGCCCCGATTCCGAGCTCGAACCGCCCGCCGGACAGCATGTGCAGGCTCGCCGCCTCATGCGCCACGATTGCCGGATGCCGGAAGTCGTTGGACAGCACGAGCGTGCCCAGCCGCAGCTTGCTGGTCACCGCCGCGGCTGCGGCCAGCGCGGTGAACGGCGCCAGCTGCTGCCCGAACGCGCTAGCCGAGAAGTGATCGCGCAGCAGCAGCACGTCAATCCCGGCGCCTTCGACTTGACGCGCGAAATCGAGCCACGCGCGGCCCTCCCGCACCGACTCGCTGACGATCCCGAATCGCAACCCCGTCATGGCCAAGCACATTATCCCGTCGCTTGCGCAGGAACGTGGGCTGCCGCTGCGGTGTAGACATGGCATCGGAGCGCTAGGGACGTGATTGCCATGCTGGCAACTTCAATCAAGCACAGGACCGTTGGCTGCATGGCGGTGGCGCTGATCGCGCTCGGGGCATTCGGCAGTCAGGGCGCGCCGCGGACGGGGAGCATTCACAAACAGGCATCCGCGGTGACCATCGGCACGACGGGCGCAGCGTCGGTACAGGCCAGCTTCGTCGGCCTGACCCCGCCGCGCAGTCCGCGATCCGCGGCCGGAAGGCTTGCCCTGTTCTCGACGGCGAACGGGAGACGGCTCAGGTTCTTGACGGCGCAAAGACCGGGAGGTGGCGCCTACAACCCGGTGGTATCGGCCAATGGCCGCACCGTGGCGTTCGAGCGGGGTGCGGGCCCGTGCGATCAGACCATCGACAGCGTCCCGGCCAACGGTGGTCGGGAACGGGTGCTGATCCCGATGAAGTCCGGCGGGAATAAGCCGACCGTTCCATCAAGCCCGACCTATAGCTCCGATGGTCAATATCTCGGGTATCTGACGACGAGCTGCTCCGGTTCGTCGGATGACGTCATCCACGTGCGGAACCTGCGCACGGGGCACGAGCTGACCGGACGCGGGTACCTCCCTGAGCGCGCCGTGTTCGTCAACAGGGACCGGCAGATCGTCTTCCCCTACGGCGGCGCGCTCGTCGTCGTGCGTCTGCCGTCCTTCGCCAGGCACACCGTTCAACCACCGCGCGGCTGTCAGTACCAGCTTGTGGCCGGGACCGAAACGAGGCTGGCGGCTACGGTCGAATGTGGCCGCCGGCACGCCGTGAGCATCGTCGCCATCTCGACACGCACCTTTACCGTCACCAAGACGGTGCTTCGCCTGAGCAACTGCCCGACATGCCTGGACGTGAGCTTCGCGGCGACCGATCCGTCCGCGATGCTCGTAGCGACCGACAACCCGTGCGTCCCTGTTCCGGGTGCGATCTACGTGATCCGTGGTCAGAACGCCCGGCTTGTGGTGTCCCGCTCTGCGCAGCGTCTGCCGTACGAGATCGTGTGGTAACTCGCGAGTTCACGAGCTGCCGTGCAGGCCCGCGATCTGCTGGGGAGTGCTGGCAATCTGGGCGCGCAGTTCCGGCGGGTCAACCACTTTCGGCTGCAGCCTTCAAGATGGAGTCGAGCAGCTGGCGGGTGTGCGGCTCGTTGAGAACTTCGCCGATCCATGCGGCAGAGTCGGCTCGCTGCGGCGAGCGAGGATTAGGGGTCAGCCAGTCGGTGGCGGCGATCTCGGTGATGTGCCCGAGCTGGGCGATGAGCATAGAGAAGTGTCCGCGCCGGTTCACGGTTGCCGGTCCGCCGGCTTGCTGGTAGGCGTCAGTTAGCGTTCGGACGCGGCCCTGGTCACTGCGGGTGAACTCGAACAGTACGCAGCCGAGCTCGTGGCTCGGATCAGCCGGGCCGCTGTTCTCCCAGTCGATCACGCTCACTCCGCCGTCCGCGGTGGGCCGGAGGTTGTCGGCCCACAGGTCGCGGTGGCAGGTTTGCAGCTGCTGCGGGGGCTCGATCCAGGACTCCAGTGCGACGAGCTCATCACGGAGATCGGCCAGCTGGCCCGCGAACGGCGCTCCCGCCCGGCCGAGCTGCGCTACTAGCTCGTCCCAGCGGTCGGCGCCAATCGGGTCGTGATACCAGGGGTCGAGCGGGCTGAGGTCAGCAACCCGAGCGCGGTGAATACCCGCCACTACCGTGCCTACCAGGGCTGGGTCCAGCCGGGGATCGGGGTCGAGCAGGTCAACCCACTCGTACACCCTGACCTGCGTGCCCGCGATGGTCGCGAACACGCGCCCATCAATAGTGCGCCGCACCTGCGGCGTCGGCACGCCGGCGGCGTAAGCGGCCTCATGGAACGCTGTCGTGCCGTCAGCCTCGCCCTCACGTGGCCAGTCGAACGGCATCTTCACCGCCCAGCTGCCCTCCGCCGTATCGAGCCGCCACACCAGCCCTTCTTTGCCCCGAGCGACCGGCCCGTCGGACAGCCCCACGGCCCGGCCAAGGCCGAAGCGCTCGGCCACGCTCACGGCATCCACTTAACGCTGCCGCTGCCGGAGCCTGCGGTTCTTGATCCGGTTGCCGCAAGTGGCCATGTCGCACCAGGCACCTACCTTGCTGTGGGAGCGGTCGTAGAAGGCCCACTGGCAGTCCGGGTTGGCGCAGGCCTTTAGCCGCTGCCAGGTGCCAGCGCGCTGCGCGTCGCGGATGACCAGCAGCAAAGTGAGCAGCCCTGATTCGAGTCGCTCAGCAGGTTCGGCCACGACAGTGACCTGCCCGCCCGGTCCGACCTGCGGCTTCAGCCGCGGGGTCGCGGCAACGACCTGCATGGCCCGCAAGTCCTCTGGCGCTGGGGGAGGGCCGCCGGCGTTGGCCACGAGCACCGCCCGGATCTCCTCGCGCACCCGGCGGGCGAGATCAAGTTCGGCCGGATCCGGCGGGCGGTCGGCGTTCCACAGCCCGGCCCTGCTCAGCCAGTCGCGAGCAGCCGCGGGATCCAACAGCAGGTCAGACCCGCGGTCGCCGTCCCAAGTATTGACGAACGCCTGCACAACCAGCAGCGGCTCCGGGGCCGGCTTGGTCTCCTGGTCCGACACCCAGGACGGCTTCACCACGCCAGCAGCGTACTGCTCCATGACCACTTAAGCTAGTTGACCAGTCTCGTAATGACCTCTAAAATTGTTTAAGTAGTCACGGTAGAAAGCACACTCGGGGCGGCCGCGACGGCCGCACTGGCCGGAGGTGCACTCATGGTCGTCCTGCTCGGGCTTGCAGCCGCGATGCTCTACGGCACAGGTGACTTCCTCGGCGGAGTCGCGACACGAAGGGTGCCTGTACTGGTGGTGCTGACGGTGGCCGAGACCGCGAGCGTGATCGTTGCTCTCCCCGCTGCGTCGATGTCGCCAGGCCCGGCCCGGCTGGCCGGGCTGGCCTGGGGGATTGGAGCCGGAGTGGTGGGCGGAGTCGGCCTGATCATCTTCTACATCGGCCTGGCGGCCGGGCCGATGAGCGTGGTGGCGCCAGTTTCCGGGCTGGCCGCGGCGGTCCTACCGGTCGCGGTCGCGCTGGCCGATGGCGAGCGGCCCGGCGCCGCTGTGTACGCTGGCGCGCTGCTCTGCCTAGTCGCGATCGTGCTGGCGAGTTCGGCAAGCGAGGGCAACCCAGCACGTGGCGCCGGCCGGGCGGCGCCGCTCGGCTTGCACGCGTCTGGCCGTGCCGTTGGCTACGGCATCGTCTCGGGTACCGCGTTTGGCCTGTTCTTCATTCTCATTCGCAACGCAGGGCAGTCCGGGGAGCTGTGGCCAGTGGCGGCAGGGCGCGTCGGCGAACTCGCGACCGTCGTGATCGCCGCGGCTGTGCTGCGTCGCGGCCTGCCGCTGCGGGGCACGGGCGGCAAACTGCTATTCGCCGCAGCTGGCGTGGGCGCGATCGACGTTGTCGCCAACATCTGCTACGTCGCGGCCACCAGGATCGGAATGTTCGGCCTGGCAGTCGTGCTGGCCTCGCTGTACCCGGGGGTCACTGTGCTGCTGGCGAGGGTTGTGCTCGGTGAACGGCTGCGCTGGGTGCAACGGGCTGGCCTCGGACTCGCCGCAGTCGGCATCATCCTTGTCGCGGCATAATCATCGCGGGGGTGAGGTCTTGTGTCAGACATGATCATGACCGAGGTCAGCGCCGTAGTCCCACCAGATCGCGCCGACGATGTGGCCGCCGCGTTTGCTGAGCTGCTGCAGCGGCCGCTGCCCGACGGGCTGATCCGCACCGAGCTCCTCGCCGGACGGGACGGCGAATGGAAGGTCCAGACGATCTGGCGGGACCAGGCTGCCCTTGACGCCATGCGCGCCGGCCCAGAACCGCCCGCCGCGCCCACCCTGTTCCTGCAGCTCGGCGCAGAACCGGTCTTGCGGATCTATCACATTCGCGCGCGGCACACCGCGCCATCCTTATCCGCGGGACGAGGCGGCGAGAGCTCGCGCCCAGTTCGCCAGCCTGATCAGGACAGCTGTATTCGTCCAGATCGACGCCTGCCCCAGGAGCCGAGATCGGTCACCGGTGGCGTACGGACGCCCGTCGGCACCGCGGGAGTGGCAGCGCTGGAGTCATCAGGTACCGGATTGTCGATCGCGGCCTCGTACCCCAGCTGGAAGCCCCGGCGCCACGCGATCAGCGCGTCAGGCACGATGACGCCGAACCATCCGCCCAGCGTGATGAGCACGGCCGGAATGGCCAATGCGATAGCTTGCTGCGTGCTCACCACGTTCGAGATGCACAGGACCGTTGTGACAAGCGTCAGTAAACCCCCGACGGCGGCGCAGATCGCCGCCGGCCGTCTCTGAAGCCAACCGGGCCTTTCACGGTCGCCTCGCCATGGTGCCCCACTGTCCATTTATGCCGCCCTCCCCGATTTACAGAACTCTGCGTCCTTTGCGTCAGCCCCGATGGCAGCGAGAACCGTCACGCCTCGCCGAGTCATTGCCTCCTACTTAACCACGGCGAAGTCATGATTGACTGGCTTTTGCGCGTCTATCCCCCCGGCAATAGGAAGTTCTTAGCATTCTCTTAGCCAATGGATAACGATGCGGCGCCATCGGCGCGGCCCGAGCGGAGTGCCTTCTGCTGCCAGGATCGCCGAGCCTGACGGGCCCGGCCTCCGTAGCCCAGCCTGTCCGGCGGCGGCCCTGCGGCCCCGCGCGGGCCGGCCATTCTCTGACACACTGGTTCTATAGATTGAATTTCGGGCGACGGTTTGACTGCCAGTGAGGGAATCACCCAGGTCAGGTAATAAAAGGGCCGCGACATTCGTATTGTCGTCGCGCGGCAAAACGCGAAGGAGAGCGGGTGGAGGTATAGAATCCAATTCGGCGCAGGCGCATTTTCGCTCACAGTATGCGGGCACCCGCGGCCCGATAGCGCATTGCAATACTGAAGTAGATAGGTGCGCTATTTGACGCTAGAACGTCGGCCTGCGGCAACGCGAGACGATACCCGCCTGCCGGAGGTTGGCATGGATGCAGAGCCACCCCAGCCAGAGGACCTTGGCCCGCGCAGATCACGGGTCCTAACGGCTGCCTGGTGCGCCGGAGCTGGCCTGGTCCTTGGGTCAACTGCCCTGATCTGCCTCGGTCTCGGCGTCGTCAGCGGGCGCCAGGCGCTGGCCATTGGCATGCCGGGCGTGCTACTGCTGCTCTTCGGGCTGATAACCGCAGCGATAGCCGATCCTACGTCAGGGCAGCGCCTGGGTTTCCGTGCTGGTTTGCGCGTCGGCGCGCTCGTAAGCCGATGGCAATCTGTCCTTCGCTGGCTCCGCCGTCGGCGATAACACTATAGATTGCGCGTAACGCATACCGTCGGGCGGTGAGATCAGCAAAGAGGCGGCACTGCCGCGCCACAATAGCGTTGGATATCGTCATCTACCTGGTGCCCGTCACAAGAGCGGATAATTCCCGTGCGGCGCCGTCCGATTTGGTTCGCGGCCCGGCCGTCCACGATATGTACAGACCCGCTTCCAGCGGGACAATGGATCGGCGACCGAGTTGTGACCACAGTTGCAGGTGTGAAAGGTCTGGCTATGAGTGAACGAGAAGGCGCGCGAGACAGCTCAGGTAACGAGCCGAGTGACGAGGCGACCACCGCCGACGAGGCCAGCACCATCGACGAGGCTGCCCTGATTCGTGAGGTGGTGCGGATGCAAGAGCTGCACAGGGAAGGCGGCATTCATCCCGATGACGAAGATGAGCGTCACCCCGACTCAGAAGCATGATCTCGGACTCGTTTGCACGTGCACAGATGAAAACGAGTCCGAGATCATGGAACTGGGGTGAGCGGGTTCCGGTCGGCGCCTGTTTCTGCGAGTCACTCGCTGGCGTATTCGTCGTGGCGGCGCCACCACATCCCGTTCTCGTTGCGCCCGAGCGGTGCGCGGTCGAGCCACTGGTACATGCCCCATAGGCCGTCGAGGCCACGTGAGTAGGCGGAGTAGGTGTGGTACACGGCGCCGTCCTCGAGCGTGAACGCGCTCATGCCAGGCCCTTCTCGCCGGTAGGTCTCCCAGTCCGTACCGACGATGGCTTCGCTGAAGGCGTCGAGCGCACTTTGCTGATCGGCCGTCGCCCGCAGGTCCTGCAGACCGAAGTTGTACTGAGCGGCGCCCGCCTCCCATTCCTGCTTCGTGTGCGCCACGCCGAAGTCGAAGTTGAAGTCGCTGCCAGACGATGACGCCCAGGGGAAGCTCCAGCCCATCCGCTGCTTGTACGCCTGCAGTTTCGCCAGCGGGGCCCGAGACACCGCGGACAAAGCGACGTCGTGGTTGGCGAGGTGGACGGCCGAGCCGTTGAATCCGTCGGCAATGGCCGAGCAGGACGGGCAGCCGGCCGTGTAGTCGGGCCCGAACATGAAGTGGTAGATGAGCAGCTGCGAGCGGCCGTCGAACAGCTCTGCCAATGTCTTGGTCCCGGTGTCGGTGTCGAAGCGGTATTCCTTGTCGATCAGGACCCAGGGCAGCTGCTGGCGCTGCCGCGCGAGTTCGTCGCTGCGCCGGGTCAGCTCCTTCTCGGCCGCGAGCAGCTCAAGCCTGGCGGCAATCCATTCGTCGCGTGTTCCGGTCTTGTGATCGGACATGATCTATCTCCTTGTCGTTGGTACTCCAGTTGGCCTGACCCGCGCCGTGATGACCTCACATCATCGTTGGCGTGAGCCAAGGAACGAGTGAGGGCGCGAGGATGATCAATACCCCGAACCCAATGATCGCCAGCGCCAGCGGCACATCGACGGCTGCCTTCACCGGCAGCAACTTCTGGGCCAGAACCACAACCGCGATCACGGACATCCACGTGATGCTCATGACGCCTACCGCTACCAGCACCGCCATCAGCCCGATGCTTGACCCAGCGCAGCACAATCCGAACGCGAGCCCCGACCGGGCGCGCTCGCGGCAGCGCTGGCGGAAGTTCTTCTTGATCGGCGTGAGCTCGTATATGCCCGCCGCGATCACTACTGCGCCGGCCGCGACAGACCCGTGCGGCCGGTACATCGCATACACCGCGACGCCGACCAGCGCCCAGACGGCAAGGTAGGACGCGACGAACGGAGGCAGGGCGCGCACACCGCCGGCCTGGGCACGGCCCGCCGCCGCCGCGGCAGCGCCCGGCAACATCATCGCCGCCATCATCCAGGTCCATACAGCGATGAAGAACGCGAACGAACCGAGCCGAGTCGAGACTCCCATGTCCATCCCGGTCATGTGCCGTACCGCGACGACCCAGGATGCCGCGGCAAGGCCAAGCGTGGCCGCCAGCGCGGTTGCCATGGCGCCCGTCCTGCCGCGCGGCACCTTAGACAGAGCGCCGGTCCGCGCAGTACGACCGGGAACTTCCACGAGAGCCTCCGTCATTTAGCAACCGGACGGTTGCGATACTATGGCAACTATTCGATTGCGTCAACTCCGGGGTCAAGCTGGGACTGGTGTAGGCCTGCAATCCATGCCGAACTGGGCGAGGGCTGGGTGGCCATCTGGCCGGAGTCCTTCCTGACTCCGGGCCTAGGCCTTGCATAATGACCGTGGGACCCCGGCGGCTGGGGTGGCGATGAGCGCGGGCGCGCCTGACGGGCGGCCCGCGGGGGAGGTGCGGGTGATGGCGGACTTCGACATGAGCATGGTGCAGCAGGGCGCGCGGTTGCGGCGATCCCCCTACTACGAGGCCACGCAGCGGTACGGGCCGCTCGGCTTCACGGTGTACAACCACATGCTGTTCCCGATTCGTTTCGACGACCTGGACGCCGAGTACTGGCACCTACTCCGCCACGTGACGCTGTGGGACGTGAGCGTCGAGCGCAACCTGGAGATCTCAGGGCCTGATGCGCTGCGGTTCGCGCAGCTGATGACCCCGCGCGACCTGTCCGCGTGCGCGGTGGGCCAGGCCAAGTACGTGCTGATCGTGGCCCCTGACGGCGGCATCCTGAACGACCCTGTCATGCTCCGGCTGGACGAGGACCGCTTCTGGTTCGCGCTGGCCTCCAGCGACGTGCTCTTCTACGCCAAGGGCCTGGCAGCGCACGCCGGCCTGGACGTGGAGATCCGGGAAGCCGACGCGGCGCCCCTGCAGGTGCAGGGCCCGCGATCACGGGAGCTGGTCGGCGACGTGTTCGGGGAAGAGGTGGCCGGGCTGGGCTATTACCGGTTCGCTCGCGCCAGCCTGGGCGCCATCCCGGTCATCGTCACCCGCACCGGCTGGACCGGCGAGCTCGGGTATGAGGTGTACCTGCTCGACCCGGCAAAAGGCACCGAGCTGTGGGAACGCATCATGCGGGCCGGACAGCAATACGAGATCCGGCCGACCGGCCCGAGCGACATCCGCCGGGTTGAGGCCGGGATCTTGAATTGGGGCGCTGACATGACCTACCAGGACAACCCCTACGAAGTTGGGTTGGGCCGCCTGGTGGACCTCGACTCAGGGGCAGAGTTCCTGGCGAGGCAGGCCCTTGACCGCATTCGCGCAAACGGTGTTCGCCGCAAGCTGGTTGGCGTTCAGGTCGATGGAGCTCGCCTGGCGATGAACACCACGAAGTGGCCGGTCCGCGCGAATGGCACCCGAGTGGGCAAGGTGACCAGCGCGGTGTACTCGCCGAGGCTGGAGCGCAACATCGGCTACGCGTGGCTGCCGGCCGAGATGACGGGCCAGGGAACCGAGCTCCTGGTGGACACCGAGTCAGGCGGGGAGCGGTCGGCGACTGTCGTCGCGGTGCCGTTTTTCGATCCGAAGAAGGAAACCGCGAAGGCCTGACCGCCTGGCGGCGTCAGCCCACTGTGCGCAGGCGCGGCAGCACGCCCGCGACCTGCTCGGCCATCGCGCCTGGGTTCGCGCTCTGCAGGATCAGCACGATCTCGGTGACACCGACGGCGCGGTACGACTCCGCGAGCCTGACCAGGTCGTCGCTCGCCTGCGACACGCGGAACTGCACGGACCGGCGGATCTCAGCCGGGTCGCGGCCGATCTCGGCGCACCGCCGGTCCAGCACCGCCGACACCTCGGCGACCTCCTCAGGCGAACCGCCAGCCGCGTTCCACACGTCGGCATACCGTGCGGTGATCCGCAGTGTCCGCTGACGCCCATACCCGCCGATCCAGATCGGCGGGTATGGCTGCTGCACCGGCTTCGGTTCGGCGACCGCACCGGCCAGCTGATAGTGCTTGCCGTCGAAGCTTGTCCGCTCTTGCGTCCACAGCGACCGGATGACCTCGCAGGCCTCCTCCAGCCAGTCGGCGCGGTCGCCCTTGGAGCCGAACGGCATCCCCAGCATCGCGTGCTCGTTTTCCGCCCAGCCCGCGCCGAGGCCGAATTCCAGCCTGCCCGCCGACAGATGGTCTACGGTGACGGCGGCCTTGGCAAGCACCGCCGGGTGCCGGTAGGTGTTGCCAGTGACCATGCATCCGATCCGGGTCCTTGAAGTGGCCACCGCCATCGCGGCCAGCAGCGTCCAGGCCTCGAAGATGGGCCCGTCGTCCTTCGGGCCGAGGGTGGCGAAGTGGTCCATGCACCAGCAGTGGTCGAAGCCGGCGTCGTCGGCAACCTGCCAGACTGCGCGGTACTGGTCGATGGTGGCGTTCTGGCTGAGCTTGAGTCCGTAGCGCATGTTCCTTTCTTACAGCACCGGCTCCGGCTCGTGCCGTGCTCATGTGCCGGGCGGCGGCGTGAGGTTGTACCGCGAGAGGAGGTCGGGCAGCCAGTCTGGCTGGCCGAACTGCAGGCCGTACCGGTCGGCCAGGGGCGCGACGTCGCCGGGCTGTGGCGGCCCGGCCGCGATCATCTCGGCCAGCTCTCGGAAGAAGTGCTCGAAGCCGGCCGGGCTGATCACCTCGATCATCCGGGCAGAAGAGGTCCCGGCATTCCACATCGTGTGCAGCTCGCCGCGCGGCTTGGTGATGTACCCGCCGGGACCTAGCACGACCTCGCGCTCGCCTGACCGGAACCCGATCTCGCCCTCGGTCACGATGGAGTATTCATCTTCGCGGGTGTGCAGGTGCGGCGGCACGAGCGCACCTACCGGGAACGGATGCTCGACGATCGACAGCGCGCCGCCCGTGTCATGGCCCCAGAGCTTGAACTCGACGCCGATCGAGCCGAGCTGACCCTTCTTGCCCGCGCCGGGCTGCACGACGGTGAGCGGCGGAGCCTGCATGTCGGCCATAGCGACCTCCGAGATTTTGGATGTACAATAGTGTTCAGCCAATATTGCTCTGCGCGGCAGGCGGTGTCAATACTTGAGTGAACAGAAACGTTCACCGGAATCCCGGTCGTACACGATGCGCCGTCGCGCCGAGCAGATCGGGCAGACGCGGCAGCGCATCGTGGATGCGGCCGTCACTCTGCACGGCAGCGTCGGGCCCGCCGCGACGACCATCGCCGCCATCGCCGATCTCGCTCAGGTGACCCGGTTGACCGTCTATCGGCACTTCCCCGATGAGACCGCGCTTTTCAACGCATGTTCCGCGCACTGGATCTCCCAGCAGCAGCTCCCGGACCCCGCCGCCTGGGAAAAGATCGGCGACCCGGCCGACAGGCTGCGGGCCGGGCTGGCGGACATGTACAGGTTCTACCGCGCCGGCGCCGGGATGCTGTCGCACATCTACCGCGATCTCGCCGAGCTACCCGAAGAACACCAGCGAAGGCTGCACGATCAGGCTGACCAGCACCGCGACATGCTCGCGGCGCCATTCGGCGGTAGTGCCCGCCAGCGGCGCCTGACCCGCGCAGTCATCGGCCACGCGGCCTCGTTCTGGACATGGCATTCCCTGTGCCTGGATCAGGGGCTCACCGACCGGCAAGCGGTCGACGTCATGACCGGCGCGGTCCTGGCCTCCTTGCCCGCGCTCCCTGAGCCAAGCAGCTGAACTCGCCAGGCGCCCACCGCGGAGCGGAACCGCGCGCGGCGGCGGCCATGATCATTTCGACTTTGGACACGTTCCAGTCTGTGAATGTGGACAAAACGTCTCCGATTTCGACTGAAACGTGTCCGAAGTCCGCGATGGCACCGGCGGCTGCGGCGCGAATTTGCGCATAGCTGCCTAAATGCGACAGATCAGCGAGCGCGAAGCGCGGCGCCGACACCAGCGGGTGGGCTCAGCGCCGTGTGACGCTGCCTCTGGTCAGGATCCGGGCTGGTGGGTCCGGCAATATGCCGCGTCCGCGGCAACGCTCGCCTTGGTCGCGGCCACGGCGATTTCAGCGCCGAGCTGAATATCCTCGGTTCTGGTAATCCAGCCGACTCGGACGCGCAGCCGCAAATCCGAGGTCCCCTGGCTGCCGCCAGCAGCCAGGTAGCAGTGGGCAGAGCGCCAGAGAACGCGGACCCACCGAAAGGAATGTGGCGGGATCGGGCCGCCCATCCGGTAGCGGACAGCGTGCGGCTCCCCCATCTTGCGCCAGGGGCCGGTCGTCGAGACGGCGATCCGAGGTGTGACCGGCGCGCCGGGACTGACGTGGTCGGCGCTGCCGGTGATCACCTGGGTCATGTCCGACGGGTTGTAGACCCAGACGGCGAAGCCCTGGACCTTTCCCGGGAGGATCCGCTGGGTTTCCTGGGTCGCTCCGGCCGCATAGGTCGTCACCACGCGAGGCCCGTTCCACCAGGAGAAGGAATACTCCATCCGCAGGCCAGGCTGAGCGTGCCAGAAGATCAGAGCGCCTGACGGCACTGCGACCGCAACGACGATTGCAGCAACGACCAGCCAGACGAATGCCGGCACCCTTCTCGCCCGGGCGACAAGGCGACGGAGCGGCCGTCCTCGCCATGCCTGCCCACCGTCCGCGCCCGGGCCCGGAACGCCTGCCGCGGCGGCGACCAGCGAGGCGGGCCCCAGCGCGGCGAGCACGGCGGCGACAGCATCCTCATCGGCATCCGGCGGCAGCGCTTCGAGCAGATGTGCCCTGATCTGCTCGGACAGTTCTGCCGCCGCGGTCGGCGGCAAGCCGGCCAGTGCGCTGTCGAGCCCGCGCAAGTAGTCGGCGACGAGCGGATGATCTAGAGCGCTGATCACGTGGCCTCCCGCGCGGTTCGCCCGGAGCACCGACCGCGCCCGGGACCAGCGCCGAGAACGCCGTTAACGGCGGCTGTGAAGGCCGACCAATCGGTTCGGAACGCGACCAGGTGCTCGCGTCCCTGCTTGGTGATCGAGTAGTAGCGACGAGGCCTGGTCTGGTCGTCGTGGATCCAGCGGCTCGTGACCAGTCCGGCATCACGCAGCCTGTTGAGCAGCGGATAAACCGTACCCTCGCTTGTCAGCAGCCCGTCGGCGCGCGACAGGTCGCGGACCAGCTCCAATCCGAAGCGCGGCCGTTCGGCGAGCAATGCCAGCACGCAAGGGCCAAGCACGCCCCGGCGAAGCTCAGTCGTATCGGCGGCTGCACCCATGCCTGACATGATGCCTTGTCTCACATAACAATGCAACCGCCAGCTGGGCTTGCGGCGAGGAGGATGCGCGCCGTGAGGGACTCGCCCGCCGTTGGGTGGAAGATTGGCAGCACCGGTGTTGGGCAGCATCACCTGGATGTGTCGGCACGGAATGGAGGAGCACCGGGATGAGCGTGTACAAGGTGATCGAGGTCATCGGGACGAGCAGCACATCATGGGAGGACGCGGCCGCGGAGGCCTGCAAGACCGCCGCTGAGTCGATCCGTGATCTCCGTGTGGCCGAGGTCGTTAAGCAGGACATTCATCTAGACGAGAGCGGGGGCATCACCTTCCGCACGAAGCTTCAGCTCTCTTTCAAGTACGAACACGACCACTGAGTCAGCTGGCTCGCCGGTATCTAAGCACCGCAAGAGGCGCGAAGACGGCGACGATGCCGAGGCACCAGATGATCGCCACGACCGCGTGCGAGGCCGTCGGACCGCCGAGCAGCAACGACCGGATGGAGTTGACGGTTGCGGTGAGGGGCTGGTGGTCGGCGTAAGCGCGCAGCGGGCCAGGCAGGTTGCGCGTCAGCAGAAAGGCGCTTGAAGGAAAGCCGAGCAGGACCGTCAGCGGGAGCGCAGCGGCACCGGCGGCTTCGGCGCTCTTTGCCGCCAATCCGAGCAGCGCCGTCACCCACGAAATTGCGAAACCGAAAAGCAGCAGAATGCCGGTGGCAGCCACCAAGGCGACCAGGTCGGTCTGGAGTCGGAAGCCGACGAGATATCCGACGCCAAGCATGAGCGCGATGACGAACAGGTTGCGCACCGCGTCAGCTAGCACTCGGCCTGCGAGGACCGCGGAGGGGGCCATGACCAGCGACCGGAACCGCTCGATCAGCCCGTTACGGAGATCTTCTGCCATGCCGATCGCTGTATTCTGGGCGCCGAACATGACTGTCTGCACGAAGATTCCTGCCATGAGGTAGTTCGTGTAGCTCACGCCAGGCACGTGGATCGACCCACCAAACACGTACCGGAACATCAGCACGAACAGGACCGGCTGGATCGTCGCGAATCCCAGCAACTGGGGCCGCCGGGTCAGCGCGATGATGTTGCGCTTCGCGACCGCGAGAGAATCGGCGGCCGCCCACGCGAGCTTCGATAGGCGCGGGGCGACCAAGGGCAGGTTAGTTGGTGCAGTGAGCACGGTCATCGGCCACTCTCTTCGTAGACGCGTACTGCATCCGCCCGCTGTCGGATAGGCCCGTTAGGGACGGCGCCGGCACGCTGGCTCGTTAGCTGGAGGAATACGTCATCGAGGGTCGGCTCGCGGATGGCGAGCGATTCGGGGACGATATCGTCGGCTTCCAATTGACAGATGACCTTCTGGACTGCAGGACCTTTGTCGGCCACCTGCACCGCCACAGTGCGGTCGTCACGCAATTCGGCCGGGGCGATCTCCGTTATCCGCCCGGCTGCGCGCTGTGCCGAGGCGAGGTCAGCGACCTGGATCTCGACGACCGTAGAGCCTAGGCCTGCCTTCAGCTCGACGGAGGTGCCCTCGGCGATGATCCGGCCCCGGTCGACCACCACGATGTAGTCGGCGACGCGGTCCGCCTCCTCGAGGTACTGGGTAGTCAGCAGAACGGTCGCGCCGTCGGCGACGAGCTGGCCGATGAGCGCCCATAGTTCGCTGCGGCCACTCGGGTCCAGGCCTGTGGTCGGCTCGTCCAGGAACAGGACGGCGGGCCGGTGGACGAGGGCGCCTGCCAGGTCGAGGCGGCGGCGCATGCCGCCCGAATAGGTGCGGACCGGCCGTCCGGCGGCACCGTCGAGACCGAAGCGGTCCAGTAGCTCGTCGGCGCGGGCGGCTATAGCCCGGCGGGGCTGGTGGGTTAGCTGGCCGATCAGGCGCAAGTTCTCCCGCCCGGTCAGGTTCTCGTCGACGGCGGCGTACTGCCCGGCAAGGCCGATGATGGCGCGCACCTGCTCGGCGTTCTCCACGACGTCGAGGCCCAGCACGCTCGCCCGCCCGGCGTCGGGTTCGATAATTGTGGTAAGGATCCGGACGGCCGTGGTCTTCCCAGCGCCGTTCGGCCCGAGCAACCCAAGCACACTCCCAGCCTCGACAGCGAGGTCGATTCCATCCAGCGCGGCAATGGGGCCGAAACGCTTGACCAGCCCGTGCGCGGCAATCGCAGGCACTGTCCCTCCCTTCTCCAGCACACTGACGCTGTATCTCGTAGGGGTAGATGCTCGGCGGCCGCAAAAGTGGGCAGGAGTGCCCGATTTCGAGTCAGCGCGGCGTCTATATCACTAGCCGAACAGATGCAACCGCAGTCACAACATGGATTGAGAGGCTCCCGTCGAAACTGATCTCGTGGCCAGGGCACAGGCTGGCGACCCTGATGCCTTCGCGGAACTGGTCGAAGGACATAGGCGCGAGCTTGAGCTGTACTGCTACCGCGTCCTTGGCTCGGTCCAGGACGCTGAGGACACGGTCCAGGAGACGTTTCTCGCCGCGTGGAAGCATTTCGCGAGTTTCGAAGTCCGGTCGTCGGTGCGCACCTGGCTGTACCGGATCGCGACCAATCGCTGCCTCATGGCACTGCGCTCCGCTCGCAGACGCCAGCCCGCGGAAGTCGCCGTGCCGATAGGCCCCTACCCCGAGCCGAACGCCACCAGTGACGTGATGTGGCTGGAGCCCTACCCGGATCTGCTCCTGGAGAGAATCGAGGACACCGCGCCAGGTCCCGACGCCCTCTTCGAGGCGCGCGAGGCGATTTCACTGGCGTTCGTTGCTGCCCTCCAGTTGCTGCCACCACGTCAGCGGGCTGTTCTCGTTCTGCGTGACGTTCTCGGGTTCCGGGCAAAAGAGGTCGCGGCCATGCTCGACGCCAGTGAGGAGTCAGTGAGCAGCGCGCTCAAGCACGCTCGTGCGAACCTGCAATCCAGGCTTCCTCGGCCCGCAGACCCGCCGCCCGCGTCGAATTCCAAAACAGAGCGAGCCATCATCCGGCGCTTGGTCACTGCATACGAGGCCGGTGACGTCGCCGCACTTGTCGGACTGCTCACCGAGGATGTCGTTGTCACCGCGCCGCTTGCCGCCGGTCAGTACGTCGGACCGGGCGCTGCGGAGCGCGCATTCGCGGCGATCTTCGCGCAGGACCGGTCGTATCGCTTGATTGATACCCGTGCCAATGGCCAGCCCGCTTTTGGGGTTTATGTCCGCGACCCGGCGACAGGAGTGTTTCACGCCAACGGGATGATGGTCGTGACCCTGGCCGGCGATCGGATCCAGGCGATGACCCGCTTCGACAACAGCGTCATCGCCAAGTTCGGCCTCCCTAGGCGGCTCTCTTAAGCGCCCGCGGTGCGGCCTGCCACGCGCAGTCGGCTCGGCCAAGTCGGCTCGGCTGGGTACATGATGGTGGGCGCGGTTACTAGGTGGTGGCGAAGATGACACAGGTGCCGTCGACGTCGTCGCGGCAGCGGTGGACGCTGGCGCTGGTGTGCGCGGCGACGTTCATGCTCCTGCTTGACGTGACGGTTGTCAGTGTGGCGCTGGCATCGATCCAGCGGGACCTGAAGGCGAGCCTGTCCGACCTGCAGTGGGTGATCGACGCCTATTCGCTGGCGCTGGCGGTGCTGCTGCTGCCGGCGGCGACGCTCGGTGACCGGCTTGGCCGGCGCCGGCTGTTCCTGGCCGGGCTGGCGATCTTCACGGTCGGGTCGCTGGCATGTGCGCTGGCGCCGTCCGCGGTCGCGTTGGAAGCGTTCCGCGCGTTCCAGGGGATCGGCGGCGCGGTGTTGTTCGCTACCGGCACGCCGCTGCTGCGCGCGGAGTTCTCCGGCCAGGCGCTGGCAAGGGCGCTCGGGCTGTTCGGCGCCACGATCGGCGGCGCGACGGCTGTCGGGCCGGTGGTCGGCGGTGCTCTGACCGACACTTTTGGCTGGCGATCAATCTTCTATGTCAACCTGCCGATCGGCGTGGCGGCGTTCGCTCTCGGGGCGACCCGGCTGGGGGAGTCACGCCACCCGGCCGGCGGCCGCTCGGACTGGCCGGGCACAGGGCTGATCACCGTGGCGCTGACCGCGCTAGTGTCCGCGCTGATCCGCGGCAACGCGCTCGGCTGGGCCAGCGCGGCCATCGTGAGCCTGTTTGTGGTCGGCGCCGCGACTGTGGCTGGGTTTGTCGCATACGAACTGCGCGTCGCTATCGCGCCAATGGCCAACCTGCGGCTGTTCGCCAGGCGCAGCTTCGCGGCCACCGGGTTCGTCGCGTTCGCGATCTCGGCGACGGTGATCGGGGTGATCTCTTACCTGTCGTTGTACGTGCAGAACACCCTGGGCTACTCCCCGGTCCAGGCCGGGCTCCGGTTCCTGCCCCTGTCGCTTGTCTCGTTCGCTGTCGCCCCGCTCACTGGTCGCCTGATCGGGCGGGTACAAATGCGCATGCTTCTCGGCATCGCCATGGTCGCGGCCGCCGCCGGACTGGCGGTCATGGCGAGGCTGACGGCTGGCTCGACCTGGCTGGTGCTGCTGCCCGGGTTCGTCCTAGGCGGGATCGGCCTGGGGGTTACCTCAACCGGCCTGTCGTCCGCCGCGCTGGCCGCCGTCGAGCCGGCCCACGCCGGCATGGGCGCCGGCATGGTGAATACGCTGCGGCAGGTGGGCACCGCCACGGGCGTCGCCGTCCTCGGCGCGCTCTACTCCTCCCGGGTGGCCGCCGCCACACTGCACGCCCTGGCTGGCCTGCCCGCCCCGCCGGGCGCCGCCAGCCGGGTCGCTGCCTCGGTCGCCTCAGGAGCCGGCACCCGGGTAGCCGCCCGAGTGCCGCCCGTCGCCCGCGCCGCGGTCAGCCACGCCGCCCGGGCCGGCACAACAGGCGGCCTCAACGACGTGCTGATCGCCGCGGCCGCGCTCGCCGCTGTCGGGGCTATCGCAGGGTTCGCCTTCGGGCCGGACAAGCCCGCCGCCGTCGCTCCTGCGGTTCCAGGGGCTTCAAGCAGTGAGCGCGGCCAGGGTGTCTCTCAGCCAGATGCCGCGGCGCAGCGAACGGAGCGCTCCTGACCCGTCCATGATGGCCTCATGAGCGAACTCGACGTCATCATCATCCACATCCGCGCTGAGCAGGCCGAGGAGTACGAGCGCCTGTTTGCCGAGCAGGAGCTGCCGCGCTGGCGCGAGTACAAGGCCAGGGGCGCCTTCCTCAGCGCCCGGATCTCCCGGGTC
>Ga0126378_10001281_pt1 | contig 18758 bp, 15 predicted proteins | sample PanSoiMetPlot_23_FD_92587 | JGI IMG/M metagenome (GOLD analysis project Ga0126378, IMG submission 92587) | Tropical forest soil microbial communities from Panama - MetaG Plot_23 | ecosystem: Environmental > Terrestrial > Soil > Tropical forest > Bulk soil | place: Panama | collected 2016-02-17
AGAACCAATTCGTCGGGGGTTGTAATAGCAGCATCCCGCAGATCCGCATGAACCCAGCTCAACGTGTTCTGGAAGGCATCTGCGTCCTCGACGCTCAAAACGCCGCCCCGGATGGAAACTCGCGTCGGCCAGATAGATGCCCCCAACTGCGCAAAACGCTATGTAGAGGAGAAAGATGACGAGCAGAAAACGAAATCTCCGTCCGCGACACCTACCCCGACTTGCTACGAACTCCACGGTCGATGTTCCTGAGATCCGAACGATTCGCAAACCATTGTCATCCCGAGCGGAGTGCGTCGGAGAGCGAAGCGAACCGGCCCACGCAGTCGAGGGACTTGTGTCTTCCTCACGCGAAAACAAGAATGGCGCAAGCCTGAAGGCCGCGCCATTTCTCTACCTCGAATTTCAGAATAGCAAATTGGGGGGAATTTTCCGGCCAAATTTCCAACTATGTTTTCGCCATGAAATGAACAACTTGACTAAATCGATGCCGAAAAGGGTCTTGACAAGTTTTCCACAGATCCGCTCCTTACCCCGCCAGCAGAGCTACTCCGCCAGCGACGAGTACTGCCGCAATCCATCGTCGCCGATCCACCTTCTCGTGCAAAAAGATCTTCGCCGCAAATGCGTTTCCGATGAACGTCAGCGAAGCCGCCGCAGGTGCCACTAGACTCACATCGCCCCAAGACAAAGCGAACAGCAGACTGAAAAACGCCACCGCCATGGCTGTCACGCCCAGAAAGAAATTCGGATTCGATAACACTCGGCCCACCACCGCCCACAATCCGGAACGCCGCCAGAGTTCATGCACGTCGCCAACTTGTTTCATCGCCCGCGACATCAGCACATCGCCCACAACGGAAAAGAAAACGACAATGAGGATCCCCATCCACGTGTAAAGGTGCCTCATACCTCAGCCCCTTCACATCCCTGCGGTGCCCCACTCTTGCCCTGAGCAACGTCGAAGGATGTGGCTGCCTTTGGCGGAAGTGGGTTTTTCGAATGAGTATCTTGCGGATTCGCCGTCAACGCCGGACCTCCCGCCACAAATCCCACGCCTCCGGAAATCAATACAATCCCCAGCCACCGCAACAAACTGATCTGCTCATGCAGCGCAAACTTCGCCACCAGCGCCAGCAGCACGTATCCCGCCGAGGTCGCGGGCAAGACATAGGTCAAATCCGCCCACGAAAGCGCATTCATGTAGGAAGCGAAAAAGGCCAGCAACAGCAGAATCCCAAAAGCCACGTACGGATTGACCACAGCCGAAATCAACCCTTGCAGATGATGAATGGAAATGCTCCCGGTCTGCTTCATTCCGTAGGAGAGCATGGAGTCCCCGGCCGCTGCAAAGACGGTCACGCCGGCAAGAACAAGATACTTGCGGAAGGTCACGTAAATCAGTTCTCAGTTCCCAGTTGGCAGTTCTCAGTGAGTGCCGTTCCGATCTCGAATGCTGAGAACTGAGAACCGAGAACTGAGAACTGGCATTTAATCGGTCATCGCCCCCACCGGAGCAGCTGGACCTGCTTCGGCGTGCTTCTTCACCATCTTGTTGCGCGCAGCCCGCAGCTTGAGGAACGACTTCGCCTCTTTGTACAGCCGCCTCCGCTCACCGCTATCAAAGGCCGCTTTCTTCAAGATGCGGAAGACGGCTTTTGGACGGAAATAATATTCATCGTAGAAACGGTGAACCGCGGCCAGGATGTCGTCCGCAGGCAGGCCCGGATACTGCATCTGCACCAGTTGATGGCCGCCATCATCGACCATCTTCGCGCCCGATACCATGAAGCCGTTCTTCACACCGTAATCGTAAAGCTCGGTTCCAGGGTACGCATGCGCCACCGAAACCTGGATCGTTTCCACATCCAGCTCCTTGGCAAACGCGATTGTATTGTTGATTGTTTGATGTGTTTCACCTGGCAGACCCAAGATAAAGTCGCCGTGGATCACCAGTCCAATCTTGTGGCAATCTTTGGTGAACTGCCGCGCACGTTCGACCGTCGCGCCTTTCTTGATGTTCTTCAGAATCTGCGCATCGCCCGACTCATAGCCAACGATCAACAGCCGGCATCCGGCTTCCTTCATCGCCTTCAGCGTTTCGTAATCGGTGGTCACGCGCGACGTGCACGACCACGTCAATCCCAGAGGCTTCAGCTTCGCGCAGAGTTCAATTGTGCGCGCCTTCTGGATATTGAACGTGTCGTCATCAAAGAAGAACTCTTTCACCTCAGGCCACATTTGCTTCGCCATGGCCATCTCGCGGGCCACATCGTCGGTAGAGCGCTTCCGCCATGGGTGTCCGCTCAAGGTCTGCGGCCACAAGCAGAACGTGCACTGTGCCGGGCACCCGCGCGTCGTATAGAGCGAAACGAACGGATACAACAGGAACGGAACGTTGTACTTCGTAACATCCAAGTCGCGTTTATATATCTCAGTGACGTGCGGCAGTGCATCCAGATCCTGGATCTGCGGGGCGTCTGGATTGTGGACGACCTTATCGTCCTGCAGGAACGAGACTCCCGGAATCTCCTCCAGCGGTTTCCCTTTCGCGTAGTCGGTGACGGCATAGTCGAATTCTTTGCGGCAAACGAAATCGATCTCCGGACAGTCGCGCAAAGATTTTTCCGGCAACACGCTGACGTGCGGTCCCACAAACGCAATCTTGATCTTCGGGTTCGCGGCCTTGATCGCCTTTGCCAGCCGGAGGTCACCTGGGAATCCCGGTGTCGACGTGAACAGCACAAGAAACTCATAGTCCTTGGCGATCTGAATCGTCTCGTCGCCCGACACGTGATGCGGCGGCGCATCCAGCAATCGAGCCCCTTCCAGCATTCCCGCCGGATAGGCAAGCCACACCGGATACCAGTAGCTCTCGATTTCGCGAGTGGCGGGCCAACGGGAGCCAGCGCCCCCATCGAAGTTTTCAAACGAAGGAGGATTTAAGAAAAGAGTTTTTAAAGGCATAGATGGTTGATGTACCAATATTTTATCATTCGGGTGGCATACCTCTTCGCACCACACCGTACTGCCGCAGGTTCCCCACCTTCAAAGAGATGGGGCCTAAGTTATTGATTTCAATGTATCGGGTCCGGATTCAAAAGGAAATCAAGCCGGCTCGAACGGCCCTTTTATGCAGCGAATGGCGAGAATATGCCACCGGCGGGCAACATGAGAAAAGGACGGCTATTGTCCCTCGTTCACTCCCGGGACTCGGAAGGTGACGCCGCGATCATCGTTGGCCTTCTCCGTAGCGGCTACGTCGAGGTTGGCCAGAGGTATCTTCTGCGTTCGCCCGGCCGAAAACGCCCATAGCGTCTGTCCGATGATCGCGTAATTCTGAACCTCCTGCTGGCGACGATCACGAAAAACTAGCACTGTCGCAGGCGCGGGTTCTGATGGCTGGCTCGAAACATCAGGTGCGGAAGCTCGATACGAAGATCGCGGAGCGTACCCATCCTGATCACCCTCTGCCTCTTCGCGGTCCCGCATCCGCTGCTCTGCAATACTCTGCTGATTCCACTGGTAGGCTAGCGCGTACTGCCGATCATACTCGTAGTCGAATCGGCGGTCCTGCTCGTCCCAGGAACTCCACAGCCACGGATCGTACCAGCCCCACCCCCAACCCCATCCCCCTCCCCACCAGGCAGTGTTAAACGCCGCATGGCCACAGAAAGCTCCGAAGCAATGGTGGAACGTATGGAAATGGCCATTGTGGGAGTGGGTTCCGTGGTTCCATGAGGAACCGTTCCAGCTACCATGGTTTGTAGAGTGAGTGGCTCCGTGCGAAAACCCGGGACTGGAGCGCATGCCAGCAGAGTGCATGCCGCCCATCGAGTGGCCGCCGCCAACGTGCCCGGCGAAGCCACCGCCGTGCCCGCCGCCACCGCGCTGCGCCCAGAGCGGTACCGTGAGCCCCAAGGCAAACGCCGCGATAGAGATCAGGCGACGCATACCCGGCCATTATAGCGCTATTTCGGAGATCCAACAGAATTTATCAGCGAGGGTGCCCCATCCTTGTCCCGACCGAACTTGGCGGGACAGGGTGGGAATTTTGAATTTCGATTCGAGTCCGGGCACCGAGCAAAGTCAAAAGCCCCGCCCCGTCGCCAGAGGCGCGACAAGGAGGGAGCACTCTTCTAGTTCTCCTCCCCCGCCCCATGCTTCTGCTTGCATAGCCTGCAGTAGGTCGCCGCTTGCGTGTTGTCGACGCGATGCTTCACCGGGTGCAGCGTCTTCAGATACGCGTACATCGCCTTCAGGTCATCATCTGACAAGTTCTTATACTCGCCGAACGGCATGATGGAGTTGAGTTTGCGGGCTCCAACGTATCCTGTGCGCAGCGCCGCGATGAATGTCTGTTCGGTGTAGTAACTGATTCCCGATGCATCCGGGGTGAGGTTGGCGCTGACGACCGCCCCCCACGGACCGGCCAGAAACTGTCCCCCGGCAAAAGGCAACGTCGGAACCTCGTTGTGGCAGCCACATCCGAGATTAACCATATACTTACCGCGGGAAATCGCGTCCGCGGCAGGGCTGGGTACCGGTTCGGTCACCGGCTTCGGTACTCCCTGCACAAGCAGATTCACCGGGAAATTGATCTTCGAGTGTGGAAGCGGATTTCGTACCGCCGGTACTGACCGCACATAAACGATGACCGATGCCACGTCTTCATCCGACATCTTCCTGTACAGGGCGTACGGCATCAACGGGAAGATCGTGGTTCCATCGTGCTTGATGCCTTCGCGAATCGCACGTGCCAGTTGATCGTCCGTCCACCGGCCAGCTCCGGTCTCCGCATCTGGCGTGATGTTCGCCGCCGATAGTCTTCCCGGCACTCCCGGTAGCGAAAAATCCTGCCCGGCTAGCTCCATCCCCGGGAGCATGGGAGCGCCGTGTTGCGACCAATCCAACGGCGTGTGACACGTTTCGCATCCCAACAACCCCTGCACCAGATATTTTCCACGCGCCAACCGTTCGGGCGTCCGCTCAAATTGACGGTTGGTCGTTGCCCGGACCCGCGGCCCAATGAAAGGCCGCCAGCCAATCGTGAATGTGATCCCAAACGCGAGCAGCAACAGTATGCCCGCAGTACAAAAAAGCAAGATTCTCCCTCTACGCGTCAACTCTATTTCCCCCGCGTGGAGAATATGAAACGCCCACAGGAGTCACTCTCCAAGAAAGATGCTGGAGATGATATCAGGGTGTCGTTGGTCGATGGTCGTTAGTCATTGTTAAATCAACTCGAACTTGAAGATTTTCGCCAACGACCATCGCCTACCGACCAACGACACACAGGTTAATGGATCACATGGTTCGTTCGCAGTTGCATCTTCACCGCGACGGAAAGCCGCCGGATTCCCTCATGAATGTGCTCTGGTAGCGAGTGCGAAAAATTCAAACGCATGTGGCGTCCACCTTCAGGATCGTTATTCGGATAAAAGCAGTCGCCGGTCACGAAAGCCACGTTTTCGGCCAGCGCCGCCCGGAATAATGCCTGCGAATCGATCCCCTCCGGCATAGTGACCCACAAGAACAGTCCTCCCTTGGGCCGTGTCCAGGTCACTTCAGGGGGAAAATATTCGTGCAGAGCCTGCAGCATTGCGTCACGGCGCTCGTGGTAGACCTGCCGAATCAACTTCACATGCTGATCGAGGAAGCCATCGCGCGCAACTTCATAAGCCACATATTGATTGAAGGTCGACGTATGCAGATCAGCCGCCTGCTTCAGTTGCACCAGCTTAATGATGACATCTTCGGGCGCCACAATCCACGCCAGCCGGATACCCGGTGCGAGCGTCTTCGAGAAGGTACTCAGGTAGATAACGTTGCCCAGCGTGAACCCGTTGTCGCGCCGCACATTCTCGCGGTCGAGTACCACCAGCGGTGGAATGTGATCGCCCTCGTAGCGCAGTTGCCCGTATGGGTCGTCTTCTACGATCGGGATCCCATATTTGTCCGCCAACAAAATAAGTTGATGCCGCCTTCCCTCTGACAAGGTAACGCCGGAGGGGTTCTGGAAGTTCGGCAGCACATACATGAATTTCGGTCCGGCCCGCAGACTGCGATCGAGCTGCTCCGTCTGCAGTCCGTCATCATCGACAGGCACCGGAACATACTGCGCGCCATATACGTTAAACGCCTGCAGTGCGCCCAGGTAAGTCGGGGCCTCGAGCAGGATGCGGTCGCCGCGGTTGATCAGCAGCTTTCCGATCAGATCGAGCGCCTGCTGTGATCCAGATGTGATGAGAACATTGTCGGCCGTCGCGATAATTCCGTAGCGGGCAATATTGTGGGCAATCATTTCGCGCAACGGCTGATAGCCCTCCGTCGTCCCGTACTGCAGGGCCATCGCGCCATGGTCGGCCAGAACCTTATGGCAAGCCTCTTCGAATCGCTTCACGGGGAACACATCGGGTGCAGGCAAGCCGCCGGCGAAAGAAATCACATCGGGGCGCTGCGTCACCTTCAGAAGCTCACGGATGGCAGAACTCTTGATGCCGAACGTGCGCTGTGCGTAGCGCGATTTCCAGAGTGTCGACATGGGCGCTCCTAACTGTATTAGATGCCTGCGGGCACCACTTTCAAGGTGCCCAAAGGGTACGAAACAATTCGTTAATGCATTGTCATTCCGACCCCCAGGGGGAATCCCTAGCTCCGGCACTGTTCTTTGGGTAGGGATGCTTCGACTCCGTTCGGCATGACAGCGCTAGTTACTTACTTTACCGACATGCAATCTTCCCACTAGTCCTCCCCTACGAGTTCCGGTTCCACAGACACCTGCACATGCGTATGGTTGTAGGTATCGTTCTCTTGCGCATCCACCACGGCGATCGCGGCCACATTGACGATGGTTTCGACTGTCGCGGTGCGCTGCAGAACGTGTACGGGGCGGCTTATGCCCATCAGGATCGGGCCAATCAGTTCGCCTCCGCCAACCTTTGCTGCAAACTTGCAAGCGATGTTCGCCGATGCAAGGTCGGCGAAAATCAGCACATTGGCGCCCCCCTTCAGCGAACTGAAAGGATACAGTTCCTGAATCCACTCGGGATCCAGAGCCCACAGCCTTACGCATCTTCGTGCAGATCGGATGGTCTACTCCGCCGAAGCTCGAGAACGACAGCAGGGCGACGCGTGGAACCAGATCGAAGGCCGCGCCATGTGGGCCGTGCAGAGCGCAATCTCAACCAAATCCTCCGCTGTCGGTTCGATAATTGACGCTGGTATCAGCAAGGAAGAAAACTTCTCCCTTGCGCGTGATCACGGCGTAGCAGGCGGAAACATGATGCAGGCCTTCGCGCATGCGCACGATCTGCAGGGCAGGACGAATCGTGTCCGGGAAATGCTGCGTCACGCCAGAAACCAGTAGGCGAAAGAGACAGCAAACTCCCCAATCCCGTTCCGTGGACCGTATTAGGGCTACAACGCTTTCTATCCGAACCCATCTGACAGGGACATCAAGCTCATTTTCAAATTGACAGGCACGTGAATCAATGCCCTAATTAGCCTGAATTTGTGCGGCCCGCCAAAGAGCACGTTCTCTGCAATTAAGCAAGCGTACTGCATCTAAGGAGGTTTGCCATGCACGTTAACGCGCGGAAACTACAGCTCCTCGCTTGTCTAGTTCTGCCAGTCATGTGCGCGCACGCGCAAAGCGCTTCATCGACCTCTCTACAGACGACAGCCGGCCAAAGGATAACGATCGTGAAGGCTTACGGTCAATTACCCCTGACCTTTGAGGAGAATCGGGGTCAAATCGACGCTCCTGTGAAATTCCTATCGTATGGGCCGGGATACAGACTCCTCTTGACTCCGACCGAGGCCGTCCTCAGTGCGCAGAGTCCGGGATCCAGCCTGCATCGTCCGGCTCTTTTGCCCGTCGGCTCAGACCCGACTAAAAACAGCTACCAGGCGACAGTTCCGCCGAAGACTTGGCCCCCGGTTGTTCTGCGGATGAAGCTCCTGGATGCCAATCAAAGAACAATTGTGTCAGGACAGGAAGAACTTCCCGGGAAGAGTCACTACTTTATTGGAAACGATCCATCGAAATGGTGCACGAACGTTCGACAATTTGCCAAGGTGCTCTACCAAGGGGTCTATCCCGGCGTGGACCTCGTTTATTACAGCCACCAGCAGGAACTCGAGTACGACTTCATCTTGAAACCCGGGGCTGATCCTCGGAGGATTCTTTTAGGGATTATGGGAGCCGACGGACTTCGACTGGAGCATGGAGACATTGTGCTCACGACCTCGTTGGGTGATGCGCATTTGCGATCTCCACGGGTTTATCAGGAAGAAAAGGGAAAGCGACATGAAGTCGGCGGCCGCTATGTCCTTCGAAGCAAGAACGAATTGGGATTCGTTATTGGTCCATACGACAGGAGCAAGGAACTCGTGATCGACCCGGTTCTTGCCTATTCGACATATGTGGACCAGGACGAGGGCGCCTACGGCATGGCACTGGATCCGGCCGGCATTGCCTACGTGGCTGGATTGACGGGCCTCAACGGTAGAGATGTCGTTGTCACGAAGCTTAATGCCGATGGGAGTTCGGTTCTGTACAAGACTTATCTTGGCGGGACATTAGATGAATCGATTCCGGCAATCGCCGTCGATTCGGCGGGCAATGCCTATGTGACCGGGTCTACCCAATCGACCGATTTTCCGATAAAGAATGCACTACAACCGATCAATCAGGGCTACTACGATGCGTTCATAACGAAAATTAGTCCCGACGGAAGCACCCTCACCTACTCCACATACCTCGGAGGCAGCGCCGGCGATTTTGGCGGTAGCATTGCCGTTGACACGGTCGGCAACGCCTACGTCGTTGGGGTCACTGGTTCCACTGACTTTCCGACAGCCAATGCTCTGCAGTCTTCGGCTTCTGGCCAAGGTGATGCGTTTGTGGCCAAGATCAATGCCGCTGGCAGTGCGTTCGTCTATTCCACCTACCTCACCGGAAGCAGCGGCGCCTATGCCAGCGCCGTGGCGGCGGACTCCAAGGGCAATGCTTACGTCACTGGTGCCACGGAATCGTCGGACTTCCCTACAGTTCATGCCCTCCAGCCATATAAGGGCGGGCGAGATGCGTTTCTGAGCAAGATAAACTCGAGAGGCAGCGGCTTCGTGTATTCAACTTTCCTGGGTGGCAGCGGCGAAGAGGATATGGGGGCAATCACGTTGGACTCAGCCGCGAATGTCTCTTTGGTGGGATCGACCACTTCCACCGACTTTCCCACGGTGAATCCTATCCAGGCGATAAATGCAGGGGGATGGGACGTTTTTGTAACCAAAATCGATGCTGCTGGCGGTGCTCTGGTGTACTCCACTTATCTAGGCGGGAGCGACAGGGACAATGCTTATTCGGCACTAGTGGGCGGTGGAGGGAGCATGGGCATTGCAGTAGATAAAGCTGGGAACACTTTCGTAACTGGGTACACCTCGTCAAGCGACTTTCCGGTGCTCAACACTATTCAGCGCACTTTTGGAGGCAGGACGGACGCCTTCGTCACCGGGATCAACAGTGCTGGTAGCTCTCTGATTTTTTCTACGTACTTCGGCGGGAGCGGCTTGGACTACGGCGCGGGACTCGGCGTGGACTCTCACGGAAGTGCCTACGTGGCAGGATCTACAGCTAGCAGCACGCTTCCCACTACATCAGCAGCCAGTGATCGGTCGTATCGTGGCGCTTTCCTGATCAAACTTGCGCCAAACACATTCGTCAGCGGATTGCCGGCGAAAGCCGCCTTCGGAACACAATTAATGGGAACTACGGCAGCGCCGAAGAACCTCATTTTTAGAAACAACGCAACAACGACCCTGGCCATCGACAAAATTTATTTTATGGGTGCGAATGCATCCGACTTCAATCAAACCAATACCTGCGGTAGCGCCGTCGCGGCGGGTGCGAAGTGTACGATAGCGCTTTCCTTCTCGCCTTCGGCATTGAATCAGAGACGCGCCGTACTGGTGATCAGTGATTCCGACTCGGCCAGTCCTCAGGCCGTGGCACTGAGTGGATTCGGAACGGTAGTTTCGTTTTCTCCGACAAAATTGTCGTTTGGAAGTCAGTCACTGGGAACGGTCGCGTCCAAGTCCATGACTTTGACCAATACAGGGCGGGTGGTATTGAAAATTACCAGTATCAGTGTGACTGGAGCTGCGGCGGGAGATTTCTCACAGACCAATAACTGCGCTGCAGGGGTCCCGGCCAATGGTTACTGTACGATTACAGTCACCTTTAAGCCGACTGTCAGCGGAACGCGTAATGCAGGGGTAACGGTGAAAGACAGCGGCGGTGGGAGCCCGCAGGGCGTGCATCTGACCGGAACGGGAGTATAGTTTACGAACGTCAACCAGCCCCGTTGAAGTCTTGTGCTGTTTTTCGTGGCACGTCGGAGTGTGCATCCCTTTGCATTCATGTCTTGTGGGCGAAACACGAAACTTGAGCAGGTGTGCCGTTAACTGTCCAAGAAGACGAAACCGGAAAGTCGACCAAGCCCGAAGTCATCCACAGTTTTCGGTGATCGTGTGTGATGCTTTCAGAACTCACCGGAACTCGCCGCGAATCCGCTACGTGATCGGCGGTAACGGCAGAGAATGATTTACCGCAAACAACGCCAGCTCCAGCCTCGTGGAAACGCCTACTTTGTCGAAAATGTTGCCGAGGTGATGCTTTACAGTGTCTTCGGCGATTTTGAAGTACGCGGCAATTTCCTTGTTGGCATAACCAGCGACGACGGCGGAAACGATTTCCAGTTCTCGAGGCGTGAGCCCGAATTTTCTCTCGCGCGCCTGTTCGCGCGTCGACTGCATAAGCGTATGCAGATACTGTACGAGGTTTGAAACTGGCTCGCGGTGCACCCAGTACTCACCTTCCATGACCTTGTGTATACCCTTTAGCAGCACTTGCGTTGCGGAGTCCTTCAGCACGACTCCTCGGGCTCCGAGTTGCAGCGCTTCTACAATCTGGCTCTTCTCGATGGCAGCCGTCAGCAGGATCACCCGCACGGGAGCGGCATTCGTGGGAGTACTCAGCTCGCGCAAAGCTTCCAGGCCGGGATGCTTGGGCATGGATAAGTCGAGCAGAAGAATGTCGGGTTTCAATTGACGCGTCAGCTTCACGGCCTCGGCACCGTCGGACGCCTCGCCCAGGACCTTGAGGTCTCCTTCCGATTCAAGCAGCCGCCGCAGGCCATCTCGGAAGATAGGATGATCGTCGGCGATGACGGTGCGGATGGTACGCATAGGTGTCCGTTCGTGGGTCGAGCCTGCGCGGAGTAGAGTATCAACTTTTGCCGCTTCATGTATTGGATCCGCACCAGTTTCGCGCTCTTCAGCCATAATCTCCTCCTCTGAAGCTTCGAGTATAGAATCGGCAAGCCCGTTCATGAGCTTTGCCAGCCTTTCCGCTTCGTTCCTCTGATCGGTCACAGTTGTCGCCTCTGCCCGAACACCTGGCATCCAAACTATTCGAGATCGCGCGCGCGACGTCTAATTCTGCCTGTCGCCTGCTGATATTCCCATCGCGTTAGCGTAGACCCATTCATGATTTCTGAAGACGTCATCCCTTGCGATAACCCCTCCAACACCTGAGTTGCGGCCAGGTCGTCGCGGCACCGCGTTACGATCAAATTCCATTGCTCGCCTGCAACCAGATCGCGTTCCTGGGACGGGGCGCGGGATACGGCGCCGTCGATCGGAGAAACCCCGTTCCCATCCTCGTTATGCACCGGGATTTCTGATTCCAATTCAGGTTCCTGTTCGTCGAAATCTCGTTTCCAGTGACTGGAGATGCTGCGCATCGCGCCCGCTAGCTGTGTTACAAGATCCAAGCTTTCCTTCCAGCGCCTGCCGCTTCCCCTACTGGCGGCGCCCGTCAGAATGGCGAGTTTGGCCTCGCCGAGTAGATCTTCCCACGTTCGTCCGCATGCCGCACGCGCGACAGCTCGCATTCTCCAGGCAGCGAACTGCTTGAGCTTTAATAGCTCACCAACTGTCAACGCTTCCATCGCCCGATGGATTTCATCCCGGGTCGCACCCGTCCCGTCCGGCATCCGGCTTTTTTCCTTTACCTTCCCTGCTTTACTTATGCCCAGGATTTCGGTTCGCTGCAGGAATAATTTTGCTCGTGGTGTTGGCTTGCCCGTGGCGGGCTAATTGGTATTCGCTTGCCCGTGCTGTTTCCTTATCCGCACGGGGACCCTCATCCGATTGTTGCGTTGCTGTACGAATATGTGGAGAGGTCGAAGCCCGATTGCGCAATCTCCATTGCGCATACGTGCGCGAGCGCTACTCTCCGGTGCGTTAGGTCACACGACTTACGGGTTCAGAACAACCTTGGATCGCGCCCGGAACAGTCGATATTCCGAATAGGAATGAACCTCCTGCCGGCTCGATTCGCTCACCACGGACGTAACCTTTACCTCGCGCGGCAATGATATCAACGCAGGGATTTCCTCGACTCGTGTCGGCTTAAACTGAATCTCAGCCGTTAAGCGGTGCAGTGAAACTTGCGGCAATGGTGAAAGCAGATTCGTGCGCAGGCGCCAAATGTGAAAGTCCGAGGCGTCCACCCAAGCCACGCCTTGCAGGTACATGGGGATATTCCTGCCTTCCTACAGGAATAGCGCGGGCGATACGACCGATTGCGGCTTTTGTGCAAAGGCGAGAACCAATGTGCGATGGCCATCCATCTTCTGTTCCCCGAGATAACGGAACGTAGCTTTGGGACGATTGAGAGGATAGAAGTGGACCCACGAAGTGGCAAACCCCTGTGAGATCGGCCTCCGACCGGATCGCGAGGTGGCGAGATCCTGGCTGGCACGTTCCACCGCTGCCCGAGCTGAAGTAGCGTCTTTCATTTCCTCGTCGGTCTGGAATTTCTCGCCGGTTTTGAGGTCCGATATTCCAGGCGATTCGCCCGTCACAGCCGTGTAGTGCAATTATCCGGTTTGCAGCGGTAAAACTTGAACTGAACTTAAGATTGGGGCTCTTAAAGTAGAACTCGAATATTGCGTGCTCTCTTCTATTACTCGTGAGACCGCCGAACATTTCGCCATGTTCGGCAAACGTAGTAATGGCCGAGAATCGATTTGCTCCGATCGCGTCCATATATCTGGCGATCACTTGATCAGCGGTCGAGGGCTCTTCGCCTGCAAACATCAATAGCGCTGAGAGGAGCAGCACTGCACTGACATGAATCGTAGCGAAGAGCCATCTCTAACCGTTCAAGTTCCCTCCACTTCCTCGTCACTATTGATGACTGGCTTAAGTCCCCTACTCAGATTCTGTGGCTGGGCTCAGGCCCACGAGTGGAATCGTCTTTTCCTGCGCCAGTCGGTTATAGGCAGCAATATCGGTTTTCACGATTTCATTCCAGCGTGCAAGTTGCTGGTCGGCTTGTTGGCCGAGTTCGTCAAACATCTCGTAATCCTGCTTTGTGGGAGCGGCATCGGCGCTGGAGACTACACCGCCAAGGGCGACGAGCAGATTGTTGATGCGGATTGGATAATTGAGCACATCTTGTCCGCTCTTTGATTTGGTCTGAATGAGTGCCTCTTCGACCACGGTCATCTTCTTGTCGAGTTCGGAACCGGCGTCTTTCAATGACTGTGCGTTTGGATTCTTCTCTTCTTCCAGGCGTTTGTTTAGCGCATTGACTTGGGAGCGAACATCGCGGATCTGGCGCACCGCGTCGTGAACTTGCGTCACTTTGCCGAGAATTGCCTGCATTAGATCGAATTGCTTCTTGAGATCGCCGGCGGTGACGTTCAGACGTGGATCCGGGACAATCTTCAGCGGCTGGGTTTGCGCTTTGCCGTCGACCGTTAGGCGCACCTGGTAGTCACCGGGTAGGGCCGTCGGACCGTCGGTGGAACCTCCCCACAGGGGAGAGTTCGGAATTCGCGGTGCAGGCTCGTAATGCAGATCCCAAACGAAGCGGTTGATGCCGGCTTTGGTGGGGATCTCGTCCTCCCGATTGCGGCGGAAAGGATTCTCTTCACTATCAGCAACGGGCGGGTGCTTCGGAGGATAAGTGCGCACGATCTTCCCGGAGGAATCGAGAATCTCGATCTTTACGCGTTCTTCTTTCTTCTTGTCATCCTTCTTATTCTCTGAGTTCGCTGCCTCAGGCCCGGACTCTTTGGGCTGTGCGGCGTTGGCGCTGGCGGCATTGGGACTGCCCGCTTCATCTTTCGCCTGATCTTTTTTGGTCTGATCTTCTTTGGTCTGATCTTTCTTCTCTTCCTTCTCGTCCGGTTTCTTGATTTCCGTTTTGAGGGAGTAGTAGATCACTGCGCCAGCCGGAGGATTCTGACCGGCGTTGCCGCCGCCGAAAAACGATCCCGAGAAAGTGGTGTGGTTGGCGTTCGCCGGAGTGAAGAGGTGAACGTCGTCGGACTTGATGGAATCGTTCCATTGCCGCAAAGGCGACAGATCATCAAGAATCCAGAAAGAACGGCCGTGGGTTGCGACCGCGAGGTCGTCGTTTTTCACGACAAGATCGTTGATCGGTGCCATTGGCAGATTCAGTTGCAGCGGCTGCCAGTTCGCTCCGTCGTCGAAGCTGACATATACGCCAAGCTCGGTTCCCGCATAGAGCAGGTTCTTGCGCTTGGGATCGACGCGCACGGCATGTACGTAGACATTTTTCGGGATGCCGTTGACGATCGACGTCCAGGTTTTGCCGAAGTCCGCGGTCTTGAAAATATAAGGGGCGAAGTCATCCATTTTGTGACGCTCAACGGCTACATAGGCGCTGCCGGCATCGCTGGGCGAGGCTTCAATCATGCTGACCGTTCCCCACTCCGGCATCGCTTTGGGCGTGACATCTTCCCAGTTGCTGCCGCCGTTACGCGTGAGATGAATCAGGCCATCGTCGCTGCCGGCCCAGATCAGTCCCTTCTGCACCGGCGATTCGACTACGGAAAAAATCGTCCCGTAGACTTCGACGCCAGTGTTGTCTTTGGTGATAGGGCCTCCCGAGGCTTGCTGCTTGGATTTGTCGTTGCGAGTCAGATCCGGAGAAATGATGGTCCAATTTTTGCCTTCATCTGTCGTTTTGAACAACACTTCTCCGGCGTAGTAGAGAGTGCGGGGATCGTGGGGAGAGAACACGATCGGCTCGGTCCATTGGAAGCGGTGTTTCAAATCGCCAATGCCCCAGCCGATGGGGTTGCGCGGCCACGGATTCACGGCTTGTGTTTGGGAAGTGCGATGGTCGTAGCGTGAGATATCGCCGCCATAGGAGCCGGCATAGACGATATTGGGGTCCGAGGGATCGGGAGCAATATATCCACTCTCGCCGCCACCGACGTCGTAGTAGTCGGATTGGTTGATTCCACCGTTTGCGCTCGCGCTGGCGATCGCCACGGTGGAGTTGTCCTGCTGTGCGCCGTAGAGCCAGTACGGAAACCGCGAATCGGCGACAACATGGTAGAACTGCGCCGTCGGCTGGTTCAGCAGTGTAGTCCAGTTCGCGCCTCCATCGGTTGAGATGGTGGCGCCGCCATCGTTGCCGTTGATCATCCGCTTGGTGTTTTCCGGATCGATCCAGAATCCGTGGTTGTCGCCGTGGGGCGTTCGCAGCTGTGTGAACGTTTTGCCTCCGTCAATGGAACGGTAGGTGCCGGTGTTCAGGATGTACACGACATCGGGATTTTTCGGATCGGCAAAGACATGCGTGTAGTACCAGGCGCGCTGGCGGTAGCGGCGGTCATCGTTGATGAGTTGCCATTGTTCGCCCGCGTCCTCGGAGCGGAATAGCCCGCCTTTTTCGGCCTCGATGAGCGCGTAGATGCGATTGGGGTTCGATGTGGTCGCTACGCCGATGCGACCAATGGTTCCTTCGGGAAGACCTTTGCCGCTTAGCTTGGTCCATGTATTGCCGCCGTCGGCTGAACGATAGAGTCCGCTGCCGGGGCCGCCGCTCTCCATGGTCCACGGCTTGCGCACAGCCTGCCACATCCCGGCGAACAGAATGTGAGGATTCGATTGATCGAACTGAATGTCGATCGCGCCGGTTTTGTCGTCGACGTAAAGGATTCGCTGCCACGTTTTGCCGCCGTCGCGCGAGCGGAAGACGCCACGGGTCGAATTCGGGCCGAACGGGTGACCTAGCGCCGCTACATAGACAATGTCTGAGTCCTTGGGATCAACGACCATGCGCCCGATGGAATAGATGTCGCGCAGGCCGGTGTATTTCCAGGTTTTTCCCGCGTCCGTGGACTTATACACACCGTTGCCCATCACAATGTTGCCGCGGATGCAGGCTTCACCCGTCCCGACATAGATCACGTTGGGATCGGAGGGTGCAATGGCGATGGCACCGATCGAAGGCGAGGCTTCCGTGAATTTGTCCCAAAGCGGTCGCCAATTCAATCCGCCATCGGTAGTCTTCCACATGCCTCCGGCAACTGCACCGAAATAATAGGTGTCGGCCTGTCCAGGAACTCCTGCGACTGCAAGTACGCGGCCTCCGCGGAATGGGCCGACCAAACGGTATTTCATGCCTTCAAACGGAGACTTCGGCGGCTCAGGCTTGGCCGGAGCAACGACTCCCGCCTCAGGCGGAAATTTCTCTTCCGCCGGCTCGCCGGTGGGAGTGGGCGGCGCACTCGGTTCGGGTGGCTTATTCGGCTGACGGTGTTGCGCGAACGTGAGCGTACTCAGGAGCATGAGCAGGAAAACCACGCGTGAACGCATCACGGGCAATGACCTCCAAAATGAAACAAATTGTGTACTGTACGCTTCACATGTTTCTCGGGCAAGAGTTGTGCTGATTGTGTATCCGTTTCCGAATTGGCACAAAATGCAACAAAATCGTTACTGTTGGAGCATTTACCTCGCTTCCCTTTCCCTGTTAACATCATTGGTTTAGCAATTCATCGGAAACACACTCTGCTTACACCTTCATAAATCTACGGAGGAAACATGGCAATCAAGGTTGGAATTAACGGCTTCGGACGAATTGGGCGCAATGTGTTCCGCGCAGCGTTGAAGGATCCGAACCTGGAATTTGTAGCAGTGAACGATTTGACTGAGCCGAAGACACTGGCTCACCTGCTGAAGTATGACTCGGTGCTCGGCAACCTGACGAATCAGGTTTCGGCCGGAAGCGATTGCGTCATCGTCGACGGCAAGAACATCAAGGTATTCAAGGAGAAAGATCCGGCGGCATTGCCCTGGGAGACGGTAGGCGCGCAAGTTGTGATTGAATCGACCGGCAAATTTACCGACGCGAATGACGCCAAGAAGCATCTGCGCGGGCCGGTGAAGAAGGTCATCATCTCGGCTCCGGCGAAGAATGAGGATGTCACGGTCGTACTCGGCGTGAATCATGAGAAATACGATGCGCATAAACACAACGTCATCTCGAATGCTTCATGCACCACGAACTGCCTGGCGCCTGTGGCCAAAGTGATCAACGATGCGTTCGGGATTACCGGCGGCACGATGACGACGATTCACTCGTATACCAACGACCAAGTCATTCTTGACTTCCCGCACAAAGATCTGCGTCGGGCACGTGCAGCAGCCCTGTCGATGATTCCTACGACAACCGGAGCGGCAAAGGCTCTGAAGCTTGTCATTCCGGAATTGGCGGGTAAACTCGACGGATTCTCGATGCGTGTGCCGACGCCGAACGTTTCGGTAGTCGACATGGTGGTCTGGGTCGAGAAAAAGACGTCCAAAGAGGAAGTTAATGCGGCGCTGAAGAAGGCGTCGGAGTCCGGCGCGCTAAAGGGATATCTCGGCTACGAAGAGCACGAACTGGTGTCGTCGGATTTCAAGGGCGACTCGCGATCATCGATCGTGGACGCGCCCTCGACGATGGTGGTGGGCGGCAACTGCGTGAAGGTGATCTCCTGGTATGACAACGAGTGGGGATACTCCTGCCGCGTGCGCGACCTGATCAACTACATCGCCACCAAGGGCCTGTAAGAAGCGTTCGGAATCCCACCCTTGCGCAAACCACGCGAAAGGGTGGGCCAACCCGGCTAGTGTGGGCCACCGACCTTCATCTCGAGTACGAGGACTCCCTCATGTCCAAGCTTTCGATTCGTGATCTTCCCCTCAATGGCAGTCGTGTGTTCATGCGCGTTGATTTCAACGTGCCGCTTGATAACGGCCGCGTCATGGACGATACGCGTATCCGCGAAACCCTGCCCAGCATTGAGTATGCGTTGCGGCATGGGGCACGCCTGATTCTTGCCTCGCACCTTGGCCGTCCCAAAGGCAAGCCCAATCCGAAGATGAGTCTGAAACCCGTAGCCGAGCGGCTGCGCATGCTGCTCGACAAAGAGCTGGCGCGCGGCGAAAACGTCGGCTTCTGTCCAGATTGCGTTGGTCCTGAAGCCGAAGAAGTGGCCACGCAACTGGAAAAAGGTCAGACGTTGCTTCTCGAAAACCTCCGCTTCCATGCGGAAGAGGAGGCCAATGATCCGAAGTTCGCTCGTCAACTGGCCAACCTAGCCGAGTACTACGTGAACGATGCATTCGGTTCGGCGCACCGGGCACATGCTTCCACCGAAGGCATTACCCATTTTATGAAAGAGTGCGCGGCCGGACTGCTCATGGAAAAAGAGCTGAAATACCTGGGCAAGGCGCTGGAGAATCCGGAAAAGCCGTTTGTGGCGATTCTGGGTGGGGCTAAGGTCAGCGACAAGATCGGCGTTATTCAGAACCTTCTGACCAAGGTCAATGTGCTGATTATCGGCGGCGGCATGGCGTATACGTTTCTCCAGGCGCAA
>Ga0126378_10001282_pt1 | contig 18749 bp, 15 predicted proteins | sample PanSoiMetPlot_23_FD_92587 | JGI IMG/M metagenome (GOLD analysis project Ga0126378, IMG submission 92587) | Tropical forest soil microbial communities from Panama - MetaG Plot_23 | ecosystem: Environmental > Terrestrial > Soil > Tropical forest > Bulk soil | place: Panama | collected 2016-02-17
GCCCGCGGCTGCTTGATAACCGCTCTTAACAACTGTGCACCCGCGTTCGGGATGTGTCCACCCGCGCGGGCGCCTGCCGCCTGGCACAGCTTCGTTCTAGCTGCCGATCCGTTCCCAGCCGCGGCGGGACGGGCTGTTGCCGAGGCGGCTATCGCGGCTGCGATAGACGATGTATGGGCGGGTGAGGTAGCCGACGGGCGCTGAGAACACATGCACAAGGCGACTGAACGGCCAGAACGCGATGAGTGCCCAAGCGGCCAGGACGTGGAGCTGGTAGGCGATCGGCGCCTTGAGGATGAGCGCCGTATCAGGATGCAAGTAGAAGATGGAACGGAACCAGGGCGCGACTGTGAGCCGGTAGTCGTGCGGGTGCCCGGTGAGCGTGCCGATCAGGGTGGCGCCGAGGCCGAGCAAGATCGTGGCCATGAGCAGCACATACATGGCCTTGTCGTTGCGAGTTGTCGCCATGAACACCGGACCGACAGTTCGGCGGCGGTAGATCAGGATGACCGCGCCGGTCACTGCCGCCAGGCCAGCGATGGTGCCGAGAGTGAACGCGACAGCGTGATAGGCAGACTCACTGATCCCGATCGCCTTCGTCCACGACTCGGGAATGAGCAAGCCGCCAATGTGACCGAGAGCGACCAGGAGAATGCCGAAGTGGAAGAGGGGGCTGCCGATTCGCAGCAGCCTGCGCTCGTAAAGCTGGGTAGAGCGGGTGGTCCAGCCAAATTTGTCATACCGGTAGCGCCAGATATGACCGACGATGAAGGTCGCGAGAGCCGCATACGGTACCCCGACCCACAAGAAGACGTTCAATGCACTGCTTGTATCGGCGCTGCTTGCCGCGATGGTCATCGCAGTACCACCTGCGAATCGGGCATGTACTCGGGCGGCGCGAACGCCGCCAGCCCGACTCGCTCCTCAGGCGGTCCTTCGGCCGCAAGGCGCGCCGCGGCGGCCCGCTGGTCGCCTCGCAGCGGCGGCAGCGTGGCCGAGATCGAGTCGAGTACGTCAGCCCACGGCGAGTCGCATCCGCGCAGCGCCAACCGCAGCAGCTCGAGTCCAGCCCGATGCGCTGTGAGCATCTTCGCGCCATTATCGGGCACCGCGGTGGCCGCGTACTCAAGCATCACGGCCAGGTGATCTGGCAGCTCTTCGTCGCTGAGTGCCAGCCCAGCGGCGGCGTATTTCCGCTTGATGGCCAGCAAGGCCATGCCCCGCTTGCGTGTGTCGCCGTAGGCGTAGTAGGTGAGGAACAGGCAGCAGCGCTTGCGATGGTCAAAGGTCGCAACGTAGTCGGCCGCGAGCTCAGCCGCCTGCGTGCCCTCGGCGTGGTCGAGGAATCGGCTCATGGGAGCAGCCACCTCCGGGTCGAGCGACGCGGCCACGCACCTGAGCATCGGAAGACGGCCGGCTAGGCCGTCCGGGTATCCGATGAGCAGCGACTGCGCTTGCCAGGCAGCCTGGTCGCGGTTCACGGTGCGTCGCCTTCTGGTCCGCCGCCGTTCTTCGCGGTGTCTTTACGCGGCGGGAACAGGCCCTCCGGGCGGCCCTTGCCGTCCCAGTTGAGCAGGTTGACTCTGGCCCGCGGGGCGTCGTGGGCAACTCCAGCATCGGCAGTCTGCCGGTTGCGGAGCATCCGGAAGTTCTCGACCGCAATCGCCACTGGCGGGCCCGAGGCTTCACCGAATGGACCCGACCCGCCCATGCCAGGCCCGCCCTCGTAATCGAGGGAACACTCAGTGGCGAGTTCTTCGAGCTGATGCGCTTGCTCGGCGTGCGCGGGCGGGATGACGTAACGCTCGTCGTACTTGGCGATGGCGAGCAGCCGGTACATGTCATAGACCTGCTCGCCGCTCATTCCAACGGCCGCCGGGATGCTTGCATCCGGGTCGCGGCCGAGATTGATGTCGCGCATGTAGGAGCGCATGGCGGCGAGCCTGCGGAGGACGGCGTCGACGGGAGCCGGGTCGCCTGCGGTGAATAGCCCTGCCAGGTAGTCGACTGGTATCCGCATCGCTTCGATCGCCGCGAACAGGTTGCGTTCGTCCTCGGCATCGTGTCCGGTGTCGCGCAGGGCGTCCACTACCGGCGAGAGCGGCGGGATGTACCAGACCATCGGCATGGTCCGGTATTCGGGATGCAGCGGCAGCGCGACCTGATAGGTGTTGATCAGCGCCCAGACGGGTGACCGCTGTGCGGCGAGGATCCAGTCATGGGGTATCCCCGCGCGTTCGGCGGCGCTGATCACGGCCGGATCGCGCGGATCGAGGAAGACGTCGCGTTGCGCCTGGTACAGGCCACGTTCGTCCGGGGCGGTCGCCGCGACTAGTACCTTGTCGGCGTCGTAAAGCATGAGTCCGATGTAGCGCAGCCGCCCGACGCACGTCTCACTGCAGACGGTGGGGATGCCGACCTCGATCCGCGGAAAGCAAAACGTGCATTTCTCTGCCTTGCCGGTGCGGTGGTTGAAGTACACCTTCTTGTACGGGCAGCCTGAGATGCACATCCGCCAGCCGCGGCACCGGTCCTGGTCCACGAGCACGATGCCATCCTCGGACCGCTTGTAGATGGCCCCCGACGGGCACGATGCGGCGCATGACGGGTTGAGGCAGTGCTCGCAAATGCGGGGCAAGTAGAACATGAATGTCTGCTCGAACTGAAACTTCACATTCGCTGCAATGGATGACAGCAGCACGTCCTTGTTGCCGTGCTCCGGCGCTCCGCCGAGGTCGTCGTCCCAGTTGGCCGACCAGGAGATCTTCATGTTCTTGCCGGAGATCAATGACCTCGGCCTGGCGACCGGCGTCTGCTCCTGGAGCGGGGCGCTGGTCAGTGTCTCGTAGTCATATGTCCAGGGCTCGTAATAGTCGCCGATCGACGGCAACTTCGGGTTGGCGAAGATCGACAACAGCTTGCGGATCCGGCCGCCGCCCTTGAGCGTCAGCCTGCCGCGCCGGTTCAGCGTCCAGCCACCGCGCCAGCGTTCCTGGTCCTCGTACCTGCGTGGGTAGCCCTGACCCGGTCTCGTCTCGACATTGTTGAACCACACGTATTCGACGCCGCTGCGGTTGGTCCACGCCTGCTTGCAGGTGACCGAGCAGGTGTGGCATCCGATGCACTTGTCGAGGTTCATGACCATGGCCATCTGAGCCATAACGCGCATCAGTACTGCACCTCCTGGCTGCGGCGGCGGATGACGGTGACCTCATCGCGCTGATTCCCGGTCGGCCCGAGGTAATTGAAGGCGAATGACAACTGGGCGTACCCGCCGATCAAGTGGGTTGGCTTGATCAGCAGCCGGGTGAGCGAATTGTGGATTCCGCCGCGCCGCCCGCTGGTTTCGGTCCGAGGGACGTCAATCAGCCGGTCCTGAGCGTGGTGCATGTAGACAGTGCCCGCTGGCATCCGGTGCGAGACGATCGCTCTGGCTACGACGACGCCGTTGCGGTTCACGGCCTCGATCCAGTCGTTGTCCGCGACGCCGATCTTTGCCGCGTCCTCCCGGCTCATCCAGATCGTCGGCCCACCCCGGGACAGCGACAGCATGAGCAGGTTGTCCTGGTACTCCGAGTGGATGGACCACTTGCTATGCGGGGTCAGGTACCTGACGGTGATCCCAAGCTCACCATGGTCACCGAGTGCGGGCTCGCCGAATAGGTCGGTCATATTCAGCGGCGGCCGGTATGTCGGCATTTGTTCACCGAGCTCGGCCATCCAGTCATGGTCGAGATAGAAGTGCTGCCTGCCAGTCAGCGTGTGCCAGGGCTTGAGCCGCTCCACGTTGATCGTGAACGGCGAGTACCGGCGGCCGCCGGCTTCCGATCCAGACCACTCTGGGGACGTGATGATGGGTACCGGCCGAGATTGCGTGTCGGCAAAGGTGATCTGCTTGCCCTCATGCTCGGCTGCGAGGTCGGCCAGGCTGGAACCCGTCCTGCCCTCGAGCGTCCGGAATCCCTGTGCGGCGAGGTGGCCATTCGTTGTGCCAGACAGCGCGAGAATCGCCTCGCAGGCGTGGACATCTCGCGACATCTCCGGTCGGCCGTCCGCCGGGCCGCCGCGCACGGTCCCGTTCTTGTGGCGCAGGTATTCGATCTCGCGTCCGAGCGAAAAGGTGACGCCCTTGGTGGTGGCACCGAGGCTGTCCGCGAGCGGGCCGATCGCGGACATCTTCGCGGCAATCGCACCGTAATCGCGCTCCACCGCGACGAGCCTGGGCATCGTGACGCCTGGGATCGGGTCGCATTCGCCGGCCTTCCAGTCAGTCACGATCCCGTACGGGGTGGCGAGTTCGTCAGGCGTGTCATGCAATAGCGGCGCCGCGACGACGTCGGTTCGCGTGCCTAGATGTCTCTCGGCGAGGCGGCTGAACTCATCGGCGATCGCGTTGAACGCGTCCCAGTCGGTCCTGGTCTGCCAAGGCGGGGCGATCGCCGGGTTGAACGAGTGCACGAACGGGTGCATGTCTGTGGAGTTCAGGTCGTGCTTCTCATACCAGGTCGCCGCCGGCAGCACGACATCGGAAAAGATCGTCGTGGACGTCATCCGGAAGTCGAGCGTCAGCAGCAGGTCGAGCTTGCCGATGGGCGCCTGGTCGTGCCAATCCACGTCCTTTGGTCTCGCATCAGGCGGCGCCTCATTCGCGCGAACGGCTGAGTCGGTGCCGAGCAGGTGCCGCAGGAAGTACTCATTGCCCTTGGCAGACGAGCCGAGCAGGTTGGCCCGCCACACCGTCAGTATGCGGGGGAAGTTCTCAGGAGCATCGGGATCCTCGCTTGCGAACCTCAGCCGTCCTGAGGTGAGTTGGTCCACGATGTAACGCCCGACTTCCTTCCCAGCGGTGCTGGCCTCGTCAGCGATCGCGAGCGGATTGCGGTCAAACGTCGGGTAGGACGGCATCCAGCCCATCCGGGCCGACGCCGCGATCAGGTCGGCGGTGGCACGGCCAGCGAACCGGCCGGTCGGGTGTCCGGTGGCGAGCGTGCTCGCGGAGAACGGGTCGTACCGGAACTGGTCGGTGTGCAAGTACCAGTACGCCGTCTGGATCATCTGCCGAGCGGGCCGGGACCAGTCGGCCGCCGTGGCGAGCAGCGAGTAGCCGGTGATGGGGCGGACCTTCTCCTGCCCGACGTAGTGGGCCCAGCCGCCGCCATTGACACCCTGGCAACCCGTCAGCGTCGTGAGGGTCAGGAACGCCCGGTAGATCGTGTCCGAATGGAACCAGTGATTGGTGCCTGCCCCCATGATGATCATCGAGCGGCCTTGCGATTCCTCCGCATTGCGCGCGAACTCGCGCGCGATCCGCGCCGCGGTTCCGGCCGCAACGCCGGTGATCGGCTCCTGCCACGCCGGCGTGTACGGCTGCGACGGATCCTCGAGGCCGGTTGGCCAGACGCCTGGCAGGCCTGGCCTGGACACTCCATACTGCGCGAGCAGCAGGTCGTAAACGGTCGTGACCAGCCGGCCGCCGACGCGCCGCACCGGGACGCCGCGATGCAGGAGGCCGGCTGAGCCATCCGGACTGTCGAACGCTGCCAGGGTGATCTCGGCCGGCGGCTCTGTGCCGCCCGCAGCCGATAGCAGAGGGTCCAGCCCGAGGAGGTCCAGGTTCCATTGGCCAGCGCCGGCATCGCCGTAGCGGAATCCGAGCGATCCGTTCGGCACGACCGGCGCGCCGGCCCGGTCAAGCAGCACCGTCTTGAACGCCGCGTGCTCTGCCTCAGCTGATGCCCCTGCGAGGTCGGCGGCGGTGAGGAACTTGCCAGGCCGGTACGTGCCATCTCCGGCCTCGTCGAGGGTGATCAGAAATGGCAGGTCGGTGTAGCGCTTGACGTAGCTGGTGAAGTACTCGCTCTGGCGGTCGACGAAGAACTCGCGCAGGATCACGTGCCCCATCGCCATCGCCAGCGCCCCATCGGTGCCTGGCATGACCGACAGCCATTCGTCGGCGAACTTCACGTTGTCCGCGTAGTCAGGGGCCACCGCGATCACTTTCTGGCCGCGGTAGCGGGCCTCGGTCATCCAGTGAGCGTCCGGCGTCCTGGTGACCGGCAGGTTCGAGCCCCACATGATCAGGTAGCCAGCGTCAAACCAGTCGCCGGACTCAGGGACGTCGGTCTGGTCGCCGAACATCTGCGGGGACGCCACGGGCAGGTCGGCGTACCAGTCGTAGAACGACAGCATCACCCCGCCGATCAGCGAGTAGAACCTGGCCCCTACGGCGTGCGACACCATCGACATCGCCGGGATCGGGGAGAACCCCGCGAGCCGGTCTGGGCCCCATTGCCGGATCGTGTGCACGTGCGCCGCCGCGACCAGTTCGGTCGCCTCTTGCCATGACGCGCGCACAAGGCCGCCCTTGCCGCGCGCGGATTTGTAGCGGGCGGCCCGTTCCGGATCCGACACGATGTCCGCCCACGCGGCCACCGGATCGCCGAGGCGACGCTTTGCCTCCCTGTACATCTCCAGCAGCAAGCCCCGGACATACGGATAACGCACCCGGGTCGGCGAGTAGGTATACCAAGAGAACGCGGCGCCTCGTGGGCAGCCCCTCGGCTCGTACTCTGGCCGGTCAGGGCCGACCGAGGGGTAGTCAGTCTGCTGTGCCTCCCACGTGATGATGCCGTCCTTGACATACACCTTCCACGAGCACGAGCCCGTGCAGTTCACTCCGTGTGTCGAGCGGACCACCTTGTCGTGGCTCCAACGATCCCGGTAGAAGCTGTCGGCCTGACGGCCGCCAACTTTGTACATGGCCCGCAGATCCGGCGACACTTCAGCCCGGCTGAAAAAACGGCGCGTCCGGACCAAGGCATCGGCCAGCTCATCGTCCAGGCCTGAGCCTGACGCTCTCTCGCTGGTCACCGCATATTCCTCCCCAGAGGGGTTCAGCTTGATAGCTCGGTCTGGACTCACCGCTCGCCGGAGAACAGCTGGCCCAGCTTCGCACGTCCAGAGTTGCCGGCTGACGCGATCGGCGGCAGGGACCTTCGGCCCGAACTTGTTGGCATGGCGAACAGCGCTGCAACGATTCTCGGGGCACGATGTCTCGCGGGTTCAGGGCTGCGCTGCGGCTGTTGCCAGGCGGCGCCACGTCGTGGCAAGCCAGTCTTCGTATCTTTGCGGGGTTAGCTGCATGGTCTCGCGCATGAGCAAGTACGTCTCGGCGTGCGCGAGCGCGCTAGTGGTGTCAGCCAACCAGGTCAGGTCGGCCCCAGCGGCCAGCAGCCCGTCGTCGCGCGCGCGCGTCCAGAACGTGCGGATGGCGTCACGCGTCGCTGCCTTCCCGGCACGAGCCGCTGCAGCCAGCAGCGGCTCACTCGGCTCGGCCTCACGGGCCACCGCGATGACCTCTGCCGCAGACGCCATGAGCCGCGCACTGCCCTCTGCGAACGCCTCGATGCGCGCGGCCAAGGTCGGCGCGGTCGTCGCGGTGCGGTACCACTCGCGGTTCACAACGTCAATCGGCGCCAGGTCGCCGACGATCGCCACGTCAATCACCCGCTTGAGCAGCGCCGCCTTCGTGCCGAACCGGACGTAGACGGTCCGGTGCGCGACCGCGGCCGCATCCGCGACTGCGGCTAGCGTGGTCGCCTGGTAGCCATCCCTGACGAACAGTTCACGTGCGGCGCGCAGTATGCGCTCCTCGTTCTGCGCGACGTGGACAGCCCGCAGGCCGGCGGGCTTGACAGCCTCCTTCATACGATGCAGTATAACTGCAACATTGCAGTATTACTGCACCGAAAACACTTGGGGGGACCATGACGGCACCGCATTTGGACGGGATCCATCACGTCAAGCTGCCTGTCCGCGACCTTGCCCGCTCGCGCGCCTGGTACGAGTCACGCCTCGGTTACCGGGCGGTGATCGAGTTCGCCGAGCAGGGCAAGCTGATGGGCATAGCGATGCGCCACCCCAACGGCGGCCCGGAGCTCGCGCTCCGTCTCGACCCGGCGCGCGCCGAAGCGGCGGCTGGTTTCGACTACTTCTCCATCGGCGTCCCGTCGAAAGAGGCGATCGAGGATCTCGCGGCCCGGCTCACCGCGATCGGCGAGCCGCACGCCGGGGTGCATTTCGCGACGATCGGCTGGATCCTGCCCGAGCTGCGGGATCCGGACGGCCACGAGGTCCGCTTTTACACCACAGTCCACCACCGCGAGCCGCCAGCTGAGGGCGTCGTGCGAATCGACAACCCGCGTGAGACCGCCGAGGCGGCCGAGCGCGCGATGCTCAAGGGCCGCAAGTAAGCTGCATTGCAGCGGCTCCCGTGAGCCGCGGCTAGCATGCATTCCATGATCAACGGCGTGCACGTCATCGTGTTTTCCCCGCAAGCTGACAACGTCCGCGCGTTCCTGCGGGACGTGCTGGGCTGGCCAGCCGTGGATGCGGGCGGAGGCTGGCCCATCTTCGCCTTGCCGCCGGCTGAGCTTGCCGTTCATCCGGCCGACGGCGGCAGCCGCCATGAGCTGTATCTGATGTGCGATGACATCGTCGCGACGCTCGCCGAGCTGAAGCGCAAGGGAGTAGAGGTCACCCGGGACATCTCCGACGAAAGGTGGGGATGGCTCGCCGGAATCGGGCTGCCCGATGGCGCGGAATTGATGATCTACGAGCCACGGCATCCATCCCCCCGTCAGCCGTGAGCCGACGCTCCCGGCCGCGCTGACACCTCTGCGCGCACGACCCGGGCGTCATGTCATGGGCTGAAGTCCTCATCTGCGGTCGGCGTGATCAGCCCCTGCCGGACCGCGAAAAGGCTCGCGCGTGCCCTGTTTGACACGCCGATCTTGGTGTAGATGTGCTCGACGTGGTTGTCGACGGTCTTTCGTGAGATAACCAGCAGCCCGGCGATCTGCTTGTTCGAGAACCCGCGCGCCAGCAGGCGCAGCACTTCCACCTCGCGGGTTGTCAGCCCGGCCGGCCACTCGCGCCGCCTCCTGACCCGATGCCCGGCCGCGGCTAGCAGGGCGTCCACGTTCTCTGGGTCCAGCCGTCCGGCGCGGACCTCGCCGCGCAGGTACGAGGCGGCCTCCGCCGGGCTCAGCGCCGGGCGGTACGGCCTCGGCTCGGTCTTGGTAACGTACGCGTCGGCGACAGCTAGCAGGCGGCCTGCCGCACTGATCGCATCACCGCGCAGGCCCCGCGGGTAGCCAGATCCGTCGAGCCGCTCGTGGTGCTGTGCGGCGGTCGCGCCGAGCGCGGCGAGTGCGGGTGAGCCCGCGAGCATCCGGTCGGTGAAGTACGGGTGCAGCCGCACCCGCTCGACCTCCGCTGGCGTCAGCACGCCCGGCTTGTCCCACACCGCGTTCGACACACCGAGCCTGCCGAGGTCGTGCAGCAGCGCGGCGCGGCGCACGTGCGCCACTTCGTCCGCACGCCACGCCAGCTCTCCGGCAGCGGCCGCGGTCAGCTCGGCGACCGCGCGCGTGTGGCCGAGCGTGTATGGCGACTTCACGTCGATGAAGTCACCGATCGCTGCGAGCGCGGTGTCGAGCCTGTCGTGTGGCAGCGCAGGTCCGAGCGCAGGCTCGGCGTCGATGATCGCCGACCACGTCGCCGCGTCGTCGAGGTCGGTGAACAGCGTCCGCGTGTCGCGCGCGACCAGGTCGACCAGCGCTGGGTCGAATTGCGTCCCTCTGCGCTGCCCCGCCACCTCGACCGCCGCGTCGGCACCGGCGCTCGCGTAGAACACCGCCAGGACGTCGGCAAGGTTGACGACCCGCGCGGGCAGCGTAATCTGCTCCGCCTTCGCGCCCTCCGGCGCGCCGCGCCCGTCCCAGCGCTCGAACGTCTGCACGACGGCCGCCCGGACCTCATGTGGCAGGCCGAGTTCGCTGGCCAGCTGACTGGCCGCGTATGAGTGGTTGTGCATCATCTGCGCCGCGTCGCGCCCGCCGCCGCTGGCGAACCGCAATATCGTCCCGGCCCGGTCAAGGCCGTGCCGACCCGCGCCGATCTGGCCAAGGAGCTGTCCAACTGCGCGGATACCAACCGGATCGATAAGGCGAAATCCTCCCTTGAGCGCGAGGTCATCGCCGAACCACTTCGCCTGCTCGTAGGCGTCGATGTGGCAGCCGACCCAGGCGACCAGCGACGTGTAGTAGACGACCGCACGGTCGGTTGCGGCGAGACCGAGCCGCTCGCCAATGCGCAACGCCAGCGCCGACTGCCGCATCGCGTGTTCCATCGGCTGACCCATACCGAGATCAGCGCCGAACGCAAGAACCGCGAGCAGCTCGGCCAGCCGCACCTGCGGAACCCGAGCAGCTGTCCCCATGGCGCGGAGTCTACGACTAGCGCGGCTTCGGCCCTGTCCGTCAAGACGGACATGCCAACGCTGGCCGGCGCGATGAGCTATGCGGGTCCGGCCGCGCGGTCTGCGCGTGCGTTGGGGAGCGGTTCTTGCTCGACTGCCCGCAGTGCGCTGCGGAGATACCAACCCCACCCGCGGCGGCCGAAGAGGTGGTTTACAGCGTAGCCGAAACCGCCGGCGGGACTCCTGCGGAAGCGGCGCTCGAGCGTCATCTCGACCTCGCTCCCGCCGTCGTCTCGAGGCGCAGCGCGCAGCTCCCAGCTGGAGCCGGGCATCAACACATTCGAGGCAGTCACCGTCTGCCGGACTGCGCCAGCATGCGACCACTCGTAACGGCTGCGCTCCCAGGCGAACCACCCGATGCCAGTGGCCCTCTCCGTGACGACGGCGTAGGTGTCGCCGCGCTCATGCACTTCGAACCGCTTCTTGTTGACGTTTGACCAGACCTTCGGGCGTCGGGATGAAAAGTCGGTTCCCGCTAGCAGGATCACCTGGTCCGGACTCATGGATGTTTGCGCGTGGACCGTGAGCGTGAACATCGTCAAACCTGCCGCATCTTCGCCATGTTGCTGGCGATCGCTGCTGAGACGATCCGAAGCTGGTCCGCGGGGCTGAACTGCACGTACTCGGTACCCGCGTCGGCGCGCTGAAGGTGGCCAGCCGGTACGTAGAACGCGTCGCCCGCCTCGTGGATCTCTTCGCGATCCGCCAGCGTGAACACCACTCTGCCTTTCAGCACATACCCCCAGTGCGCGCACGAGCATTGGTCGTCTGGCAGGCCCTTGAGCATCGGCGTCGAATCAATATCGGCCTTGAACGTCGTGAAGTTGATCGTGTAGCCGTCCACGTGCGAGCTCCAGTCCTCGATCGGACCGTAGTCCCGATGCTGGACAGCGTTACGCTTCGAAACTCCAGGCATATTCGAGCCCTCCTTGCGTCGATTGCCACCGACGCTACGAAGCACAGGAGCCTGCGTCATGGGGAATTCGCCCCATCTTTCGCAAGCTCAGAAGACGATTTACGGGCCGACCGACCAGCCGGCGGGCGGGGAGTCAGCGTCACGCTTGCCACCAGCGATCACCATCAGCCAGACTCCCAGCGTGCTGCTCGATGATGACCGCGTCCTTGTCGAACGAGACGTCCGCGTCCGGGTGTCGGACGGGACGGTGCTGTCCATGGACGTGTATCGGCCGAACGGCCCTGGCCGCTTCCCCGGCATTCTCGAGCACATCCCCTACCGCAAAGACGATCTTCGCGCGATGCAGGACAGAGGCCAAGGCATCGAGCTCGTTCGGGCCGGTTTCGCCTGCGTGCGGCTCGATGTTCGCGGCACGGGCAGCTCGGCCGGCATCGCAGTTGATGAGTACTCGCAGGCAGAGCAGCGAGACGGCGTCGAGATCGTCGACTGGCTGGCGGGCCAGCCATGGTGCACAGGTGCCGTCGGCTCGTGGGGCAAGTCCTACGGCGGATTCTCCTGTATCCAGCTGGCGATCAATCGCCCGCCGGCGTTGCGAGCCATCGCGCCTGTATACGCCACCGACGACCGCTACAGCGACGACATGCATTTCGACGGCGGCGCTCTGTGCGCATTCGAGCTGACGAACTACCCGATCCGTATGATCGCGATGAATGCGCTTCCGAGCGCCCATTTGGCGGCCGGATCCGAGCTGGACTGGCGCCGCAGGATTGAGGACACGCCAGCGTGGGTGCTGAGCTGGCTCCGGCAGCAGCGGGACGGGCCTTATTGGCGCAACGGATCGCTGCGCCCGATGTATTCGCGCATCGAAGTGCCGGTGTTCATTGTCTCCGGGTGGCGGGACGGCTATCGGACAGCTGGCCTGCGAATGGCGCACAACCTCGGCGCGCCCTGGCAGCTGCTCGCCGGACCATGGGCGCACTTCTCGCCAGATCGAGGCGTGCCCGGACCTCCTTACCCGTTCACCGCCGAGCTGATCGATTTCTTTCATCGCCACCTGGGCAGCCAGGCCGCAGCGCGCCAGCGGCCACGGACTGTCTTCTTCCTTGGTCAATACGACTCGCCGTCTGAGCCCCGTGAGACTGTCTCGGGTGCCTGGTGGTCAAGCGACGGCTGGCCAGATGGTGCCGAGGCAACGACGGTGTCGCTTGGTGGTCCGGCAGTCGCGCCGGCGAGCGTGACGGTCGGCGTCACGACCGGCAACTGGTGCCCGCCGCCGCCCCAGCATGGCCAGTTCCTCGATCAGCGGGCTGATGAGGCACGGTCTGCCGTATTTACCGGTGAACAGCTCGTCGACAGTGTCGCGTTGCTCGGCGCAGCGGTCGCTCGATTCTCGGCACGCCACCCGCACGGCCGGGTGATCGCAGTGGTCAAACTGAGCGACGTCGCTCCAGACGGCCGCTCGCAGTTCGTCACCCGCGGCGCCGTCAACACGGAGCTGCTCGGCGAAGGGGAATTGTCAGTGCCGCTGATGGCGACCGGATGGCGGTTCCTCCCGGGGCACCGCATCCGCGTCTGTGTGGCGGTCAATGACTGGCCTTGCCTGTGGCCGCTGCCGACATTGGCGCCGCTCGAGATCACCTCTGCGGTCACGCTGGAGCTGCCTGGTCTCCCGCCGGACCTGCAACCATTCGACCCGAGTCCTGACATGCGACCTGTGGGCTGGACGGGCGCCACGAGCCGGGAGCGCCCGAGCCGCTGGGAGATGATCACCGACGCGATCAGCGGTGAAGTCGGAATACGCGCGTTCGACCATGGTGAGTTCGCCTTCGAGGAAGAAGGGCTACGCACCCTCGAGTCTCATCGGTACTGGGCGTTCGCGCGCGATGACGATCCGCTGAGTGCCTGGACGCGCGGCGCGACGCGCCTTCTGGTGGAACGCCCAGGCATGAAGGTGGAGGTGCGAGCGCGCGGGCTATTCCGGGCAACGGCCGATGAGTTCCTGTGCGACCTGGAACTTGACTTGATCGCGAACCAGCAACCCTTCGCAACGCGGCGCTGGCGTGAACGGGTGAGCCGGGACGGCCGATAACGAGACGACGATCAGGAGTCCGCTGCGGCAGGCACGACCCATGCGTCATCGTCTGCCCACGACAAGCTCACCTTGTCGTCCTGGCTCACCGTCACCTGCCCACGCCCCACGGCCACAAGCTGGCCGAGGGATCCCGCGGTGAGGCGGACGGTCCTGTGAGCACCGAGGAACGCGACATCCACGACAGTGGCAGGAACGGAGCTAGTGCTCGCGAGCACGCCGCTGCGCAGGGCACCGGCCGCTTCGAGGTGGAGATCTTCTGGGCGAATGACGACGGTGACTCGGTCCCCGGCGACGAGCCCAGGCGGGCCACCGGCCAGGCGCCGGCCAACACCATCGATGTCAACCGCGTAACGGCCATCTGAGGCAGCCTCGTGCAAACGCCCGGGCAAACGGTTGGCCAGGCCGACAAAGTCGGCGACAAACGGCGTGGCTGGTCGCCGGTACACCTCCTCGGGCTCGCCTACCTGCTCGAGCAAGCCTTGGTGCATGACCGCGACGCGGTCGGACATGGAGAAGGCTTCCTCCTGGTCATGGGTCACGTAGACGAAAGTAATGCCGACTTCGCGCTGCAAGTCCTTCAGCTGAGTCTGCATCTCCTTGCGCAGCTTGAGGTCGAGCGCGCCGAGCGGCTCATCGAGCAGGAGCACCTCAGGCCGGTTGACGAGCGCGCGGGCGAGCGCCACCCGCTGCTGCTGTCCGCCGGAAAGCTGCTTCGGCCTGGCCCGCTCGCGCCCGTCGAGCTGAACCAGGCTGATCGCGTCCTTGACCCGTCGCTGCAGCTCGCCGCGCGGAGTGCGGGCCTCGCGCAGCCCGAACGCAACGTTCTCGACCACGTCGAGGTGAGGAAAGAGCGCGTAGCTCTGGAACACGGTGTTAACCGGGCGACGGTACGGCGGGAGGTCGGTCACGTCCCGGCCGACGATCTCGATCACTCCGCCCGTCGGGCGCTCGAAGCCGGCGATCAGCCGCAACGTCGTCGTCTTGCCGCACCCGCTCGGGCCGATGATCGAGAAGAACTCGCCAGCCGCCACATCGAGATTCACGGAGCGCACCGCCACCAGGTCGCCGAATCGCTTCTCGACCTGGCGAAGCTGCACGGTAGTCTGCCCGGTCATTGCCCGTAGAACTCCGCGAAAGCGCCGCGCCGTCCGCGCCGGGCGCTGCCCATCAAGGCGAAGACCGCAACCGCCACGCCCATCAGCGTCACGGTGAACAGCATCACCATGACCCCGATGGCGTTGATCTCCGGTGTGATCCGGAACCTGATCATGCCGAACAGCACCAGCGGCAATGGTGAGGACGATTGGCCGCCGAGGAAGTAACTCGTGACGACGTCGTCAAAGGAGAAGGTGAACGTGAGCAGGCCGCTGGCGATGATGGCCGGAAGCAGGGCGGCGAACGTCACGCGACGGAACACCCGCCACGGCGTGGCACCCAAGTCGGCCGCCGCTTCCTCGATGGCGGGGTCGAGGCCTGTCAGGCGAGCCTGGATTATGACCGCGGCATAGGCGGAATTCCACACCGAGTGGCCGATTATTATCGCCAAGATGCCGAGCGGGAAGTGCGCCTTCAAGAACAGGAAGAAGAGCGCAGTCGCGAATACGACCTCGGGCAGCACAATGCGCGCGTATACCAGCGCATCGTAAATGGCTCTGGCCCGCGCCGGTGCCCGGCGCCACCACAGTGACCCTGAGACGGCGATGACGAGCGACAAGGCTGTGGATCCGAGTGCGATCTCAAGCGTCGTGATCAGGCCCGTGCGGACATTGGGATCGTGGAATGCGAGCGAATACCAGTGGGCGGTCGAGCCTCCCCAGCGCACCATCAAGGAGCTCCGGTTGAAGGAGTTCACCGCCACCGCGAGGATCGGAATCCACAGATAGCCGATGACCACGAGCGCGATGGCGCCGACGACTGGGTGGCGCCGGATCATCTCGCCTCAAGCGCCGGCTGCACGCGCCGCAGGGCGAACAGCAAGATCATCAGCACAACCATCAGCGAGACGGCCAGTGCCGAACCGAACGGATAGTTACCGACGTCGAGGAATTCGTTCACGATGATGTTGCCGATCATGAGAGTCTTGCCACCCCCGAGGATCTCGGGGATCACATACTCACCCATCGCAGGGACGCCGACGATGATGATGCCCGCGATCAACCCCGGGCGGGCGAGCGGCAACACGACGCGGCGGAACTGCCTCCACGGACGGGCCCCCAGGTCGGCAGCAGCGTCGTAGAGATCAGGATTAACCCGTTCGAGGGCAACATAGATCGGCAGCACCATGAGCGGCAGGTACGAGTAGACGATGCCGATAGCGATCGACGTCGGGGTGTAGAGCACCTCGAAGTGGTGTCCTGTCAGCCCGTAGGCGAGACGGTCTATCGGGCCCTGGCTTTGCAGCAGGTTGACCCAGCTGTAGGTGCGAACCAGGAAGCTCGTCCAGAACGGGACGATAACGGCCGCAACAAGAGGCGCTGAATCCCTGGCCGCTGCCGGGTGATGAAGTAGGCGAGCGGGAGCCCAAGCAGGGCGCATCCGAGTGTGGTGCCAAGGGAGAGGCCCAGCGAGCGAAGCAGGGTCCCCAAGTACAGCGAACCGCCAAATGCGCCGTAGTTGGAAGCCGTCCAGCCAAAGCTAATTCTGAACAAGACGAGATTCTCGCTGCCAAACGAGAACACCGTAATGAGGACGAGCGGGGCGACGAAGAATAGCAGCGTCCATGCCGCAGTCGGAGCGACGAGCAGTCGTTCGAGGACTCTGTGCCGTCTCACGAAACGCCGGGGTGAGGCCGCGATTCTGCCGTGAGTCGCGGAAGCGGCGGTCACTATGCTGCCTTCACCTCCTGCCAGACGTTCGTCCAGAGCGCAGTGGCCTGTCCAAGGAAGTGCTCGTACTCGACATTCGCGATCGCGTGGCCGGGCCGCAAGACTGGATTGCCGGCGATTGACTTCGCGACGAATGCGGTGGCGGCGGGCTCGACGTACGCCGTCCCGGTCGTGTTGACGAAATCGGCGTATTGCCGTGGCTCGAGGGCGAAGTTCATGAATGACTCAACGAGAGGAAAGTGATGTGACGACTTCACGGCGATCCAGCCCTCGATGTAGGCGACCATCCCCTCAGAAGGAAAGACCCACTCGATCTTCGGCTGCTTCTGCTTGTTGAAGGCGACGTCGTAGTCCCAGTCCATCGCGATGACCGTCGAGCCGTCCCGAAGGCCCTGACCGACGTTCGTGTTGAGGAACGCTTGCAAGTGCGGCTTGATTTTGACGAGAGCGTCCTTGCAGGCATTGAGCTGCGAAGGAACGGTCGAGTTTCCAGAGTGACCGAGGTATTTGAGCGTCGAGCCCATGCAGTCCCTGTCGATATCGATGAAGACGACCTTGCCGGAGAACTTCGGCGCGAGGCGCCACACGTCGTGCCAGCTTGAGATCTTCTCACCAACAATGTCGGGACGGTACCCGATGCCTACCTTGCCGTAATCGGTCGGGATGCCGTGCGGGAACCCGCTGCGGAAGCTCTGCGAGACGAACTTGATGTTGGGGATCTTTGACCAGTCGAGCGGCGCGACGATCCCGACGGCGACCGCCTGACCCGTTGCGGATGCGTCGGCGAGCGCGAAGTCATAGTTGCCGCTCTTCAGCTGCTGCACAGTCCCGGCAATGCTGGAGGAAGCAGAGGTGATCTGCCTGATCTTCGAACCCGGATGCAGGCGCTCGAAGTCCGCGACGACATGCGCCCCCATCCAGTTCGGGTAGTTGCTCATCACCGCTGTGCCCGCGATCGAGTTCTTCGGCGTGCCGCCGCCTGACGAGGAACTTCCGCACGCTTCGAGCAGCGCAGCAGCCGATGGCAGGCCGAGCCCAAGGGCCGCTCCCCGGCGAAGCAGTGCACGGCGACTCAGCGCGTCGTCTCTCGCGTTGTCGCTGACCTGAGCCATTGCTACCTCCGCACTGCGCACCGCGCGTTGATTGTCCGGATTGTACGTTCGCATGGTATCCACTTCGTCACGATCGAGGTGCTGATCGATAAACCAGTCGCGCTGCTTGGATACGGCGCGCGGATATGCTGCCGGAACTTACGGCCCTCGGATCGGACGTATCGGGCTAGCACAAAGGGGTGGCTGAAATGACAGGTCTCGACTCTATCGACCATGTGGTGCTTGTAATGCTGGAGAACCGCTCGTTCGATCACTTGCTCGGGTTCCTGTATCCGAAGTCCCAGAACTTCGAAGGCCTCGACGGCACCGAGTCGAACCTCGACGCGAACGGGAACCAGGTCAAGGTGTTCGAGATCACTGCCGGTATGCAGAACGCCTACTATTTCCCGCTCGCCAACCCGGCTGAGGGCTACCTCGCAACAAATGACCAGCTCTTCAGCTCCAACACGCCCCCGGCTTCAGGCCAGGCCGCCAATGACGGGTTCGTCACGAGCTTCGCAAAGGAACTCCAGGCGCCAGCGCACCCGCTCGACCCCAAGCTTGTCGGGGCGGCGCCAGCCTCGATCATGGGCGTGTACACAGCCGATACCCTGCCTGTGCTCTCAGGGCTCGCAAAGGGCTTCGCCGTGTGCGACGGGTGGTTCGCCTCGGTTCCGACACAGACCTTCCCCAACCGGGCATTCGCGGTCGCAGGTACCTCGCTGGGGTACACCGATAATTCCGCACGCGGCATACCGGCCTTCAATACCCCCTCGGTGTTCGGAAAGCTCGCCGATGCCGGGCAGACGTGGAAGATCTACGGCTACTCCGGGGAGCCGCTCACGGCCCGGGACTATCCAGACACTGTCCAGCCCGGCCGGGGCGGCGAAGTGGTCTCAGGCTTCACGAGGTTCAAGTCCGACGCGGTCGCCGGGCAACTCGCCGCGTTCTCGTACATCGAGCCGGAGTGGGCCACGCACGCCCGCCCTGGCGACTCTCCCGATGTGGCAAACGCCGATAATCAGCACAACTTCAGCGTTGAGAATGACCAGCACCCGATCTCGAACCTGGCCGTCGGCGAGAAACTTTTCTACGACATCTACCAGGCCCTGCGCAGCAACGCCGCAGCCTGGGCGAAGACTCTGCTCATCATCACCTACGACGAGCACGGCGGTACCTACGACCACGTACACCCGCCAACGGGGGCAATCGCACCGGACGACGTGATCGGATCGTCGGGCTTCGACTTCACGCGCTTCGGAGTCCGGGTTCCCGCCGTCCTCGTCTCTCCGCTCATACAGCAGGGCACTATCCTGCACGCCCCCGGCGGCGGGCAGCCATTCGACCACACGTCGATCATCGCGACGCTCCGCGCTCGTTTCGGGATCGGAGCGCTCGGGAAGCGCGACGCCGCGGCTCCGGACCTCGGTTCCATCCTGACCCTGCAAACGCCGAGAACCGACGACCCCCTGGCCGCGATCGCGCCCCCGGCAGCGGCTAACCC
>Ga0126378_10001283_pt1 | contig 18744 bp, 14 predicted proteins | sample PanSoiMetPlot_23_FD_92587 | JGI IMG/M metagenome (GOLD analysis project Ga0126378, IMG submission 92587) | Tropical forest soil microbial communities from Panama - MetaG Plot_23 | ecosystem: Environmental > Terrestrial > Soil > Tropical forest > Bulk soil | place: Panama | collected 2016-02-17
GTGGGGAGCTTGTCGCCGACGTCGAGGACCCCCATCCGGAGTGCCTGCCGGACCTGCTGGACGATCTGCAGGTAGGGGGGCACTACCGAACGGCCATCAAGCCGGAAGCTGATCACGCCTCTGCACCTCAAAGTACTATGGGCCTAAGACTTTAGATACTTCGCGGCTCCGTTGTCAACGAGTAGCTCCGGCTCCGCGGCAGCACTACCTTCGGTGGCATGACCGGACAGGATGCTGATGACTGTCGCCGAGGCTGACGTCGTCGTTGTCGGCTCGGGCGCGGCGGGCGTCGCGGCCGCCCTGGAGGCGAGTGCGCGCGGAGCCCGGGTGGTAGTCATCGAGGCGGCGGACCAGATCGGCGGAACAGCCAGGATCTCCGGCGGTGGCATGTGCATCGCTGGCTCGCCGGTCCAGGCCGCGTACGGCATATCCGATTCACCCGAGCAGGCGCTAGACGACTGGCTGGCCGTCGGCGGGCCGTCAGCCGACGCCGGGTGGGCGCAGCGCTACCTCGAGGCCAGCGTCCCGGAGATCTACGACTACCTGGCAGCGGCCGGCGTGCAGTGGCTGGCTGTCCACCCGCAGGAGGGGAACCGGGTGCCGCGCTGGCACGCGCCCGCCGGTGCCGGCCGGGCCGTGATGGACCTGCTAGCCGGGCAGGCGCGGCAGTCCGAACGCATCTCCTGGGAGCTGCGCACGCGCGCCACCGAGCTCATCCTCACCGGGGGAGCGGTCACGGGACTGGTCGTCTCCGGTCCGGCTGGTGAGACGGAGTACCGGGCTCGATCAGTTCTGCTAGCCACCGGCGGTTTCACCAGCGATGCGGAGCTGACCGGCGAGCACTCGCCAGCCGCCATTGCCGGAAAGCGGATCCTGCTGGCGGGAGGCCCGGGCGCACTCGGCCAGGGCCATCAGCTCGCTCGCGACGTCAGCGCCGACATGGTGAACATGGACGCCATCTGGATGTATCCGTACGCGACGGTCGACGACAGGTCGGATGGGGACAGCAGGGGACTCGTACTGCGCGGCATGGACGACGACGTGTGGATCAACGCCGACGGACGGCGCTTTCACAATGAAGCGCTACGCGGCGGAGCGAGCGGCGCGCCTGCAGTCCTCGCCCAGCCAGGCGCGACGTGCTGGGCGCTCATCGATGCGCGAATCGCGACGTCACTGGTCGTGTGGGACGGGAGCTATCGGCGCGACGGCATAGCCGCCAGGCAGAAGATCGATAGGCTGCTGACCGAGTCCCCGTACGTCACGTCGGCGCCTGACTGGGCCACCCTGGCCGCGCGCATCGGCGTGGATGCGGCGCAGGTTGAGAACACCATGCGGGACCACAACCGGGCGCGCCAGCTCGGCCGCGACGTCGATCCGGACTTCGGGCGTCCGCTGGCCGGGCTAAAGGCGATCGACCAACCGCCGTATTACGCGATTCAGTTCTTCCCGGCGGCGCGCAAGAGCCTCGGTGGCGTACGGACCGATGAGAACTGCCAGGTGCTCGGTACCTCGGGACAACCGGTGCCGGGCCTGTTCGCAGCGGGTGAGGTGGCAGGGATGGCTGGCGGGCGCATCAACGGGCATTCGGCGCTGGAGGGAACGATGCTCGGCCCCAGCCTGTTCAGCGGGCGCGTGGCCGGCCGCGCCGTGTGAGGCAGCCCGTGCTACAGGCTGCTGACGAACTTTGAGAGCGAGTCGCCGGCCGATCGCAGGCCGGCCAGCACGTGCTGGCCGAACAAGGCCGCGCCATCCGGGTTTGTGAGCAGGTACCACACCGCGAACACCACGATCAGCCAGCCGACAATCTTCTTCGTCGGCATAGGGGGCTCCTTCTCGATCGCCTACCGCTGCAGCCGCGTGCGATCGGGGAATCGCTGGCGACCGGAGGCTTCTGTTCAGGTGCAGGTTAAATTGTGCACCTGCCAATGGCCAATAGCCCGCATATCGCCGCGTGGCGCGCTCAAACTCGCGGCGCTCACAAACCGTAGGCCTCGAGCAAGTGGAGCCAGACCTCGCTGATGGTGGGGAACGACGGCACGGCGTGCCAGAGCCGGTCCACCGGGGCCTCACTGCAGATCGCCACTGTCGCCGAGTGCAGCAGCTCCTGCACGCCAGGACCTGTGAACGTGGCGCCGACGACCCGGCGGCTGGTGTCCTCGATGACCAGCTGGCTAGTGCCTACGATGCCGTTGCCCTGGGTGTACGCGCCGGGCACGTCGCCGGTCGGGGTGCGAACGACGGTGACGGCCATCCCGACGCCGCGGGCCGCTGCCTCGGTCAGGCCGACCGCGCATACCTGTGGATCGGTGAATGTGACGCGCGGAACGATCGAGCTGGACGCCACGTCAGCGCCCTGCCCCCGGGCGATCACGTCGGCCGCGACGCGCGCCTGGTACTTGCCCATATGGGTGAGTGGTGCCAGCCCGTTGCAGTCCCCAATCGCATACAGCCATCGCCCTTTCACGCCGACCGCGCGAAGCTGACTATCGACTCGAACCGGCGAACCTGGCTCAAGCCCGACAGCCTCGAGTCCGATCCCCGAGGTGGCAGGCCGCCGCCCGATCGCGACCAGGATCTCGTCAGCAGAGAATGCCCGGCCGTTGTCCAGGGTGGCGATCACCCGGCCGTCGCGGCCGTTGCGACGGGCCGCCGTCATCCGCGCGCCCGTTACTACGCTGATGCCCTCGGCCTCGAACGCCGCCTGCACCTGCTCGCCCGCGAACGGCTCCTCACGGGCGAGCAGCCGGTCAGCAGCCTCGACGATGACCACTCCCGCGCCTAGGCGCCGGAAAGCCTGCGCCAGCTCGGCGCCGACGGGCCCGCCGCCGAGCACCAGCAGCCGCTTCGGTACCTCCTTGGCACTGGTGGCCGTCTGGTTGTCCCAGGGATCGACATCGCTCAGCCCCGGAATCGGCGGAATGAGCGGCGTGGTTCCGGTGGCCAGGACGACGGCTTTTGCGGCACGAAGCGACCGGGGAGGTGTGTTGGGACTACGGACCTGCACAGTCCGCTTCCCCGTTAACACCCCCGTGCCGCGCACCAGGTCGATGCCCCTGTCGGCCAGCCACTGCAGCTGCCCGTCGTCGTGCCAGTGGGAGGTCATGTAGTCGCGTTGCGCGAACGCGGCGAGAGCATCCACCCCGCCCGTCACGGCCTCGGCAGCGCCGGGGGCCCGCCGCGCGGCTGCCAGCACGTCACCCGGCCGGATCAGCGTCTTGGACGGGATGCAGCCGTAGTAGGAGCACTCGCCGCCGACGAGTCGCCGCTCCACGATCACCACGGACAGGCCGGCGTCGGCGAGCCGGCCGGCGGCCACTTCGCCTGTCGGCCCAGCGCCGATCACCACCGCGTCATAGTCGTCGGCCGCCATCTGTCCCCCTCCCGCCATACGTGGCAATACTGAGCCGGGCCTGGCCTGGTGTTGCAGAGCACTGCACGGTCGGACGGTTAAGTTCTGGTTAACTCCGAGATCACGCGGCGCTGGCCGCGATTGAGACCCCCCTTGTGTCTATTTCCGGCCTGGCCGTTCGTCGGAGTTGTTAAAGGGCCGTGACATGGCAGTTCGGCTGGTGCGGTGGCGGGGGCCCGGCGCCAGCGGGACGATGGTCTGTGGCGACGGCTCACTCGGATCGATCTCGGAAGGAACTCGCGCATGACCGGTGTACGGGTACTCGTGGGCACACGGAAAGGTGCCTTCATCTGCAGCTCGGATGGCACGCGCCAGGACTGGGACGTGACGGGGCCGCTCTTCGGCGGCTGGGAGATCTACCACGTCAAGGGCTCGCCGGCTGACGCCAACCGGCTGTACGCGTCGCAGACGAGCGGCTGGTCGGGACAGGTAATCCAGCGCTCGGATGACGGCGGCAAGACGTGGGAGCCGGTAGGCAACAAGTTCAGCTACGACGGCACGCCGGGCACGCACCAGTGGTACGACGGCACCCCGCATCCGTGGGAGTTCGCCCGGGTCTGGCATCTGGAGCCGTCGCTGCACGACCCGGACACCGTCTACGCGGGTGTCGAGGACGCGGGCCTGTTCAAGTCGGGCGACGGTGGGCAGACCTGGGTGGAGCTGCCCGGCCTGCGCGGCCACGACAGCGGCTCGTCCTGGCAGCCCGGTGCAGGCGGGATGTGCCTGCACACGATCATCCAGGACCCGGCCAACCCGGCCAGGATCTTCACCGCGATCTCGGCCGCGGGTGCGTTCCGGTCCGACGACTCCGGTCAGACCTGGCGGCCGATCAATCGCGGCCTGCACTCTGAGGGCATCCCGGACGAGGACGCCGAGGTCGGGCACTGCGTGCACCGCATCGCGATGCACCCGTCCAGGCCGTCGGTGCTGTTCATGCAGAAGCACTGGGATGTCATGCGCAGCGACGACGCCGGCGATTCGTGGCACGAGATCAGCGGCAACCTGCCGACGGACTTCGGCTTCCCGATCGACGTGCACGCGCACGAGCCCGACACCATCTACGTGGTGCCGATCACCAGTGACTCGCTGCACTACCCGCCCGACGGCAAGCTGCGTGTGTACCGGAGCCGGACCGGAGGAGACGAGTGGCAGCCGCTGACTGCGGGGCTGCCGCAGCGGGACTGCTACGTCAACGTCTACCGGGACGCGATGGCCGTCGACTCGCTGGACGAATGCGGCGTGTACTTCGGCACCACCGGCGGCCAGGTCTACGCCTCCGCCGACGCCGGCGACACGTGGTCACCGATCGTCCGTGATCTGCCTGCCGTGCTATCGGTCGAGGTGCAGACGCTGCCGTGATGGGAGGTTCGGACGTGATCCGGGTCGTGCTGCCCTCCCACCTGCGCCGGCTGGCCAGCATCCAGGGCGAGGTGCAGCTGGAGATCGCCGGCGCGGTGACGCAGTGCTCGGTGCTCGACGCGCTGGAGGCGCGCTACCCGATGCTGCGGGGCACCATCCGCGACCAGGACAGCAAGCGGCGGCGGGCGTTCATCCGGTTCTTCGCGTGCGAGGAGGATCTCTCGCACGAGTTGCCGGATGCCCCGCTGCCGGCCGCGGTCGCCGCTGGCAGCGAGCCGTACCTGATCGTCGGCGCGATGGCGGGCGGCTAGCCGGCCGCGTCGTCGAGCCGGAGCACGCTGACCCCGAACGGGTCCAGCATGACGGCGTCCTGGCGCGCGCCACCGGTCAGGGGCATGAGTGCGAGCCCATCGGCGAGCCGCGGGCGAACCGTGAGCTGGTCAGCGGCCTGACTCACCAGCCAGGCGAACCTGGCTCCGTCTGATCGCACCATGACGTCGGCCGCTACTCGGGGGTCATCGACCGTGACGACGCTGGTCACGCCAGCGTGCTCGGCCAGCGCGCGGTAGAGGCTGACCGTTGCATCCGGGTTGACATCCGGTGTCACCGCCGCCATGTGCTCGATCGGATAGGTGCACAGGACCATGGAACCGGAGCCGACCTGGCGAGCGAGCAGCGCCGGGCGGCCCCGTGCGTCGACGGCGATGACCTGGGCGTCGGTCGGCTGCACCGGCAGGTACGCGCGGCTGTGCTCGTTGCCGGCGGCTGCGAAACAGAGCGCTGAGCCGGCCGCCAGCGGGCCGAATTCCTGCCGGAACTGCAACGTCACGGAGTCGTCTTCGATCCGGTCGGCGAGCCCTGCCCGTAGCTGGTGCTCGACGCCGAACGCAGGACCCAGCCCGTCGTGCGACGGCCCGCGGTGATCGCTCACCGGACCCGCGGAGTAGGACAAGTAAACCGTGGCTCCGCCGTGCGCGAGCTTCAGCAGGTCCGGCCAGGTAGGCCCGAGCAGCCGTGGCACCGAGGGGACCAGATAGAGCCGCGCCCCGGTCGCGATGCCGCTGCTCTCCCTGGTCAGCGCCACCGGCAGGTCGGCGAGGCGGGCCGAGACATAGCACTGGCGCAGTGTCTCGTGCAGGTAGCCGGCGAGCTCCGGTGGCGTAAACGGATATTTCGTGTCCAGATAGCCGGGCAGCACGAGGGCGGTGTCTACCGGGGCGCGCTCGCACCGGGCTATGTCGACCGCGTCGAGCAGTCCGGCGAACGTCGCCGTCTCGGCGAGCTGCAGCTTCGGCGCGCCGCGGCTGTCGGTAAGCCCGAAACGCAGCTCGAACGCGTGGTGCCGGTAGGGGTCCTGACCGCTGAGCTCGAAGTCTGTGTTGCACCAGGCGATCCAGCCGGTCGCGCCGGCCAGCAGGCAGTTGTTGAGGACCTGGCGATAGTACCGGGCGGCGTGCAGCGCCGACGCGTGGTCGGAGCTGATGCCGAACTCTTCGAGTACGACCGGCCGGCCGTAGGTGCCGGCCAGCTCGCATTCCCACGCGGCAGCGTAATGCTGGCGGATCTCGTCCGTGCCGACCGGATACACGTGCGGCCCGACGAAGTCGCACAAGACTGCGGCGTCTTCCAGCCAGAAACCATTCTCGTGTCCTGCCCCACGGGTACCCCAGGCTCCGTCGCCGAGCGAGAACGGCTGGTGACCCCCGGCCGCGCGGACCGCGTCCCGCATGATCTGAGCCCACGCCGAGACAGCCTCGCGGGGCGGATCAGGCCTGCCGTAGATCGGCATCTCGTTGGAGACCAGCCAGCCCGACACGGCCGGATGCCGGGTGAACCGCCTGACCATCTCGCCGGCGAACCACGCCTGTCTCGCAACCAGCCACACGTCGGAGTACAAGTCCCGGCCCTCGCGCCAGGGCGGATCCCAGTTCTCACCGGACATGTGGCCGACGATGAACGTGGGAACCGTCGTCATCCCCGCATCAGTGTGCAGGTCGAGGAAGCTGGCAAACCTGGCTGCCATGGCCTCGTCGATCCGGTCCGGCTCGGGCATGAAGTCCGGCCAGTAGAAGAACGAGCGGGTCATGCCGAGGCCGTGCCGCCTCAGCATCGCGAGCTCGTCTCTGACGACGGCCGGGTCGAACGAGCGCCACATCAGCGGGCCGCCAGTACGTGACCAGAAGTTGGCGCCCAGCCAGCACATCGCGCGCCCGTCGACGGTGATCTTTGCGGAGTTCCGCTGCACGCCTTGCACTCTAGAGCGCTACCTTCGGCACCCAGAGGCAGGCTAGAGGGTGCTCTCGCAGGATGGGTCAGCCTGCTGGGACCGGCTCGCTCGATGCTTGCCAGTGCCGGGAACCGCGGTCGGGCCGTGGACCGCCCCGGCCGGCTCGAGCGCGGGGGAGCTGGCTTCCTCGCCCTGGATCAGGTGGCTGTGGCTCAGCGCCGTGACGCCGGCGACGAGCAACGCCAGCGCCGCCGCCTCGAGGACGAGGTCCCCCCGGTCAGTCTGGAAGGTCTCGCCGAACAAGAACATCCCGAGCAGGCTGGCCGCCAGCGGGTCCAGGATGGTGAAGCCCGGCTGTGAGGCCGCAAGCGGGCCGGCGGCAAGGGCGTGCGAGGCGAGCAGCAAGCTCGCGGCGCCCGCACCGATCAGCACGTACACCGACCAGTTCGAGAAGATCTCGGCGGCTCCGCCGCCCAGGTGGGAGCTGAATTCCTTGATGACAGCGGCGACGAAGCCCCACGCGATCCCGGTGACGGCCCCGAGGATAGCGGCGCGCTGTGATCCTGAAGCCGACGGCCGACGGCCGAGCCCGAACGCTAGCGCGAGCCCGGCCAGTACGCAGCCGAGGGTGACCAGGCCCGCCGGAAGCCAGAGGTAGGCGGGAGCATGTGCGCGCCCGCCGGATGGCGACGCCGCGAACAGGAACACGGCGAGACCAGCAGACATTGCGGCGGCCGCCATCCAGTCGCGGCGTTTCACCGCCCGGCTGCCGAGGATCGCCATGTAGCCGAAGACGAACAGTAGCTCGAGCGCCAGGATGGGCTGCACGAGGGCAAGAGGACCGTAGTGCAAGGCGGCGAGCTGAAAGACGAAGCCGAGGATCATGCTGGCAATACCCGTGAGCCAGATCGGCTGGCGGGCGAGCCGGAATACGAGCAAGAGGTCGAACTTCGCCCCATGGCTCGTGCTGCTAGCGCCGAGGCGCTGGCATACCGATGACGTCGCGGTGCACAGGCTCGCAGCGACCGCGAACAGGATCGCCTTGTCCATCTGGCCCAGCCGTGTCTCCTCGCGTGCACTGCTCGTGCGGTCTAGCCAGCGAGAAACCGTCGATAGCCAGCGTGCAACTACAACAGCGCGACCTTCAAGTTACTTTCAGGTCGGACGCTGACGCTCACCCCGCTGCCTCCGCCGCCCCGTGCCGGCGCCGGCCCTTCGGCCGGTTAGTCCTATGATCCCACGCCGCACCGACAACCGGATGACACTGTCACAGGTCGGGCAGCGCGATGTGAGCCAGGCCGCGACGGTATTGAGTGGTTAGTGTCCTGCTCACGGCAGAGTAAGGGCCCGCCGGTCGAGCGATCCGCCAGCCGCGCGCCCGCGATACTGGAGCACGTGACCATGCTCCTCCGCTCCGGCGGGGCTCGACTGGCCCAACTGGTGCGCCCGGCCCGCAGGACGCTGTTGATCGTCGGAGCGATCCTGTTCGCCATGACGCTGGGTGGCTACTGCGCGTATCTGCTCACGCATCTGGCGGGTGGCACCCTGAATCCCGTCGACCTGCACGTGTACCGGCTGGGCGGTCGGGTCGTCGCGCACGTGCGCCCCCGGTACAACCCTGCGTTCGCGGCGCCGTTGTACGACTGGCCAGGTCGTACGCTCAAGTTCACCTACCCTCCGTTCGCGGCGATGGTCTTCACGATCTTCGTGCCCCCATCGTGGGGCCTGCTGCCAAAGCTGTGGCTCGGGGTCAATGTCCTCGCCGTCGTCGCGACGATCTGGGTGACACTCGGCGGGCTCCGCTACCGGGCCGGGTTGGCCCGGCTCGGCGGCACGCTCCTGCTGGCCGCGGTGCTGTTCTGGACCGAGCCCGTGCAGCGGACGATGTATCTCGGCCAGGTCGAGCTCGTCCTCATGGCGCTGGTCATGTGGGACCTCTGCCAGCCGGCCGGGCGCAAGTGGCAGGGCATCGGCGTGGGCATCGCGGCCGGAATCAAGCTGGTGCCGCTCATCTTCGTGCCTTACCTGCTGCTGACCCGGCGTTACCGGCAGGCTGCCGTGGCGGTCGCGACCTTCGCCGCCACCGTGGTCATCGGGTTCGCCGTGCTGCCAGCCGACTCACGCGCCTGGTGGCTCGACGGGCTGATGTTCCAGAGCAGCCGGACCGGGTTCACCGGCTGGGAAGGCAATCAATCGCTGCAGGGCATCATCACCCGGCTGGCCGGGAGCATCGCGGCGGGCCAGCCGATCTGGATCGCGGTGGCCGTGGTCATCCTGGCTGCCGGGATCGGCAGCGCGGTGATCCTGGCTCGCGCCGGCCACCAGGTCATGGGCATCCTGGCATGCGCGCTGACCGGCCTGCTGGTGTCGCCCATCAGCTGGGACCATCACTGGGTGTGGATCGTCCCCGGGGTCACGGCACTCGTGTGCTACGGCATCAGGGATACCGGCTGGCGGCGCTGCGCGTGGCTAGCCGGCGGGGTACTGGTCACTGCGCTGTTCGGTGCCTGGCCCGGCTCCCTCTGGGGTCAGCCGACTGATCTCGGAGGATTCTCGGAGGGCCTGATCTGGTCGCCGCCCAACACGAACCCGGGCACCTTCGCAACGCTCGGCGATCGACCTGCTTACGTCGAGTATCACTGGCATGGCTTTCAGCTCCTGATCGGCAATGTATATGTGCTTACAGGGATGGCGGTGCTGCTTGTGATCGCCGGCATCGCAGCACGCATTGCGATTGGGCGGCTACGGAGCGCGTCCAAACGCGGCCCCGACCAGTTCGGACGCGAGGCAGGTGAGGGGCGCCCGCGGCGGCTAATCCCTCGTTAGCGGCGGGCTCGCCGGTCGTTAATCGGTCACCAAGTGGTGGCCAGGCCGGGATACTGTAGCGCGTGCCCACCCTCACGCAGTCCGACGGCGCCGGCCAGGCGGGTAGCGCAGACCAGCAGATGCGCGCGCGCCCGTACGGGCAGACCGTGCTGATGGCGGGCGCGGCACTGTTCGCGATCACGCTGGCGTGCTACGGCGCGTTCGTCTTCACCCATCCGACGAACACCTGGCTGGCTCCAGTCGACCTGCACGTGTACATGCGCGGTGGCCGTTCCGTACTGCATCACACGCCGCTGTACAACTGGCCGGGCACAACGATGCAGTTCACCTACCCGCCGGTGGCTGCCTTGTTCTTCACCGTGCTGGCGGCGCTGCCCTGGCACCTGGTCGTGGGGCTCTGGACGCTGGCGGGCCTGGCGGCGCTCGCGGCGACGATCTGGGTGACCCTCGGCGCGCTAGGGTACCGGGACACGCGCGTCCGGGCCGGCGGCACGCTGCTGCTGACGGCCGTGCTTTTCTGGACCGCGCCCGTTCTGCACGTGGTCTACCTGGGCCAGATCGAGCTGCTGCTGATGGCGCTCGTCATGTGGGATCTGTGCCAGTCCGACCAGCGCTGGTGGCAAGGCATCGGCATCGGTCTCGCGGCCGGCATCAAGCTGGTGCCGCTCATTTTCATCCCGTACCTGCTGCTGACGCGGCGGATCCGGCAGGCCACGGTGGCCGCGGCCACGTTCGCGGGGACTGTCGTGGCCGGCTTCGCCCTGCCTGCCGACTCGCGGACGTGGTGGCTGGACGGACTGTTCGTCCAGGGCAGCCGCACTGGCTTCCCCGGCCGGGACGTCAACCAGTCGCTGCCTGGCCTCATCACCCGCCTTTCCGGCAGCGTCGCGTCCGGGCAAGGAGTCTGGCTGGTCGTGTCGGTGCTGACCCTGATCCTCGGCGTCGCCTGCGCGGCACTGATTCACCGGCTCGGCCACCCGGTGGTCGGTATCCTCACCTGCGCGATCACAGGCCTGCTCGTGTCCCCGGTCAGCTGGGACCATCACTGGGTCTGGATTGTGCCGGTCGTCGTCGCTCTCGCGTGCTACGGGCTGCGCGCGAGCGGAGCAGCGCGGTACGCGCTGCTCAGTAGCGCTGTGCTCGTGACCGGGCTGTTCGCGGCGTGGCCAGGATCGGTATGGGGCCAGCCCCGGCTGGTGGGCGACTTCTTTGAGGGCCTTATCTGGTGGCCGCCGGGTACCACCAACGCGACGTACCTCCGACTCGGTGATCGCTCGAGCTACGCCGAGTATCACTGGCACGGCTTCCAGCTCCTGATCGGCAACCTGTATGTGCTGATAGGCATGACGGTGCTGCTGGCAGCGGCGGGATTTGCCGTGCGCGGCCTGGCCCTTCGGCGTCAGGAGTCGGCCGAGGAGGTCGGCCAGATCAGCGCCGCCCCTGCCGTCAGCAGCTAGCACCCTAGTCGGCGCCAGCCCCAGCCTCGGCAAGCCGGATGGGAGCGCGCTGTTCCCGGCTCCGGTCAGGTGTCCCGCGCCGGGCGCGCAGGCACAGCACGACGAGGCAGGCGGCGGCCGCGAGTAGGACGATCGGCGCCGCCAGCGTCAGGATGTCGAGAGAGATCCGGGCCAGCAGGGGCGTCGGAGGTGGCCGCGTGCCGCCCGGCATGAGCGCGATCGTTGCGGCGGTGAGCCGCGCCACGACGAGCCAGTCCAGCCAGCAGGCCGGAGCGAGGATCAGCAGGCAGATGATCATCGCCTCGTAGGAGGGCAGCTGGTACTGGAAGGTGAACAGCCACGCAGTGCTGAGGCCGAGGGCGGTGAAGACGGCCGGCTGGACGGCCGGCCGGATCGGCAGCCTCGACAGGACGACGATCGCCACGCTGGTGCCGATGACGGCGGCGATGACGCCAACGTGACCGAGGAGGAAGCCGTGACGGCTGCCCAGCAGCTGATAGAAGTTGTCAGCCGTGGTTCGGTTTCCACGGCTGGTCACGGCCTTGATGGCGGGCGGCCCGAACCATGCGTAGCTGGGCAGTAGGACACCGAGCATCGCGACGGCCGCGACTGCGCAAGCGGCGGGCGAGCGCCGGAGGGCCCAGGCAAGGCCGAGCCCGAAAAGCAAGAAAGTGATCTTGATGTCTGCCGCGACCCCGACGAGCGCACCCCCGGCCAGCACCCGGCCGAGGCGCTCGGTTCCCGGCGCCGGCATGGTCGGCCAGCCGCTCGCAAGCAGCAGGCCGAGCAGGCCGGCTGCTGCAGCGAGCACATCGAGATGAGCGGCGGCGATGAGCTGCCAAATCAGCAGCGGGTTGATGGTCCACAGCAGGTGAGCCCGCAGTCGGCCGGCCGGGTCGGCACGCAGCAGCCGGTCGGCAACAAAGGCCACGAGGCCGAACGCGACGGCGTTGACCAGCTTCAGCCAGAACACGATCCTTGCTGCAGACGTACCGCCGAGGCGCGCCGCGACGTACTGCTCGACCGTGGCCGCGGGACCGTAGGTGCTCGGATCCCGCCCCCACTCCCACGGGATCGACCTTCCCACGGCATCGTGCAGGTGCCCGAGGTCCCACGGCACCATCACGTAAGGGCTGTGACCGAGCACGACTATCCGGCCGAACGCCATGTAGTCCAGCGAGTCGGTCGATCCGGCGGGCGGCAGGACGATCAGGACCGCCACGACCACCGCCGCCACAAGGAGCAGGATGTGCAGCGGCGGTCGCGCACCACGCCGCACCGCGATGAGGGCAGCAGCCAGACCCAGCCCGCCAGCCAGCGCCGACAGCCACAGCGCCGTGGTGGCCGACCCGAGCGTCAGGTGCCAACTGCTCAGCTCGAACGGGGGTCCGGTCCTGGGCATCGGTACCGCCGGCCCAGTCCATGTCGCCCTGCCCAGCGAGGCGGCGATGGTGACGCCCAGCGAAGAGCCGATGCCTGCGACGGCAATACAGCCGAGCCAGCGGGTCGCTGCACGACCCCCCGACGCCGCCAAGGCAGGCGCATGCGAGGGCACGGCGACCGGGTCCGGCCCGAGCGAGTCGATCCCGGGGACGTCAAAGCCCATTCAACGCTCATTCTGCGGTTGTTAGAGATTGAGTAAAAGGCCTTGTAACTCAAGGCGGTAGTTGCCCTCTACCGCGGCGCGACCTTGCCGAGACCCGGAAAGGTCGCGTTTTCGACCTTCAATTTAGCAGTGGTCACGGCAATACTCAGAGGGAGGATGCAAAAGCGCAATCTATTTAACGCGCGAGCTTTTCTGCGCTGCTGGAGCCAGACGAGGAGCGTGGCTGACACTGCGCCGGTGAGGAGCGCTGTGACGTGCCCGACCGGTGCGACCTCCAGCCGGCTGAGACCGGCGAAAACCTGGCCGACGAAGATCAGGAGGACGAGGTCGGCCGCCGCGGCGGCCCTGGCCAGCCATCGCCCGTACAGCAGTGCGACGCCGATCGCAGCCATCACCACGTAGGACGGCCCGACGTCGAGGAGGAACCTGTCGGCTGGCGGCAGGCTGCCGTCCGCGACCCGGTAGGCCACGATGCCCTCGCTGACGACAGTGCCGAGGAGCTGACCTGCGGCGCAGGTCAGCGCGGTGCGCCAGGTGCCGAGCACACTGCTCGCCGCCGGGAGGGCGAGGACAATCAGGACTGGCCAGACGAGCAGGTAGCTGGTGGGAAAGAACGCCGAGGTGATGAGGGCGCCGGCCGGGTGATGCTCCAGGTTATGCACGCTGGTGCTGGCCCAGGCGAGCAGTGCTGCGCGGCCGTGGCCTGGCAGCAGGGCATAGGTGATCTCGGCCGCGCAGACTCCGGCCAGGTACAGCCATGCGGTGGCGTGCCTGGCGAGTGCGCCGCGTAGCGCTGGTATGCCGGTGCGCATTACCGATGTCGTCACGAAGATTTCTCAGTGTATGAAATAAAGACTCGTCCTGGAAAGGTTCATGGAATTGCGAGCGAATAGTAAAGGGACGGTGTGCGGGAGTTTGTCGGCTCCTTGGTAATCGACGCAGGGTAGATCCCGCCGCTGCGGCGCGCCGGTCCGCTGTCGCGCCCGCTCTCGAACGCCCAGCTGGCCCGCTTGACACGATCGAATACACGTTCGACACTAGTGTCGTGGGGACGGAGATAGCGCAGGTCATCGAGCTATCTCCGATGCGCCACCGGGACGATGTACTAGCGGGGGAGGGCCTGCTGCCGGTGCTCCCGGCGCTGCGGGGCCTGCTTCCAGGCGGCGGGCTGCATCGCGGATCGGTGGTGACGTCGGAGGACTGGGGCCTCCTGTCGCTGGCCCTGGTGGCCGGGGCAGTGGCCGACGGTGCGTGGTGCGCCGTGGTAGGCGTGCCGGTCATCGGCGTGCGAGCGGCGGCCGAGGCTGGTGTGGACCCCGACCGGGTATTGCTGGTCGCCGAGCCCGGCCCGCGCTGGCCGCAGGTGGTGGCGTCCCTGCTTGATGGCTTCGACATCGTGCTGCTGCGCCCGCCTGACCAGCCGTCGGCACCGCTCCGGCGCAAGCTGGAGGCAGCGGCACGACGGTACGGCAGCGTGCTCGTGGTCGCGGGGGACTGGCCGGGGGCGCAATCCCGGCTGCTGGTGACGGACGTGGAGTGGACGGGGATCGGCGCCGGGCACGGACGGCTGCACGCACGCCGGGCACAAGTCAGCGCATCCGGTCGTGGCGCGGGCGAGCGCCCGCGCTCGGCCTGGCTGTGGCTGCCGGGCCCGGACGGCACGGTCACGATGGCGGCTGACCGCGCCGACGTCGACGCCCATCCGGCCAGATTCGAGGCCGGGCGGCTGGCGAGCAGCGGATGACACGCCGCAAGCCCGCCGGGACACCACCGCGGGTGCTCGTGTTGCGCTGCCCGGATTTGCTGGCCGAGGCGGGACCGCAGGACCAGGATGGGAGTGCCGCGGCCCGTGCCTTCGAGCCGGTCGTCGCCATCGTCGAAGGGTTCTGCCCGCACGTCGAAGTGCTGCGGCCCGGGGTCTGCGCCATACCGGCGCGCGGTCCGGCGCGCTATTTCGGTGGGGAGGCGAAGCTGGCCGCCGGTCTCGATGCTGCCCTCCGCCAGGGCGGCTTCAGCTGCCAGGTGGGAGTCGCCGACGGTCTGTTCGCTGCCGGGCTGGCAGCCCGCACCGGGACGGGCGCTCTGGTTGTCCCGCCCGGCCAGACGCCGGAATTCCTGGCGAAGTTCGGAGTCGGTGTCCTCGGCATGCCCGAGCTGTGCGAGCTGCTGCCCAGGCTGGGCATCGAGACGCTAGGTCAGCTGGCCGGGCTGCCCCCTGCCGAGGCAGCCAGCCGGTTCGGGCCGGCGGGAAAGCTCGCCTGCCGGCTGGCCCGCGGGCTCGACCCGCGCCCGCTGATCCCGCGTCCGCCGGCAGCTGACCTGTCCGCGGCGATGGAATTCGACCCGCCCGCCGAGCAGTCGGAACCGGTGGTCTTCACGGCTAAGACGCTGGCCGATCAGATGCATGACCGACTGGCGGCTGCCGGACTCACCTGCGTCCGGGTCCGGGTTGATGTGCGCTGCGCGGACGGGACAGAGGTCAGCCGGCTGTGGCGGCACGACGGCCTGCTGTCGGCACTGGCGGTAGCCGAGCGCGTCCGGTGGCAGCTCGACGGCAAGACAAGCCCCGGAGGCATCATCCTGCTGCGCCTGATCCCGGACCAGCTGGCGCGCGCGACCGGGCGGCAGCTGGCGCTGTGGGGTGACGCGGTCGCGAGCGACCGGGTCGCCCGCGCGGCAATCCGGGTGCAGGCGATGCTGGGACACGAGCGGGTGACCCGCCCCGTGCTGGCCGGCGGCCGGCGGCCAGCCGAGCAGGTGCTGCTCGTGCCCTTCGGCGACGCCGGTGTGCCGCAGCGTCCGGCGGACCGCCCGTGGCCAGGACAGATCCCGGCACCGGCGCCGGCCACGGTGTACCCGGCGCCGCGGCATGCCAGCGTGACCGACTCCTCCGGCGCTGCCGTGTCGGTGAGCGGACGGGCCGGGCTGTCTGGTGCGCCGGCCCTTCTCGCCGTCGACGGCGGCCCGATCTGCCCGGTGACCGCCTGGGCCGGGCCGTGGCCAGTCACGCAGCGCTGGTGGGATCCGCAGCAGGCCTGTCGTCAGGCCAGGTTCCAGCTCATCACCGGTGACGGTGCGGCCTGGCTGGCGGTGCTGCAGGACGGGCGCTGGCTGATCGAGGCCCGTTACGACTAACCGGGCCCATCGGTCCGGTGTCAGCGCTAGCGCTGACTGCGCTGGTGGCTGCTAGTACGCCGGAAAGCTAACGGGCATGCCGGGGCGGCGCGGGTCGGTGCGCCGTTCGGCATGCCCGTCAGCAGCCTGTTTACGAGGAAGAGCTACGGTACGTGTGGGGTGTGGGCCCGTCCCTGGGAAACCAGAGACGGGCCCCGCTTGGACCTGAGGCCCTAGCGCGCCGAGGTTCTAGCGCGGGCTCAGGTTGAGGATGACTACTTCATCGGTGCCGGAACCGGCTCCGTTGTTGGTGCCAGAAGGCTGCCCCGTCTCATACGGGTTCTGTTCGGTAGGCCAGCCGACGAAGTGCTGCGAGTTGTACTCGAACCACTCCGACGCCGTGGTGACCGGAATGACCGGCAGGTTCGCCGCCACGAAGTCCTGGATCATGGCCAGGTCAGCGGTCTGCTGTGCCACGGTCGAGTCGCCGGCGAGCTTAGCCAGCTGGGCATCTATCTGCGGGTTCTTGAGCCCCTCGTAGTCGCCGGTGGCGGACTTGCCGGGGTTGAGCGAGCTGTCCAGCCAGTTGTCGTACAGGTTGTACGGCGTCAGGCCGTTGTTGGACCAGTGCTCGGCCAGCGAGAAGTTGCCGTCTGCCATGTCGGCGTTCCACGCGTCGACGGTGATGCCCTGGAAGTTGGCGTTGATGCCAGCCGCCTTGAGCTCCTGCGCGACGATGGAGCCGACCTCCGCGTAGTCGGTGTAGGCCGACGGCGCGATGAGCGTGACGTCGACTTCCTTGCCGCCCAGCGCGTAGAAGCCAGCCGAGTTCTTCTTGTATCCGGCGTGCTCCAGGATCTGCGCGGCCCCGGACGAGCTGCCCGTTGCGGACACCGTGGCGCTGCCCGACGAGCCCGCCCACTGCTGGAACGTCGGGAGCGTGAGGCCGCTCGTGGCGAGCACCGGGTTCTCCAGGCCCGCCTCACCCTCGGAGGCGATCACGTTGCGGTTGATCGCCGCGCTGATCGCCTGCCGAACCGGCAGCTGGTTGGTCGGCCACTTGTTCAGGTTCGGCATCAGGGCGTTGGTGCTGCCTGGTGCCTCCCAGAAGTGGTGGTAGGCCGGCGCCTTGTTGACGAAGTTCTTCTGCAGCCCGGGGATGAAGTTTCCGGTCCAGTCGATCGCCCCGGAGAACAGAGCCGACAGCGCGCCATTGTTAGAGGTGTAGACGGGGAAGTAGACGTTCTGGATCTTGACCTTCGCGAGCTGCCAGTAGTTCGTGTTCTTCGTCAGCGTGAAGCCCTGCGGAGTGAAGGTCTTCAGCACGTAAGGCCCGGTGCCGATGGGCTTGGCGTCGGTGAACGTCGTCGGGTCACTTTCCTTGCTCCAGACCGACTGGGGCAGGATCGGCACGCCGGCGATGTACTGGAGGTTGGTGTACTGCGCGCTCGGGAACGTGATGGTGACCGTGTTGCCAGAGCTGGTCACGCTGTTGATCTTCAGTCCGGCCAGGTTGATCGCGGCGTGCGCCTTCACGTAGTTGTAGGTGAAGACCACGTCGGCGGGGGTCATCGGGGTGCCGTTACTCCACTTGACACCCTGACGAATCGTGAACGTGATGGACGTGCCGCCTGCGCCCCAGGTGTAGCTGGTGGCCAGCCACGGGTAGTACTTCGGAGGCGCGGCCAGGTCGAACTGCAGCAGTGGCTCGTAGATGAGGCCGGTGGCGCCCATGCCCTGCGGCGCTACCGTCGACACGAACGGGTTGAAGTCGTCGGTGATGGCGCTCTCGGGCGAGCTCTCCATCACCAGCGTGTTCGACCTCGACGAGCTGCCGCCGCTGGACGACCCAGACGAACCACAGGCGCCGAGTCCGACCGCAAGCAGACCGGCCGCAGCGACCGCTGCGAGCCCTCTGTGCGTCAGGAGTTTCGTACTCATGCTTACCTTCCTGAGTCCTTGCGAATCCAATCCCTGATAGCGGGAGTGCGGGCTAACTGGTGGGGTCCTCACCCCCTTCGCGCGCGGCGGCTAGGGACGGCGCCGCGACATCGAGGCGCCAGCACGCGGCGGCCCTGGTCGCCGTCACGGGCAGCAATGGGGGCGCTTCCGCTCGGCAGCGGTCGGCCACGAACGGGCAGCGCGGGCTGAACGGGCAGCCGGTCTCGGCCGCGTCGACGACGGCAGCGCCCGAGGCAAGCTGGCTGACCCCGACGGCCCCGTTCCCTCCATCGCGAAGCGCTCCGCCGAGGTTGTCTGGATCAGGTGCCGATCGGACCAGCAGCTGTGTGTACGGATGCGCAGGCTGCTGGGTGATGTCTTCGGCGGGCCCGCGCTCGACGATCTGGCCGGCATACATGACCAGGATCTCGTCGGCAAAGTACCGGGCCGAGGCGATGTCGTGCGTGATGTACAGCAGGGCGAGCTGGAACCGCTTGCGCAGATCGTCAAGCAGGCTGAGCATCTCCAGCCGGATCGACACGTCGAGCATCGACACCGGCTCGTCGGCGAGCAGTACGCGCGGGTTGGCGGCCAGCGCCCGCGCGAACGACACTCGCTGCCGCTGGCCGCCGGACAGCTCGTGCGGGTACTTGGCGAGGAAAGTGTCGGCCGGTGTGAGCCTTACCTGTTCCATGAGCGCGCTCGCCCGCTCGCTGACCTGCTCACTGGACAGCTCACGGTGGTGCAGCCGCAGCGGCCGCTCGACGTGGTACCGCACCGTGTGGACCGGGTTGAGTGACGCGAA
>Ga0126378_10001286_pt1 | contig 18736 bp, 17 predicted proteins | sample PanSoiMetPlot_23_FD_92587 | JGI IMG/M metagenome (GOLD analysis project Ga0126378, IMG submission 92587) | Tropical forest soil microbial communities from Panama - MetaG Plot_23 | ecosystem: Environmental > Terrestrial > Soil > Tropical forest > Bulk soil | place: Panama | collected 2016-02-17
CTTCTCGAGCACAATGGAGTACCAGCTAATCGCTGATCGCTGATCAGCCTCGTAGCCACTCATCCATTCACCCGTTGCACTGAGGAATGGGATATCAAGGGCGCAGCCCTTGGCTAGTTGGAGAGCGCTCAAGTTCAGCCGAATAGTGGTCTGCACAAAGGTATCGGGTTGCGGAATCGGGCTTCTTTTCCAAATAGGAACCTGGCCATCTGAGTGAAGTCCGAACCTGCAAGGCCAATAGTCCATCCCGGCGGACATGGCGATAATTTATGGAAGCGGTTGTTCGTGGGAGTGAAGCCGTGCGTGCTCTGAACGCCGGGACAATGAAGTCCCTGTTTCTGCCAGGTGGAGTCTGGTTCTTTGGGACGGTGCTGCTGGTTTACTCCGGCTGGCTGAATTTTGCCCCGCCTGCTCTGACTTTCCTTTATTGCTGCGGGATTGCGGGAGGGATGCTCCTGGCCTGGAGATTCCACTCCAGCCGTACTCTTCTATGTCTGGCGGTACTGGCTCTGGCACAACAGGGCGCTGCAATCTCTGCTGGGCAGCCGCCTTATATTCCTGCGGCTCTAAACGCCATTGCTGTTCTCGTGCCCATCAACTTCGCACTGATCGCGTTGATGCACGAGCGCGCTTTTTCGGTGCAATCCGTTGGACCTGTGGCTTTGTTTCTATTCGTCCAGTCTCTTACCCTGATGGTGTTCTGCGGAGCATCGACACGCGTCCGAGGCTTGTCGGTTCCCTTGCCGATCCCTCGCATGGCGGTCATCGTGATAGCTGCCGCCATGGTCTTCCTAATGGTCCGTTTTCTCCTAGACCGGAAGCCCTTTGAGAGCGCGCTAGTGTGGTCGTTGAGCGCCTTCATCTTGGCAGTAGTTTGGGAGCCAGTGGCGCGCGTATCCATAGCATTTTGGACTGCTTCAGCCGCAATCCTTGCAACCGCTGTCATCGAGAATTCGTATCTGCTCGCCTATCATGACGAGTTGACAACGTTGCCCTCCCGGCGCGCTTTCAATGAGGCCTCAGGGGCTCTGAAGAGTCCCTATTCCATCGCTGTTGTCGACATTGATCACTTTAAAGGATTCAATGACACTTACGGACACGACACAGGGGATCAAGTACTACGAATGGTGGCTACCAACCTGGGACGCGTCACCGGAGGCGGACAAGCTTACCGTTGTGGTGGCGAGGAATTCAATATTCTTTTTCCTGGCAAAACGACCGCTGAAGTTCTGCCTCATCTAGAGGCGCTGCGCGAAGCGGTAGCGAGATCAGCGTTTCGTATGCGAGGCGCGGACCGACGGCAGGTGCCTCGCGGACCCGATCGCCGCAATCAACGGAGTCGCCCTCGCGCCCGGAAAAGTGACGCCATCCCACGATTGACGGAAGAAAAATCGTCTCTGCTGTTATCGGTCACCATCAGCATCGGAGTGGCAACGACCGCTACCGACAAGTTCGGCCCGGAGACTGTGCTGGAATGCGCCGACAAGGCTCTCTACCGGGCAAAAGCGAACGGAAGAAACCGAGTGGAAGCGGCCGGGTCTCCATCGCGACGCTTGCGTACCAAAGCTGCACGAGTGAGTTAAGCCAGGCTTACGCAGGAAATCACGTCCGGCCCGGACCGTCGACCGTTGGACGGGAAGTGTGACGGCCCGGTTCCGTACGTTTCGCAAGCACCGCAGGCCGTGCGGTCAGCCGGCGGTTGTAGGTGAGATTGAGGGCTTCCGGCCAGAACCGCCGCAAGCGGGGCACTTGGTACGAATAAAGGCAACGCCTTCCGACTTCCCGTTCAAGTCCACAGGCTTCGCCACGTATCCAGAACCGCCGCAGTTCGGGCAGTCGTCCGGAGCCACTCCTTCTCCCCCTCGTGTTAGCAAGATTTTCGCCCAATCCGGCAGCGCTTTTGTGAAAGATTGATTTGCGTTACGAATCCCGAACAAGTGCCCGGAACTCCTTCGCTTGGCAGCATTTAGACCCAGCCCCGAGACAAAAACGGGCTACCTTGAACAGGAAGGTAGTTACTTCCGCAATCCTTGGATTTTTTTCGTGTTTGATCAGGATCAAATTTGCCGCGGTCAGACCTGCAGCTTGAAGATCCTCTCCATTCGTATCCACTTTTCGCCGGGCTTGGATCTAGGAAGGGCTTTCTGGAATCTCCACATCAGATTCTCCCATTCTTGCACTTTCGGGTTTTGGCGGTCGGCTTCACTTTTGGCCTCGAAGGAAAAATTCTCGTTGACTTCCATGATCATGAACAGACGGGTTCCGAGGAGATAAATTTCCATATCCAGAATGCCTGATTGCTGGATGCTCTCGCTGATTTCGGGCCAGACATGCTCGTGATAACGCCTGTACTCGGCAATCAGCTCAGGATCATCTTTGAGATCCAGAGTAAGGCAGAAGCGACGTTTCAATTAGACCTCCTGGCAGGAACAGTCCTGACCATCGATCGCTAACAATTCTCGAGTTCCTCTGTAATTGGTTCGAATTCCACCATGGCGCCGAGCGATTTATGTCAGGGCACGATCCAGGTGCACATATCCGCCGTCGACGAACAAGTGTTGTCCGGTTGTATGGCTGGACTGAGAGGACAGAAGAAAGACGACCATGGCTGCGATTTCCTCCGACGTTGTCATCCTCTTTCCCAACGGTATTTTCGACAAGATGAGCTGCAGCTTCTCTTCCGGACTGGGAAACGTATCCAGCCAGCTCCGATACAGGGGAGTCATGACCTCGGCGGGAATAACCGTGTTGACGCGAATTCCGTACGGCAACAATTCCGCCGCCCATTCGCGAGTCAGAGCCATGATTGCGCCCTTTGACGAGGCGTAACCAGAGGTGCTCCCCTGGCCCGTGACCGCGGTCTTCGAACCGATGTTGACGATCGAGCCATGGGCCCGTTTGAGGTGTGGCAGGCTGTAGTGCGCCATGCTGTAGTAGTGCACCAGGTTGCGATTGAGCGATGCAAGGTATTCTGCCGGGCTCCCATGCTCAAGTCCGACTTTGTCATTCCGTCCAGCGTTGTTCACCAACGCATCAAGCCGACCAAATTCTTTGAGCGTCTGAGAAACAGATTGCTCACAGCTTTCCGGAGTGCCGAGATCAATGCTGATCAGCCCGCACCGTGAGCCGCCTTTTTCCAGTTCCGATTGAAGTGCCTTACCAGCTTCAGCATCTCGTCCTACGATCACGGGTACTCCGCTCTCGGCGGCGCAGGCGCGGACAATAGCGGCTCCGATTCCCTTGGCGCCACCCGTTACGATGACGACTTTGTCCTTCAACTCCAGATCCATGTTTATCCCCGAAGATTAAAGAAGCCGCCATCGAGCGGATAGTCTGCGCCGGTAATAAAGCATGCCTGGTCGGAACACAAGAACAGTGCGAGAGCGGCAACTTCGGCCGGCTCTGCCATTCTTCCAATCGGCTGTGACTTCGCTAGCTTGCCGAACATTTCCTGCTCGTGGCCGGGATAATTCTTCTTCAAATAATCGTCTACGAAAGGGGTGTGGACCCGCGCTGGGGAAATGCAGTTGCAGCGGATGTTATGTGCCAGATAGTCCCGCGCTACAGAATAGGTCATGGCGATGACTGCTCCTTTTGTCATTGAGTAGGCAAAGCGGTCCGCGAGCCCTGCCGAACCCGCGATCGAGGCCATGTTCAAGATGACCCCTCCTCCGTTGTCCCGCATGTGGGGAACGATGACGTGCATACAATTGTAAAAACCCTTAATGTTGACCCGCACGAGGCGATCGAAGTCCGCCTCCCTCGTGCTCTCGACCGTGCCGATATGTGAAACACCGGCATTGTTCACGAGTATATGAATGCGTTCCCGGGCGAATAATTCAGAAAAGACAGAGTTCACCCGCGATTGATCGCTTATGTCGCAAAAGTGGACCGACCCGTGCCCACCGATTGCAGAGATCTGCGCGCGGGTACCTTCCGCCGCGTTCTGGTTCACATCCAGAATGCGAATCTGCGCGCCGCATTCGGCGAACTTGAGTGCAATCGCCTGCCCGATACCGCTGCCGGCGCCGGTGATCGCCGCCACTTTCCCATCCAGCTGAAAGTCGCGATTTACATTCTTGCCACCACTCAGAGGGACACACCTCGCTTCCAGGGAATGAAATCTTCTTGTTGCTTAAGTTCGGCTTTTGTCCGAATCTCACCGCTGGCAACGTTGACCACAAAATCCAGGATGGTTTCTCCCATTTGCTCAATGGTCGTTGCACCTTCGATGATTGGACCGGTGTCAATGTCGATGATGTCGTGCATTCGCTGAGCCAGGGCGGAGTTGGTTGAGAGTTTCACGACGGGTGTGACGGGATTCCCGGTGGGTGTCCCAAGGCCGGTCGTGAACAGAACGATGCTTGCGCCCGCGCCGACCTGTGCGGTGACACACTCTACGTCATTGCCAGGTGTGCATTGCAGGTTCAAGCCGGGCTCGCTGGAGTATTCCGGATAGTCGAGCACCGCAGTAACCGTAGACTTCCCGCCTTTCTTCGCCGCACCGGCGGACTTCATAGCATCGGTGAGCAATCCATCCCGCCGATTGCCGGGCGATGGATTCATTTCGAATGTTGATCGAACCGCGGCGGCTCGTGCCGCGTAGTCGTTCATCAGACTCATGAAACGACTGCCAACGTCTTTGTTCAATCCCCGATTAATTAGCTCCTGCTCGACTCCGCATAGCTCGGGGAATTCCGACAGAATCGTTCGAGCACCGAAGGCAGCTAGGAGGTCTGACGCGTGTCCGATCGCGGGATTGGCCGAAATTCCCGAGAACCCGTCGGATCCCCCGCATTTCAACCCGACGCAGAGTTTCGACAGAGGAGCGGCGACCCGCTGCGCTTTGTTTGCCTCGACCAGACCGAAAAATGTCTGGTGGATTGTTTCCGTCATCATGGCTGATTCGGATCCGCTCTTCTGCTGCTCGAAGATGAACAATGGCTTGGCGAACGTCGGATTGCGCTTGCGAATCTCGTTCTGAAGAATCTCGACCTGCGCGTGCTGACAGCCGAGACTGAGTACAGTCGCGCCGGCCACATTGGGATGGTGAATGTAGCCGGCCAGTAATCCGCAAAGGTTCTCGGAGTCTTCTCGCGTGCCTCCACAGCCGCCTTCATGCAACAGAAAGCGGATGCCGTCCACATTACTGAACATTCGCTGGCGCCCGGGTGGGACCGATTTATCTGAAAACGCTTGCCTATCAGGCTCTTGGAGCTTGCCTTCCCGGTAAAGCCTTGCCATCTCTGCAACCTGACGGCGGTACAACTGCGGGGCCGCAAATCCCAGCTCTTCTTCGAACGCTTGCTTCAGAACTTGAACGTTTTTGTTTTCGCAAAACACCAGCGGAACTACCAGCCAATAATTCCGCGTGCCGACTTGCCCGTCGGATCGCTCATACCCGCGAAAAGTTGCTCCCTTCCAGCGCGAGACATCCGGCGGCATCCAATGAAACCGTTCGCACTGCTCATGAAAGGGCGAGGCCTGATGACGGATATTGCTGACGGTCAGAAGTTCTCCCTCTGCAATTGGTGTTACCGCTTGGCCCACGAGAACTCCGTACATCATGACGGGCGCGCCGGGTGTAAGGTCAGCGGTCGCAAATTTATGTTTCGCAGGCACATCCGATTTTAAGTGGTGGGTTCTTCCGAGCCATTCAACCCTCTCGCCTTGCTTCAGATCGACTAACGCCACCAGAACGTTATCGCGGGAATCGAGTTGGAGTATGCGGGATCGCATGATGAGTGCGCCGTTCGAAAAGCGCTGAGGAGGGCAGTGTAAACGTTGGGATGAGCATGCCGCAATTTGCGGTGGGCAGACGCGCCTCTCAGGTGGCGGTTTTCAATCTCCAGAACCGGCGTGCGTTCGCGCCCAGCACAGCTTCCCGTGCGTTGGCCGGAAGATTCTGCACATAATTCCTGACAACGTCGAGTGTGCGCCCATATGAACTCGCAACCAGGCATACCGGCCAATCCGAACCGATCATCAACCTCTCAGTTCCGAACGCCTCAAAAGCGACCTCCAAGTAAGGCCGAATATCCTGCGGTGTCCACCTTTGCCAGTGAGCTTCGGTTACCAAGCCTGACAATTTGCACCACACGTTGGGAAAATCGGCCAGGCGACGGATTCCCAAAGCCCAAGCCTCAATTTCCCCGCTCTTGATCGGAGGCTTGGCGAGGTGATCCAGCACAAAACGATGTTTCGGGAACCGCCCGACAAACTCGGCGGCCACGGGAAGGTGCTTTGGATAAATCAGGATGTCATAGGCGAGGTCGAACTCTTCCAGCGTGGAAATGCCGCGGAGGAAGTCCGCGCGCAACAGAAAGCGCTCATCCGGTTCCGTCTGCACCATGTGGCGGACTCCCACCAGCTTGGGATATTTTGCAAACTCCTGCAACTGAGAGCGCAGTTTTGCCGAACACAAATCTACCCACCCGACCACACCGAGGATTTTGGGTGATTGCTCTGCCAGTCCGAGGAGCCAGCGAGTTTCTGCGAGTGTTTGTCGGGCCTGTACGGCCACCGAGCCCTGAACATCGCCGCGTTGAAGCTCGGGTTCTAAATCTTCGGGAAGGAAGTTTCGGCGAATCACACCCATGAAGCCGTCGATCCATTCGTATTCTTGCGGGTGGTAGATCCAGAAGTGCTGATGAGCGTCGATGTGCATGCTCCAGGCCGTTCAACGTTTTTTAAATTTCCGACGGAAATCGGGCAAGTCGGATCACTTTTAAGGGGGATGCCCAGTTTACGATACGAGTGATTTAGGACATTGTTACCTCAGGTTGTCTGGGTTTACAGTATCCCGGTTATTGGTTCGCGTACACCGACTTGAACAGCCCGAGGAAATACATGAAGGACAACACCCCCGAAAACTCAGCCAGTTCGATCTCCCGGCGAGACTTCCTGACAAAAAGTGCCGGGGCCGCTATCACCTTCACGATCGTTCCACGACACGTGCTCGGAGGGCCAGCTTACGTTCCCCCGAGCGACAAGGTTAACATCGCTTTTATAGGTGTGGGCGCACAAGGCCTGCGTGTGATGCTCCGGTTCTTGCGAGAAGACGATGTTCAGGGCGTTGCTGTTTGTGATGCCAACCAAGGCAGCGCTGGATATCCGCAATGGCGTACGCACGAGTTCTGCAACTCCGTACGCAAACTGCTCGGAGTCGATGGCGGATGGGATTGGCTGAGCCCCGACCAGCCGATTCAACTCACGCACTCCATGCAGGTCACCAGCGGGATGGCGGGCCGCGAGCCAGCTCAAAAGATCGTAGAAGCCTATTACGGCGCACAAAAGCGGTCAGGACAATATCAGGGCTGCGCAGCCTATAAGGACTACCGGGAACTCCTTGAAAAGGAAAAAGACGTGGATGCCGTGGTCGTTTGCACGACGGATAACGTGCACGCGGCCGTGTCTGCCGCCGCGATGAAAAAGAAGAAACACGTTTTCTGCCAGAAACCCTTAACTCATACGATTTACGAATCCAAACGCATCGCCGAAATCGCGCGCGAGACCGGAGTTGCGACGCAGATTGCCGTTGCAAACCAGGCATCTGAGGATACTCGCCTGCTGTGCGAGTGGATTTGGGATGGAGCCATCGGTCCAGTGCGCGAGGTAATCAACTGGTCGAGCCGGCCATTCTGGGCACAAGCGATCGAGCGCCCGAAGGACACAGAGCCCGTACCCCAAGGGCTGGATTGGGACCTTTGGCTGGGTCCAGCACCCGAGCGTCCATTCAATCATTGCTACTTGCCCTTCTCGTGGCGCGGATGGGTCGATTTTGGTTGCGGCTCGCTGGGCGACATGGGCTGCTACAGCTATGACACGATCTTTCGGGTCATGAAACTGGAAGTGCCGCTGAGCATCGAAGCGAGTTCAACCGATCGTTACGATGAAACCTATCCCCAAGCGGAAATCATTCATTACGATTTCGCCGCCCGTGGCGATATGCCTCCGCTTCGATTCACCTGGTACGACGGCGGTTTGAAGCCCCCTCGTCCGCCGGAGCTAGAGGCGAATCGTCCTTTCCGCGGAGAAGAGGATGAGGACGAAGGGCTTCTCTTCGTCGGAGATCATGGCAAGATTCTCTGTGGATTTAATGGAAAGAACCCGCGACTAATTCCTCAGAGCAAAATGGATTCATATAAGCAGCCGCCGAAAACGCTTCCACGGTCGCCGGGGAATGAGCGTGAATGGCTGGACGCGTGCAAAGGTGGGAAGGTGAAGCCGGGCGGTAATTTTGAATTCGAAAATCTTGTAACGCAAACGTTGCTGCTCGGGAATGTCGCCGTGCTCACCGGCCAGAGACTGACGTGGGATCCCGTTAACCTCCGGGTCAATAACTCCGACTTGGCGCAAAAATATATCCGTCCCGAGCGCCGGAGCGGATGGGAGCTCTAGAGCGACACATTTCTTAGGGATGAAGAAAAGGAGCCTGCTATGGCTACAATCACGAGAAGGGAATTCTGCAAAGCTGCTACGACTTCAGCTGCGGGAGTTGGGTTGCTCTCGTCGGGCGTACTGCATCTAAGGGCGAACCCACTGGGATTTCCTATCGGATGTCAAACATGGCCGGTTCGGGAGATGATCGCCAAGGATTTCCCCGGCACGCTCAAACAGCTCGCCGATGCCGGATTCCAGAGCATTGAACTGTGCTCGCCCGTGGGTTATAGCGAATCCGGATTCGGCGGTCTTGTGAAATTCAAGGGAGCAGAACTCAAGAAAATCATCCACGATGCCGGCCTCAGCTGTGTCAGCTCTCATTTCGGCATCGACGAGCTTCGCAAAAATCAGGAGGACCGCATCACCTGGGCCAAAGATCTCGGGCTCACCCAGATGCTGGTTCCCAGTCTTGACGGTCCAAAGCGTCCAACCATGGACGACGTGAAGCGTGCCGCTGACGAGTACAACAAAATGGGTGCCAATGCGGCTGTCGCCGGTATCCAGCAGGCGTTGCACAATGAGACCTTCGAGACTTCAACTGTCGACGGCCAGCGTACTTACGATGTCCTGTTTGAACTCCTTGATCCTAAGCTCGTCAAATTCCAGTTCCAGGTCTCGACGATCAGCGAAGGTTTCGATGCTGCGGAGTATTTCAACAAATACCCGGGTCGCTTTGTTTCTATGCACGTCCAGGGATGGTCTGCACAAACAAAGAAAATCATGCCAGTCGGCCAGGATACTCTCGATTGGAAGAAAATCTTCACTGCAGCCAGGACCGGAGGGATCAAGAACTACTTCGTGGAGATGAAGTTGGAGATGATGAAAGAGAGCGTCCCCTACCTGCGCAACCTGCAGGTCTGATCAGAGTCGAAACCACCTGCCACAGTGATCGGCGTGGCGTCGGTCATCGCGAGGGGTGTTTCGCCTTCGCGGGATAAACGGCTCCTTATCCCCCAGAGAAAAGTAACCAGCTTGTAATAATGCCGCTCCCGGTCCGTCTTTAAAGGTGAAACTCAGCTGTACGGAGGAGTACCCTGCGTAGCGTACTAATCGAGGAACCGCCGATCGCCATTCCCAGCGAACTCGAACGAGTGTTTCGGTCGCACCACGGAATGGTCTTCCGCACCGCATATCGGATCACGGGCAATGCGGCGGATGCCGAGGACGTGTTGCAAACAGTCTTTCTCCGCCTGCTCCGCCGCACGGGGGCATGCGATGCAGTGGAAAAGGAACAGAGCTATCTTCGCCGTGCATCGATCAATGCCTCGCTTGACGTAATCCGCTCGCGGCAATCGAACCCCACCGTCGAACTGGTCGAGGTTCCGAGCCACCGCAGGGACGGTGAGATCACGGAACTGCGCCAGGCATTGGGATGCGCTCTAAGCAAACTCCAGCCCCGCGCAGCCGAAATTTTCACGCTGCGATTCATTGAGGGTATGAGCAATCTCGAGATCGCTCGAATGCTTGGGATTTCCCAGGTGCTGGTAGCTGTGACTGTTTATCGAACTCGGCAACAGCTGCGAAAGCAACTCGCGAAGTATCTAGGAGACAGGTCATGAATCACGAGAAATTCGATCGCTTGCTGTCGACCATTCGAAACGACAGTCTTGACGAGAGGCAAGTCACCCAAGCGGGCGATCGGGTGTGGAAATCGATTGCTGAAGCCAGCCCGGTGACGGGCGTTGATCCCCATACGCTGCGCAGCTGTGCCGATTTCCAGTCCCTCATCCCCGCATACCTGGCGAAGCAGCTGGTGGCGGCCCGCGCTTTGCTTTTCGAAGATCACATGCACTCGTGTGTCGCATGCCGGCACGCGTTGGAGCATGCAAGGGATGGCGAGCGTCAGCAAGTCTGGACGCTGCAGAAGAAACGGCCAAGTTCGCTGGTATGGCGCTGGGCCACGGGGGCGGCGGCGTGTGCGGTGGTTCTCGTTGTAGCTTTCGCATTCTGGAATGGGCTTGTTCCTGGACAGCATCCGGTTCGCGCCGAGGTCCGGGCCGTCGACGGCTCGTTGTATACCAGGAGCGGTGACGATGTACATCTGATTGGCGCCGGATATCAGATCCGCAACGGCGACGAGATTCGTACCGCCAAAGCTTCGACCGCAGTCGTACGGTTGCTCGATGGTTCCCTCATGGAGATGGGTCCTCGTGCCGAGGTCTCCGTATCCCGCCAATGGCAAGGCACAACCATCCATCTGCAAGGCGGGCAGGTAATTGTGCAAGCTGCCAAGCAGCACGCTGGCCGACGTCTGTACGTTGCAACCGAGGACGGCCTGGTCTCAGTGAAAGGAACCATTTTTTCCGTGAACCGCGGCATCAAGGGCTCACGCGTAGCTGTAATTGAAGGAGTGGTCCGGGTCGATTTCGGCGACACCAGTGCGGACCTGACGGCAGGAGAACAGGCTACGTCCAGCACGGCGGTATCGAAGGTGCCCGTGCAGGATGAGATCGCCTGGAGCCGCAATTCCGCGAGGTATTTGGCTCTTCTCGGCGACTTCGCAATCCTTCAGAAGCAGATCGCTGCAATTCCCGGACCTGGGTTGCGCTACAGTTCTGATCTTCTGCCGCTCGTTCCGGATCACACGGTTGTGTATGCGGCTATTCCGAACCTCGCGAACACGATCGGCGAGGCCCACCGTCTCTTCCAGGACAGGCTGCGGCAGAGCCCGGCTCTGCGTGACTGGTTGAAACAGCAGCAGAAAGGCAAGGGACCCAAGCTGCAAGATGTGCTCGATCAGGTTAAAAGCTTCAGCAGCTATCTTGGCGATGAGGTCGTGTTCGCGGTTGCGAAGGATGGGCCAACGTACGGGGCTCCCGTTATCCTGGCCAGAATGCGGCAGCCTGGGCTCGACAGCTTTCTACAGACGGAACGGAAACGCCTCAGTGCGAATTCAGCCCCAAACCAACTGCAGATTGTCGCTGATCCATGGTCAGTAACGCCGACTGCCGGCCACCCTCTGCTGGTCTACCTGAACAATGATCTAATGATCGCCAGTGAGGATCCGAGCCAATTGCAGTTAGCCGCCGGTCGCGCACAACAAAACGGCAAGGGCCAGTTCGTCGGAACTCCCTTTTACCAGCAGATCGCAGGTTCTTATCAGCAGGGCGTGGAATGGCTATTTTGCGCCGACATGGAACAAATTGTTCAGCCAAACGTACAACAAACTGATGGCAGCCGTCACGATCTGCCGCCTGGCGTCGACGACGTAAAGTACCTGATGATGGGACACCGTGATCTTGCAGGTAAGAGCGAAAGTCACGCTGACCTGACTTTCGCCTCGGAACGGCAGGGAGTTGCATCTTGGCTCGCTGCGCCAGCGTCGATGGGGTCGCTGGAGTTTGTTTCGCCTGATGCCAGCATGGTCACGTCGGCGGTGATCAAGAATCCCAGAAGCATTATGGAAGAAATCTTCAAAATGGCTGGCAGCGGTGATCCGAAATTTACGCAACATTTGGCCGACTTCGAGGCGAAGTCAGGCGTGAACGTGCTCAACGACATCGCGGCGCCACTCGGCGGCGAGGTTACCATGGCGTTTGATGGGCCGATGCTTCCAACTCCGCGATGGAAGATGATTGTCGAAGTGTACGACCCAGCGACTTTGCAATCCACGATTGAAAAATTGATCGAAAGTTACAACCAGGAAAATAACCACGGCGATGCACTTCAGCTCACTCGCAAGCATGTCGGATCGCGGCTGTACTACACGATCCATAGCCCCAACCAGCCGAATTACGAGATCGACTACACATTTGTCGACAGCTACCTGATTGCTGCGCCCGACTTGGGCACAATCTCGCGAGCAATCCAGACTCGCGATGCTGGGTACAGTCTGACGCATTCCTCCACATTTCAGGCGCTTCTGCCGAGCGACGGGTACACTAATTTCTCGGGCATCTTTTATCACAACGTCGGACCCATCGTGGGCCCGCTGGCCGAGAGGTTAAAGGCTAGCGGAGCACTAACCGCGCAGCAACGGCAGTCGATCGATGCACTCACGGCGAACTCGGCCCCGGGGATGATTTACGCCTACGGCGAGCCCAGCCGGATCACGGTTGCCAGCAATACCGGATTCATGGGATTTGATCTGGGAATGCTGCTGACCATGGGGCATAACGGGCCATTCCTGCCGCAGATGTTCTTAGGCGGAACCATCACCGGCGAACAGTTAACGCCACAAACCCAGTGAGCACAATATCCCAAGTCGGAGCATCGATCAGTGTGAGTGAAAACACGCCGCCTGGTGCTCCGCCCGATCGCCTGATCGAACTCAACGGGCTTACGGTTCGCTTCGGCGATCGCGACATCCTGCGCGGGCTCACTGCTTCTCTGGGCGGCCGCGCCATCGGATTACTTGGTCCGAATGGTGCCGGGAAATCCACTCTGATTAACACTCTCCTGGGCTTCTACAAGCCTGCGGCCGGCTCGGCCAAGGTGTTTGGACACGACATACATACCGCCATCAGGTTCATACGCAGTCTGGTCGGCTACATGCCCGAGAACGATGCATTTATCTCGAAAATGAATGCGGTGTCGTTCATACAGATGATGGGCGAACTTTCCGGTCTGCCGCCAAAAGTTGCTCTGGAACGCGCACACGAAGCTCTGTTCTACGTAGGTCTTGCGGAAGCCCGATATCGCAAGCTAGGCACATATTCGCTAGGCATGAAGCAGCTGGCGAAGCTGGCTCAGGCGATCGTCCATGGGCCCAAGCTGCTGATCCTTGACGAGCCTACCAACGGGCTTGATCCTTCGGTGCGCCAACGCATGATCCGCATGATCCGCGAAATTCGGGAGGCCCAGGAGATGCGAGTTGTTCTCTGTTCTCATCTCCTGCGAGATGTCGAGGATACTTGCGACGAAGTGCTCATCCTTAAGAACGGACAGATCGCTCATTACTCAAATCTCGAGGAGGAGCGCCGTGCCAACCAAAGATTTCTTGAATTGGAGATCTACGGGGCGAATGGCGACTTCACTGCGGCCATCGAGAGGCTTGGCTGCGAGTGCGCCGTGAGCGCGAACCGCATGAAAATGGTTTTGGCCGAGGGGATCGAAAGCCGAGATATTTTTCGTATCGCAGCGGACCAGCAGGTCCGGATCCGGCGCATGAATTTCCGCCGTGATTCACTGGAAGACATTTTCCTGAAGGCCATGGAGAGCTAAGACGTGACCGCTAGAACAAGGAGCAACGATGGCCGTCTACAGGCGTAGCTACAAACCGTATTCTGGCACGCTGACCGCTGAATGGTCGCGCTTTCTCGTTCTCTTCCGCTATTCCCGCCGAAATCTTTTTCATTCCAAATTTCTAACTGTTTTCTTTGTTCTCTGTTTCTTCTGGCCGATCGCGTGTCTGGCGTGGATCTATGTCGCGCACAGTGCCAGCTTTCTCGCCAAGCTCGGCCTCCGGCCGGAATTCGTCGCCATCGACAACAAGTTCTTCCTTCTCTTTATGAGCGTGCAGGGTGTGCTCGCATTTCTCCTGACGGCATTTGCCGGCCCCAGCCTGATCTCGCCCGATCTCGCCAACGGAGCTATGCCGCTCTACTTCTGCCGCCCGTTCACCCGGGCGGAATATGTACTCGGAAAGTCTTCCGTGCTCGGAATTCTGCTTTCCGAGATCACCTGGATTCCGGGCGTCATTCTCTTCCTGATTCAGGCAAGCTTCGCCGGTGCGAGCTGGACTTGGGACAATTTCTGGATCGCCGGCAGCCTCATCCTCTCTTCTCTCATCTTGATCGCGGTCTTATCGTTGCTGGCAATGGCTCTTTCCGCTTGGGTCAAATGGAGAATTGTTGCCGGAGCCCTGCTACTCGCCGTGATGTCTTTCGGTGCCGGCTTCGCACAAGCGATCAACACCGTACTGCGCATCGAAGGTGGCCATTTCTTTGATCTCGTCTACTTGATGGCAACAATCTGGACGAACCTGTTTTTAGTGGACAACGACCGCGGCATCTCCGCCGGTCAAGCCTGGGTTGCAATCCTCGTATATTGTTCAGTCTGTCTTTGGCTCTTACTGCGGAAAGTGCGTGCCTACGAGGTCGTCCGATGAACGACCGCATCATCTTCGAGGACGTCTCGAAGTTCTATGGCGAGATTCTGGGCGTGAATCGCGTCAACCTCTCGATTCCGCCGGGGGTTACAAGCCTGGTCGGTCCCAACGGCTCGGGCAAGACCACTCTGATGAATCTGATGACCGGCCTGGTCCGGCCGAGTCGTGGACGAATTCAAGTTCTGGGTTATACGACCGATGATCCGGAAAACCTGTTTAGGGTCGTCGGTTACTGCACGCAGTTCGACGCATTTCCAAAGGGGCTCACCGGGTTTCAGTTCATCTATTCGTATCTTTGCCTCTCCGGAATGCCTTTAGCTGATGCGGAACGCACCGCGCGGCAAGCGATCGAGCGTGTGAACATGGTGGAGGCGGCTTCCCGCAAGGTCGCAGGCTACAGCAAAGGCATGCGCCAGAGAATCAGGCTTGCGCAGGCTCTGGCTCACAACCCGAAAGTGATTGTTCTCGATGAGCCTCTAAATGGCCTTGATCCTCTTGCGCGAGCCGAGATGATCGCCCTGTTCCGCACGTCCGCCGCACAAGGCAGTTACGTGATCATCTCAAGCCATATCCTTCACGAAGTAGACGCCATTTCCGACCAAGTCATTCTGCTCAGCAATGGATATGTGGTCGCCGAGGGCCAGATTCAGAGTGTTCGCAAGGAGATCCAGGAACATCCCACACAGATCCTGATCCGCTGCGATCGCCCGCGGGAACTTGCCGCGAAGTTGTTTGAGGCGGAATCCACGATCGAAGCCTCGATCCACAAAGATGGACAGGGTTTGCTGTTGAAGACCCGAGATGCGGATCGCTTCTATCTGGCGATGAATCAGCTTGCACTAAACGGCATACACATTGAGTCCATTGCTCCAGCAGACGATGATGTGCTCTCCGTCTACGAGTACCTGATCGGAAATGAGGAGGTCATCCGATGACGCGACTCTGGTGGGCGCAGATCAAAGCCGTCGTTCGCCTGGAGCTGAAGAAAACTTTCGTCGCCAAACGCGGCCTCTGGATCTATGCCGTCGCCGCTCTGCCCGTGCTGCTGTTCATCGCGTACGCAGTGGCCATGTCCAATGAGCAGCATAAGACTGTAAAGCTCGCCCGCGACAGCCAGAAACCACTCTCGTATCAGGATCTGCTCGCGATCAAGTCGGGAATGGCGAGAAACGAAGTCCTTGCCATTCTTGGCAAACCACCGGTTAATTTCCACTGGAGTGGTCGCAGACCCACCGGACCAGGCGCCGACGAAGAGGTTTTCCGCGAAGACTACCAATATTCCGATGGACAGAATGATCTCTACATCTCCCTCGCGGATGGCAAAGTGGAGAGCGCTCACATTCGCGAAGGATACAACTTGGGTCAGGACGCATTCATGTTCGCGGGCGTCTTCCAGTTCTTCTTTTTGCGGCTGGCTGTCTTCTTTGGCTGCCTCGGAATTTTTATGAACCTGTTCCGCGGCGAGGTGCTGGACAAGAGTTTACATTTCTACTTTCTCGCGCCGATTCGCCGCGAAGTTCTGATGGCGGGGAAATTTCTGGCAGGACTACTGGCCACCTGCACGATCTTCGTGACCAGTGAGGTGCTCCAGACCCTTGCGTTCCTCTGGCACTTTAACCCGCATATGCGGGACGTGTACCTGTTCCACAATCACGGGCTTGAACACGCTGCGATCTATGTGGGCGTGACGATGTTGGCGTGCCTCGGATACGGTGCTTTTTTTCTTGGTGCCGGAATGTTATTCCGAAATCCCATCATTCCCACGGCGGCGGTTTTGTTCTGGGAATGGTTTAATCCGTTTCTCCCGGCTCTGCTTAAGCAGTTCAGCGTGATCTATTACCTCAAATCGCTCTGCCCGGTGGAGATTCCACTTCCGCCGGGTATGCCGGGCCTGTTCGCGCTGCTGTTCTCCAATGCCGATCCCATTTCGGCGCCGCTGGCAATCTTGGGAATCATCGTTGTCGCCGGTATCGTACTTGCAGTCTCGGGCGCGCAGGTGCGACGCATGGAGATTAACTACACATCCGAGTAGTTCTCCAATCGATTTTGAAGGACTTTAGCTCTCGAGCAGGCTCGCCGTTCAGGCCGTGCGCGTGCTTTTATGTAGACGTACGATGACATCCAGCCCGGCCGCAAGCCGATCCAGGCTGCAGGCCAGGTCGGGTCTTGTCATGGGATAACCAATGCCCAGATGCGACGGTCTGCTGCTTGAGCCCCGCCAGCAGTTCGACTGAGGCCCTCGCGCTATCCAGTCGCTCGAGTGGTCCCTCCGTGCGGCCCGGCGCGTGAATCCATTTCCTAATGGGGCGCAAGATGGGCCGAGGCATTCCAATTCCGGATCGTGACATGGGTTCGCTCGATCAAGATCGAAGAAATAAGCGTCGGCCTGCTTCATGTCATCTGGTCTCACCTATGAGGCAACTTTTGCGATCTGCTGGACAGGAAAAAGGCATCCCGAGTCACTAGCAGGAAGCTGACTGGAACAGGGAGTATCATAGAGCGGCAAATGAAGCGAAAAACGAAACGAGAGGCCACTCCAGAGTGGGTTTCACAGATCACCGCCATGCGGGATCGTCTGGGTATCAATCAGGCGGAGCTGGCTCGCCGGCTCGAATGCTCGGCCATGACGATCTCTCGCTGGGAACGAGGATTGCTTCAACCTTCGGCTGAACATTTCATTCAGCTTGGTAACCTGGGCAATCGAACGGAAGCGTGGTTCTTCTGGGAAATGGCTGGAATTCAGCCCGCCAGGATGGTTGAAGCTTTGGGTGGCACGTCTCGCGCCAAGAAGACGGCAGGAAGCCGCAAGCTCGAAATTGGCGCTCGCAATGGCGGGGCTTTAGCATCTGAGAAGAGATCCGATATGGTCGGAGTGCCTTTGCTAAAGGCCGTAGCAGGCACGCACGGCACCGCGGGCGACAAGCGGAACAGTCTCAGAGCCGTTCCTACATTACAAGTGATTGCTGTTCCCGCAGGATGGTGCCCGAATCCAACGTACACGAGTCTTATACGTGTTACTGGAAAATCAATGCAGCCGGTGATCCGCGATCACGACATCCTGGCCGTCGACGCGTATCAGACAGAACGCGGCCGACTCTATGGACAGATTGTACTCGTGACCAGCGAAGCGCATGGTTTGTCTGTTTCCCGGCTTAGTCACTACGACCGCATCGACGTTCTGGAAGCTGAGGATCGGCATTTCGAGCCGGTGATATTGAAGAAGTCCGGAGGCTGGCGCATTGTCGGCCGAGTTCTATGGTCAATTTCGGGAATAACCTAGCCGTAATCGGCATACTGTGTTCTACGCATTTTTTGGAATGGCGCACGTTGACGCTTGTCACTTGTCCGCCATCTCGATAGCGTCGGGGGAGATTGATAGCAGTTCAGGAAGGGTGCGACCATTTATGTCCCCAAAGAAGTCAGGGCTCGACGCGAGGGATAATGCGACGCTGTTGAAGTTTGTCCAGGGAAACAGGAGCCCACAGATTGCAACTGAAGAACTGTTGGACGAAATTGATAATCTCGCTCTGCTTCTGCACGAGGTAAGAAAACAAACGGATCGAATCGAGGCTGCGGCCGACGCCATTGGCGATGCTATTCTGAGTCGTCTTGTTACCCCCCGGGCGGGATCCCCCACAGTTTCCGGCATCCCGAAGAGAATGGAGGCAAGCCCGTCGAAGACTTCGACGCGCATGCGAACACTGTTTCCTCGGGTTTCTCCGATTAGTAACGTCCGGCCCTGACTCTGCCTCCTGCAATATGTCCGTCAATCCAGCTTGGATTTCTGGCGCCCCATCCGACAATATTACGCCTAACGTTATAGTTATATCCTTTACATATTGCACTGTATTGTTGGCGTCAGCGGAATAGTGTGAACTATGCTTCCATTCTCGAGGATCGTTTGGCCGAAGTCATATTTGGAGAATCAGGTTTGAATCGTCAAAAGAACACGAAATGCCTGCAACGTTTTACTGGGGCTCGGCCATTCCCTCATGTGAATGAGGAGTCTTCTAATGTCAATGAACCATGCCAGCACTCAGGGGACGGAATTTCAGGCCAAGCCGGACTCAGTTGACATTCCTTACCGGCGGCAAGCTTGGTACGCGGCTTACATGGCCGCATTGTTTGAAGCGGACCGGAAGCAGATTCGTGACCGTATCAATTATGCCGAGCGATTAATGGTGGCACGTGAACGTGAACTCTTGTCCCAGTCCAGCGATTTCTCGGAACGGCGTGCTCTGAATA
>Ga0126378_10001288_pt1 | contig 18701 bp, 15 predicted proteins | sample PanSoiMetPlot_23_FD_92587 | JGI IMG/M metagenome (GOLD analysis project Ga0126378, IMG submission 92587) | Tropical forest soil microbial communities from Panama - MetaG Plot_23 | ecosystem: Environmental > Terrestrial > Soil > Tropical forest > Bulk soil | place: Panama | collected 2016-02-17
CTGCTCCATGCCAGCCATAATCTTTTTGTCCCAGGAATTTTCGATAAGCTGGTTCGGAATACTGGACCTACGCTCTGGTACACAAGTGAATTCGGCGCAGCGCTGGCCACTACTGTAACCATCGTTGCGGTATACATCGGGACACGCCGCGCTGGAGCCTGGCAAATCATTCCGGAAAAAATCCCACGCAATACACCGGCGATCGCCGCCGAAGCTAGCGCAAACTGAGCCTTCTTCGGATAGGAAATCTATCCGCACTCATTCAGCGCACCTTAATTTGGCCCCCTTCACTTTTCCCTTCCCCTGTCACTAGTGACAGAAGTGATGGTACCAACCGTTTCCTATCATTGGAACTCGCGGAAGTGTGCATCGGCAAGGGGACGAACCGTCACTTATGGGTTCGCTTCACCTCGTCTGCGGGAAAGCGTTCGCGGAGTGCATCCGATATGGGCTTGCTGGCCAACCTCAGCTTACGCAGAAAACTCCTGGTTGCGCTCGCTCCTCTCGTCGTTTTAGCCATCCTTGCCCGCGTCTACGCCTCAATCGAAAGCGAGCAGATAGACGCTCACTACAGCGACCTCATCGACAACGAGATCAGAGCCGTACATAACATAGATGCCTCCCGGGCTCTGAGCATGCGCTACAGATTGATGCTCTACCGTCTCGTCGTAGAGAGCACTCCTGACAGAATGCAGGCCATCAACGCTGAACTCGATGAGAGCTACGCCGACTATCAGGCGCATGTTTCCGATGCTGCGCGTCTTTACCCGACGTACTCACGAAAGATCATGGCGAATTCAGCTGCGTTTGGAAATTCCGTCCTCGACTCCCGCCCAGTTCGTGCTGCCGCTATGGCCGGGGACAAGCAAAAAGCGATTGATCTGTTGCGCTCAGGTATTGATTCCGAGTTGGAGCAATCCCGCCTCGGCGCAATCTCACTTTCAGACGAGATGCAACAAGCTGTTGATCAACGTTCCGCGGATCTCACGGCAAGAACTCGCCACTCAATCCTTGTCACTTGGCTAGTAGTAGGTTTCGGCATCGCAGCATCGCTGTTCGCGGCGTCTTATCTCCTGCAGGTTGAGGTCATCGGTGAACTTTGGACGGTCCGCGACACGATACAAGCTCTCGCCGCCGGGAAGCTCGATCATCCGATTCCTTATCTCAACCGTACGAATGAAATAGGCGAGATCGGTCGCGCTCTCCGCACTCTTCAGGGTGGCGCCAAGGAGCGAGAGATCCAGTCGTGGGTGAAGGCGGACGTCTCCGCTACCAGCGTTCATCTGCAGTCGGCTGAAGATTTCGGTTCTTTTGCCGCCGCCCTGTTCTCACGCCTCTCCGAATCAGTTCCACTTCTTTACGGAGCCTTCTACTCTTACGACGATTCACAACATAAGCTGTTTCGCGCGGGCACGTACGCTCTCCAAACTGACTCTGAATCCGGACCTGTGGCGGTGGGCGAGGGTCTGGTCGGACAAGCTGCCCTGGAGCGGCGGGTGCTGGAGATCACCCCCTCCGAGGGTGATGTACTCCGCGTGTCAACGGGTGTTGGCATGGTGACGCCTGGCAAGCTGCTCTTCATGCCTATTCTTAGTCACGAACTTCTGGTGGGTGTTCTGGAATTAGCTACAGTATCTCCTCTGTCAGACCGCCAGCGTTCCCTGTTCGAAGCGCTGCTACCTTCCGTGGCGATGAATGCACGACTTCTGTCACGCAATCTTGAAACGCATCGTCTGCTCGATCAAACCCGTGCTCAGGCAGAGTCGCTCGCGGCCTCCGAGCGTCTCATTGGTGCTCGCAACGAGGAACTAGAAGCCAGCAATCTCGCGCTCGAAACCTCCGAATCTGAATTGCGTCGCGCGAAGGATATCGCTGAAGAAGCCACCAAGGTGAAGTCCGAGTTCCTCGCCAACATGAGCCACGAAATTCGGACGCCAATGAATGCAATCATCGGGATGTCTCATCTCGCGCTCAAGACTGATCTCAATCCTAGTCAGCGCGGCTATGTCCGCAAAATTCAGCAGTCGGGACAGCATCTTCTCGGGATTCTCAACGACATACTCGACTTCTCCAAGATCGAAGCCGGAAAACTATCGATCGAGAATATTGACTTCGACCTCGAAAGCGTCCTCGAGAATGTTAGCAACCTGATCTCCGAAAAAGCTGCCACCAAGGGCCTAGAACTCATTTTTGATATCGATCCATCTCTTGCTGGCCATCACAAAGGGGATCCTCTGCGACTTGGCCAAATCCTGATCAATTTCTGCAGCAATGCGGTTAAGTTCACAGAACATGGGGAAATTGTAGTCAAGGCTCGCGTTCAGAAAGAAGACGAAGACGGTCGGCTGGTGTATTTCGCTGTTTCCGATACAGGTATTGGTCTGACTGAAGAGCAGACGAGTCGACTCTTCCAGGCTTTCGAGCAAGCCGACACATCCACGACTCGCCAGCACGGTGGCACCGGTCTCGGCCTTGTCATCTCGAAAAAATTGGCTCGCCTGATGGGTGGCGAGATTGGCGTCACCAGTAAGCCGGGCCAAGGCAGCACATTCTGGTTTACTGCCTATCTCCTCAAAGCTGATGACGCTCCCAGGAATCAAATGCCTATCGACCTCCGCGGCCGTCGCGTACTTATCATTGACGATAACGAGCAGGCTCGCGAAGTTTTGACCAGCATGCTTGTAAGCATGACGTTCTCAGTTGATGAAGCCTCTTCCGGCCAGGAAGGCATTGACTTGATTCGTCGCAGCCTCGATTCGAGCCAACCTTACGACATCGCATTTGTGGATTGGCAGATGCCTGAGATCGACGGGATTGAAACCGGCAAGCGCATTCACACCTTGCCGAATCCAGAGCATCATCCACATCTTGTTATGGTCACCGCCTACGGTCGCGAAGAAGTTCTCCGTCAGGCGGAACAAACTTCCTTCGAGAACGTTCTCATTAAGCCCGTTACCCCCTCGATGCTCTTCGATTCGGTCGCGCAGGCCCTTGGCCGCCAACACGGCACTTCCCAGAATATTCGCCCCTCGCAGTCGTTCGAGATTGACCTCTCGCCGATTCGCGGTGCTCGCATCCTTCTCGTGGAAGACAACGAACTCAATCGCGAAGTCGCCGTCGGTCTTCTCGAAAATACCGGGCTAATTGTCGATCATGCGGAAAACGGAGCAGTGGCCACCCAGAGGATTGCCCAGCAGACCTACGACCTGGTGCTCATGGACATGCAAATGCCCGTGATGGATGGCATTACTGCCACCAAAACGATCCGGTGCGATCCGCGATTCGCGTCTCTTCCGATTGTCGCGATGACAGCAAACGCGATGGACCGCGAACGAGACACGTGCATTGCCGCGGGCATGAATGATCACGTCAGCAAGCCCATTGATCCAGACAAGCTTTTCAAAACGCTTCTTCACTGGATTCGGGCGCGAAATTCCGCATCTGAGAGCGTCTCTCCAATTTCTTCTCCTGTCATCGATGCGACCGATCTACCCGTCATATCGGGTATTGATACCGTGACCGCATTGAAGCGTACCGGTGGGAACCGCAAACGATACGAATCTCTTCTTCGCCGCTTCGCGGAGAGTGAATCGGATGCGGTCTTCCGAGTTCGTGCCGCGCTGGCGGCTAACGATTCTGCAACTGCGCGCCGACTCGTCCATTCAATGAAAGGTGCGTCAGCGAACCTCGGCGCCGATGGACTCGCTGACCTGGCCGCGAAGGCCGAAACTGCTATCCTTTCCAATAATCGCGTCGATACGACCCTCAATGCGCTTTCCGATTCCCTTGAGGGCATCATCGGTGCTATTCGAACTGCGCTCCCCTCCGAATCAGTGTCCATCCCCGCTAACGGTGACCCTTCCACCGCCGCCCGCGACCTCGCCCAACTCAAGAGGCTTCTCGAAGCGGATGATGGCGCGGCCTCTGATTTCGTCCTTGATGCGCGGCCTCATCTCTTACAAGTTCTGACCGCCACTGAAGCAAATACCCTAATAGGTCACGTCAACAATTTTGCTTACGCTGATGCGTTGCAGTATCTTTCAAGCATAACTGCACGCTTGTCTCTCTCACTGGAGTAAAAGCATGGCTACCATTCCCGAGCAATCAAAGCCCTCCGAAAAACTAATTCTCATTGTGGACGATACGCCGACTAACATAGGTGCTATCTCCGGAGCTCTTAAGGATTTCTACAAAACCAAGGTTGCCACCACGGGGCAAAAGGCGCTCGCGCTGGTTGCCGCCGAAGAGAAGCCCGACCTCATTCTTCTCGACGTGATGATGCCTGAAATGGACGGTTACGAAGTCTGCCAACGTCTCAAAGCTGATGCAGCCACTCGCGAAATTCCCGTCATCTTTCTCACGGGCCAGACGAGTGCCGACGATGAAACACATGGCTTCGAAGTAGGGGCTGTCGACTACATTCACAAACCCTTCTCTGCGTCCGTCGTCAGAGCCCGCGTCCGCACTCACATCTTGCTTCGCGAAGCTCGCGCTCAGCTCGCAGCTCAACTTCGAGCTCTCAATTACGAACTCGAAATGGCGCGTCAGATTCAGCTCTCGATTCTTCCTCACAACCTGCCAAAGCTACCCGGACTCGACATCGCTGCCCGTTTTCTCCCAATGACTGCCGTTGCCGGCGATTTTTATGATTTCATTCAAATCGACGACCAACACATCGGCATTCTAATTGCCGACGTATCAGGACATGGTCTGCCTTCTGCGCTCATCGCATCCATGCTTCAGGTCGCGCTCACGACCCAGGTTCCACACGCCGCCGAACCTGCGCAGGTATTGTCAGGACTGAACAAGGCACTCAGCGGAAAGTTCACTCGCAACTTCGTCACAGCAGCTTATGTCTATCTGGACCTTGCAAAGAACTTGATGCGTTACGCCGGTGCCGGCCATCCTCCCATCCTGCAATTTCGAAATGCTACCGGAAGAACCGCTGAACTCGTGGAAAATGGAATCGTTCTGGGGATGTTTGGCGAAGCTACTTATAAGGATCTCGAAGTCCGTCTCGAACCCGGCGACCGTTATGTCCTGTATACCGATGGCATCCTGGAAGCAGCCAATCCAGACGACGAAATGTATGGTGCGAATCGGTTGATGCATTTCCTCGAGAGCAACAAAATCTTGACTGCCGATCAACTCGCGCAAGCTCTTGTTACAGAAGTTGCTCAGTGGAGTGGTCAACCCTACGATCAAGGGCAGCAGGATGACATCACCGTTCTACTTTTTGATTTCAATCCGTCGATCCCCCGCGAGCACAGAGACGACTCTTCGGGGGAAGAAGTTTCTGTGTCAGAGGTAGCGACATCAGCATGACATCACACATCGATTTCCTGTCACAAGTGCCAGTTTTCGGTTCCGTGTATTGATGTCGAAATGATTCCCTTCCTGGAATTATGAGGTGATATGCAACCGATCCCAGTGCGAGATGCTCTTGTTGTGGATGCGGACCAGGATGTGAAGGACCTGCTCGTCACGATTCTGAAACCAGGTGCCTGGGCAATACGATATGTAATGACAAACTGGTTAGCCTTGCAGGCCGCAAAGGACAAGGCGTTTGAGTTGATTATCACCAGCGAGAAGACATCCGGCAAAGAAGACGTCGAGTTGCTCAGAGCAATTCGCCGAGCGCGACCCCACACGCGCCTGATCATTCTGGCCGATGAACGTACGCCGGATGACGTGCTTGCCGCGATGCGCCATCATGCATTCAGTTTTTTCTCGAAACCGTACTCGCTGCAGCGATTGGGAGAAATGATTCAGTTCGCAACCGAAGCACCTTTATGGGACGATGGGATTGAACTCAAATCCGCCACTCCGGAATGGATTCAGCTCGAGGTGCGGTGTCAAATTCGTACTGCCGAGCGCCTCCTTCAATTTATAAAAGAGATCGTCGAATTGCCGGACGCCGAGCGGGAAGAAGTGGGGCTCGCGTTACGCGAAATCTTGCTCAACGCCATGGAGCATGGTGGAGGATTTAATCCCAATAGCTACGTACAAGTAGAGTACGTGCGGGCGCGCCGCATGGTTTCATGCCGGATCTCAGATCCCGGTCCCGGATTCACACTCGACGAGATCCCCCACGCCGCAGTTGCAAATCCCGCTGGCGATCCTGTGCGTCATGCGGCAGTTCGTGACGAAATGGGGTTACGACCCGGCGGCTTCGGGATTTTGCTGGCGCAGAAACTCGTTGACCAAGTGATTTACGGCCAGCACGGAAACGAGGTCCTCCTGATCAAGTATTTGCCTCAAACCACCGCATTGCGAGCCATCCATAGCCAAGGCGTAGCTTAGCTCTCCGACCACTCCTCAAATGTGATCCCTGTACCTGTCAAAACTGACAGATGGCCACCTGTTAGTCTTGCAGTACTGTTAATCGTGCGTGACAACGGAACGCAAAGAACGAGGGAGAGGGTCTTCACAACTTTAGGTGATCGCACCCGCTGCAAACTCCTGGTGGCCGCCATCAAAACCATCGGCATGGCGGAACCGGTCGCACGCCCTCAGGAAGTCCAGCCTTGAATCGGCCCGCTGAGAGTCAACAATGTAAGACTGGTTCCCTGCTCTGCGCTGCCCTGACGTGCGCCGCAGCCGACGACCGCGCGTCCCAGAGTCATGAACAAGATGTTGCTGGAGGTGAATTGCTGTGGGACTAGCCGCAATATCGGTACTGTTGGTAGATGACTACGAGCCTTGGCGTCGCTTCGTTTATTCGGCGTTGCAAACACTATCGAACCTTCGAATTGTCGGTGAAGCCAGCACTGGGCTAGAAGCCGTTGAGATGGCACAACAACTGCAGCCAGACTTGATCCTTCTTGACATCGGGCTTCCGGTACTCAATGGAATGGATGCGGCTCGACGAATTCGACGGATTTCTCCGCAGTCCAAAATTCTCATCGTAAGTGAAAATCGCTCGCGGGATGTCGTAGACCAAGCCTTGCGAACCGGCGCTCGGGGGTACATCGTCAAATCCAGTGCAACAAGCGACTTACTACCCGGGGTCCTAGCCATTCTCCAACACAAGCCATTTGTCAGTACGAATTTGACCGGCCCCGCCATAGTCAACAAGCCTTGCTTGCACGTCGCCTCTGCTGCTGACTGACTAGGTCATTTGCGTACAAATTATTCGCGCGGTGGCGGCAGCGTTAGCGATGAAGCTAACGTAAAGCTGAGTGCCGACTCCGCGGGAATTTCAACCTGCTTGTTTCCAGTCGCCGCACCGCCGATAAAACCAGCACCCGCGCCAACCAGTGCGCCGATAGCCGCGCCTTTACCTCCTCCGGCAATCCCACCAATCAACGCGCCCCCGGCCGCTCCTCCGCCCGTCGTCGCCGCTGTTCTCTTGCCCTTTCCCTTCGTCGTATTGCTGAGCACGTCAGTCTGGATTGGATAGGTGTGGCCTCCAACTGAAATGCTTGTCAGCTGCACCGCCAGTTCACCCTGACCTTTGATCTTGCCCTTCGCCTTGGCAGTCACCACCGTGCCACTGACGGTTGCTCCCTTCGGCAGCGCCGCTCGTCCGTCGACACTAATTGGTTGCGCCAGCGTACCGAGGAAGGTTTGGCCTGCCTGGCTGGACTTGGAACTCAATGCCTGGCTCGTGGTCACCGTCAAAACTGTCCCCGACGGAACCACAATAGGCTGCGGCTTCGGTTTCTCCGGAGGCGGCGGAGGGACTGGGGCGGCCGCAGCCGGGGCCATCTGCTGGTCTGCCATCGCATCAGGTTCGACCGTCGTTTGGTCGTTGACCGCAGTGCTGCCAGGCTCATCGTGCGCGATCTCCTCAATTTTCTTCTGTGCGGTCGGCGTCTTGACTTTTCCGCTCAGTGTGATTGCGCCGTCTTTCGCCGCCACGTTGACCTGGGCGTCCTTTGTGTCCGGGTCCGCGGCAACCTTGTCCTGGATGTCCTTCACCATCTTGTCGTCGCTTGGACGACGCGAACACGCGATCGACAATCCCATCGACACGCTCAATAACACAATCAAAATGCCTGAGTATTTCGAGTTGCGCATATCGCCTCCGTAGAAGATTGCCGTACCCTCGTCGACAAATTTGCTTTCACCGATCCCGCTTCATCTCGCATCTTGACATGGCCAGGAATGCGGATTACCTGCATATTTTAACAGCATGCTGCACACCTAGAATGCCCCGGTGGACTGAATTCAAAATACGATTTTCACGACGCGCATGAAGAGTTCTTCCGGCGAGAAGATCGTAAGCAGAAGAGGCAGGAGCGGCGCAGCGGTCGCGGCGGCCAGACGAGAAATGTCTTCCAGTCCAAACGGGACTGCGCGCATGTCACGCACCATGGCGTAGCTGTTGCCAAGGTCGGCAAGAGACTGAATGTCCCCTGTTCCCAAGAGTTCATCCGAAGGGCCGGCAGAGTCTGTCACCCAGCGTTGTTCGAAGCCGTCCACGTAGCGCTGAGCCAGCAGACCGTAGTCGGCCAGCCCCTTCCTTTTTGCGCTGGCCATCTTCGGCGTGAACATCAGAAGCGGAGCAAGGATGGCAAGAACAAAAAAGCCAACAAAGCCGGCGATCTGCAGCTTGAAGGACAGCAAGCTTTCTCCCCGGAACAGGATTCGGCTGGCAACCACGCCGGCGAGCATGCACCCCTGAGCAAAAAGGATGGGACCGAAGGCGTAAGCACTTTTTCCCAGAAATGCGAGGCCGGCACAGCGGTCCGGATGCGTTGGTACAAGGTGCAAGTCCAGTCTTGAGACGTGCCAAAGGAACCGAAACCAGATGAAGAGCCTCACGTACCAACGCAGAAGGATGAACTGCAGGAAGGGAATGCTGACGAACACATACCAATAGCCCGCCGGAGTTAAGTTCCAGCGTCCGCCGGGCAAAGCGTACCATGTCCCGGTTTCTACCCCAACGCGATTGTGCCAGACCCATAGACCAACCGTGTAAACCAGGAGCAAGAGGCTGATCTCGAGCACTACCGAATTCCGCAGGCTAACAGCGGACTCAACCGCTTTGTGAAAACGAGGAAGGTCCTTAGTCAAAACGATCTGTCTCTCCAGAAAACGACGCACAACCGGACGTATCCGCGAATGAACGATCAGTTCGGCAGCAATTAGGATTGGAAGAGCAACGAGGAACCGGACATGCACCTCGACGTCGCGCAGAAAGGAGACGCGGCCAGCGCTTGCACTCGAAGAACTGATGATAGTCAAGAGCAAAAGCGGCAACCACGCGATCAGCGTGATAACCATCAGCCGTCGATGGAGGAGGTCTAAGTGTCCTCCCTCGAGACGAGACTTCCGAAGGAGTTGAAACAGCGGGCCGCCCAGCACCAAGGAGAAATCGGTCGGCTCTCCAATAAAACCAGGTTCAACTTTGGTGAACCCGCTTTGCGCGGTAGTCGTTTCTCGTGTTTCCACAGCTCTCATTTCTGCGGAGTTTTGCGTGAGGTTGCTCCTGAGATCGACCAGCGATTCGAAATTGAGGCATGTTGTCCTCTGGCAGGAACTGTCAGAACGAACAGTCACTTGCTTTCCATTACGACGCGCCCGTACAACGGCTGAGTCGGACGCGCATCGTTTCGGTAGAGCCGTGAGAATTGCTCGATCTCTGCAGCTGATACAGTTACCGGCTCTCTAAGCACGTACCACGTCACATCTTCGCTGCAGGGTGGTGTCGTAAGAGACCCTGAAAAGGTGTAGTAACCGCGAGTGGAAGGCAGTATCTGTGACACGTCAATTTGGATTTGATCCAACAATTCTTCCTTGTCCTTTTCTTTTGGCAGATCCTTCCACAGTTCGCGTACCAACGTATTTTCTTCGCCTTGCTGAAGCAGAACGGCAACTACCGCCACCTTCCCGTTCTCGTCCGCATGTACCAAGTGCACGGTCATATCGAAGTTCTTGCCGTTGATCTTTTCTTCGCTGGGACGATGAAAGTGAAATTGTTGGAGCGCATATTTCTTCCCATCCACTGACATGAAGCTTCCGGGCCTGTAGTTGACCATGATGGTATGGCCGTTATCGATGATATGCAGCCCAGAAGGTTTGTAATCGAGCTGGAGCGGCGGTAGATCGGCCTTTTGAGGATCGCGGATATCGATAGGCGATTGACGGTGACCCGCCTTGCACGGCGCGAACTCTGGTTTGAGATCACCCCAATGACTCGGCCCAAGCTGTTCGCCGTAATCCCAGACGTGTTCAGCGTGATGCCCTTGCGAAATGCCGGCTGCCACTAAAACAAGCCCACAAGCAGCAAGTAACCAGACAGAGCGATGCACCATGCGCGAATCTCCACCAGCTGACTAGGGTCAGCGGGTGAGAGTACACACCAACGTCCGTCACTAGTAGCCTGTAAGTTTTGATAGGTACTAGCCCTGCTTTAGGACTGTTCCACGCTTACGAGGCAGGACGGTACCGCGCACTCTCACTGCTTGCAGGCACCGTCGGGGTCAGCCATGCAAGCAGGAGTTTGTAGCCTACCGACAAGACGATTGCGCCAACAAATAGCCCGATAATACCCATCGACATGAATCCACCGATAACACCAAGAAACACGACAACCATTGGAACAGCAGCGCCGCGGCCGAGCAGCAGCGGCTTTAAGATATTGTCCAGCAAGCCAACGAACACGCACCAGATCAGAAAAATCACTGCTTTGGTAGAGCTTGCCACAGCAAAAACGTAAATCACTGGAGGAATCAGGACGATTGCCCCCACTTGTAGAACGGCCGCGAACAGAAAAGCTGCCGCCCACAAGCCTGCTCCAGGCAACCCCGCCATCAAAAAGCCCGCACCCGCGAAAATTGATTGAATGCATGCGACGCCCAGAATGCCGGTGGTGACACTCCGGATGGTACACGCGGCGACTTCTTCAAACTCTGGGCCCCGGTCACCGAAGAGCCGAGTGGCGAATGAACGTGCCACTGCGGAAGCGGCTCGACCGTAACCAAGAAGGACGCCAGCAACCAGAATGGAAAGTACGAACTGCACTACGGCGAGGCCAATTCCCGCCGACGTGGAAAGCGCTCTTTGTGCGATGGTTTTGATTTGAGGAGCAAAACTTCTTAGCACGGAGTTCAGGTTACTGGAAGCCTGACTCCATAGGTTCTTCAGCGGGATACCGATCAGCGGCCATCTTTCCACGCGGTCAGGCGGAGGAGGGATCGTCAACGTTCCTTCTTTAAAGTGAGTGGTCGCAGCTTGGACTCCGTCAATCAGTGTCCCGGTCAGAAGCGCCACCGGAACAATCAATAACATCAGAAGAAGAAGTGTAGACACGACGGCGGCTACTCCTCCGCGTCCACCGAAGAGATCTCTCAGTTTTCGATAGCCGGGATATACAGCGACCGCGACGATGATTCCCCAGATGAGCAGAGGAAGGAACGGACGCACGATCACAAAGCACGCAGTGGCTAGCAGAGTGATCAAACCGATATGTATGAAAATATCGACGGTACGTTGTTTGTCGCCCTCGTTGTGCAGGGGCGATTCAACGGTCAGCAACGATTTCTCCTGCATATAGTAACGACAACCTACTAATCGAATGCATTCCAGCGCTAGGCTCTGCACCTGCGAACCAAGTCGGCATCGAAGCGCGCGCCACTCACAGTTAGAATCCCATGCAGTTTGCGCGGGAACTAGCATTGTTAACAGTCGTGACCGATGCCACACCCGCAGGGAGTCGGGCCGACCTGGTGGGGCAATAAAGAAGTGCATTCCCTGCACGACCTCCACCACCGTCAAAATTGACAGATATTCGCATCAGAAATTGATGTTACTCGTGCACGGTTGGCAACACGTGTACTGAGTCAAACACATGCTCTTTTAAGAAGGGTTGTGCGAGAACCCTGATCTTGTTCCTTGTGTGCTCGGGCCTCCGACACTTGGCTTCTGCTTCCGATGGCGAGGATTTAGACGTTTACAAGCACCGGGTCACCGCCGCATGGTGGTTCTCGGCGCCAACCGGTTCTTTTACCGGCAGGGCCAACTCTGGAACATTTGACTTGAGTCAAGATTTCGGCTTCGGCAGCTATTCAACCTTCACCGGAACTGCCGACTGGAGGTTCAAGCGAAAGCACCATCTTCTCTTCGGCGTGAGTCCCGTCGTCAGTTCTCGCAGGACGACCCTCACGCGCACCAGCGAGTTTCAGGCAGAGACCTATGACCTGGGTACGTCGGTGGAATCTGAGATCAAGTCCCTTGCCTTCGCTCCCGGCTATCAATACGACATCATCCGACGCAACCGGTTCATCCTGTCGCTTGTGACCCAGGTCTACCTCATGAAGACGTCCGCCGATCTCAAGGGGACGGTGACCGTAAACGGCCAGTCACAGATAAGAACCTCTGCGGGTTCGATCTTCGCTCCGCTTCCGATTCTCGGTGCGCGAGTACGGTGGTATCCGCTGCGCAGCGGTCGTCTGGCGGTCGATGGCTCGTTTCAAGGACTGTCGTTTTTTGGTTACGGCTATTTTTTGACCGCAAGGGGAAGCGGTGACATTGCGCTAAGCCACCGCTGGAGGTTAAACCTGGGCTACCAGATGGGCACTCGGCTAAAGATCAACGACGACAATAACCGTATCGGAGTACGGTTGACCCAGAAGGGACCCTCTGTTGGCGTGGAAGCGTCCTGGTGACAGAGGCCTAGCTTTCAATTTCGCCGAGTGAATACTCGCCGGAAGCCGACCGGCAACATATACCGTACCGCTGCCACAGTTTGAACCAAGGGCTGTGGGCCTGCTTCTCGTCATGCCGTCGATTCGCGGCGGCGAGATCGCTCGGTGTCAGCGGCCTCTTGTCTGGCAGACGGAAAATACGCTCCAGACTCTCGATCTCGGCAATCGTCTGTTCTGGCTCCATTCGTCTCCATCATCTAGTAAGGGGCGCGAGTAGGTCAAATCGGACCCATTACGACTCGGCCCATAACGTACATCTCCTCAAGAGCTACGAGTTCTGAGGCGGCGCAGCAAGAGCGACAGCCGATTCAGAAGTCAGATAGATAAAGGTGAATGTCTCCTGTAGATAAAGACGAACGTGCGTATCCGTGTGACTCAGATAGCCAATCGACGCATCCTGCCCGATATGAAGATCGAGGTCACCGCCTCGCGTGGTAACGACGAAGGCACCATCAATTGCCGGCGCCCAGATGATTTTTCCCTCCACCAGGCGTTTTACATGTTCGAGAACGGGATATCCGTAATCGCTGGTTTCAGCGAGTTCGGTATATGCCTCGGCGCCAAGCAAAATGGAATAAGGACCGTTGACACCGACGAGACGCAGCTGGCTTAAGGCCTGCGAGAACGCTTCCGGGTACTTTCGCACATCGTCGGGCAGAGACTTTTTGGGGTTGCTGGTGCCTTGGCGGATGCCGACAATTCCGGCACTGGAGTACCCTTCAAAAATGGCGCGGTCTTCGGCGAAGGCGAGCTTGCGCGCCGCATCTTTGGCCGGTTGCCAATCAGAATCGTTGGAGCCTTGTTCGACGTCATCAATCATCTGCCGTTCGAGCTCGAATGGAACACGCAATTCGACGAGGGCCTTCGCCTCCCGCTGTTGAGCGGTGATGCCGTCCGCAGGTGCAGCGATCGGCGCCAGATGTCCTGTGCCAACAGCCGAGAGACTGGTCCCTGCCGGGCCATGAACGTCCACAACGCGCCGGCCGGCTAGATAACGCTTTATCGTGCGCGATGTTTCTTCTTCGATTTGAGTCCAAGCGCTATCGGAAATCGGAGCCAACTCGCGATGCAGGTTATTCATGGGAATCTTCTCCTTTCAGGGACCCGATGCCGAGCGAACCATCCCTGGATCGCGCGCCGGTAGGCGACGCTTTTGCAGGCGCCGCGCTTGTCGCGAGCTCCTTTGTAGCAGAGGATGTTGCCGGTGTCGGTTGGTCAGGGGAAAGATTGTCGAGGAAGTCGGCGGTCGGGATAAAAAACAGACTCCCCGTAACCGCAGTGCTGAAGTCGAGAATGCGATCGTAATTGCCGGGCGGGCGGCCGATGAACATGTTTTCGATCATCTGCTCGATGGTCCGGGGCGTTCGGCTGTACCCGATGAAATAGGTGCCAAATTCCCCATGGCCAGGACGCCCGAACGGCATATTGTCGCGGAGAATTTTGATTTCCTTGCCTTTTTCTTCGATGACGGTCAGCGCGTTGTGGGCACAGCTGGGCTTCACGGCGTCGTCGAGTTCAATATCAGACACTTTTTTTCGACCGATGATCTTTTCCTGAGCATCTGTGGAGATATTGTTCCAGGCGTCGAGATTGTGCAGATACTTCTGAACGATGACGTAGCTTCCGCCACTGAACGCCGGATCTTCATCGCAAATGAATACGGCATCGGCAGCCGCGTTGCCCGTCGGATTCTCGGTGCCGTCTACGAAACCAAGAAGATCGCGCTCATCAAAATAGCGAAAGCCGTGTACCTCGTCGGCGATCGTAACCGCGCCTGCCAGACGAGCCATGATTTGCGTGGCGAGTTCGAAACAAAGATCCATACTCTTGGCGCGAATGTGAAAGACCAAGTCGCCGGGTGTCGAGAGCGCATGTCGCGGGCCGGAGCGAAATTCACGAAACGGATGAAGTTCGGCCGGGCGTGGCAAACCGAACAGGGGATCCCACGCATCAGAGCCAAAGCCCATGATGCAGGAGAGAGCACCGTCAAGGGCGCGAAATCCAACGGCACGCAGAAGCGCGGAGAGGTCGGCGGAGAGAGAGAGCACGGCCGCGCGATTCTCCTCGCCAGGATTGATCGTGACCACAAGAAAAATGGCGGCCTTCGTGAGCGGAGAAGAAACCAACTGCGGAACGCTCACTGCTGCCGACGCCTGCGTGCTCGTGGAATCGGATGCCATTGAGTCTTACCTATCGGGTCGAAGAAAAATTACCTTTCCAGAGAATCCCCTGCCGCACGGTGATCAGAGGATGCGACAGCTTACCAAAGGGGAGCGAGTAGCGTCGACCGTGAGAACGGATTGGCGCGGGAGAACGTCGGCCCGCGCTGATTCAAGTCGCCAACTTGCCAGAGTTTTTTCCATGACTTTCTTTTTACAAAACTTTCTTCATCCAGTCATGTTTCGCCTACCCGCGAGACGTAAGGTACTTGGGGGTTGCTGGGGTCCTTTATTACACATCAGGAGATCGAAATGAGATTTCGTTCCAATTTTGCCTACGAAAACAGAGAGCGCTCAGACGCAACTGCTTATGCCAAGTGGCACCACCAGGCTCTTGTCGCCGGCACCGCGGCGCTGCTCGCCTTGTCGCCGATGGCGCCCGCGGGGGCGGCACCGACAGGCGCTGCCTTGCCGGCTGCCCACGCAGCCGCGAAGGTCACGGCCCCCGCGCCAGCGGCACCCAGTGCCGCTGGTGGATGCCAGCTCAACTCGCCTCGGGGCAAGATCAGCCACGTCGTCACCATCATCTTCGACAATACGCATTTCAAACGCGACCCCTTGCGCGATGGCTCAACCCCGGTGCCTTCCGATCTCGAGCAGATGCCGCATCTGCTCAACTTCATCAAGAGCAACGGTGTGCTTCTTTCCAATCATCACACTCCGCTGATCGCGCACACCTCCGACGACATCATCACCATCCTCACCGGTGTATATCCCGCCCGCCACGGTGTGGCGACCGCCGCCAACAGCTACCTGCAATACAGCGGCGCGAATGGCACAACCCAATCGCAGTCGGGCTTCACGTACTGGACTGACCTGAGCCGGGACAGGACCTATAACTTGATCAGCGGTCCCGCAGATGCAAATCATCCGAATGGTGTTAATGCGCCGGCTCCGTGGGTACCCTTTACCCGTGCGGGCTGCGACGTCGGTGCCGCCGCCGCTGCAGACATGGAGATCGAGAACACCGGCGTTGACCTCTCCACCGTGTTCGGAGCGGGCTCACCCCAGACCGCCGATCCCAACGCCTTCGCGAACTATGAAGGTGTGGCTATCCATTGTGCCGCTGCCAGCACGCTTTGCTCCACTGCGAACGGTGGCTTCCCAGACAAGCTTCCCTGGGAACCGAATCCCGATGGCTCGCCAGCAACCACCGATTCAGCTACTGGCACCTCTACCGCCTACGAGGGATATACCGCCCTTTTCGGTCACAAATACGTCACCCAAGCCTTCCAGAATCTTGGGTTCACGTTCGGCGGAAATGTGTTGGACGCGAACGGAAACCTGAAGGACATCAACGGTAACACCATCGTCGATGACTTCAACGGCACGTTGACACCCGGCTTCCCTGGCTTCAGCATCGCACCGCAATACGCGCTCGGATATCTTGCCGATATGTTGGAGGCAGGCGTCCCTGTTGTGTATGCGTACATCGACACTCCGCACCGTCCCCTCCCGGCGAATCCCTACGGATATGGTGTCGCCGGAGACGTGAACGACTACGGGCCCGGCGAAGCGCACTATGTCCTCCAACTGCAGCAGTACGATGACTCGTTCAACAAGTTTTTTAAGCGTCTGGCCAAGGACGGGATCACCCCGTCGAACACGCTCTTCATGATCATGGCTGAAGAGGGCGACCATGTCGTCGCAGCCGAACCCACCAACGCTCCTTGCGACGGAGTGCACAAGCCTTGCACCTACGGCAACACGCCGGGCAATGAGGTCGGCGAGGTGGCCCTGAACCTTCTGAGCTTGCTCAACTTCGAGTCGGGCATCACAACGCCCGCTTCGGTGAACAGTGATTCTGCGCCGGACATTTACCTGACCGGCAACCCCGGCCCAAACGATTCTGCGCTGAGGGCTTTTGAGCAGGCGTCCGGCACGTTGTCGGCGACCAACCCGATCTCGGGAGCCACCGACACCATCGCACAGGAAATGGCGAATTCGGTCGAGTTCAAGATGCTGCACATGCTGACCTCTGACCCGCTACGGACACCGAGCTTCACAATTTTCGCTAACCCCGACTACTTTGTTTCGGCCGCGTCACCGGCATGCACCACTGCCGCCGCGTGCGTCACGCAACAGCCTGGCTTTGCGTGGAATCACGGCGACGTGCCACCGGAGATCACCAATACCTGGCTGAGCATGGTCGGGCCCGGAATCGATGACGAGGGTGTGGACAAAACAACATTCTCGGATCACACCGACGTGCGGCCCACCATGCTCACCTTGCTGGGCCTAAAGGACGACTACCCGCACGACGGACGCGCGCTCGTTGAAGAACTCGAAGGCTGGGCGCAGCCCTCCGCAGTCAGGCGAAGTGACAGCTTCGTCGCGCTGGCCCGTGCACTAAAACGGATCACGGCTCCGGTTGGACCGTTGGGGCTCGCCACTCTGCACGCGTCCACCGTCGCTCTGAAAAGCACCGACGACACCACCTATAACAACATCGAAAATCAGCTTATTGCTTTCACCGCCCAGCGCGATGCGCTTGTGGCGCAAATCCTGCCGTTACTCGAGGCTGCCGAATTGGATGGCACACCGATTCCGGAGAATGTTGCACGCAACCTGATTCGTCAGGCGGCAAATCTGTTGTCCAGTGTGGAGGCCTACGCGAACGGTTTGTAAGGACGAATCGCAGTGCTCTCTGCGAAACCAAATAATTCGAGGTCTCTTTCAGGCGGCCGAATGGCCGCCTGTTTTTTCATCTCAATCGTTGACATACGATTTAGTAAGAAGCTAACAATCGCCGGCCGATTCCCTTGTAAGGCCGACTCACGCTGGCTTGTCAAAAAAGAGATAGATGGCGGCGATCCGGCCGTCCCGGGCAATAATAAAATCAGTCCCGGCGTAAGCTGGCGCCTCCCCGGGGCGGCCCGACACCCACCGGACCCGCCCACAATTGCCCAACTCCTCGGGGTCGGCAATTGGCTGATATCGAAAGTCAGGGTGAGTAGCCTTGATCGCGCCCGCCACGCGATCGATTTCGTCGCGGCCCCGGTAGACGCCCTTGGGCTCGTAGAACACGCAGTCTTCGGTGAAGATCTCGTTCATGGCCGCGCGGCGGCGCGCTGGGTCGTTTTCACCAAAGACGTCATGAAGATTGCGTGTCAGCAGGGTCGATATGCTGTACGGCATGGCTCTTCTCCTGTCGGCATCGAGTGCGGCTAGCAATATCTCGACATGTAACAACTCTATTGCACATGAGACGGCATCACCACAGAAGCGCCTCTGAGTGTTAGGCCTTCACGAATTGAACGTCGAGAGTGATGGTGACGTCTTCGCCCACGAGAATGCCACCGGTCTCAAGTGCAGCGTTCCAGCTCAATCCGAAGTCTTTTCGATTGATCTTTGTGCTTGCTGAGACCGCGACTCGAGTGTTGCCCCAGGGATCCTTGCTGGGCGGCGTTGGGCCTTCCACCGCAAAGCTGACCTTTCGGGTGACGCCGTGGATGGTGAGTTCGCCTTCGACCGACAACTCTCCATCCCTGACGATACGGATACTGCTTGATTTGAAGGTCAGGGTTGGAAACTTTTCGACATCAAAGAAATCGGCGCTCTTCAGGTGGGCATCGCGTTGGTCCTCGCCCGTCTGAATCGAGGCAGTTTCGATAGAGACCTCGACGCACGAGTTTGCAAGGTCGGATTCATCAAACAACAAGGCCCCTGAAAGTTTGGAGAATCGGCCTTTCACATTGGAGATCATCATGTGTTTAACTTTGAATTCGGCCACGGAGTGAGCCGCATCGATGTTCCACGTGGTGGTTGAAGTTTGGGTCGGAGCCAAGGTCGTGTTCGTCACGGTTATTGTTCCTCTCTCTGAATTAAA
>Ga0126378_10001290_pt1 | contig 18673 bp, 20 predicted proteins | sample PanSoiMetPlot_23_FD_92587 | JGI IMG/M metagenome (GOLD analysis project Ga0126378, IMG submission 92587) | Tropical forest soil microbial communities from Panama - MetaG Plot_23 | ecosystem: Environmental > Terrestrial > Soil > Tropical forest > Bulk soil | place: Panama | collected 2016-02-17
ACCTTGTAGGGCGTTGTGGCTTCGATGAAATGGCGAACAGCACCGCGCACGGCGGCACGGTTGTCAACAACAAGGAGTCAGGGCCTACGCTCGCTGGTCATAGGCGCGAAAAACTACTACGGTGCGCCGCCAAAAACAATAGTACTAAAAACAGTAGTACTGAAATTCGTATTTTTCCGCCCTCGAGTGTGCCGCTGGTCGTCGCCTCGCATTGTTTAGGGAAGCGGTGCCGGTGTCCCCGCACAGCAGCGCTTCCCCTGCGCCAGCTCGAAGCCCTAGGCATTCAAGGTCTGCGGGCAAGGCGGTCACTACTGCCCCGGAGATTACGAAGCAAAGGAAATTAGGTCCATGCGCCTCCGCAAACACGCTAGCCACCTGCATGCTTTGGACTGGATAGCACTCGGGGGTCCGAGGTGTTCAGGCATAGCCTCGTGTGCTTTTCTGTGCAACCTGGAGGTGTGCTCTTTCCCTCGCGGCGTCGGCACGAGGCTTGGCTTGTGTTTTTCCGCGAGGCTCGGTTGTCGCGCTCCGACATCGGGGTTATTGGCGGTGCCTCGCGGATTTTGAGACTCAAACCGCCCTTTGAGTCCTTCGGTGGTGGAGGAATGGTAACTACGTGCCAAAAGCTGTCACCTGTCACTTTTGACAGTTCCAACAATACGACAGGAGAACTAGCCTCGCGCGGATTAAGTCAGACGAGGCGGCCACTCTCTCCAAGGACTCACCTCCGAGGACACACCAACCCTAGGAGCTGGCCGCCTCCTCATTCATTTTTTGCCCTCTTGAGCGATGCGTCACCGCATCAGCACCCGCCGCCAGGGGCAGGCTTACCGGAAACTGGTAGCCCGTTGGCGAATGCAGCCCAAGACTCCACACTTTGGCTTAGAGATTTCGCGGCATTTAAACTAGGCGTTGAAGTGGAGTGAATCTCGTCGTTGCCTTGCCGGGCCGGCCTGTGCGGGGCATGGTTGGACGGGAGCGGCGGAAACGAGAATGATGTAGCCCCGGCGGGCTGCGATTTTACGGCAGGACGATGCGAGACTGCTTGTCTTTCTCGTCTTTCATGAACTCCGTGCGCAAGAAATCCAAGAACGCGCGCGAAAGTGGGCGGCCTGAGCTTCGGTCTAAGGCCAGCCGCAGGAAGAAAACCAGTGCCTTCAAAGCGTCCCTGTCGTCGAGATGAGGGTCGTCCATGTCCTGGCGTTCCTGGTCGTAATCCGCAATGACTTCGCGCAATTCCTCTACCAAGGCTTGCTGCGCCAAGCTGGGTGGGGTCGGCTCATAGTGCAATCCGGAGTTGGCGCGCGTCTCGAAACTGCGGACAAGCGCGACCAGGGCCTCAATCACATCCCGATCCCGGAGAGCGCTGTTCCCCAAGGCGTTTTGGCTAATGCTCTCCGCTAAGTCCTCGAACAAAAGCGGATGGGCGTCCAGGAAATCCTCCTCGACGAGGACCTGCGCAAACCAACGTTCGTCCTCAAGCAACTCGGGTCGGAAGCGGCTGTATTCGCGTGCCTGTTTCAAGTACAGGCAGTCGCTGGGACAATCTAGGACCACTTCGCGGTGCGTGCCGCAGCATGTGGCACAAATGCGGGCATGGAGCGCTGGGCAGAAGCGCTTCTCACGACGAGTCTCACAAAGGGTACAGTTCAAGTCGGTACGCTCTCGTCTTAAATATCACATTTTCAGGCGGACTGCAGCTCTCGGAGTTTCCCTTTTCTGTCGTAGGGTGGTTGGCAAGAAAACTTGAAAGGTCTGCAAAAGGTGAGCTGGGTTCAAGGGGAGAAAGGCTTCCATGATCCACGAAAGGCTTGAGCGCAACGGCGAAGGGCACGAGCGGTTGCGCGCGCTCTTCGAGCAACCGGAGTGCTCTGCAGGGCATTCTGGAGCTTTACGCTATGACTTTCCAGTCGGAGACCGCTATTATAACGCCGCAAAAGGAGGCCAAATGAAATCCGCGACGTTCCTCCGGATCGCTTCGGTTCTCACCCTGATCCACGCGATCCTTCACTCCATCGGCGGGGTGTTCGGCAAGCCCATGCCGGGCCCAGCCGAACAGGCTGTCGCTACCATGAAGGCGAACCATTTCATCCTGATGGGGAACCCGCGAACCTACTGGGATTTTTATATGGGTCTCGGCCTAGGCATTACCATCTTTCTCACAACAGAAGCGATTGTCTTCTGGCTCCTCGCGTCTCTCTCGGCCACCGTCGGCGCGAGACTAAGACCGATCATTGCCGTCTTTGCTCTTGGCTATCTGGCTTTCGCTGTCAACTCGTTCCGTTTCTTCTTTCTCGCGCCAGTGATTGTCGAGGTTCTGATCGCGTCTTGTCTGACCCTTGCTATCTTTGCATCAAAGGAGCGCATCCCGGAGGGCATCACCTAGAGGCTTCGAGATCATCCCGGTCACTGTTTTCTTCTCTCCCAAATGAAACGAGCCACGAGCATTTTCTGCTTTCGCTGGGCCGCCGGCCACCTCCGTTGTCCAGATCCACCGCAACTTGGGCGGTCCAGCCGCAATTACGGAGATGCTAGCCCGATGGCCTTCGCAAAATCATTTGATTCCGGCGTGACACACAGTGGGATAGTTAGTGTTTCGAGAGAGGAGTATCGATGGTAGCGAACAGATTTTTTTGTGGAATGACGCTCGTGATGGCTTTCGCTGCGGGTCCTCGGCTTGCGGCTCAGGTCGAGACCGAAGTGCCTCCCGTGATTTCCGGCGCGAAGCCTGTCACCGTGGAGCATATCAAGGTCCGTGGGAGGGCTCTCGAAGGCAATTTGGAGGGAGATGCCGTTGATCGCGACGTCATCGTCTTTTTGCCAGCGAGTTATGCCAAGGAGAAATCGCAGCGCTACCCGGTCATATATGCCCTGCACGGTTATTCCATCGGCGCGGAGCAATGGACCCACGAAATCCATGTGCCGCAGACCATAGAAGGTGCTTTCGCCCAGGGCGCGAAAGAGATGATCGTCGTGCTACCCGATTCGAAGACAGTGCACAACGGGTCGATGTATTCGAGTTCGGTCACTACCGGAGACTTCGAGCGGTTTATTGCGGACGATCTGGTTGGATAGATCGACGCTCATTACCGCACGATTCCAGATCGTCTGAGCCGCGGCCTTGTTGGTCACTCCATGGGCGGGTACGGCGCAACCCGCATCGGCATGAAGCATTCTGGCATGTTCGGAAGCCTGTATATCATGAGCCCGTGTTGTTTATCCGCCCGAGCTGCCGGATCGATAAATCCGGAGAATGAAAAAGCCCTTGAAGCCGTCAAGACGCCGGAGGATTCGGCCAAGCTGCCGTTCCTTCTGCGGGTTCAGCTTGCCTCGGCTGCGGCATGGTCACCCGACCCAAAGAACCCGCCACTTTACCTGGACCTCCCGTTGAAGGACGGTACGGTCCAACCCGACGTTCTCGCGAAATGGGCGGCGAATGCCCCGCTCGCTTTTGTGGATCAGTACATCAGAAGTCTGCGCCAGTATCACGCAATTGCGATCGATGTGGGTGAGCAGGACGGTTTGCGAATCGATGCCGGCAAGCTGCATGACGTTCTTGAAAGGTATGGAATCGCGAACAGCTTCGAAGTGTATCAAGGCACTCACACGAGTAAGGTGGCTGATCGTTTTCAGAATCACGTGATGCCCTTCTTCAGCCAGAATCTTTGTTTTCAGGCTGGCTGCAGGTGACCGCGGGAGCCTCACGGCGCGAGAAGGATTTTTGAAACCCAAGATTTTGACGCTGGACTCGGGCCGTGCCGGACAAAAGGCACGTGTCAAGCACCGCTTCCTGCCCGGGTTTCTTTTAGGTTCGTCGGCACGGAGGATAGTTTCTCCATCGAAAGCCTCAGCTGTTGATCTAGCCATCTTCAACAAACCTCGGCTATTTTTGGGCAGCTGAACGCTGCTGATACCGGTTATGCATGGCTTTCCAGGGACTGATGTCGGGCACTGCCGGCGTGGGCACATTTACAAGGCGGTTGCCGAGCGAATGCGCGGTAGCACAAGCAACCCCGGACGCCGGAGTCCTGGCGACTACGCTGAGGTCGGAGACCATGGTGGAGCTGGAGTCACAGGTTATAACGCCCGTGTTGCCGCTAAATGTTCCGCCCGCAAAATCGGCACTGGAATTTACGAGAGCCAACATCGCGGGACCATTGTTCTGGGAAACGTTGACGCCTCGTAAAAGCACTTCGGAATTGCCGTCGACGCGAATGGCAGCATTGAGCGGACCACCCGCAGCTGCGTTACCTTGCATTTGGGTTGCGCCAAGACCTGGAATTTGGCTCGTGCCGTAAAGCTGGCTGTGCGCATAGACGTCGACTGCTGGACCAGTGTGGCCGGTGATCTGAGCGCCGGCGAGCGTTATCTGACTGCCGAAACCCGCCTCGACCCCGAATGGGCCGTTATTGCGAATGATGTTTGGCCCGCTGGACTGTAGACTCCAGAAGGAGATCTCGGCGTTCTCCTGGAGAGAGACCGCTCCGTTAGGATTGTTCTCGATTATATTTGAGCTATTCGGTCCAAATATCGAGCCGAACTGCGCCTTTCCGCCCCCGCGCATGTCGATGGCTACATGCAAACCGGGGTTTGTTGTCAAAGCGTTGTTGGCCATGTGGGTATTCCCGAGCGTTGCGAAATTGCCTTGCCCAACCCACAGTGCCGCAGTCTGGTTATTGCTGATATCGGTCGTGCCCGCCCATGAATAGATGTTCACGTACGAGTTGTTATCACTCCTTATGCCGTAGTTGCCGTTGTTACTGAATGTGCCGACGGCAGTTATCGAAACATCCGAGCTTGTTCCTGCCGCCAGACCATTGCCGGCGTTTCCGCTGCTGTTGCAACTGTCGAGCACGACGCTGCGACTACTCGTTACGTCGATGCCGTCGCCAAAGTTATTCGTTACGTTCAGACCGTACAGATAAACGTTTTGAGAATTGCTTACGGATAGATTGCCATTGAGCGTGACCGTTTGCCCGTAGGTCGCCCCCAACGTGAGATTGAGGGCTCCGTAGATGGCCACACTCTCGTTGCATGCCCCTGTCACCGCAATGAAGGCCCCGGGTCCGGCGGAGGGAAGGGCCGAGTTGATCGTGGGAAACGCGTAGGGATTTGTCCCCGAACAATCCACAACGAGGAACTGCGCGCGCGCCGCGTTGGGAAAAACAGCCAGCATCGCCAGCCCCAATACCAGAAGACTCATGATTCTTTTCATAATCAGTTTTCTCCTCGCAGCATTGAATTTCAAAGCCATGGCTCTGCGGCTAAAGCTAGCAGCGCCTTGCTGCACTGCAAGCGACAAGCAGTGACTCCCCTCCCCGCTGTCGCAAATGTCGCTGTTTTTCGCACCCTCCCACTGGCTCAATCACCGGAGATCCTGCTTGGAGGAGCAGACTTGCCCTGAAGCGGAAAATGGCTGTCCCGCTAGCTACGCACCCATTTGCGCGCGCATACTTGCCAATTCCACAGGAGGGGACTACGACTCCCAGAGACTCCTCCTGCAATTGACTGGAATAGAATGGTTTAGATCCATAGAGCAATTTGTACTTGCACCTACACGGCACAATTGACTTGCAATGACACAGCATCATGTACTTGTATTTACTCGTCACGATAAACTTGTAGGGTATGCAGGAGGTCGACGGCCCCGGCCGTGGGAGTGTGTTGAAAAACAATTCTTGTGTACTGGGTAGCTCTTACTGGGAATATACGGCGGTGTGCCCTGCACAAATGTTCTGGAATACCTGAGCGTGTTTCCCATCCGGAAAGCTGCTCAGTGGATAGGCGCACATGATGTCTACATTGTGTGTTTTGAGGAGATCATTGCCCACTTCTTCGAGTCGAATCGCGGCACTCCTGTTCCCTAACGTGCACAACAGGCCGACGCATTCACCACAAATAGCGACGCGGGGATGCTTCTTCTTCGCGGCTTTGGCGCCTGATGCGATGAGGCCAGTCAGGCCGCTAAGAAACCCAGCGCGGTCGGGTACACCGTTCATCATGATTGTCGAGAGCGTGTCGGCGGCATCCAGTGAGATGTACGTCCCTTGTCGCAGAGCGACATCTACGTCGAAGCCCTCCCCTTTCAATCTCTGAACAAGGCCTTCGCGGTGTGCCTTCGTAGCGAGCACGATAGCTGCATCACCGGACTCCAGGGCGGTAGCGAGGAGGTGACCAAAGCTTTCTAGAAGAACTGAATCCGATGAATAGAATTGTACCTCGTGGCGGCGGGGGGCATGCCGTCTCCCCTTAAACTCTAAGTCCTTCCGAACGAATTGCTCACCTCGAAGAACCGCTTCCATAGCGGGCAGGAGGCCACTGTGTGCGTGCGATTTATGAATGTAGCCTGCGCCTAGGGTAAGAGCTTCTCTTACTAAATCGACGTCGGAATCTACGCTGAAGAACAGAATTTTTGCAGCGGGCGCGACCGTACGAACACGCCCAGCTACTTCCATTCCATTGAGGTTCGGCAGGCCGATATCCAGGAGAATCAAGTCCGGTTGGCAGCTCCGGGCTTTTTGAACGGCTTCCAATCCATCGGCCGCCTGCCCAACGACCCGAAACTGCGTTCCTTGCAAGATCGAGCAAACGCATTCCCGGAAGCTCGCAAAGTCATCGACAACCAGCACGGTAGAGCTTTGCATTCTGTTCACACGATATCCGGGGGTCCGGGGTTTTGCAAGCTGTCTTATATCATGTGATATACACACCAGGTAAAGTTTACGGGTTCCGCGAAAATTCCGCTTGTCTCGAAGAGCGGTCATTTCACACATCCCGGCGTAACCCACGAGGTTCGGGGCACTTAGAAAGGTGAGTCTTTGGCCGCTAGAGAGCGTTAAAAAAGGGAGCCTAGCCACTCGAATCTCCCTGTCCCCAAAGAGAAATCCAGTCTCTGGCAAGACCAAAAAAATTGCGTAGAGGCGTTCTGTGCACCCAAGCATCCTGCTTGTAGACGCGGCTTCGGCGGAACGAGAGAGTTGGAAACCGCTTCTAAAGAATCAGAATTACGACCTTGTCGCCACAGATAACACCGTATCTGCCTGCCGGATGTGGCTCGGCCTGCAACACGACTCGGTTCTGTTTCACGATCATCTGCCCCGGGTCCGTGGCGTGGACTCCCGCCGCCGGCGGAAGCAGGATCTTCTCAATCAACTAACGCCGATGGTGCTGGTTTCCTCAAACCTTACTCTGGCTGAATTGGTCGAAGGACGCGAAGCAGGCGCTCCCGATTTCTCGGCCACGCCGTGCTTTCAAGGGGATGCGCTCCGCCGCATTGAGTCTCTGTTGCGTCTCAAGTCCTCGATCGATGAGCAGGCAACGTCCGTGATTCTCTCCCTCGCGCACAGGGTTGAAGCCAGGCATTCGCGCGCGGACGGACATTCCGACCGCCTTGCGGAGCATGCCATCGAACTCGGCGAAAGCCTCGGTCTGTCCGCTCGTGATTTGCAAGAATTGCGCCTCGGCTGCCTGCTTCACGACATCGGAAAAGTGGCCGTACCAGACAAGATCCTGTGTAAGCCGGCGCGCCTGAATCCGGAAGAGACTGAAATTGTTCGACAGCATCCGATCACCGGAGAAAAAATCTGCGCGCCTCTCAAGTGTCTGCGTCCCATCCTTCCGCTGATCCGCCATCATCATGAGCGCATGGACGGCAGCGGATATCCCGACGGCCTGTATGGGGAGGAAATCCCGCTGAAAGCGCGCATTTTGCAAGTGGCCGACGTTTATGACGCACTGACGAGCGACCGGCCTTACAGGGAGGCTGTTTCTACTGAGGAGGCGCTCGAGATCCTTCATCAGGAAGCCATGTATGGGTGGCTTGACGCATCACTGGTCTGGAGGTTCTCGCGGATACGCCGGTCCGGTGATTCCTTTTCCGTAAGGCGGCGCGCCATGCAGGCCTCCTGCTATGCGTACTTCAAAGTTCGTCATGCCGCGCACGGAATTGCAAAGGCTTAGGGACGAGCCCTGGTGGGATTTCGGCAACCGACCGCTACTAGAACACGATGAATCGAACCCAAGTTCAGCACATACATAAGTAGTCAGCCAAAATCTGCTTAATAGAAATCAGTGACCATAGAATGGCCCGATGTGCTGTCATTTTTGCCAGCTTGCGCATGCGATTCCTTCCAGAGTTGAATCACACGAGGTGCAGAACCTATTGCACACGTATGCACAAGGAGGAAGACTATGCCGATAAAAACCCCGAAGGAGCTTTTTGTGATGCTCCTTACCGATGTACGACAAGGTGCCGAAAAAGCCGAGAAGGTCTACGAGGAGATTGGACAGCTGGTTCAAGATCCCCAGATCAAAGAAGCGTTGCAGGCGCGAGCGTTCGTGTCAGGCAAGGTCCTTGCGACACTCGACGAGTGCTTCAGACTTCTTGGCGAGCAACCCGCAAAACTCACAGGGCGGTTACAGGAAACGATGATGGAGGACTTCCGCAGAGAGTTGGCCGAGATCCAGGGTCCCCTTGCCAAACGCATCTTCGCATTAGTGAAGCTCAATCACCTTGCACAGTTTCGGGTCAGCGAGTACCGCGCCCTAATCGCGGCAGCCGAAGCCGTGGGGCATTATGGAGTCAGTCTGCTATTGGAAACCTGCCTTGCAGCCAAACTGACATTTGCGGAACGGACACAACGTTTCCTCAGAGAATTGGTTGAGGCCAAGGTGGCCGAACGCGCTATGGGAGCTTCGGCCTAAGACCGTTTGACAAAAGTCCCGTTCACACCGGTTCGCTTCCCGGGGAGGAGTGGTGAGTTGCTTCACATGCCTGTCAGTTCGTGCTTGATGGAGGACTGGCGATCAGTAGCCAACCATGGCGTTTCTCGCGAGTCCAAAAAGCCCACAGCGCTGGGGCTTTCATCAAATGCCTGTTGTTCTCGTCGCGAGTTTCCTAGCTTAGTAGCGCGCATCCACCGAAGGTTTCCAACCGATGACTTGCGGGAGTCTCAGCACCAATCAGCAGAGAAGTCACAATGAGGAGCTCCCGTCAGGCTCTTTCCGCCGCCCGATAGAACTGGTGACCGTCAATTTGATTGGTCCCCGGGCTTCGAATACAGGCTGACCAGTCGTGCGACCAGAACCGCCAGGAACAATTGCCCGCCAACGCCTTCGACGATTGCCAGGCCCCGAGCTATGTCCGCGCGGGGCACGATGTCGCCATAACCGAGCGTTGCCAGTGTGACGAAGCTGAAATAGATGGCACTCGTTTGGGAGAATTGGCCGTTGACGGCAAAGGTGCCAGACCTGATCTGTTCAAGGACCCAATACAAGAGACCAAAGCAAATCCCGGCAAGCAAATAGGCGCTGAGAGCCGCATACAGGTGCTCGGCATCAACCTTGGTAGCGCCCATAGCGAAGCGCAGGGCGGCAACTGCTGCAAGCATCCCGATCAGGGTCCAAATTCCGAGCGTTATGGCCGACAAAACGGTGTGGCCGAGCCAATCGGTAAGTGGCCGCGCCAGCCAGGCGACGATCATGAGCACCACCAGAAGTGGTCGGTTCTTCCCTGCGCCGGCGGGTATTATCGCGGCAAGGAGGCTCGCGGCTACGAATGACTCAAAGAGCGTTCCACTCAATTCGAGGGCGCTAAGAACTGGAGCTGCCACCATGGTAAGAAGGAGCGCATAGAACAAAATCGAATAGCGACGGCTCAAGTAGGCCTTCGCGAAATCACGTAGGATACTGTTTCGATCACTCATCACATTTGCACGCCACTAGAGAGATGAGGGAAAGAACGACCAAACGAATCCCCGCAAGACAGCGCGCGGTATATCAAATCTCCTGAATATTGGCGGGGGCTTGATCCAGCCAGGCGATGAACAGCTTATAGCCAACCGACAAAACGATCGCGCCAACGAACAAGCCGATGATGCCCATCACCACGAATCCGCCAATCGCGCCGAGGAATACTACAGCGATCGGAACTGCGACACCTCGCCCCAACAGAAGAGGCTTTAGGACGTTGTCCAATAGGGCGACGATGAGACACCAAACCGTGAAAATCACGGCTTTCGTAACGCTCGCGATCGCGAACATGTAAATCACGGCGGGAATGAGGACAAGTGCACCCACTTGCAACACCGCGGCAATTAGAAACACAACGGCCCACAGGCCGGCTCCCGGTAATCCTGCGACAAGAAAACCAAGGGCCGCGAGAAGGGATTGGATCAGTGCCACGCCGAGAATCCCTGTGGTTACGCTGCGGATCGTGTTGCAAGCGAGCCGCTCAAATTCCGACCCCCTGTCCCCAAATATCCGGTTGGCCAATGAATGCGCGCTTCCAGCGGCGCTTTTTGCGTTGGCAAGAAGGATTCCTGCAACGACGATGGACAGAGCGAATTGCAGGACGGTGAGACTGACTCCCGCAGAAGCGGAAAGCAACCCAGGAACGATCGCTTTGATCTGAGGAGCAAAACTCCTTAGGGCCGCGGTTGTGTTCGTCGAAGCCAAGCTCCAAGCGTTTTTTAGAGGAATACCTATGAGGGGCCAGGTTTCGACGCTGGCCGGGGGTGGCGGGATGATTGCAGTTCCATCCTTGAAATGTGCTGCTACAGTCTGGATGCCCCCGACCAACGTTCCTGCAAGCAAGCCCACTGGGACAACTAAGAGGGCTAAAAGGAGAATGGTAATAAGGACTGAGGGCAGCACCCCGCGGCCGCGCAATGCGAGCTGCAACTTTTCGTAACCCGGGTAAACGGCGATGGCGATGATAATTCCCCAGGTAATCAAAGGAACGAAGGGACGCAGCATAAGGAAACAAGCGGCAGCCAGGAGGAATATCAGCCCGATGTGGGTGGACACTTCAACCGCGCGATTCACGTAGTCCTTATTGTCCACTAGTTGTTCCGTTGCCAAATGGTGTATTCTTCGCCCCTTTAACGTTCCAAGTTAGAGGGCCAAGGCTGGTTCCCACACTGGCAGAAGTGACAGTCAGGTGATCACTCCGTCGCGTGAAACGCTCCGGCTCCTCGCGGCGCTGGTGGGGGTGGATCCGCGCGGAACCAGCCGCGAACGCCCGATCCTGGCGCGTTGGCTCCAAGAGTCTTGGTAGTAGTTATCAGCGTTTGCTTGCCAGGACTGCCAGAAGCCTTGCGCCGTTGCGATTCATCTCGACACACTCCGTCACCTTCCTACGCCAGGTGCGCGCGCCGATGCCAGGTGGTTAAGGAGCTTGTCTCGGCAGGGGTGCGAAGATAAGCTACGAGCGTTCAGGAGGCGATCATGAGATTCGGACCCAGGCGCCACCAATGCCCGAGGTGCCGATGGGATTTCACCTTCCGGAAGAAGCGGTGTTGCCCCGGCTGCGGCACGTTGCTGCTGATCGCGTCGGATTCACCTACCGATGCCGAGCTCACCGAAATTAAGAGTTTCTGGATGTGGGAGCCTGGGAGCGAGAGGTGGCAGTACATCAGTGACTGGGAGAAGCACAAGCGGGAGGCGATGCGAAAGTTCGAGCAGCGGTGGGAGACCGCCTTGGTCGAAGCTGAGAAGGAGCTACGACCATTAACGCGATGGATTCAATGAAGCGCGATGTACTCTGAAATCATCCGAAAGATGCCGCAGACTGTCCGGCCATGTCCCCTTTCAGCAGCCGCAATTCGTGCTCAGGTATGACAAGCTCCGTGTAGCCACAATTCCGGCAGATTACCAACGTCGGGAAGAGCCAAACATGTGGTTTATCGAGACCTTTCAGCCCAGGAAAATGGATGGCGATCTCTGCGGGAAACTTGCCAGCTGAGTCTGATCCACAGGACTTGCAGGACATGGAGCCCCCCTCGACGCATTGAAGCAGGGCTAGGTTCGCTGGCTTTCAAGCGGCAACACTTGCTAATCTGCCGCTGAGAAACGTTTCACCTCGAAGAACTGAGGTCAAAGCATGTAATAGCTCCGCGCCCATTGCTGACTTGAGAAGATATCCGCACGCGCCACTGCTGAAAACGGCCTTCACCACGTCCGGGTCTTCGTCCTGGGATACGACAATGACTTTCGACCTGGAACCCTCAACCGATATCCGCTGCGCGGCCTCTATTCCATGCAGCTTCGGCAAGCCGATATCCAGCAGAATCAAGTCCGGTTGGCAGTCCCGGGCCTTCTGAACAGCTTCCAATCCGTCGGTAGCCTGCCCGACCACCTGAAACTCCGTTCCTTGCAACATCGAGCAAACGCATTCCCGGAAGGCCGCAAAGTCATCGACAACCAACACGGTAAAGCTCTCCATCTTGCGCACACGATATCCCGCGGTTTGGGGTTTTGCAAGCTTCTTATATCATATGATATAATATCTAGATGCCTAATCGAACGGCCTTGATCATAAGCTGTTCCCGCGAGCAGGCAGCAACCATTCATCAACGAGCAGAGCTTCAGAGACGGACGCTAAGCGCTTACGTGTTGCGTATTCTCATGAGATGGTTGGACCTCGAGGAAAGGCTTGTTGGTATCCAGCACGACACTGGTCGACCTCTGACCGCGTACCAGCCCGTTCGCTTTCCCGGCCCAAGAACCACGATGCTCATAAGATGCTCAACGGAGGAGGCGGACCGCATCCGAATGGGAGCAAAGCGTAGATGCACCACCATAAGTTGGTTTGTGCTTCATTCCCTGGCTCTCTGTTGGAGTGCCGAAGACCGTCTGCCTACCGGACCCCGCAATAAGTAATCGACGAGAGATCGCCGGCTTACCGAGTCAAGTTTAGGAGCGCGATCATGCCGCCTGGCCGTTTGCAAGCCCTAAGGTTTGACTCGCTGGTTAGGCGGATTCGGCGGGTGCGAAAGCCATGATGGTGATAATGGCGCCGTCAATTTTGTTTTCTGGCGTGCGATAAGGAAGAATGCGCAACTGGTAGCCGGCGCCCTCGCGATCCGTAACTTGGCGATCCACCGGGCGGAGATCGCTCATCACCTGGAGGACCAGGGATTGCAAATCAGGGATTTCGACGGGCGGATTGATGTTGGTCAGCGGACGGCCAACGTCCGCAGGAATGAGACCCAGGGTTTTTTGCGCCTGCGGGGTGAAACGGCGGATGCTGAGGTCGCTGCCAACGATGACTACGGCAAAATCGATGCTAGCAAAGAGGTTGGTCAGGTCGTTATTGATGAGGGTGACTTCCTGATTGCGGCTGCGTAGTTCGTCGTTGACGGTGCTCAATTCCTCGTTAGCGGACTGTAGCTCCTCCTTAGCGGTCTCCAGCTCTTCGTTGGTACTCTGCAGTTCTTCATTGCTAGAAAGTATTTCCTCGTTGGCCGACTGGAGCTCTTCGTTGGTAGCTTCCTGGGTTTCAATCACGGATTGCAGATATTCCTTGGTGGCGCCGAGCTCCTGCTCGAGTTTGGCTATTCTCTTGGAAACGGCCGAATCGGACTCACGTGCTTGCTTGGATGGGCGGGTTGCACTGGCACGCTGGGCAGCAAGGGACTCATCGAAGACGATCATGACGTAGAGCTCTTTGAGATTGCCCATGCGGATAGGAACCACTTCAAAGTTTACGAGCCGCGCTGTATCCGCCGCGCCATTTTTGATTTGAATGTTTTGTTTGCGGACGGTGACGTTGTCCCTCTTGGCCTTGGTGAGCGCATTGCGCAGGTCCAGGAGAAGGCCCTCGCGAGCCATCTTGAGAATGCTCAAGCTGGCACGCCCAGGAGCGAGCTTCAGATAGCGATCGACGCTGCCGCGAGTGTGGATAATCTCGAGGTCCTCATTGATGAAAACGGTGGCTGGCGCATATTGACTAAGCAAGCGGCGATCGAATTCCTTCTGCGCTTCGAGATAGTTCCCGCTGGTGTCGGGCTGTTTGGGTGGAATACGGAAGGCTCCATATTCGCGGCGGTCGCCACGCGTGCTGAGAGAAAAAGTGACCGGCTGACGGACCCCGGTGGACTTTTTGAGAAAAATCTTGTGGGTGCGGTCCTCAATAGAGAAGAGATTCGTAGCCGTGCCGACGCCCTCGGAAGATCCTAGAACAAGATAACCGCCCGAGCGGGCGGCGTAGTGAAAAATGGCGATAACCTTATTCTGAAGGACAGGTTCAAGATAGATGAGCAGGTTGCGGCAACAGATGACATCCATCTGGGAAAACGGGGGATCATTGAGGAGATTGTGCTGGGCAAAGATGCACATGTCGCGGATGGTCTTGCTAATGCGATAGCCGCCTTCGACTTTGGTAAAGGAGCGCCGGAGCCGTTCGGGGGAAACGTCAGCCTGAATGTTTTCCGGGTAAAGGCCGCTGCGGGCCTTGGAGATGCTCGATTCGCTGATATCGGTGCCAAAAAATTGAACGTGAGTTTGGGAAGCCTTGTCGCCTAGGTACTCGAGGAGCGCTACGGCAACAGAATAGGTTTCTTCACCGGAGGCGCATCCTGGTGTCCAAATGCGCAGGCTGCCTTCCGCAGTGCGGTTCTTGGTGATCGACGGGAATACCTGGGCCTTCAGGGCATCGAACATCTTAGGATTGCGGAAAAAGCTGGTGACATTGATGAGCACGTCCTGATAGAGCGCCTTGATTTCCGCAGGATTTGTTTGAAGGTATTTGACGTACTCATCTATCTTTTCCATTTTGTGAACGACCATGCGGCGGTGAATGCGGCGGAGGATGGTGGTCTGGCGGTAATGGGTGAAATCGACGCCCGTCGATTTGCGCAGCAGGGTGAAGACCAGATCAAGACCGGTGTTTTCGGCCGGGGCCAACTCAGGGCCCTGGTCGCGGACCAGATAAGGGTGGCGAGCAATACGTGCGAGTTCACGAGCAATGGCTTTGGGGGGAAGAACGTAGTCGACGCAGCCGGCGGCGACGGCGCTGCGTGGCATGCTGTCGTATTTAGCGGATTCTTCGTCCTGGGCGAAGGTAACGCCGCCATGGGCTTGAATCTCGGCAAGGCCGGCGGTTCCGTCCGTGCCAGACCCGGACAACAGCACGCCAATGGCGCGGTTGCCTTGCTCTTCGGCGAGGGCGCGCATGAAATGGTCAATGGACATGTGAAGACCGCGACCTTCGCTGCGAGGGGCCAGCTTCAAGGTGTGATTGGAAATGGACATGGTTGCATTCGGGGGGATGACGTAAACGTGATTGGGCTCAACGGTCATGCCATTCACGACTTCCTTGACCCGCATGGCGGTTTTCTTGGAGAGGAGTTCGGTGAGCATGCTGTGATGCTCGGGATCGAGATGCTGAACGAGGACAAAGGCCATGCCGGTATCGGTGGCAAGGTTGCTCATGAGCTCGGTGAATGCTTCGATGCCGCCGGCGGAAGCACCGACGGCAGCAATCAAGAAGTCGTTCTTGCGCTCGGAAGCTGCGGGAGTGTCTTCCTTGGAAGAGTTGCGAGGGTGGTTAGCCCCCGACAATTTTGATTTCATTTTCTCTCCAAGTCGTTTGAGCGGCTGGCCATTCACCTGGCAGGGTGGAGAGCGTGTTGTGGATTGCCGCTACGGAGGAAATAACGGTATCGCAACCACCTGCGTCTTGGCATCGGCTGCAAGGGTGACCACTCAAGGGATTCTAGTCCTTCCGCTTGCACGTAACAACCTAATCCTTTGGCGAAGGGAGAACCCTCGCCGGGGTGTTCGAGGCATTGCCGTAAGGGATTCGAGACCGGGCCTCGGGGTGAGCAGCGCAATGCTCGGCCTCAAGGATTTCCGCGGCCCAGCCAGCGAAATAGTCGATGAGATGCAGATCCTTCTTGCCGGGCTGCGTTACGGTCCGGTAATGGGTCGAGAGCGTACCCCAAATGCCGGCGGATTTTCCAATGAGCGGCGTGGATTGGACGGAGCGGATGCCTGCATCCAGCATAGCTTCCAGGAGGTGGGTCCCGGAAAAGATGGGGCTGTTAGCTATGTCGGGAACGATAACGCGCGCTCTGGATTTCAAAGCGGTACCGCACGCCGCGTGGCCCGGATCGACGGAATCAAAAAACTTGAGGAAAGGTTCCTGAAAGCCACGATGCACCAGGATACGCAAACTCTCCGTTTCGCGATCGTGGGCTTGGATGTTGCCCATGTCGGCGCCGGTGCCTTCGATGACGGCGCTTAGGATTCCCGAGAGGAGGGTGGTGGTGAATTCCGGACGAAAAGGGCCGCGGTAGGATAGTTCCTCGATTTGAGCATGGAGACTGACTCGCATGTTCTGGGCATGTTCCAAAGACTCTCGAGCTTTGAGCCACACGAAACGCGCTCGCTCGGTCGTCTGCCTGGCTTGCTCTAAGCAGGAGCGAGCGTCCTCAACGCCGGGAGCTTTCACAGTGTGGGCCACGAGCTTCCCGTCCGGAGAGATGTACTAACATCACCCTAACCCTATGCGGGATATTTGGCCATATTTAAATTCGACACCTTGCAGCCCCTGTGTCTACGCCGCTTGCCATAAAGACAAATATCGGATAGCACGAAGGAGGCGGCGAAGGGTGATTCGGGTCACTGTTGCAGGCGCCTAACGTCGTCGGGCCGGCCCTCGTGCGGAGCCCCCGCATCGTCGACGCGGGTACCGAAAGCTACTCGTCGGAGCCCCCTACCCGTTGAGTCGAGAGAATTAGCCGGAGGGAAACGGCATGCACGTGCAGGAAGCATACGGAAACCAAGGAGCAGAGCCAGCTGGAGTGACTTCGACCACTCCTTGCCGTGTGGTTCAGAGATTCGGACTGGATGCCTACCAGCCCTTCACACCCCAAGAACGCTTTAGGCAATGCAGCACAAATCCACAGACCGTAGTGTCTCTCATTTCGGCGGCCCTCCGTATTCGGTCTGATTCTTCTATTGAACATCTTAGGAGCACAGTCGTTCTCGGACCGGGGGACCGCATCGGAGTTCTCGAAAGACTGCGATTCAATCCGCGAAAATTGCCAACTCTCGCCAGCAGCGTTTCCTCAAAATCCACAAACCTCATGACGATGTTCAGCATATAACTGCTGATTCCTCGATGCTCTACCTTCGCTCGTTCGCGCATGGCGAGAGCCTCTTCCGCTGAACAGTTTATTAGCAGAGCCGCTCGACCCGCCATGTACGGCTAATATCAAATGCTATCGAAGGTTGCAAGAGTTGCGTATTTTGGGCTATCGTGTCTGACAGCCCCATCCGTCCGTCGGTTCGCGAGAATTGCCGAGCGTATCTCTCTATGGAAGGCAACAACTCGAAATCGGCCGAGGGCTTGGTTGTCAAAGCCCTGCCTTGCAAGGTTTGTGGTTCAGAGAACGTGCAGAAGTTGCGCGGCGAAATTGCCATGCGCGTCACCGGGTTGAAGAATATTGATAAGCCCGTTGTCTGGCTATTTCCAGACATTTTCGTTTGCATGGAGTGTGGGATCGCGGAGTTTGCTGTTCCTGAAGATGAACTGCGGATATTGGCGAAACGCGAGGCCGCCTCGGGACGACCGGATCCGGCTGCGGGTTAACCCCCAATGAACGGAGAGTTGGCTTTCCGCTTGCAGAGCGAGTAGGCCCTTTCACAGAAAGTCTCTCGCCCGCGGGCGACCTCCGGTGAGTTCGCCTGCGCTCAAATCAACTTTGGCTGGCCTCATAGTGGAGGTAGGCCGTTAATCCCTTCGATGGCAGCACAGCATTTGCTAACCGTTTCGGGTTGGTTGGTACCGAGAAGCCCTGGCTTTAGCCAAGGGAGTACGTCACACTCCCCCACCGGGGGCAATCATGAAAAAAGCTTCGATCGGAGGTGCCATTGCAATTCTGGCAGTTCTCCTGACAGTTTTTGCTGGCTGGACGCATTCCGCGCAAAACACAGCTCAGACGCTGCGAGTTCCTCAGTTCGAGAATGAAGACGTCAAGGTGTGGAAGTCGGTCATTTACCCCAACCAACCTCTCACCATGCATCGTCATGATCATCCGCGGGTCATCGTCGCCCTCAAAGGCGGAACGATCGAGATTGTGGAGCAGAGCGGCACAAGAGAACAGCATGTCTGGGAAGCTGGGAAGGCTTACTGGTTGCCGGCAAATCCTCCGAATACTCGGCACGCGGATTTGAACACGGGCGATCAGCCAATCGAGGTCATTGTGGTCGAACTCACAAAGGAAAATTAGCGAAGGCGCACTTCCTCCCACGTGACATGTGAGGACTGTTAGCCCTCACCTAGGCTGAGTCGGCAGCGCTCGACTCGCGGGATCAACAGGTGGATCAATCTGGCCGGGCGTTCGCGCGATGAGCACGCGCGTTTCCAGTATCTAGACCATCTGATGTACGGCTGGCGGACAGGCCCGAAAGTATTGCTGCGTTCCCTTGAATTAAAGGTGGGGATTGCCCAGGTTTTGGCAGGTCCGCGAACCAGAAAGGATTGCAGATATCACATCGGCGATCTTCGCTTCCCTGTCAATCATGACTATTCTCAAATTCGAGAACCTATGCTCGAGGTGATCGAGAACTTGAGTATCCAATGCGTTGTTGACGGGGTCCAGCAAGAGCACATCACAGGTTGACTCGCTGATCTCCGCGGCAATGCCAAGCGAAGATGCGTGTGCGCCGACCAATGAAATGTCGGCCTGACGCCTCAGCGCGCGAGCGAGCGCATCGCGCAGAAGGCGATGGTCGCTTAACAGCAAAACCCGAACCGGGGTACGCAGGGTCGTCACTGCTGATCTGGTTCCGGAAGCGGGTTGGATAGGCGATAGTATCTCAGTCTCCATGGGCAAACTCCTCCCTCCAAGTATGCCGAGCAGTCCATCAAGGAAAGGGACTTCGG
>Ga0126378_10001291_pt1 | contig 18660 bp, 16 predicted proteins | sample PanSoiMetPlot_23_FD_92587 | JGI IMG/M metagenome (GOLD analysis project Ga0126378, IMG submission 92587) | Tropical forest soil microbial communities from Panama - MetaG Plot_23 | ecosystem: Environmental > Terrestrial > Soil > Tropical forest > Bulk soil | place: Panama | collected 2016-02-17
GGCTCCGCGGCCCAGGGCCACGACCGCCTGCTGGAGTGCGTGAGCGCCCTCCAGGGCCTGGCCCTGCCCGCCTCCGTCGTGGAGCGGGACGTGGTCGCAGCCCGGGTGGCGGCCTACCGCCCGGCGCTGCTCGACGAGCTCGTGGCGATGGGGGAGGTGGTCTGGATCGGGCGCGGCGCCCTGGGCACAGGAGACGGGCGGATCGCCATGTATCTCCGCGGCGACGCCCCTCGCCTGGCTCCGGAGGCCAGGGAGCCCGCGCCGGGGGAGCTGGCGGACCGGCTCCGGTCCCACCTGGCGGCGCGGGGGGCGTCGTTCTTCCGCGACCTGTACCTGGCCGCCGGCGGCGGCGACCAGGACGCGGTGCTCGACGCCCTCTGGGACCTGGTCTGGGCGGGAGAGGTCACGAACGACACGTTCGCCCCGCTGCGGGCGCTCAGCGCCTCGGGGCGCACGACGGGCCTCAGCCGCCGGCCGCCGCTGCTCCGGCTGAACCAGCCGCGCGCGACCGGCCGCTGGTCGCTGGTGGCCGACCTCCTGGAGCCGCGCGTCAGCCCGACCGAGCGGCTCCACGCCCAGGCCGCCGCCCTCCTCAGGCGGCATGGGGTCCTGACGCGCGAGGCGGTCGTGGGCGAGGGCTGGGCGGGCGGGTTCGCAGCGCTCTATCCGGTGCTGCGGGCGATGGAGGAGGCCGGCCGGATCCGGCGGGGCTACTTCGTCGACGGCCTGGGCGGCTCCCAGTTCGCCGAGCCAGGAGCGGTCGACCGCCTCCGGACGGCGCGGGACGCCGACCACCAGGTCGTGGCTCTGGCCGCGACCGACCCCGCCAGTCCGTATGGATCGGCGCTGCCCTGGCCGCCCGCGGACGCCGAGGCCGGCCGCCTGGCGCGGGTCGCCGGGGCCTTCGTGGTGCTGGAGTCCGGTGAGCTGCGCCTGTTCCTGGAGCGCGGCGGGCGGTCGCTGCTGACCAGGGGCGACGTCCGCGTGGAGCACGTGCGCGCGCTCGTCGCGGCCGCCCTCCGGGCCGGGCGGGTGGAGGTCCAGCGCGTGGACGGCCTGCCCGCGCGCCGGTCACCGCTGGCCGGGATCCTCACCGAGGCAGGTTTCGGCCAGTCTCCGCGCGGCCTGGTCGTCTGGCCCCGTACAGCCTGACCGCCATGCCACCCTTCCCTGGCAGCTGAGATGCCCGAAGGGGACACGATCTGGCGCACGGCGGCCGGCCTCCGCGCCGGCGTGGGGGGCCGGATGGTGACCGCCGCCCGGCCGGACCGGCTGGGCGCTCTGGCCGGGCGCACGCTGGAGTCCGTGGAGCCGGTGGGCAAGCACCTCCTGATGCGCTTCTCCGGCGGCCTGACGCTGCACTCGCACATGCGCATGAACGGGTCCTGGCACCTGTATCGAACCGGGGAGCGCTGGCGGCGGCCCGAGCGGCAGGCGCGGGCCGTGCTGGAGTTCGGCGACCGGGTGGCGGTCTGCTTCGCCGCGCCGACGCTGGAGCTCGTCCGGGACGGCCGCGAGGCGGTGCGCCACCTCGGGCCCGACCTCCTGGCCGAGGGCGTGCGGCTCGACGAGGTCGTGGCGAGGGCGCGCGCCATCGGCCCGGTGGCGGTCGGCGAGCTGCTGCTCGACCAGCGCGTCTGCTGCGGGATCGGCAACGTCTACCGCTGCGAGACCCTCTGGCAGCGGAGATGCGACCCGTGGAGATCGAGCGCCGCCCTGGCCGACGCCGAACTGGCGGAGCTGTTCGCCTTCGCCCGCGACGCGCTGCGTGAGAACCTCGGTGGGTCCGAGCGCCGGTTCGGCGGCCGACCGGCCGCCGTGCACGGGCGGCGGGGCCGGCCATGCCCGCGCTGCGGGGCGCCGGTGCGCGCCCGAGGTCAGGGCGAGCACGCTCGCCTGACGTACTGGTGCCCCTCCTGCCAGGTGTGAAACGGGCTGGACAGCCCCATCGAGCCAGGAGTAGCTTTTCGCGCAGCAGGCTATCGGAAAAACGCGTCAGGAGGGGTTCAGATGCACGCGGTCAGAAAGCCGTGGGTCGTGGGTGCGGCGCTGCTCCTCACGGTCGCCTGCGGGGGCACGCCGGCGCCCGGGTCGACGTCGAGCGGCGGTACGCAGCAGAACGCAGGCCGGGTCGAGTTCGTCTCCTCGCAGGGCCAGCCCGCTCAGGAGGTCCAGGACATGAACGGCAAGGTCCTGGCGGGGTTCAGCGGCACCGTGGACTTCTCCAGCCAGCCGACCGAGTCCCAGGACATCGACAAGGTGCTGGCCGAGCACCTGGCCGGCCAGGGCACGATCGACCTGCTGGGGCTGACCCACGGCGGCTTCGCCAGCCTTTCCCCGGCGGACACGCTGACGGACCTCACGCCGCTCCTCCAGAGGCTGGGGAAGGACCGTTCGTTCCCCCAGGCTCTGCTGAACTACGGCAAGCTGGGCACCTCGAAGCAGTACTACATCCCGTGGATGCAGGCCACGTACGTCATGGTCGTCAACAAGAAGGCGCTGCCCTACCTGCCCAAGGGCGCGAACGTGAACGCCCTCACGTACGATCAGCTGATCGCCTGGGGCCAGGCCATACAGAAGGCCACGGGGGAGAAGCTCATCGGCCTGCCGGCCGCCCCGGGCACGAAGGGAGGCTTGCTCCACCGCTTCCTGCAGGGCTACGCCTACCCGTCGTACACCGGCACCGAGATCACGAACTTCAAGTCGCCGGACGCAGTGCAGATGTGGCAGATGCTGAAGCGGCTGTGGGCAGTGACCAACCCGCAGTCGACGACCTACGCGTACATGCAGGACCCGCTGGAGAGCGGTGAGGTCTGGGTCGCCTGGGACCACCAGGCCCGGTTCCAGGACGCGCTGGACAAGATGGGCGACCAGTTCCAGGTGGTGCCGGCGCCGGCGGGGCCCAGGGGCCTGGGCTACATGTCGGTGATCACCGGCCTGGCCATCCCCAAGAACGCGCCCAACAGGGCCGGCGCCGAGCAGCTGCTCGACTGGCTGACACGGCCCAAGCAGCAGATCACGACCGGGGCGACGCTGGGCTTCTTCCCCACGGTCGAGGGCGTGAACCTGAGCGGGTCCGGCGTGCCCGGCTACCTGGCCTCGGAGTCCGCCGCGAGCGGCAGGTATCTCGCCGACAAGAAGGGGATCCCGGCGCTGCTGGAGGTCGGCCTGGGCAGCCAGGGCGACGCCTTCCACCTGGCCTACCAGGACCTGTTCACCCGGATCGTCCTCCGCGACCAGGACATCACGTCGTCGCTGGACTACGAGGCGGGGCAGATCCAGCAGGCGCTGAATACGGCGAAAGCGGTCTGCTGGCCTCCGGACCCGCCCAGCACCGGACCGTGTCAGATCAAGTAGGCGCTGCGGTCGCGGCCGACGTCGGGCGTCGATCCGGCCGGCGCGGCGCCCGGGCCCGGCTCCGCCCGCTGGAGCCGTATCTGCTCATGGCGCCGGCCGTCCTCTTCCTGCTCGTCTTCCTCGGCTGGCCCATCCTGGGCGCGCTGGGGGTGGCGTTCCAGACGGCCGCCGGGCAGTGGACGCTCGCCAACGTGCAGCGGCTGGTGCACGACACGGACTTCGGGCTGGCGGTGAGGAACACCCTGCTCCTGCTGGTCGTCATCATCCCGCTGGAGCTCGCCGTCGCGCTGGCCATGGCGGCGCTGGCGCAGACCCGCCTGCGCGGTCGAGGCCTCTTCCTGTACGCGTGGAGCTTCCCGCTCGCGATCTCGGACCTGGCCGCCGGCCTGGTCTGGCTCGCGATCTTCACGCAGCACGGCTACCTCAACTCCCTGCTGCAGGACCTGCGCGTCGTCCCCCATCCGATCGGCTTCCTGAACTACGACAACCTGCCGGGCCTGGTGGTCGCGGTGGTGGTGGCAGAGACCTGGCGCTCCATCTCACTGGTGATGGTCGTGGTTATGTCCGGCATCCAGTCGATCCCGGCCGAGCTCGGCGAGGCCGCGGCAGTCATGGGCGCGGGGGCCTGGCGGCGGTTCCGCCACGTCACCCTGCCGCTGCTCAAACCCACGATCCAGGTGGCCCTGATCCTGCGCACGACCGCGGCCTTCCAGGTGTTCGCGGTCGTGCTGGCGCTCACCGGGAGCGGCCTCCCGGTGCTGGCCACCAAGACGGAGAGCTGGGCGTACGACGCTCGCAACTACCAGATGGCCGCCGTCTACGCGGTGCTCCTGCTGGCCTTCTCGTCGCTGGGCACGCTGCTGTACCTGACCGGCCTGCGCACCCCGCGCCAGGTGTTCCAGCGATGAACGCGGCGCTCGGGGCTCCCGCGAGGAGCCGCGGAGCCTCGCCGGAGCGGATGCTCGTCTACGGCTGCGCCGTCCTGATCACCCTGTTCATGCTCGCCCCTGTCTACCTGATCACCCTGGCAGCGTTCTCTTCGCGGTCCGCGATCTTCGACTTCCCTCGCGCCCTGGTGCCGACCTCGCTCTCGCTCGACAGCATCACGTTCTTCGTCGGGTTCCACGGCGTCCTGCCGGCCCTGCTGCGGTCGCTCGAGGTGGGCCTGCTGACCGTTCTGCTGTCGCTGGTGCTGGGCTGCCCGGCCGGCTACGCGATCGCCCGCTACGACTTCCGCGGGCGGGACCTGCTCCAGCTCCTGCTGGTCAACGTGCGCGCCGTCCCGGTCGTGATCATCTCGATCCCCCTCCTGGTGACGTTCATCCAGTGGAACCTGTACGACACGGTCCTCTCGGTCGCCCTGGTGCACGCAGCCATCACGCTGCCGTTCACGGTGCTGCTCTCCGCCAGCGTCTTCCTCCGCGTCCCGGCGGAGCTGGAGGAGGCCGCGATGTCGCTGGGCACCGGCCGCCTGGGCGCGGTCGCCCGAGTCGTCCTGCCCAACAGCGTGCCCGGCCTGGCGGCGGCGGCGCTGTTCGCGTTCGTGACGTCGTGGAACGAGGTCTTCGTCGCCGTCATCCTCACCCAGAACAACACGACGCTGCCGGCCCAGGTCGTGTCGCAGCTCAGCGTGTCGCCGCTGCCGTTCCGCTTCGCCGGCGGCTTCGCCCTGATGGTGCCGGCGTTCGTGTTCATCTTCTTCATGCGTCCGTACCTGTTCAGCGCCTTCCGGGTGGGAGCCGGCTGATGGCGGCGATCCGGATCGACCACGTGACCAAGCGCTACGGGGCCACGACTGCGCTCGACGACGTGTCGCTCACGATCGAGGAGAACGAGTTCATGGTCCTGCTGGGCCCCAGCGGCTGCGGGAAGACCACGCTGCTCCGCGCCATCGCAGGCTTCGAGGTCCCCGACCTGGGCACGGTCGCAATCGGCGGCCGCGACATGACCGATGTCCCGCCTGGGAAGCGCGGCATCGCGATGGTGTTCCAGAGCTATGCGCTGTTCCCTCACCTGCGCGTCGGCGAAAACATCGCGTTCGGCCTGCGCATGCACCGGGTGGCCAGGGCGGAGATCGGGCGGCGCGTGGAGCAGGCGGCGAGGCTCATGCAGATCGAAGGGTTGGTGGGCCGCTACCCGAGCCAACTCAGCGGCGGCCAGCGCCAGCGGGTGGCGCTGGCGAGGGCCCTGGTCATGGAGCCGTCGGTCATCCTGATGGACGAGCCCCTGAGCAACCTCGACGCACTCCTGAGGCAGCAGATGCGGGCCGAGCTGAAGCGGCTGCTGCAGGAGGTGCGGACCACGACCGTATACGTGACGCACGACCAGGTGGAGGCGCTCAGCATGGGCGACCGCACGGCGGTCATGCGCGACGGCCGCATCCACCAGGTCGACACCCCGATGGCGGTCTACGACCGCCCTGGGGACGTCTTCATCGCCCAGTTCATCGGCACCCCGCCGATGAACGTGCTCACCGGCCGCCTCGGCCGGTCCGAGGTCGAGGTCGAGGGCCACCGGCTGCCGCTCGGCGACCAGGACGGCCTCCAGCCCGGCGACCTGGTGTCGGTCGGGGTCAGGGCGGAGAACATCGCGGTCTCGCACGAGTCCGCCGCGGGCAGCCTGCCGGCGGAGGTCGGGGTGGTGGAGCCGCTGGGGTCGCATCTGCTGCTGACCGTTGCTGTCGGCGCCCAGGCGCTGAAGGTGTCGACCCGGGCCGACTTCGCGGTCCGGCCGCGCGACCGGGTCTGGCTGCGCCCCGCCGACGGCGCCCTGCGCCTTCTGGGCCGAGCCGACCCCAGGTAACAGCCCCTCCCCCCTTGCGGGGAGGTGCCCCCGCCAGTGGCCGGTGGGGGGGAGCTGATGCGCGTGCTCCCCCAACCCCCCCGCCGCGACGGGGCCGACCCCCTGGAGCGCATCGTGGCCGGCTACCGGTGGCGGAGATCCAGTTCCTCGGCTTCATTCCATCAGGCCTTCCACCAGCGCAGCGACCGCTACCCTGTGCCGGATGGAGGGGGAGCGGATCCTCGCGTCGGGCCGCGACGCGGACATCATCGACCTGGGGGGCGGGCGGGTGCTGCGCCGGCCCCGGCAGCCGCGCTCGCTGGAGGCTGAGGCCAGGATGATGCAGCACGCCCGACAGGCCGGCTGCCCGGTGCCCGAGGTCTTCGAGGTCGTCCCCGAGGGCATGGTGCTGGAGCGGGTGGACGGCCCCACCATGCTCGAGGACCTGGCCGCCCATCCGTGGCGGATAGGCCGGCACGCCCGCACGCTGGCGGCGCTGCACGACGCCCTCCAGCGCGTCCCGCCGGCCGAGTCGGCGCCCGCCACGTACGGGCGGGCGGCGCCGGACGACGTGACGGTGCACGGCGACCTGCACCCCGACAATGTGCTGCTGACCGCAGCCGGGGCGGTGCTGATCGACTGGTCCAGCGCCGGCCGCGGCCCCCGCGGAGCCGACGCGGCGGACGCCTGGCTGGTCCTGGCGGTGGCCGCGCCGCCGGCGGGCAGCCTGGTGGAGCGCGCCCTCGTGCGGCTGCTGCGCGGCCGCTTCCTGGCAGCGTTCCTGAACGCCGTCGACCGCCGAGCGGCCGCCCCTTGGCTCGCGATCGCCGCCGAGCGCCGGGCGCTGGACCCCAACATGACGGAGGCCGAGGTGGCCGCGATGCGCCGGCTGGCCGACCGGCACGGAGCGCGGCCGGGCCCTTCCCCGACCCTCCCCCCGTGACCGGGGGGAGGGCGTTGGGGGGAAGGGAGGTTAGAGTTCGACCAGGCCCTTGCGGACCGCGTAGAGCACCGCCTGGGAGCGGTCGTAGATCTCCAGCTTCTCGTAGATGTGGCTGATGTGGTTGCGGACCGTCTTCTCGCTGATCGCCAGCTTGTAGGCGATCCTCTTGTTCGGCAGGCCGCCCGCGATCATCTTCAGCACCTCGATCTCGCGCGGCGTGAGCCCGTCGTAGAACTCGCGGCTCGGCGCGTCGCCGGCCAGCATGTCGACCACCCGCTGCACGATCGCGCCGGAGATCACCCTCTCGCTCCCCATCACCGCCTGGATGCTGGACGTGATGCCCTCGACGGGCGAGTCCTTGAGCAGGTAGCCGGAGGCGCCGGAGCGCAGCGCCTCGAGCACGTACGTGTCGGTGTGGAACGTCGTGAGGATCAGCACCCGCACCTCGGGCCAGGCCTGCTTGATCCGGCGGGTGGCCTCGATGCCGTCCACCCCCGGCATGCGGATGTCCATCAGCACGACGTCCGGCGCCAGGGCCTGGACCATGCGGACGGCCTCGGCGCCGTCCGCGGCCTCGCCGACCACGTGAAGACCCCGCTGCAGGCCGAGCAGGCGGGCCAGCCCGCAGCGGAAAAGCGTCTGGTCGTCGACGACCAGGACCCGGATCTGATCGACCATCTCGGCGGCGGCAGCAGCCGTCATTCCCCAAAACCTCCGTACGAACCCCACGATCTCGACCCGGGCGACGACCCGGCCGCCACCAGGGTCGGGCGGTCCCGGTCGCACGCGCAGTACCGGACGGGTATCAAAACCGTCGAGCCGGGCGGTGATACCGCCCGGGGGGTCAGGCGACCGGGGTGAGACGCTCGGCCAGCAGGCCCCAGCCGAGGTGGAGCCGCCGGTAGAACGTTGCCCGGGTCAGGTGCAGCCGGTCGGCCACCAGCTCCTGGCTGCCCACCCGCCGCACGTAGTAGTCGCGCAGGAGCTGGCCTGCCTCCCGCTCGCGGCCGTCGGCCGACGCCGCCAGCGCCGTCACCTGCTCGGAGAGCAGCGCCCGCAGGCGATCGGCGCCGCCGGGCGGCTCCATCCCCAGCAGCCTGCCCAGGGCAGCCTCGCGCAGCTCGGCCGGCCGGTGCATGCATTCCAGCGCCAGCTTGACGTGCTCGGTGGTGATGGTCCGTGAGCCCAGCCGGGCCATCGCCTCTCGGGCCAGGCGCTCCTCCAGCGCGGAGCCGCGGCCGGCCGCCGACTCGACCGTGGCCCGCAGCTCGGCCCGGGCGGCCTCCACGGACCCGGCGACCGCGAGGGCCTCCGCCAGCGCGAGGCGGCTGCGACCCTCCTCGTGGCCGCAGCCCGCCGCCCCAAAGGCGTCGGCAGCCGACCGCAGGTCGCCGGCGGCGTCCTCGGCCCGACCCTCCGCGAGGGCCAGGCGGCCGCGCATTCGCAGCAGCCAGGGGTGGGCCGGGTCCGCACCGGCTGCGATCACGGAGTCCACCCAGGCCCCTGCCTCGCCGACCCGCCCCGCCGCCGCCAGCGCCTCGACGGCCACGTCGCCCAGGAACAGGCGCACCCGCAGCGGCCAGCCGCCGTCGCGCAGGACCTCCTCGGCGCCCGCCAGTGCCGCCTGCGGTCGGCCCGCGTCGAGCTCCAGCCGGATCGAGGTCCAGAGCTGGTCGACCCGGTCCTGGCTCTCGCGGGCCGTCGAACGGTCGGGCAGGAGGCGCCGCGCGTCCTCGAACCGGTCGAGCAGGAGGTTCGCCGCCGCCAGCTGGACGGTGAGCCAGTTGACGTACTGCACGGCATCCCCCTCCCGGGCGAGCACCAGCGCCTCCCGGTAGGCGGTGAGCGCGCGACCCGGCTGGCCGAGGCCCCAGAGGTGGATGTTGCCCTCGGCGCGCAGAGCCTGGAGCCTCGCCATGCTCCCGGCCTGCATGGCCTTGAGCGCCTCCACGCGCTCGACCGCCTCCAGCGGGCGCAGCTGCTGGATCCTCACCAGGATGCCGTTGTACAGCGCGTTGGCCGCGATCACGTTCAGGCCTGCGGCGGCCGCCTCGCGGTAGCTGCGGTCGACGTATTCGATGCCCTCGGCGACCTGGCCCAGCTGGAGGTGGCCGAGGCCGAGGTAGTTGTAGGCCCAGATCCGCGGCGCGTCCGCACCGGCAGCCGCGGCGATCGCGGCCGCCCGCCGGGCCGCCTCGATGGCGCCGGCGCCGTCCAGCGCGAACGCGGCCAGGCTGGCCAGCCGGACGTGCGCCAGCGCCAGGTCCTCGCTGGGTCCGTCCGCCTCCAGCTGAGCACGCGCGGTGTCGAACTGGGCCCTGGCGGCCTCGGGCCGCGACCGTTCCCACAGGCAGCGGCCGAGCCAGAGCCGGTGGTGCGCCGCCGCCCGGTGGTCGCCGAGGCGGTCCAGTGCCCGCACTCCCTCGCCGAGGTGGCGCTCGGCCCGCGCCGCGTCGCCGTGGAGCAGCTGGGCGGTGCCCAGGTTCGCCTCCAGGTCGGCCCGCCGCCGGGGATCCTCGACCAGGGGCAGGATCCGCTCCAGGAGATGCGCCGCGTCCGGGTAGGCGTGGGCGCGCATGGCCTGGTCCGCGGCCGCCAGGCCCAGGGGCACGGCCTCGGCGCTCCGGCCGGCGGCCAGCAGGTGCTGGCAGAGCTCGACGGCGGGGATCTCGGGCCGGCCTCGCAGGACCTCGGCCGCGGCCGCGTGCAGCTCCTCCCGCCGGGGCGCCAGCAGGTCCTCGTAGACGGCCTCGCGCGTGAGCGAGTGCCGGAACCGGTAGTGGCCCCGCACCTCGGGGTCTTCCTCGACCAGCTGGTGGCGCACGCAGGTCCGGAGCGCGGCCTGTACGTCCGGGCCGTCCCGCCCGGAGAGCTCGACCAGGAGGGGGTAGTCGAACGAGCGGCCGAGCACGGATGCGCAGTGCAGCACGTCGGCAACGGGCTCCGGCAGGTGCTCGAGACGCCCGAGCACGCTGTCCCGAACGGTGCGGGGCAGGCGCAGCCGGCGCAGCGACTCTCCGCGCCACGCCGGGTCCACCCGGGACACGGCGCCGCGGTCGAGCGCGTCCTTGAGGATCTCCTCCAGCACGAACGGGTTGCCCTCGCTCCGCTCGCTCAGCAGCCGGCTGACCTCGAAGCCGACCGTATCGATCCCGACCGTCTCGCGGATCATGTCCCCGACCCGGTCCGCGCTCAGCGGCGTCAGGTCCAGGCGCTCGGCCAGGCCGGCCCGGCGCCAGTGCTCGACCATGACGGCCAGCGGGTGGCCACGGTCGAGGCCGTCCAGCCGGCAGGTGACCAGCAGCATGATCCTGGCCCCGCGCAGCCTCCGCACCAGGTACTCCAGGAGCTCGCGGCTGGAGGCGTCCGCGCCGTGCAGGTTCTCCAGCACCAGCAGCGTCCCGCCCGGCTCCGCGCCCGTCCGGAGCAGGGCCAGGACCGCCTCGAACAGCCGGAGCTTGCCCTGGACCGGGTCGCTGGGGTCGCGGGGAGGCGCCTCGATGCCGAGCTGCGGAAACAGCCAGGCCAGCTCCGGGTGGCCGGCGCCGAGCTCACGACGCAGCGCAGGGACATCGGCCTGGGCCAGGTGGTTGCCGATCGCCTCGAGGAACGGGAGGTAGGGAAGCGAGAACTCGGCTTCCGAGCAGCCGCCCCACATCGTCGCCGCGCCGCGGCCCGCCGCCAGGCGGCGGAGGTCGGTGCACAGGCGGGTCTTGCCGAGCCCGGCGTCGCCGGCCAGCACCACGGTCCGGCCGTCGCCAGCGCACCCGGCCTCCAGCGCGTCGCGGAGCCGTTCCATCTCGCGCTCTCGCCCGATGGTGACCGGACAGAGCGCCGTCTGCACCACCTGAGTGAATGGTGCCCGATCGCGGCCTCCGCTGTTGCCGTTGCCTGCGAAAAACGGGGCGCGCCGGGCACCGGGACCCGCCTCGTCCCCCCGGCGACGGCCGGCGCTACTTCGTGACGAGCGTCTCGTCGAGCGAGCGCTTCAGCGCCCGCAGGGAGTCGGCCGGCACGGGCGCCTCCTCGATCCAGTGGAACATCGCGTCCACGATCCGCCGCCACGCCGTGACCTGGCGCTCCATCGCGGAGCCCCAGTAGGACTTGGACCACCCGGCGCAGGCCAGCCAGCCGGCGATCACGCAGCAGAAGACGCCGGTCCCGACCTCCAGCCACCCGTAGGGTACGGATGGGCGCAGGCCCGTCAGCACGAAGACGCCGAGGCCGAGGTTCACGAGCGTGAGCACGGGCAGGATCACCTTGTAGAAGATGACTCCTCTCCGTCTGGTATCCATGAGATCACCCTTCCCCGTGTGTATTGTCGACGTGGTCAGCATGAACCGTCTGCCGGGTCAAGCGTATGGGACTTTTGTCCCGACGGGGGTACGGCTGCACCAGTGAGACATGGCTGACGGACCCCCGCCGGGCGGCCGGCGACCGGTCCGGCTGGGCATCGTCGACGACCACGAGGTGTTCCGGATCGGGCTCCGCTCCCTGCTGGAGCGCGAACGGGTGGTCGAGGTCGCCTGGGACACCGCCTCACCGCACGAGGCCTGGCGCCTGATCGGCGCCCAGCCGGTGGACGCGGTGCTCGTCGACGTGAACCTGGGTGGCCCGATCGACGGCCTCGACACCGCCCGGATGCTGACCGGCCGGGACGGCGGCCTGCGGGTGATGCTGATGAGCGGCCTCGTGGTGGACGAGCGCCGGATGCGGCAGGCGCGCTCGGCCGGCGTGGTCGGCTTCCTGCCCAAGGAGATGAGCGCCTCGGACATGGCGGACGCGATCCGGGCGCTCGTCGAGCCGGGAGCCGAGGCGGCCGTGCCCGCCGGCGAGGATCCGCTCGGCCACGTGCCGCTCGAGCCGCTCAGCCCCCGCGAGGTCGAGGTCCTGGCCCAGATCCGCCTCGGGTCCACCAACCGCGAGATCGCACGGGCGCTGCGGGTGTCGACCACGACGGTCAACAAGCACGTCCAGAACGTGCTGCGCAAGCTGGGCGTGCGCAACCGCGCCGAGGCGGCGATCGTCGCAGTGGGGCTGTTCACGAGAGTGCGTCGCTGAGCCGGACTCCACCGGGCCGTACGTGAACCGGCGTCGCAAGAATGGTCAATTCTGACCATTGACGCAGAATTTCCCAGGCGCTTTAGTTCACATGACCCAGCAGCGAAGGTTGTGAGCGGACCACTGGCTCTTCGACCACGTTGGACTGGAAGGCGAAAGGAGGGTTTCGGGTCGTCGTGGTCTTCCCGTCAGGGCCGGAGGAGCTCAGCTGCTGGGCGCCCGACGGCCGCAGTCCGGCGGGCGCGCCTTCGGACGAGGCTGCGAGGCGGGCCGAGTCGGAGGTGAAGCGGCGGCTCGCGCGGGAGCTGCACGATTCGGTCGCGCAGATCCTGACGCTCATGGTCGTCGACATGGAGAACTTCAAGCTCGACCAGGCCGACCAGCAGCACGTCGTGCGCCGCGTGGACAGCCTGCAGGAGTCGACCAGGGAAGTCCTCCACAACCTGCGCCAGGTGCTCTACGACCTGCGCGAGGAACCCTCGACCGAGAGTAGCTTTGTCCAACAAGTCAGGCACCTGCTCAATCATTTCGAGCGCAGCACGGGCATCCGGTCCAAGCTGCGCGTGTCGGCCGGCTGGCCCACACGCATGTCAGCGGCGACCGCGCACAACCTCTACCGTATCGTCGAAGAGGCGCTCAACAACGTGCGCATGCACAGCGGGGCGGAGTCGGTTGACGTGCGGCTGGAGTCCTGCGGGGAGGGCATGGCCCTCACCGTTCTCGACGACGGCCGCGGCATGCCTGGAACCGACGGTCCGCGACGGCCGGGGATGGGCGTGATGGGGATGCGCGAGCGGGCCGTGCTGCTCGGGGGTGAGCTGGACGTAATCAGCCATAACGGCGAGGGGACGATGGTGCGCGCGGTCGTGCCCCACGCCACGAAGGAGAGTAGTACGTGACTTCCAATCAACCCACGGTGCGAGTCCTGATCGCGGACGACCAGACGCTCTTCCGGGTGGGCCTGGCCAGGCTCCTAGAGGAGGACCCTCGGGTGGACATCGTGGGCCAGGCTGGCGACGGCGCCGAGGCGGTGAAGCTGGCAGGCACCCTCAAGCCGGACGTGGTCCTGATGGACCTGAAGATGCCGCACCTCGACGGGATCGAGGCGACGCGGCAGATCGCAGCCAGCCAGTCCGGGGTCAAGGTCCTGCTGCTGACGACGTTCGAGGCGGACAACCACGTCATCCAGGCGCTGAAGGCAGGCGCCAGCGGGTACATCCTGAAGGACTCCCGACCGGACTCCATCGTGTCCAGCCTCCTGGCCGTCATGGCGGGGGAGCGCGTCATGGCCAGCGCGGTCGCCAACCGGGTCCTGGAGATGCTGACCGGCACCACGACCCCGAAGGAGTTCTACGACGGGCTCACCGGCCGGGAGATCGAGATCCTGAAGCTGCTGGCCGGCGGGATGGCGAACAAGCAGATCGCCTACAAGCTGCGGATCAGCGAGAAGACCGTCCGCAACCACGTGAGCAACATGTACGAGAAGCTGAACATCTACGACCGCTCCCAGGCGGTCCTGTACGCGGTGCGCAAGGGGCTGGTCGAGATCTGAGCCCGGCTCCGGCCCTGACCCCGGAGCGGCACCTCGCTATGACGCGGGATGTCTGCTGCAGCGGCGAGCACCGCCACGTCCCGGGCCCTTTGCCGCACCCCTAGGTCCGTTCGACTCCCTGGGCCCCGACCCGCTCCAGCCGGCCGGCCCGCGCCCGCTGGAGCAGCGTCCGACCGGCCAGGAGGACCAGCCAGGCCGCGTCAGACCCGAATCGTCCGGCCAGTCGGCGGGGCTCCGCGAGCAGCCGGTGGAACCACTCCAGGCCGGCTCGCTGCATCCAGGCCGGCGCCCGCCGGACCCTGCCGGCCCACAGGTCGAAGACGCAGCCGACCCCGACGGCGACGGCCACGCCCGGCAGCCGGTGACGGTGACGGGCGATCCACAGCTCCTGCTTCGGATTGCCGAGGGCGACCAGCAGGACCGCCGCGCCGGAGCGCCGGACGCGCTCGACGAGGTCCAGGCGGTCCAGCTCGTCCAGGCTGGCCCGCGGCGGCTGGCACCAGTCGACGCGCAGCGCCGGCACCTCTCGGGCCAGGCGGCGGGCGGCGAGCTCGGCAGCGCCCTCCTCGCCGCCGAGCAGGAAAACCCCGGCGCCGAGGCGGGCCGCCTCGCTGACGAGGAGCGGCACCAAGTCGGCGCCAGCCACGCGGCCGGGCAGAGGGCTGCCCAGGAGCCGGCTCAGCCAGACGACGGGCATGCCGTCCGCGACGTTCAGCTCCGTCCGCGCCAGGAGCGACCTGAGGCCGGCGTGGCGCTGGGCGCGAACCAGGAAGTCGAGGTTGACCGTCGCCATGTGGACCTGCCGCCCGCCGTCCAGCGCCTCCCGCAGTACGGCCACCGCGCCGTCCATGTCCACCCGGTCGATCGGCACCCCGGCGATGTCCGCCCGGCCGCCCGCCACGGGGGGCCCGGCGCCGGGCGTGCGCTCGGAGCGCTCCCAGCGCCGGGGGTCGAAGCCGGCCACGATCCGCGCATACGTGAAGACCTTCCAGGCGAGGAACCGGGGAGCCTCGAGCAGGGCCAGCCACATCGAGGCGGGGGCGCGCGCGGAGACGAGGCCGAGGGCCACGAAGCCGGTCATGGCGGCCACGGCCAGGAGCCAGGGGGAGAGGCTCCAGGCGGCCGCGACCTGGAGCGCGACCGCGACCGCCGTGACGACGGTGCCCGCCACCGCGCCCATGGCGAGCAGTCCGAACGGGGGCACCGCCAGGTCGAGGGCCGCGTCGAGGACCCCGGGGTCGCGGCGCAGCCCGTGGCCGACCAGCCTCCCGAGCCGGGTGCGGACCACGTGCCAGCGGCCGCCCTCCCAGCGCAGCCGCTGCGCCCGCATGCCGCCGTAACCACGGGGGACGGGGCCCTGGACCAGCGCGTCGCCCACGTACCGGGGCCGGATCCCGGCCAGGCGGAGCTCGATCGAGTACTCGAGGTCCTCGACGCCGGTGAACGCGCACCAGGGGTGCGCCTCCAGCAGGCGCCGGCTGAACAGCATGCCGTTGCCGACCAGGTTGGCCGGAAGGCCGAGGGCGGCCCGGCCGCCGAACCGCACGCGATGGAAGAGCAGGAACGCCGCGGCCACGAGGCGCGCCTTCGTCGAGCCCTCCTCGGGCAGCACCAGGTACTCGGCCTGGGCCGCGTCGGCACCCTCGGCGAGGCCGGCGCCGAGCCTGGCCAGGAGGTCCCGATCCGCGACCGAGTCGGCGTCCACCACGACCACCCCGTCGAACACGTCCGGGCTGCCCAGGAGCCGGTCCATCGCCCAGCGCAGCGCGTGGCCCTTGCCCCGGGCCGCAGGGTCGCGACGCTCCAGGACCTCCGCCCCCGCTCCCCCGGCCACCTCGGCGGTGCGGTCGCTGCAGTTGTCCGCCACCACCACGACCCGGTAGCGGTCGGCCGGATGGGACTGCCGGCGCAGAGACTCGACGCAGCGCCCGATCAGCTGCTCCTCGTCGTGAGCCGGCACGAGCACCACCAGGCGAGGGGGGACGAGAGGGGCGGCTGGCCCCCGCCGCCGGCGGAAGCTGGCCACGGCCAGCAGCAGCAGGTAGCAGCCCGCCAGCGCGGCGGGGAGGCCGGCCGCGGCCAGGATCGCGCTCGACGCGGCCATCAGCGCAGGGCAGGTTCTGCTAGAGGTGCGGCCGGAAACCTGGCCGAGAGATTTGGGTCCCAGGTGCCCCAGATCCGGTGGCGCCGACGAGGAGCGGAAGGAGCGCCCTCAAGGGCGTGACTGAGCACCTCAGGAGGCAACGCCGGAGATGGGGTGCATGGGGCCCAAAGATCCGGCTGGGTTTTCGGCCGCACCTCTAGTACGCGCCCCGGCAGCTCAGGACCGCCCAGGCCGTGCGGAGCAGGATCTGCAGGTCGGCCAGGAACGAGAGCCCGTAGACGTACTCCCGGTCGAAGGCCATCCAGGTGTCGAAGTCAATGCCGGAGCGGCCCCTGACCTGCCACCAGCAGGTCAGCCCCGGCTTCACCGCCAGGCGGACCATGTCGCTCGGACGGTACTGCGCCACCTCCTCGGGCAGCGGCGGCCGGGGCCCGACCAGGCTCATCTCGCCCCGGAGGACGTTGAGCAGCTGCGGCAGCTCATCCAGGCTCGTGCGGCGGAGGACCCGGCCCACGCGGGTCACGCGGGGGTCGGCCCGGAGCTTGAACACGGGGCCGTCCACCTCGCTGAGGTGGCGGAGCGCCGTCTTCATCCGGTCGGCGTCCGCGGTCATGGAGCGGAACTTGTAGAAGCGGAACCTGCGTCCGCGGAGGCCGACCCGCTCCTGGACGAAGATCGCCGGCCCGGACGAGTCGACCTTGATCGCGACGACAATGGCGAGCCAGACCGGAGCCGCCAGGAGCAGCACGAACGCGGCCAGCACCACGTCAAGCGCCCGCTTCAGCGTGGTGTTGTACGAGTACCAGGGATGCTCGGGCATCACGACCGTGACCTCACCGGCATCCGTCTGGTCGAGCTGGTTGTACGCGAGTTGCACCTGGGGTTCCTGCCTCCTCTGATCTCTGGAAGCCAGCCTAAGGTCACTCGGGGCCCCAACTGAATGGGCGTTCCAGAAGCGGCCGGCAGGGGCCGATCCCGATCGGCAGGCTATCTGTCCCGGCCCGCCGGGACAGAACCTCCGGCCCAGGCCGACCGGTCTCGCCGGCCTAGCCGGACCGGTCCCGAGAGGAGGCGACGAGGGCGGCCATCACGATCACGCCGATGGTCGTCCCGATGACGAGTCCGACGGCCAGGCCAGCGAGGAAGAACAGCAAGCGAACGCCAAGTCTAGAGGTGCGGCCTCCCGCAGGCATCCACCAGGGGGGCCGCAGCGGTCGGGCTGGGCGCGAGGCTAGGGCCAGCCGGGCACGCCGTCGTCGAGCTGCACCCGCGCCGAGTTGAGGAACGCCGACACCATGCCGTAGAAGCCTGCCAGCGTCACCAGTTCGATGAGCTCGGCTGGCGTCCAGCGCCTGCTCAGGGCCGCCCACAGCTCGTCGGAGACGTCGCGGGTGTCGTAGATCTCGTCCGCCAGCCGGACGAGCAGCGCGTCGTCGTCCGTCCAGGCCCCGGCTCCTCCGGCCAGCCGGCGGATCTCGGCGTCAGTCAGGCCCGCTCGCCGCCCGATCACCGTGTGCTGGCCGAACTCGTACTCGCAGCGGGCGCGCCAACCGGTGCGCAGGATGACCACCTCGCGCTCCCGCTCGGGCACCAGGCCGCGACCCAGGAAGAGGCCACCGAGCACGTTGAACCGCTTGAGCAGGCGCGGGTGATGGGCCATGGTGGCGAAGATGTTCAGCGGCGGGCCGGGCCGCACCTGTGTCTTGTCCAGGATCTCCTTCACCTCGGGCCCGGGGTCGGTCAGCGGAGCGATGCGTGGCTCGGACATTCGGCGTCAAGCATGACGCCTTCGGAACGAAGGGGGTTCCGAGGAGGCGGGCCAGCCCTGGCCGGATTCCACCATGCGAGCGACGTCCCGCCCGAGTCGCGAGTCGTCGGTGGATCCCGGCTCAGCCCGGCCCCTAGACGACGCGAGGCACCGGGTCCGGCGCCGGGACCGCGGCCTCGGCCCGCTCCTGGACCGCCACGGGGAAGATCACCCGGAGGGTGGTGCCGCGCGCTGGCGCGCTCTCGACCGTGAGCGTGCCGCCCAGCAGCAGGGCCCGCTCGTTCATGCCCAGCATCCCCATGCCCCATTCGCGGGGCTCGTCCTGGGGCATGCCACGTCCGTCGTCCTGGATCATGAGCCGCCCGAGTCCGTGCTCGCCCAGCTTGAGGGAGACGCGCACAGAGCGGGCGCCGCCGTGCTGCCGGGCGTTGTTCACGGCCTCCTGGACGATGCGCAGGAGATGCTGGGCGGCGGTGCGCCGGATCGGGTCGGGCCAGTCCCTGCTGACGCGGATCAGCACGCGGACGCCCGTCCTGGCCGTGTACTGGACCGCGAAGACGCGCAGGGTCTCCGCGAAGTCCGGCTCCCACGGGTCCTCGCCCCGAAGCCCGTACAGCATGCCGCGGAGCCGGCCCAGCATGGTGCGCAGCGACCCCTGCACGGAGTCCACCTGCAGGACCGTGCTCTGGATGTCGAACGGACCGCGCTTGAAGTTCTCGAGGTCGATCAGCATCGCCGTGAGGTCCTGCACGACCTGGTCGTGCAGCTCACGCGCGAGCTCGCGCTTGACGTGATCGTCTTGGGGGTCGGACAGTGCGTTCACCTTCTCTCACCTGACCGGTTGCCCGCCGAAGGGTAGCCGCGCCGGCCGAAGGCGAGCATTGTGGAAAGTACCTGTTTCTGTCCTGGGTGGTACCGGGTTTCGGGGCCGCGCCCTTGCCCTGGCCGTTCCACCTCTCGCACACTTGCCTGCGGCGCGTGAAGCCCCAGGCTCCCCCCACCCACAACCTGCCGGTCCAGCTCACCAGCTTCGTCGGCCGCGAACTCGAGATCGTCGCGGTCCGTGAGCGGCTGCGCCGGGCCCGGCTGGTCAC